>ENA-OQVM01000303-OQVM01000303.1-marine-metagenome-genome-assembly--contig:-NODE-303-length-80535-cov-8.117005_pt1 | contig 80535 bp, 73 predicted proteins | sample MGYA00237776_ERZ505498 | MGnify/ENA primary metagenome ERZ505498 (study PRJEB26159, sample SAMN06265151) | marine metagenome | isolation source: Helgoland LTER site | place: Germany:Helgoland, sampling... | reverse complement strand
ACCGCAGTTTCTGATTTGTTAGATAATTTACCGGGTGCTGCTCCAGACTCTAATTCAAGCAGTTCAGCAGTAAAATTTCAACTTTGGGGAACTGGAAAGACATACGAAGCTGGTGCACTGGTTGTGCATGGCAGTAATACGTATCTGGCAAAAAAAGCGGTACCGAGTGGGAATTCTCCTCCGAATGCTGATTATTGGAATGATTTAAGCAAGGTAGCCTTGAGAATGGGGGTTGCGATTGAGGAAATCTCCAAAATTTCAACTGAAAAAATCTTGCAAAGTAACCCGTTGAACTGGGATTCTCAATTGGGTTACGTCATGGGTTCCTTGGTAATTCACAACGGAAATTCCTACATTGCTAAATTGGATGTTCCAGTTGGGCAAGATCCAACAGCATCCTCTTATTGGACGAGCCTTGCCGATGCCGCAATCGCACTTGCAGTCCCAATTGAGACAATACCAACACTTTCAGTGGAAACAATCCTGGCATCTTTACCCTCGCAAGCACCCAATTCGGGGAATTCTGGATCTCCTTCTTCCTCCTTATCGGTTTGGGATAGTGGAAAGAGTTACCGGGAAGGGGAGCTGGTTATTATACAAAATGAAACTTATATTGCTAAAGTTACTGTACCGGCCGGACAGACTCCACCGAATTCAAATTATTGGACTAGTTTATCCGATGCCGCAACCCAGTTGAAAGTTCCGATTCGTATGGTTCCGAGTATTGATACTGCCACAATTCTGGCATCACTCCCCAATGCTACCCTAGCGAGTATCCATTATAAAATATATCTCAGTTCATTGCCCGAAAGTGCCGGGACTTTGTCGGGAGGAGGGGCAGTCCCAAATGGCAATCCGATCACTCTATCGGCATCTCCACGGCCCGGATATTTATTTAAAGAATGGAATATGGGATCCACAGTAAGTGTGATAAACCCTTACCAGTTTACTGTATCAGAAGATCTTAATATAACCGCTCATTTTGAAATGGACTTGGGTGATGATGATGCGGATGGATTGACGAATTATCAGGAATTGGCAACTTACGGGACCGCCAAGGATTCGAATGATACAGACAGTGATGGTTTTTCCGATTCATTTGAGGTCGAGATAGGAACAAATCCATTGGTATCCGATTCGCAGTTGGTGAATTATATATCTGAAAATCCAACGAAGTTTTCATTGGTGGAAAAAACAAAGTACGATGAGGCAATGAATTCTTATCCTGCACAGGATACCAATTCGACTCCTTACACGAGTGAGTGGTTTTATTTGCCCAACCGGGGCTGGATGTGGACAAATAATTCGACTTTTCCCTATTTTTTTGATCAGAATACAAGCGATTGGTTACACTTTGAAAATGGAAACACAAAGCCTACCTTTTATGAGTATAAAACAAAGCAATGGATCCAAATTGAATAATAAACATTCTGCCTGAATGACAAAAAAATATTTACCCTTTCTATTATTACTATCCCTTTTTTTTTCCGGTTGTTTTTCCGGTTTTCAGAATAAGAAAGAAGATCCAAAAATTTTAACCCATGTGGTACTGTGTTGGTTGAAAGATGCGGGAAATAGTGAGCAAAGAGATCGGGTTATAAAAATGACCGAAACTTTTAACGATATCCCTTCTGTTCTGGATGCCCGGGCAGGTGGTCCTATTATGAGTGAGCGTTCGATTGTGGATGACAGTTTTGATGTTGGAATTATTGTGGAAGTAAGGGATGAGAAGGGATTGCAGGAGTATATTGACCACCCGATTCATCTAAAAGCGAAGAAGGAAATACTACTTCCTTTAGTTGAGCGGGTATTAGTCTACGATTTCGCCAAGTAAATAAGCGGGGTTGTTTCAAGGATGACTAGAACTTTTCGAAAAGTTTTTTTATTTTTATGCATTGTGCAGTGTTCCACTTTTGCTTTGTTTTCAGAGCCCTTTTCCTGGGTTGATCAAGAGTGGGAGTCTGACCAGGAACGGGATTTTTGGCTGGCCCTTCCTGATTGGGGAGAGCGTGAATTAGATTTTCATGAATTTCGCTACGATGCCGGTGGAAAAAGGGTCGTAGGGATAGACGATTCCTTTTTTTCGGGTTTTGCAAAGGGATATTTCAAAAAAGAAGGTACGGGCAATTTCCGTTTTGTTACCCGGTTGGAGAATGGATGGGTCGTGATGATTAAAATTTTGAGCCCGGGTGGGAAAAATCATAATTTAAGAAGTTATCAAAAGGGTTCTCTTTTGGGCCGGTATATTGACTGGCACCCGAATGGCGAGAGATTGCGGGATGGGCATGCGTGGGGGAAGGGAAAAACCGGGCTGTGGACCGAGTGGCATCCGAATGGGCAAAAAAAAGAGGAGGGAGTTTGGGAAAATGGAAAACCTGTGGGGATTTTTGAAGAATGGTATGAAAATGGGCAAAAAGCGACCGAGCAAATTTTCAAAGAGGGCAGGCTATCTTTTGGAATTGTCTGGAAGCCCAATGGAGAGAAGTGCAAAAAATCACGGGTCACACAGGAAACCGGAGTTTTGCTTAGTTACAATCTAAAGGGAGAGATTGTGGAGGAGCGTGTGATCCAGCTTGGAAAAAGAGTGGTCCGATAACTGGTAAAGAAAAATGGAGCCACCTGTCGGGATCGAACCGACGACATCCTCATTACAAGTGAGGTGCTCTACCAGCTGAGCTAAGGTGGCGTGCCATGATCATATTATATAGAGAATATTTTGATGAAATGCAATCGGATAGTGATCCCATTTTTTTTAGGTGTTGGAGCTAGAAGAGATTTCGCAATTAAAAATCTTTTGGGCAGGAATGTGTTGTTGTAGTAATTGAAGACAGGTTTCTTTTCTTTCCCGCTCGATTTCCTGACGGTATGCAACTGTACCGGATCGATTTTCGAGCCGACCGGAAAAGAGTTTTTCCTGGGGATGAAGTTTCTCCATTTTTTTGAAAAAGGTAGTGGGCATTCGAAAGGTGCCCAGGGAGACCGAATGAATTTTCTCACGGGGAATCTGAGAGAATATATCTTGAAAGAGATTTTGGTAACGGGTTGAAAAATCTTCGCAGTCAATGAGTGGATCGATCCGTAGTCCAACCTGCCAACCGCGATCGGTTAGTTTTTTCATTGCTTGAATGCGCGAACTTACCGAGGGGACTCCATGTTCCAATTGGGAACTGATCTCCTCGGGAGTAAAGCTAAAGGCGGTCACCACATTTTCGAGTGGTTCGTTTTCCAGTAGTGGTTTAATATTTACACTTTTAGTACGGAGTTCGAGGTGTGCATTGTGATTAGTTTTGAAAAAGGGAAGGAAGGACTTTACGAATTGAGAAATTCCATCGAGTACCAGGCTATCGCAGTCGTATCCGGAAAAAAACCAGGTCGGTTGGGTAGTGTCTTCCATTGTTTTCGCCTCAATGTCGGATAGGAAATTTTCGTAGTTTACAAAGAGTACATAGTGAGCAGAGGGGTACATTCCCTGTAAGAAGCAGTAACGACAATCATAGAGGCAGTTAAGCATATGGGAGAAGTAAAAGTTTCGTTTTCCTCCGATGCCATAAGTTTCTGGAATGGGTAGAGCCAGGTGACCTGTTTTTTCAGCGAGAATAAGGGAGGGCTTCTTTTTTTGCAGGCGAAAGTTTTGACCGCTGGGGTTAAAAATTTCTTTATAGTTCGAACAGGAAATTGGGGTGGCTTGGGGGAACCGTAGAAGAATTTCCTTGGTTCGGGGGTGTCCGGCAATACTTTCCTCGATGTATATAGTGTCGATCATGGGAATAGTCTTTTTTCCTCGAGTACTTGATTGGCGTGTTTGAGTGCCGATTTTAGATTGGTGGAATGAGAAAAGATGGAAATTATTTCAGAGTGAGCCAGGGCAAAGAGGTCGGCTTGGCGAATTATTTTTTGGACTTGGTACTCTTGGGTCTGAGAAAGTGAATGCAGGCGAGCGATTTCCTGAAATGTAGTGTCGAGCTCGAAGGAGGGACTTATTTCACGGGCGATCTCCTCCATTTCTGTAATGAGTATGCGAAGCAGAGGAATAGCGGGAGTAATAAGAGAAGAGACTGTGGATTTATCGAAGCCAGAAACCGGTGATTGGGGATTATCAGAAATGATTTTGACAGATTGAACCAGTTCGCGCGTGCAAAAGCGTGACGCGGTTGCAAAAAAAGCGGAACCTTCCATGTCGTAGGCAGTATCAGGCTGATATTCTGTGGAGGGTTGATCGCAGGTAAGAAGTACAGACTTTGCCAATTCGGAGGAGAATATAGAGGGGGGATAATAAGATTTTTGTGTCGAATGCTCGGTGGATTTAATAATGTGAACGGGCGTGCCCAATTGTGCATTACCATGTCCGGCAAGGCCAACGTTGAGCCAGGCTGTGTTCTTACTGGGGGCAAGGCCATGAAGGAAGCCAATGGCGGTGGCTACATTTTGTTTTCCAATGCCGGAAACGACTAATTGATGGGATTCGCTTTTAAAAAGTGCAAAGGGAGACTCGATTTTTTGTTTGGAAAGCCCGAGTTCTTGAATGAGTGCTTTGGCTTCGGGGAGGAGGGCACATACGAAATTCATGGCAATGGGGTAATAGCCTCAGTTTCTTTACTCAGTTGGTCCGAATAAATTTTGATTGAGCGAGTAAATTGTTCCGCTTCCATGTATTTCCCTCTTTTGGTAAACCCTTTGCATAAAATCTCAAGTTTTTGAATAAGGGTATTGAGAATGAGTGGGACAAACTCTCTCTCCCATTTTGATTGGGTTAATAAATTTTCTAAGGATTGAACCCGAAACCGATCCATTCCCCAGTGCGATGTCGAAAGTTGATCGGAATGTCCGCCGTACTTGGTAACCAGTTTTTGATTGAGGTAGCCGATATTAAATTGAAGTAAAATTCGGAGCCATAGGTCGTAGTCTTCGCAAACGGGAAGTTTTTCATCGAAGTGACCCACGGCTTGGAATATTTTCCTGTGGAGTACCACGGAGGAGGGACAAATGATACATCGGGTGAGGCTTTTTGTTAAAATATTTTCGCTTGATTTGTCTAAATAAGGGGGTTGGGAGACTGGTTTACCATGGCGTACCCATGCTTCATCAGTATGGCAGAAATAAAGATCGGGATTTTCCAGCAAGAAATTATTCTGGTCTTCAAGCTTGTTTGGTTGCCAGGTGTCATCCGAATCGAGGAGGGCAATCCATTCGCCCTTTGCTTGTTTGATTCCCTGGTTTCGGGCATGACTGACTCCATGATTGGACTGGCGAATCCATTGGACAGTGGGGAACTCGGTGGCAAGTGAGTCGTGGCTACCATCGGTGGAACCATCATCAACGACTATTGTTTCAAGGGGAGCCAGAGTTTGTGCCTGGATGGAATAGAGGGCACGCCGGAGAAGGTGTAAGCGGTTGTGAGTGGGGATGACCACTGAAACCTGCTGGGTGAGGGGGCTGGGCGATGAGTTCACCGCTCTACTATTGAAGTGGTAAAATGGATCAGAATACCCGAATCGGTACTTCAGTACCTTGGTACCCAGGGGCGGAAATAACCAGCTTTCCTTCTCCAATGGCACCGCCCTTAATGCGAATATTTACCGTTTTATTTCCTGATGTTATGACCGCTTCCGGCATAATGACAGATTCGGGGATGTCGGTCTTCACTGAGATGTCTAAACCACCTTCCGGTGCCTCGTAGTCAATTTTAAAGAGGAGGGTATTGGTATCACCCGATTGAATTTCCAGGGAGGTTGGGATCACCGCAAGAATACTCTCATCTATTCGAAAGTTTCCAATATCTAATGCTCCGTGTGGACCCCCGATCAATTGTACTGCATAGTCAATCCCGGAGGGAAGGGGTGGAATTGTGAAACGGAGTTCATTTTCGGATAAATAGCGGGTGGTGGTTTCTTTCTCTCCCATTGTAATCGAGTCGTATTTTGTAAAACCGCGCCCTTGTACTGCAATTTCAACCCCGACCGGACCCCGGTAGGAAGCGAGATTGCCCACATAACGGTTTTCCAATCGAAAAACCAGTAAATCACTTTTGAGTTCTCTTGGAGAGGAATTACCGGAATCGCTGATCACATTGTAGGTGGTTCGAAAATAATAGGTTGCTTCATCAAAACCGGGGGGTAATTTGTAATCGCAACTCCAAAGGTTCGGGTTGATCGGGTCCTTAACCATGGGAATGCTTTCTCCTCCCACCACAGTAAATACTTGGATTGTTTCTGGGCTAACCATTCGATCCTGGATATCCAGTTCGGTCTGCAAGGTATAAATACCCGATGGGTTTTGGCTTAAATTCGTGGAGGTTAAGTTGATAAAACTCGGTTGGTTACAACTTGCAAAAAATGCAAGGGTAAGGGACAAGAAGATATGTATGTAAGTAGTGTTCAGTTTTTTCATCGTTCAGTTGTTCGGTATAGTACTGTAAATTGGTAGACTAGATTCGTTTAAAAAATGCAAGATTCAAATAGTAAAGAGTTAGGACTCTATGTTCATGTTCCGTTTTGTTCAACCACATGTGACTTTTGCGCATTTTACCAAGAGAGACCAAGCAAAAAGGGTTTTGAACAGTATTTTCTTGCTTTGGAGAAGGATTTTCTGGCTCATTTGCCTGAACAAAAGTTTTCTACTGTATTTATTGGTGGAGGGACCCCAGGACTGCTGTCCGCTCTTCAAATTAAAGAATTGGGTAAACTGATTAAACAATTTGGAGTCTTACCCCATTGTGAATGGACTGTGGAGGTGGCACCGAATGAGATTAGTAGGGAGAAAATCGAGGCCTTTTTAGAGGCAGGAATTAACCGCTTATCCTTGGGTGTACAAACATTGGATCCGGTTTTTATGAAGGAACTGGGCCGGGATCACAATGTTTCCAGGGCTTTGGAAGCTTATAAATTGGTGAGGAATGCCGGTTTTAAGAGTGTTAATTTGGATCTCCTCTTTGGGGCACCCGGGCAACAATTGTGCGATTGGCAGGATGACTTACGAAAAGTTGTGGAACTGGACCCGGACCATTTATCCACTTATTGTCTGACCTTTGAGGAGGATACTGCCTTGTATGCAAAATTGGCCAAGGGTGCTATTAGTATTGATCCGGAGCGGGAGGCTGAGTTCTACGAGTGGGCATGGGATTATTTGCCTCGGCAGGGGTTTGGCCAGTATGAGATTTCGAATTATGCAAAACCTGGAATGGAATGCAGGCATAATGTGAATACCTGGGAAATGAATGACTGGATTGGATATGGGCCGTCCGCCTCGAGTCAGATCAACAGGGTGAGGCGAAAGAATTTTTCCAATATTGAGCAATGGGCTCAAGCATTACTTACTGAGCAACCTTTACATTATGAGGAATGGACGGAATTGGATAATCAAGAATTAGCCCGGGATGCAATTCTCTTTGGTTTACGAATGAACAAGGGAGTAAAGGTAAACAGAATTGCCGAGAGATTTGCAATGGATCAGTCTGTCTTTTCTGGAATTATAAACTTTTTAAATGCCTTGGTGACTGAGGGCTTAGCAGAACAGGAGGGCGGGAATTATCGACTGACTAAGGAGGGACGGATTCGTTGCGATGCCATCGGGAGCGAGTTGCCCGAACTCAGGGATCAGTTGGTTGCCATTTAGTTAGGGGAGGGCAATTTCTTCACGGAGCAGTTCCCTACTTTCACTTAACCCACCGGGTCTTGCCCGTGAAAGCCAAATTTCTTCATAAAAGGTAAAAAGTTCATCCTCTTTGGGCAGTTTTGAAATTTCATTTCCCTCGAGCAGGTCGATTCCTTTTTGGAGTGCAATTGTGGAGATTTGAACGCCCCAAGAAATTTCATTTTCAATCAACTTTGACTTGCGGGCCTTGGTGGGTTTTGCATTTAATTCCTGGACCGACTGAAGGAATGAAATCCCTTCCTTTAATTGCTGGGTGGTGTGATTTTCGCGAATGAAATCAAGTAGTTTGTGTGGAAGTGGGGCAAAGAGCAAATGCCAGCTTAGACTGGTGTTGGCAATATTTGAACCTATCACTCGGTCCAGTTTCCCTAATTCGATAAGAGCGGATGACTGGGAAGGTTCGTGGTTTCCGTGGACTAGCTTTTCTATGGCCTGAGCAATGTCATCTTCATTTGAGGATTGGCCATTCCATGCTTTACTTGCTCCGTATAGTAATGGTGGGTAGAGGGTGGACCAGGGTTGATGATTTCCACAGTCTCCCCAACTGGTTAGAAGGATTCCCTGAGCCCTGTGCTCGATTGCATTAGTAATTGCTGAGTCAATATTTTCACAGGTATTTTCCCATCGTCCGGAAAAGCTTCTCCATGTGCCTGTGCCGGGAGCGAGACAATAGGACAGCCCGCAAGAGGCTATTGTCCGGGCTTGTTCGTTAAAAGGATGACCCGGTTCATACCCCCAAATAATGGGGGAGGCGGAGAGGGGAAGTGTTTTTGCATTTTCCGGATTTTCGAGGAGGACATCTGCCCAAAACTGCATTTCTTTGCCATGGGTTTCCACCAACTTGCGAATTCCTTCCAGGTGGGCAAGGTAGACCTGGTCTTTCCCCACCTGTTCGATTTTGTTTTTACTCCATCCTTGCCCCAGTTCCCAGGGTTCATCCATTCCGACATTAAACTTGTTGGAGGAGAAATGGGGGAGATATTCAGCATAGAGAGAGTCAATGAAATCCAAACTTTCCTGATTTGGTTTAAGTGTGGTGCCATGGTCCCTTACCATATATGGATTCTCTCTCTTGAATCCCTGTGGACATTCGGCGAGGTGTTTGTATTGATCGTGTCTGAGCCACCTTTCAAAATGTCCAAAGGAGTTTAGGTTGGGGACAAGTTCGATAAATCTATCCTTGCAGTACTGGTCTATTAACTGAATTTCCCGGCCAGAAAAAGGGGATGAATCCTTCCATACCGCATCATGTTTCTCAAAAGCAAAGGTATGTTCAATATAAAGTTGAAGTTCATTAATGCGAAGCTGGGCAAGCAGATCGATTAATGAATAGAGTGTGTCCATGGTGGGGACTTTACATCGACTGACATCGAGCATGAATCCCCGCCTCTTTAGAATGGGGTAGTCCTCTATTTCCAGGCAGGGTAGGTTATGTAAATATTCCGGATTTTTAAGAATCTGAAACAGGGTTTGAAGGCCATGGAAAATACCTTCTGCCTCATTTCCAGATAGAGTTATTTGGGAGTGGGAAATCTGGAGAAGGTATCCCTTTGGATGGGCAACCTCTTCTTTACGGATCGAGATGAGAGCATCTTTACTCTGTTCTGCAGGAGAAAATCCCTGGCTCGATAAATGAGGTTCCAGGATACGAAAGGATTCTTCTTCGATGTAAAACGGAAAGGTAGATGGAATGGGAAACCGGTCGGATAAGAGTTTCAGCTTTTGGGGAGAGGGAAAGAGTTTTATTTCGTTTGGACTCATTACCTTTTCTTCAAGAAGAGTAAGCCGGTACCCCATGTGATCAAGACAGTTACCGGCCATGCCCAAGCCGTGTTAATTGTGGGTTTTAATTGTCCATTCATTTCCTGTAAGCCACTCCATGCAAGTGCTTCTTCTTGAGTAATGAAGTTAAAATTAAGCAGAATTTGATAAATATCTGGCCTGAGGTAAGCAACGAGGGCAAAGGACAGTAAAAAGCCAAGTGCCAGTCCTTTTGCCTGTACCCGGGGGGTGAACAGTGCGGCGAGGAACATGCCAAGCATGGGGCCTGTGGTGTAGGATATCATTCCGAATGCCAAAACCACCACATTTACTTTGCCCCGGAGTGAGTCGAGTTCGATGGCAAAGGCGGAAAGAGCAATTCCCCAAAATAGGACCAAGGCACGGGAATAAAGCAATTCTTTCTTGAGTTTTTCCTTACCTGGCTTTTCGGAGCGGAAGAGTGATATTGTGGTTTGGGACAGAGCGGCGAGTATGGAATCCAGGCTGGAAATAGCGGCGGCAAAAATCCCGGCAAGAATGAGCCCCCTTAGCCCAACGGGTAATTCAGTGACAATCCATACGGGAAAGATGTAATTACTGTCTTCGGAAAAAATTGCCGGTTCGGTGCCGGCCATTCTGAACGGTTCATAATATGCAAATAAAGCGGCTCCGACAAGGAGCATGAGGGTAGTGAGCAAAAGGGCAGCAGAACTGGTAATCATTGCCTTGCGTGCGTCACTTGCATCCCGACAGCAGAACATTCTTTGGGCATTGAGTTGATCCACTCCAAAGGCGCTGAGGTTTTGAAAGGGTACTGCGATAATGGCAACCCATAGGGTAAAGCCCACAGCGGGGTCCTTGCTTAGGTTAAGGAATGTGAATTTTCCCGCATCGCCCGAAACCTGGACAAATTCAGTCCATCCATTCTCAAGGGAAGAAATAATCCAGATCAGGGAAAGTAAACCTGCCCCTACGAAAAGAAAGAATTGCATAACATCAGTCCAAATGACTGTTCTCATTCCACCCATCAATGTCCAACCCACTGCAAATAAGCCAATAATCCAGATACAGTGATCAAATTCTAGAGGAGTAACTACTTTAAGAGCAAGGGCGGCCACTAAGACGCGAACGCTTTGTCCGAGTATTCCACCAATCTGAAAAATCAGGGTGGCGAGGCGTTTGGCACCCACTCCCAATTGATTTCCCATATAATCGTAAGGACTGTAAATTTCCCTTTGATAAAATACCCGCACGAAAAATATACCCACAATTACTCGGGCAATAATTGAGCCGATTCCCCATTGGAGGTAGGTAAAGTCTCCCCCCGCGGCATAGACCATGCCAGGGACGCCAATAAAAGTAACCCCACTGATTTCGGTGGCAATAATTGAACCGGATACTGCGAGCCAAGGGAGGGAGCGTCCCCCGAGGAAAAAATCCTTGATGGTGGATTGTTTTCCTTTTAGCAAGTGCCCGACATAAGTAGTCGCAATTAAGTAACCTGCTACAACAAGCCAGTCCACTACGGTAAAATAATTATGAAAATCCATCCTCTTATAACCAAAAGGGATTTAGGGAATAAAGAAAACGGAAAAGAGTACATGGTGAATAAAAAATGATTTTGGGAACAACTTCTTCTTTCCCTCTCTAATTGGGTGTGTGATAACCAATACATGAATCTATTTACGCTCATGATCGGGGGAGCGGCCTTGTTTATTGCAGGATGTGCTGCATATTTTAGTGTCCGAGGAATTGCGCTTACCTTTGGTGCCGTGAGTTCCTTCACCATTCCGATCATCGTGATGGCTTCAAGTTTAGAGTTTGGCAAATTAATTGCCGCGTCTTTTCTTTATCGCAATTGGCATACCTGTAATAAGACACTTCGGACTTACCTCCTGCTCGCGGTATTTCTTTTAATTGGAATCACTTCGGCTGGGATTTACGGATATTTATCACAGGCCTTCGAAGAGACCATGAATCAGGTGGAAGGCTACGAGAAAGAGATCGCCAGTATTCAGCGTCAACAGGTTGAATATGATCGATTAATCGATGCTTATCGAATGTCGGGAAAAAAAGGCTCACTTTTACGGGAAGAGAAGCAGGGGGAGGAAAGGACCCGTTTAGAAGAGTACATCAAAGAGAGAAGGGAAGATATCGGATCAGCGGAAGAAGCGAAGACACGACTTGCGAAAGAAACCGATCAAATGATTGTGGGGGTCCGTGAGCGAAGGGAAGAAGAGAAAAAAAGAATTGAGGATTTTATTAAAACAAGAAGGGTTGATATTGCATCTTTGGAAAGTCAGAAATTACCTTACAAAGAGGAGGTTGATGAGCGAATAAAGCTCGAAATGGCAAAGGAGGGGAAGATCAACGAAAGAATTGCCCAATTGGATGCTGCCGTAAAAGCGTATCAGGACAAAGGGGCGGGAGGTTTTTTAAAGGAGGACGGATTTAAAAAAGCGGCTCAGCTATTAAAAACACAGGCTGAAGAACGAGACGGATTGCGAACCACCCTCCAATCAATTACAGACGCTTCCACTAATGCAAGAGACGACCTGGATAAACGATTTAAAGCACTGGATGACAGAATTGTTCAGGCACAGAATGAAATTGCCGAGGCAAATACTAAAATTACCACTCTTACGACAGGGGGAGCGGAACAGGCTGATAATGTAAAAACTGCCCTGCAAAATCTTCAACAGGCACGCTCTTCTGTGGATGACCGGATTAAATCGCTAGAAAGTGAGATCGCGGAAGCGAGTCGAAAAATTACTGCTCTGAGTGAAATTGGTTCTGTTTTTGGACCCGAAAGTTCAGCGGAATTAGAAGCAAAAAAAGCGGAACTTTTTTCCAAAAAGGAAGAAGCAGAAAGAACTATCCTCGAACTCGGTAGCAAGATTAGATCCACGGATATCGGTTCCTTTAAATTTATTGCCCGTGCTTTTGATCCGACAGTTGCTGAGGCGGAGGAGACCGGAAATCCGCTTGTCATAGAGGAGGTAATGGCCAAGGCAGTGAACCGTGTCGTGAAGTGGTTTATACTTCTTCTTGTCGTCGTTTTTGACCCCTTGGCAGTGACTTTGGTGATTGCTTACAACGCTTCCCTATTACGAGGGAAGAATCCTATTCCGGTTGAAGCAGTCCAAGAGGGTACTGATAAAAACTCATTTTTCTCCATTGGGAATATCGTAATTCTTGTTCTAGTAATAGGGCTGCCTGGTTGGTTTTTATATCAAAACTTCTCGCAAGAGGAGGGCATTGATTCCCAAAAGGTCGCGAAAGCTTCCTTTCTGAACAAGTTGTCCGCCCGTAAGTTCGATGACCGTGCATTCGCCTATGTACCGGAAAAGTCATTTGGAGTATTTTCATTTTCTGGTTTGAGAATGTTGGAGCAGGTCGGTTTGCCGAAAATTATTCCGAATGATTTTTCAGGCGACATTCCCTTTTTAAATAATTTATCATGGAACCCGGAAGAATGTGGAATTAATCCGCACGGACGAGTTCTTTATTTCCTCAAGTTTCCGAACGAGGAATTTATCGAAGAAAGAGAGCAGGATATTACTTGGGGATTAATTATACCGATTGGTGATCAAAATCGCTTACGTGAATTCATTCTCCGAAAGCTCGAATTAAAGAATTTGTCTAATGAATGGAAAATCGAGGAATTGAATTCCCCCAATTTGATTTCATTTCACCACCGAACATCTCACATTTCATTGGGAATGGATGATCAATGTCTGGTCATCTTATCTTCCTGGTGGACGGATCAAAAAGACTCAGATTTTTTAGCCGATGAACTTGGGCAAATCTTTATTAATGGACAAAATTCAAATGCAATGAATTCTGCTGTAGCTAATAAACTGACGGGAGATGATTATGATGTCGGACTCTCCTTGCTAGGAAAGAATTTCTTTAAGTCATTCAGTAAAAATGCGGAGGAGGATGAACTTTTTGCAAACTTTAAAGATTTTGTCAGCTTGGATTTAAATGTAAAAGCAAAGCTCGAAATGGATCAAGTATCGCTGGAAGGACAATATGAGTATGAAAATGAAGTTCTGGATGCTGGTTTTGGATTAAGGATCGCAGGTAAATTAGATCAAATTAGAGAAGGACCGCAGTCTGTATCCCTCGATTCAGTTTATGGTGAGATTTTAGAGATTTTTATTCAACGTCTCGATTTTCAAACGGTTAGTAATTTAATCGAAAGAATAGATCTTTCTCAAACAATTGGATTTGATCAATTCACTGACTTAAAGGTAAAGAGTCGAATAAGAGGTCAGAAAAATGGTACTATTTCGATGGTTCTTGAAACTTCTGAGTCCGGAGATCTCGCTCTTTGTTCTTTGATCGACCTTTTAATCGCGGCATTAAATCCTTTTCCCGATTCTACTGATAAATAATTTGGTGAAAGGAATGAATTTCTCTTGGCTGGCTGGTTTGATTTTAATTTGCTTATTTTCAAATTGTGCAACCACTCCTCCGTCTCCAATCGAAAAACAAGTACATTCTCCAAATCAAAAAAGCACCCAAGATTCTACTGTAAGTTCCAGTGAGTTAATTAATAACCAGGATGTCGTGGAACCTGGTCAGTCCAGTTCTGGATTGGAGAACATGGAGGGGGCAGAAAAGCAAGTTCGGGAAGTCGTTACAGGTCTCGACAATATTGACCTGGAGGAGGGGTTTGATGAGGGAACTGCGATCGCTCCAGTCGATCAGCGAGGTGAAATGGAAAATGATAAAAATGAAAGTGCTCCACTTTTACTTGCTAACGAAACGACTTCTTCAGCGGAGCAATTAAAGCAGAGTATAAAAGAGAATGCGGTCGAGAATTGGCAAGAAGCCAATACCGGAGGAAAAGAAATGGACGAAAATATCGGCGAGGATCTTGATACAAAACCGGACATCACCGATCTGGTAATAAGTGCAAACCCACCATTAAATGCCAAGGAGGATTCCATTGAAATAAAATTAGGAGAGGGAAATGATTCCAATGAGGAATTTTCTCGGGTGGTGAGAACTGAAGACAATGCGAGTAAACTGGAATCTTATTTTGATCCCCAAAGAAGCTTACAATTAAAGAAAATTAACCTTAATCCCGGTCAGGAAAAAGAATCAAACACGAATACAGCACGAACCAATAAATTAAGTATTTCCCCTTTGGAAACTGGTAGTGTTAAAGAGCCGGACCCTGTGAGTCAGACTGGAATTAGCCTAAAGCTTGATCTCGATTCCGGTTCAGATGATATTCCAATTTCTAAAAAAAATATAAATCTTTCTCTCCCTGCAGAATTTGATTCTGTTGATAAGAATGAACTTAATAATAAACAAAAGATTACTTTTGATTCTGTACAATCATCGATTCTAAATGAGGAAGCAGTACAAGGAAATAGCAGGGTTGGCTTTCAAGAACAGAAAGTCCGCCAAGAGTTGGAATGGGAGTCCACAAAATTACAGGTTGGATTGAGGGAACAAACTGAAAGTCCGATTCTTCGTAAGCAAACCACAAATGATAGAGAAATTACCGAACCGAATTATTCTCCCAGGAAATATGGGCATATCCGCACTTTCTTAGACCGGACAAAAAAAACACAAGAATTGCGGGCAGGGGGGGATCATTCTCAATTCGATCGTACCCAAAACTATTTGAATCGAGAAAGTAATACAACGAGCCCGGGAGGGGTAAATCGCCGTAATGACCTATTAGGAAACCGTTATGAGAAAACGCAGGAATGGATCAAGAACCGTGGGCGGTCTCAATCTGAGTTAATCCTCGAATGAAAAAAACTCTCCCCACCTCCTGGATGATGATTATTTTATTCCTGGTAGTATTGCTGGTCTTTGGGCAACTTGCCGGACTCTTTTTTGAAATGAGTCATCTTTTGAAAGACTTTACCATTTCCGACTACTAAGAATTCATTAGTCGATGCGGTAAATAATTCGCATGTAATATTTTAAATCTAACTCTTCTTTACTTTTTGCTGGAGTTGAGTTGTAGGTTCCGTCTAGTCCAGTTCGAAGGTTCCAGTTGGAATCTTTATCAAGTGGGATCACGAGGGCAGTATCTTTACTGATCAGGTAATCCGATAGTTTCTCAACACTTGGGATAATTGTAATATCACTTTCTAAGGATAAAAGATCTTTAATTTTGTGAGAATATTCAAATCCAAAATCCATCGCAAGAGCATCCACATTTTCTTGTCCGGTTACGCTATATTCTTCGAACCGGAAAGCTAAACCGGAACGAAATGATAATTGATAGGTTCGATCGTTCATCCACGAATACTTCAGTCCTAATGCACTGGTAGAGCGAAGGTCGAGTTCTTCGAGTCGGTCATTTTCCAAGTCAGTTTTTGCATACCATGAGAGTTGCTCGAAGAATCGAGAGTCATATTCAATTCCCAACTTGGTTTCGTCCACAATTACCTGATCCTTCTTGGTTGAATTATTATAACTCAAGTACATATCGTAATTGCGGATCTTATTTCCATATTCACTGTCTAATCGAGCCCCTATGCCAAAGTTTTGGGTGTTGCCGGATGAACCCATGAAGTCAAAGCCCAAGGAGTTCTTCCACGACATGACGAGGGCGTTTGCTTTTTTTTGCATTTCCACCACAAGTGGGTCCTCATTCGAACTGGGCCAGAGATGGCGAACTTCTTCAAAGGTGGGGGTTAGTTGGTTTTCTTGGATGAGAATTTTGGAGTCATCACTTAAAAGAATTTTACTCTCAAATGTACGATTGTCCTCGAGACGAACTGAGATTTCGTTGTCGGTGGATATCGATTTGATTTCGTTTGTTGGAATCCTGATTTTTCCAGCAAAATCAGTTTGTAAGGTCAGGTTTCCATCTTCAAATAAGATGAGTTCCCCCAGGAGGCGGGAACCATTTTTAGTAATGATTTCATCGGCTGATAAGCGAGCATACGAAAAGAGAGCGATGCCTAGGAGTATTAAAAAATGGGTCATAATGTTTCTCATTTCAACCGGGGGGCCACTTCATTTGTCTTCCTCCGAGTAGGTGAACGTGTAAGTGGGGAACGCTTTCCCCGCCCTCGGACCCATTATTAATTACAATCCGAAATCCTGCTTCAAGATTTTGAGTTTGAGCTAATTTTCGAGCGGTAAGGAGCAAGTGGCCCAAAGTTTTTTCATCTGATTCTTCCGCCTGAGAAATTCGGGTAATTTTTCTTTTAGGGATAATTAGAATGTGGGCGGGGGCTTGGGGTTCAATATCCCGAATCGCAATACAGATACTATCTTCATGCAGAATATCCGAAGGAATTTCCCGATCGATAATTTTTTCAAAGATACTTTTCATAAATCTTTATTTTGCACTCCATGCACGTAGGGAGGAAAGCCAAAAGTATTCAAACGCAGTTTCGTCTTTTAAATTTACTTCTAATAGACCCGAAACTTTTTCTGCAAAATACACAACTTTGACTAATTTCCCTGCCACTTTTTCAAGTGGTAGTCCGGAGCGGACTACGAGTGTCCTCGATCGATCAATCAAGCCTTTCATCAGTTGTGCCCGAATCCCCTTGCGAATGGATGTTTCAATTGCATCTTTTTCTTTATCTTCGACTCCCTCAGGCAGGTTTTTCGAATTTTTTTTCCATTCCTCATCTGCAATTTGCTTAATTATCGTAACCAGCCTTTCCACAAGTCCGTAGGCTGCAAAAACGGGGGTTACCCGATCATTTTTTAGTTTTTCGCGGTCTAATAATTGTAAAACCCATGCTTCGTACAGGGACAGCCATTCTTGCCACAAAGGATTTTCGATTTCGTTATTCTCAGAGGGGAGCCTGACTTGCAGGCACCTGCTTCGAATGGTAGGGAGCGTGGAGTAGGGACGAGTCGTAGCAAGTACGATGTAAGTGCCTGCTGGAGGTTCTTCGAGTGTTTTAAGGAATGCATTGGCGGCTTCTTTGCGCATCCGGTCGGCTTCATGGATCAGAGCCACCTTACAACCGCCTTGATTCGAGGTACGATTCAATTCTGAGATTAGCGATCTTGTGTTATCGGCGGTAATAATTCTCATTTTCCCACTCGGGCGCAGGTGAAAGAGATCTGGGTGCTCACATTGTTCCTCATTCATTCCGAGGATCGCGCGGATTAGCAGAATTGCTTGTTCGTCAACAACTTGAAGGTTTTCGCCTTGAAAAATCAAAGCGTGATGCAGAGCATCGGATACGAACTCAGTCTTTAACTTCTCGGTTTTTTGATTTGCTGCACTCAGCATTAAGAAATGAGTTTAGTCTTCGTTGAAAAAACGAGAATGGATTTCGTTCCAAATTAGAATTTCAATTTCCTCAGGCTCACCTTCTCCGTCGACGACGAAAAATCGTTCAGGAAGATTACGGGCAAGGTGAAGGTATCCCTCCCTGACTTTTCCATAAAATTCAACATTTTCCTGTTCCATTCGGTCAGGCATATCAGAAATTCGATGCTTAATTCTTTCCAAACCGACTTCGGCAGGAATATCGAGAATTACGGTAAGATCGGGAACTACATCTCCCACCGCAAATGAATTGATTTGCGTTACCGGATCATCGGCAATTTGTCGTGCTACTCCTTGGTATACAGTTGTGGAATCTAGAAAACGGTCGCAGAGAACGATTTTTCCATCAGTAACTGCGGGTAATATGAGCTCACGAACTAATTGTGCACGACTAGCTGCAAAGAGAAGGAGTTCAGTTTCAGGAAAGATATTCTGAGAAGAATCGGCATGCATTAACAAATGTCGAATATCTTCTCCTATGATTGTACCTCCTGGTTCCCTCGTTACCACAACATCTCGATGATCAACATCTTCCAATCGATCTGCTAAAAAGCGAATTTGCGTAGATTTTCCACATCCCTCCGATCCCTCGAAGGATATTAATATTCCGTTTTCGTGACTCATGAAGCTGGTTGGTTATGCTTGTCTTAGTAAATTGATGACTTGGGAAGTGGAGGGGCTTTGGGCCGTCCGAACATAATGACCGGATGTACAGGTTGCCAATGCCAGGGAGGTGAGGGGAGAGAATCCGCAAAGACGGGCAGCGGAGAATCCTGCGTTGAAATGATCTCCTGCACCGGTTGTTATCTTAGGGTTCTCGGTAAATGGTCCGGGTGTCCACCATGCACCATCTTTGGTGGCACAGGCTGCGGATTCAATTGGGTGAACTACTACGCAGGCAATTTCGAGTTTTCTTCGAATTTCAGTCGCCATGGAGCAAAGTGCCTCCTCCTCTTTTCCACCGGTTTGTAATCCTAGAGTATCACAGACTTGGAGGGCTTCGTTGAAATTCAGTCCAAGGGTAACCTCCGCATGAGCTTGGAATCGGGAAATTACTTGAAGAACCTCACGAATATCTTCGGAAGACCTTTTGGCGGGATCAGTCAGGTCAAAAAAGAAATTGCGTGTGTCGATGGGGGGGAGGTTGGGCATGATTCGCTCCACAATTTCGAGTAAGATCGAAGTCATCTTGGGGATCATCGTCCAGTTAACGATGGAAACTGATTGTGCCTTTGCAAGCATATCTGTGAATGCTCCCTCACCCGCAACCTTAATTATTCTTTGAAAGTCAATCTCCTCGAGGCTTCTAGTGTTTCCCAGCATCAGCTTTCCATCCTTAAATTCGAGAGCAGTGGTAATACCGGGGTCAGCCAATGAAATCGCATCTGTTTTGCGGGCAAATTCTTCAAAGACAGGATCTATAGTAGGGCAGCCCAGCGCACCGATGTAGCGTACATTGAGACCTAATGAGTCATGTGCATTTGCCATGATGGGGCCATTCCCTCCGAGTTTATCAAATCGGGGAAAGAGTTCAATATTTGCACTTTTTCCGGCGGCGGCTGAAATTCGTGATCCTAGTGCATCAAGTGTTTCGATTGCCTGGAAGTTCTCATCTAATCCATCTCTCTTATCAACCGGGGTTACAATCTTATCCACAAATCCATCCAAGCCGACTACCGAATTCATTCCGGAGGGGTTGAAAGTCTTTTGTTTGAGCTCTTCTAATATCTGATTGGAAACTTGCATGTGAAACTTTGATTAAATTTCTTTTAACATGGGGGCAAACTTAATCGAAGTATATTGATTTTTCCTTCTTCCCATTTAGATTTTAGTTGATCTCATGAAAATCAGAGTAAATATGTTTTTTGTGGTGTTTTATAAAAATTAAAAATGACTGATATGATATTATTAACTTCTTTGGACTCGGGTGCTTTTATTTTGGGAAGTGCTGGTTTAATTGATTATTTTATTGATTCCAATAATGCGGGTAAAGTAGTCATTTGCCTTTTGGTGGTCATGAATTGTTACGCTCTCAGCTTAATGTGGAGCAAGCACCAGTTATTCAAGAAGGTAAATACGAAAAATGCACGTGATGAGAAGCGCATTAACGATCTGGATAATATCTTTCAATACGATGATGCCCTGTTTTCTGGAGGGGGGAGTCCCTACCTTAAAATTTGTTCCCGGGCAATGGCGGCAGCCCGTAGGACAAATGATAAGGGTTCCATCCGAATGAATTATGTTGAGAATGCGATCAAGAGAGCACTTTCTGAAGTGGGGGAAGAATACGAGGCTAAAATGTACTGGCTCGCCACCATTGTGTCAGGTGCTCCATTCCTTGGACTTCTCGGTACTGTATGGGGAGTGATGGACGCATTTGGGACGATGGAGAGTGGGGGGGCTACAATTGAGCACCTTGCCCCAGGGGTCTCGGGGGCACTTCTTACCACAGTTGCAGCCTTGTGCGTGGCGATTCCAATTGTATTTGCATACAATGGATTGTTGGGGACGGCTCGATCCTGCATGACTAAGTTGGAGAATTTTTCCAGTAATTTAGCGGATCGAATCGAAATTGAACAACAGTAGTCGAGCCGAATTCAATTGAGATTCAGAATTTAAATTATGGCACGCGATTTTAAAAGGCCTAATAAATTGGCAGTTATATCAGACCTGAATGTAACCCCTTTGATTGACCTGGCTTTTTCACTGTTAATTATTTTTATGATTACAACCCCGGTTATCGAGCAATACAATCGTATCGATTTACCTTCTCAAAACTCCGACAGTAATCAAAAGCCTCCGGAGCAGGAGGACAAATTTATTACCATCGATTCCTCCGGTAATTATAACTGGGGGCAGGATTCTGTCTCACAAGTTGAATTGGAATTACTTCTCGATCAAGTCGCAAAAGGTACGGGGGATCAACCGACTATTCATCTGCGTGGTGACCGAACGCTACCGTATCAGGAAATAATGGATGTTATTAATATGTTAAAGTCTAGAAACTTGACCAAGCTTAGCTTGGATACAAAAGCGGGATAGTCATTATTATACCTTCTTAAATCATGAGTTCCAATCAAGATAATAACTCATTGGCACTACGCAATTTAAAGAAAAATCTTGGTGAAATTGTTCGTGTCGATGTCCAGTCATTGCATGATGCATCCTTTGATGGTCTAAAAGTTTCCTTTTCACCGGAGGCCGTGATTTGCCCGCAGCAGGCCACGCAAGTGGGGGAAGTCCTGCGACTCGCGAATGAATATCGAATTCCAGTGACGACTAAGGGGGCGGGATCTTCTCTGACTGGTGGCGCTACTCCAATCAAAGGAGGATGGGTATTAGATGTATCTCAATTAAATAAAATTGTAATTGATGCTGATAATATGAACGCTCGTTGTGGACCAGGGGCAGTAGTGGGAGATATTCAGGAAGAATCAGCGAAACTAAATTTATTTTATCCGCCTGATCCTTCCTCGAAAAATTTTTGTACCATTGGAGGAAATATTGCCTGCAATGCCGGTGGATTGAGGTGTGTAAAATACGGAGTGACCCGAGATTACATACTATCTCTTTCAGGATACTTACCTACTGGTGAGGCGGTTCAATGGGGAAGAGCGACACGAAAGTTTGCCACGGGATATAATATTCGAGATTTATGGATTGGGAGTGAAGGTACACTGGGAGTGGTCACGGAAGCAGTTTTGCGATTAATTGGTAAACCAATTGCTCAAAAAACATTTTTGGCTGCCTTTTCAAGTGATTCGAGTGCATTGCGGGCACCAATTGAGTTGGCCCGCCTGGGTATTCGTCCTTCCATTCTTGAATTTCTTGATAAGTGGACAGTAGAATGTGTGCAGAGTTTTACCGGTAAGGAGGTATTTGCTGGCTTATCCCCCCATCCAGTTCTTCTCATCGAATTGGATGGTGATCCATCTTCGATTGAGACCGAGTCGGTTCATTTACAAAAGTGGTTAGAAGATTCTTCACTTTGTTACTTGAGTGCAGATTCAAATGAGAAGGCCGAGGAATTATGGGAAGTTCGAAGGAAGGGCTCTCCGGCGATGAAGAAATTAGCCAATACTAAATTGAATGAGGATGTAGTTGTCCCCTTAAATGAACAGATTAATTTAGTGGAATGTGTCCATGAATTAAGGAGTGAATTTAACTTGAAGATTGGAGTTTTTGGGCACTGTGGAGATGGTAATTTACATGTCAACTTTATGTATAACCACGAAGACCAAGACGAATCGAGTCGTGCGGTAGAGGCACTAACCCGGCTTATGAAAAAAGTGCATGAATTAGGCGGAGCGATCAGTGGTGAGCATGGGATTGGATTGGCAAAAACTCCCTTTGTTCGCATGCAATTTAATGATGCGGAGTGGAAAACAATGCAGGCGATCAAAAAAACTTTAGATCCCCATGGAATTCTCAACCCTGGGAAGATTTTTGACATTTTTAATCCATGGGATCAAAAGAAAATTACTACAACCTTACCTTGGGAACATTCCCACGACGAACCTGAACCCGAACCCGTAACATCATGAAAGTTATAGCCCTCTTCACCCTTACTCTTTTTTTTACGAGCCTAGGAATTGCGCAAGCCCTCCATCCATGGACTGATTTGCAAGGGCGTACCTTAGAGGCATCCTTTATGAAGTCGGACGGGGTGACTGTTACGATCAATTGGAATGGAAAGGTAGTCCCCATACCTTTGGCCACTCTTTCGCCAGAATCTCAGGCACTTGCTAAAAAGTTATCTGCTCCGAGTGTATCGGTAAATCCGTTTGATACTATTAAAGCCCCTGCGAATCCAAAACAGTTACACCCATGGACTGATCTTCAAGGGAGAACATTGAAGGCTGTTTTTATAAAATCAGATTCAAGCACAGTGACCGTGGAGTGGCAGGGCAAAGTGGTGCCGTTACCACTCTCTAGTTTGAACCCGGAATCAAAGGCATTGGCAATGAGACTAGGAGGTGGGGCTCAAACTAAGGTGGAACCCGTTGAGAGCAAAAAAGAAGTGGCAATCATGAAACCTGCTGGCAGCGGCAAACTCTCATTAGATGCGGAGCATAGTTGGCAAAGTTCAACAGGAAGTATAATCAAGGCGAAATTTATTTCAGTGGAGGGAGATAATATCAATTTAGCTCTTTATGGTGGCAGATCGGAGCAGTCGATTCCACTGGTCAGATTGTCGGAGGATTCAAGACAATTAGCCAAGAAGCTACAGGCTATGCTTGCCCAACAAAATAAACTGCAACAACAATTGGCAGGTAAAAGAAAGAACATGAAAGTGCCACCATTAGTGGAAGCTGACCTCGGGAAAAGCCACTCATGGAAAAGTTCGGATGGGAACGCAATTGAGGCAATTTTTGTGGCCGCTAATGAGAAGGGGGTTACATTATTGATGAAAAATAACCCCAACCGTCCTTATGAGTTGCCATGGGTAAGACTCAGTCCTGAGTCTCAGGCTTTAGGGGAGGGATTGAAGAGATTAAAAGAGAAATTAATGCCCAAAAATCCAGCTATATTGCCTGTAAGTGGAGGTACATTATCAAGATATGGGGACGGAAAATGGAAGGGGTATAATACTGTACTAGAAAGTGCAGTTTATGATGTGGCTCTTCACTCCAGTGGTAATGTTGTCAAGGTTTGGTTAAAAAACCAAGGTAAGGAAGGAGATACTGCCTTGGGAGAACGAGCGAAGCGAGTTCCTTTAAGCGTGAATTTTCGTGCGTATTATTACCTCAATCCCGGGGAGCGAAATAAGCAATGGAGGCATCGAAAAATTGTTTCTTATGAAAATCCTCCCAAGGTTTCTATGGATCGAGAGGAAACCACGATTCGTGGAACTTTGGATAATGGTTCGACTTTTGAATATGTCATGCAAATCAACCATAGGGGATTGAGTTTTTGGGGAGAAGTGGATGAAAAAAAATCGGGTGAAAATGCTACTATTTTCAGCATTGCCCTTTATTCTCCAAACTTCATACCCGATGTGGCCAATAAAACGATGAAAGAAATTGAGCCTTTAGTTGGGGATGGTTGCTTATACATTGATCCATTAGAATCAAAACGGGCAAAAATTCCACTGCTAGATAAATGGACTGATGTACTCGGGAAATTCAGTGGGAATGCATGGAATCCAATCAAGTCTGCTGAATTAATGGGTTTTCCTTTTGGGTCTCATAAAATAAAAGTCACTCCTACGAGCCTAAGTGGAATGGTTTTTAGATGGGGCAAGGGGTACAGTGGAACTTTTCCATTCCAGGGAATTCACTTGGTGCATAGAACTGAAGATTCTTACGAGGCAGCATCTTCTAAAACTCCAAGTGATTACAAGAAGCGTTTGGAGATTCCAAAGAGCAAGAGGCTTAATGTAAATATTATTAGAGGTCGGGGATAGATTGAAGATTTTATTTCTTTTTCTGTTCCTCTTTTCCCTTTTTTCCCTACAGGGAAGTGAAATTGTTCGGGTAGCCAGTTTTAACCTCAGGAATTACTTATCCTGCGATCGAATGGTGGAGGGAAAGTGGCGACCAGATTACCCCAAACCTGAGATTGAAAAGAAGGCAGCTCGCTTGATGATTCGCTCCGTCAATCCAGACATCCTAGTTCTACAGGAGATGGGGGATTATCGTTATTTAGTAGAGTTATGGGCCGATTTGAATGTGACGGGTGGTCCCTATTATCCCTATGCAGTTTGGAAGCCTAACAGGGAAGAGAAGGAGGTTCGCCATCTTGCTTTATTTTCAAAATACCCCCCCGTTTCAACGAGTAATCACCTTGACCTGACATTTCCCTACTTTGAGGGATCAGCAAATTCTGGGCGTGGTTTGCTTGAGGTTAACTTTCGACAATCAGGAGTAGGCTTTTCTTTATTTAACTTACATTTAAAAAGTATGTGGACGGAAAGAAAAGATGACCCACAGGCTCGAATTCGCAGGGAAAAAGAAGCCCGGACTATGCGTAATTTCATTAGAAAAAAATATCCGCCAGAGAGTAAGCCTAATTATTTAATCGTGGGAGATTTTAATGATCATAAAGACTCCGCTGCCCTCAGACGTTTTACCACAGTGAATGACACTGTTTTATCGAATGCCATTCCCTGTGCAGATTCAAGAGGTCACTTTTGGACCCACTATTTTAAGAAGCAGGATAGTTATTCTCGAATTGATTATATTTTAGCAAGTCCCAGCCTGATGAAGTACCATCTGCCGGAATCAGGAAGAATTATGGATTTTAAAACGAGTGGAATTGCATCCGATCATCGCTTAATCTACGCGGATTTTCGATTTTAGCTTTAGTCACCTTAGTAAAAATGTAGATCGGTGCTAGTAACGCCTTTTCGGCATGGACCAACAGATTCGGTTTGCACTACATTGTTAGCTTTAGTTGATTTCAAAATTTTGGGATAACGCCAAGAATCATCAACTATGATAATACCTCCCTTTTTACTAATGAAATTCTGGGATATTTCGAAGCAAATTTCTCGGGCTGACCAAGTTGACTCTGCACCGAATCCATCTTCGCCATCAATCACAATAATATCAAATGTGGATGAGAGAGATTTTGCATAAGGAGAATGTTGAAATTTATCTGGAGATTCTAAATTAATTTCTCTTTGTAGAATCGAAGCATTGGTTAGTTTTTTTTCCTGAAGAGTAGATTTTACTAGTTCTGTCCATTTCGGATTGTTTTCAACAGAAACAATACTGTTTACTAATTGGGCGAGAAAAACTGAGGATCCGCCTGAACCCCATTCAAATACATTTTTTTGCTTATTTAAATATAACTTAATTTCATTGATACTTTCAAATGTCCACCATGGCAGCTCAAGTTCTAGCAGGCTATTGGATGATAACGAAAACTTTAAATATGGAATAAGGTAAGAGGGATTAAAGACAAGGTTTCGGCATACTTTAAAAAACCTTTTCTTGTTTGAAATGTACATGATTTAAGTTGAGCCTACTACTCTATGATAATGTTGAGTGTTCGACTCCGTAAATCATGAGTATTTGAATTAAGTACAATCCTGCCATAGGTTTTTCTTTTCAATCATATCGCTTACACAAGAGGGGAGGCTTTCTTTCCAGCCTTCTTCCCGATTACAAACTAATTTAAAGATATCCCGAGAAAAAAGGTTCATGTTTGTCCGGTCACAATTTTCAATGGTAACAAGAAAACCGTTTTCTCGAATATATTTATATAAATTACGGAGATTACCTGCCACAAGAAGGTTATCAATCGTGAGTAGTCCATCCTGTTCTTCGACCAAATCTGTTTCCACATTATCACCAATTCCCATTTGTAATCGATAGCGTTCGAAGTTTTTCAATTCGATCGGATAAGCATAAATCTTCACATTGTCCTTAAACAGTTTCCCAAAGGCTTCCAGGATGCCCCCTTCCAAGTTGGAGTAGTAGTCTTCTTTGAAAATATCGGCTAGATTATTGAGACCTAATACTAGACCAATTGGTTTTTTAACATATCTTCTCAGGTAGGAAGAGAGTTTGAAATATTCCAAATAATTCGAAACCAACACACCATATCCGCATGAATTAATTACTTCAATTCGAGAGATAAAGTCATCATAGTCGATGTCCCCCTCATTAATGAGACTTCGAAGAGTCAATTCCATGAATACTTCCACACTGCTTTCCTCAACATCCTCGCGAGCAACGAATTGAACCTTTGCTTTTTCAAGCATATCTAAATTAACCTTGGTGAGTGGTCGAAAGCTTCCCCGTTCAATTAAGCATGCTTTTTTGTATAGATTCTCTGAGGGTTGTACCACATGACCGGAAGAATTGAACATAATGGCATGAGTCAGACCTTTTTCGGTGAGTTTGAGGCACAATACCCGATTATCAACCAAGTCGAAGGAGGGGCCATTAAACTCAATCATATCGACCTCTATTCGACCGATACCCAAACTGTCGCTTAAACTATCAATAAATGCATCTGGGTCATGATTAAGATGCATGGCGCCGTATACTAAATTAACCCCCAGGATTCCGATTGCTTCTTGTTGGAGTTGGTTATCAGTATCCAGCATTCGGACATGGAGGATAATATCGTGATGCGGCGACAAGGGAGAAATTTGAAACCTGATCCCCATCCAACCATGGCATTCGTTTGTTTTACTAAAGTTGAGTGCAGAAACGGTATTGGAGAATGCAAAAAAAGTACTTTCTCCGCCCCTCGCATCCGATAGGCGTTCGTCTAAAAGCTCATATTCATGAGCCATCATTTGAACGAGCCTCTTTCGAGACACATATCGACCCGCTTCTCCGTAAATTGCATCGCTAAACTTCATGTCATAGGCCGAAATGGTCTTCGCTACGGTTCCTGCGGCTCCGCCCGCTTGGAAAAAGTGACGGGCCACCTCTTGCCCGGCACCAATCTCTGCGAATGTGCCATACTTGGAAGAATCTAAATTGATGCGGAGTGCTTTTCGATCCGCTGAAAGCTCTTGGTCGTTCATACCCAAGAATAAATGTGTTCTTTTTTCGATACAGGCAAAGTTTTTCTTCGACCTTCGTCAAAAAGAGGTGTTTTCTTGCGAAAGTTATATGAAAAAATTTTTAAAAGATGTATTGAAAAGAATGGCGGTCACTTTAGTGTCGACCATTCTATTTTTGTTAATCTCCCTGTTCTTATTTGAGGCTATTTTTTCCGCATTATTGGATAAAGACAAACCGGAAGCAGTGAAGGGTTCTTACTTGGTTCTCGATCTTTCTATGAATTTGACTGATCGCCCGTCCGAATTGAGCCTTGAGGACATTACTAAAGAAGCGATTACCGACGAGCGAAAACCGCCCAGTTTTCATTTGAAGGAAGTTCTCGATGCAATCGAAAAAGCACAGACCGATCCCAAAATTACAGGGATTTTTGTCAAGGGAAGCTTTAGACCTGATGCCTATGGATGTGGGTACTCGGCAATTCACGAATTGATTCAGGGGCTTAAGGATTTCAAGAAAACAGAGAAGCGAATTCTCGGCTTTTTCTCCGCCCCATCGCAGTTGGATTATTTAGTATATTCAATTTGTGATGAATTACACATGAACCCAAGTGGAACATTAATTTTAAATGGATTAGCGAATGAACAGGTCTTCTTTGGAGAAGCTTTTGAGAGGTATGGAGTGGGAGTCCAAGTTGTTCGGGTCGGAGAATTCAAAGGTGCAGTTGAGCCCTTTATCTCGACCCAATTCAGTGAGGAGAACCGAATGCAGATTGCTCGTTTATTGGAACTACGCTGGACTAACTATTTAAACACAATTTCTCTGCATCGCGGTATTGAAAAAGAGGAATTAGTCATGGAACAGAATCAAACCTTTCTTTTCTCCCCTGAGTCTTGCAAAGAAAAAGGATTGGTCGATTTTATCACTCCTCATGGGAAAATGTTAGACACTCTATTGAAATTAGGGGTGGAAGATGAAGATTCGGAGGAATATGCCCATGTTGATCTTATTGATTATGTGGATCGTTCTTCCTCTACTGTAGAAAAAGATTCTTCCCCGGAAATTGTCGAAGCCAAGCTCGCCCTTGTTTATATTGAAGGTACTATTGTGGAGGGGGGGGGAGACGATGGCTCGACTGTGGGAGGAGATGAAATTGCCCAGCGCATTCGTGAAATTGCAAGAGATGACGATTACAAGGCCATTATCTTACGGGTCAATAGTCCTGGTGGAAGTGTCTCTGGCTCGGATGCAATTTTGAGCGAACTTTCTCGTGCCCGGGCTGGAGGATTGCCCATTGTAGTTTCCATGGGGTCAGTTGCAGCTTCTGGCGGATATTGGGTTGCGATGGATTCGGACAGGATATTTGCCCATGAACAGACGATTACTGGTTCGATTGGAGTGTTTGGATTGTTGCCTAATGTAAAGGATCTAATGAAAAATTTCAGTCTTCATTGGGATGTGGTGAAAACACATCAATCAGCAGATTTAATGGGTGTATCCCGACCGAAAACTTCCGATGAATTAAGTATTGTTCAACAATATGTGGGTCGAATCTATGATCGTTTTATTAATTTAGTCAGCTCCAATAGAGACATTAATGCAAGCCGAGTTGCCGAGATTGCCCAGGGTCGTGTTTGGATGGGGGTAGATGCACTAGAACTAGGTTTGATTGACGAACTGGGTGGATTGAAAGAAGCAATTGCTCATGGGGTGGCACTATCCGGAGTGGATGAGTATGAAATCGTTGAGTTTCCTGCACTTCGAAATCCAATGGATACCATTACAGAAATCTTCGATGTTCAATCATTCAGGATGAATGGTTCCGCACACGATTCTCCATTTCTTCGCACGGTAAAAGAAATGAAGGGTTTTATTAAACAAATAGAATCTTTAAACGACCCCAGGCATTCCTACTCAATTCTTCCCTGGTATCGTGGAGGTTTTGGTTTTTTACAATAATTCATATTTAACTTTATTAATCCACCTATGAAAAAAGAAGTCACACTAGTCAAAAATTGTATTGCCACTATTATACCCGCCGGGGATGAAGTTACTCTTGCCGAGGGAGTCACCTACAGCATTGCCCAGTCTTTAGGAGGGTCTGTCACTCTACGCGATGCCAATGGAATGTATCGGGTGGGGGAGGGCGAACTTTCGGCACTTGGGGAAGAGATTAAAAAGGAGGTTACCGCGGAGAGAGTAGTAGAATCGAGCGAGAAGCCCTTTAGCGTGGAGGTGGTATGGGATGCATTGAGAGGATGTTATGACCCTGAGATTCCGGTTAATATTGTCGACTTAGGCTTAGTGTATGATCTCAAAATAAGTGGAGAAGAAGACAGTAGGATCGTCGAGGTAAAGATGACTTTAACCGCACAGGGATGTGGTATGGGGCCGGTAATCGCGGAAGATGCCAAAACTAGAATTGAAAGCCTCCCTCAAGTCAATGAAGTGACTGTCGATATCGTATGGGAACCAGCCTGGAATCCTAGAATGATGTCAGAAGAAGGAAAAAAAGTGCTCGGATTAGAATAATTTTCTCGGACTAATTTTTAATATCATAGCACAGGATATATTCCTGATCGCGAAGATATAACTTTCCATCACAAATTACAGGGTGTGTCCAAATTCTTCCCTTGGGGTTTCTTTTCTTAGTTTGTGGAGAAATGGTAAACTCACCATGTGTTTTCCATCCTGTTGGACTTGCATCTATCAGTATCAGTCTGCCATCTCCTTCTCCTTGGCAGTAAAGTCGGTTATCTGCATAGGCGATCGCACCTTTTCCCAGTGCTTTTTTTTCATTCCATATTAATTCACCAGTCTTGAAATCCTGGCATGCCCAACCCACTCCGTCTGAATAACCGTACAGGTGCTCTCCGACTTTAATTACTCCGCCATGATGGTTTTTCATTACTTTATTTTCATAAACATTGGTCGGATAGTTATCGCCTAATTTTACTAATTTACACCCCACTCCATATCCGGAGGTAACATATACATGGCCATTACTAAAAATGGGGGTTGGAATTACTGCCACCTTTCCCGGCCATTTTGACTTCCATAAGACAGATCCATTTCCGGGGTCAATCCCCACAATGTTTTTCATAACTAGTTGAACATATTGTTTTTTGCCCTGGTGCATGATTGAAATGGGGGAAGAGTACTGGGCTCCATCAGTGAAACTTTTTGTCCTCCAAATAGTCCTTCCTGAATCTGCATCGAGGGCGGCAATTGCTCCGTCTTTCCCTCCGGGGGTACAAATTACTTTCCCTTGGTCGACTAATACAGATTCTGTGTACCCCCACCCGGGGACTTTTCCACCGAGGTCATCAACTAAGCTTTTTTTCCAAACTTGCTTACCATTTTTCGCCAGAACACATAGTAAGTTTCCTCTTGCCCCAAGGGCATAAATTTTACCATTCGAAATAGTGGGACTCATCCTCGGTCCATCCCCCCATCCATTTGTAAGAAGTTCACCCACATGAACTTCCCATAATTTTTCTCCTGAAGATGAATTATAGGCAAGTAGCATTTCTTTTTTATCGAACGCACCCATTGTGTAAAGTGAGCCCGCTTGCACAGTAACACCTGAGTATCCGAGTCCGGCATCATTCACGGTCCACATTTTTTTCGGTCCGCCCTCGGGCCAATCTTGAAGAAGGCCCTTTTCCATTGTCACTCCTGTTCGATTTTCTCCACGCCAGGAAGGCCAATCGACCGACCAAAGAGAAAATGAAAAACAGGTAAGTATCAAGAGACTAAATAATAACGATTTCATACTGTAAAGTTTTTAGCTCATTAAATGAAGGGCAACAATAAATTCGATTCCCATTGCATATTTAAAAACAAAGAAGGAGTCACCTTAGTGACTCCTTCTCAGTTAAAGTTTGATGGTTTTAATCACTTTGCTTTGATTTTCCCCACTTTTTTCCAACGACCAGATTTGGCAGAATCCAATACTGCTTCGCAGATATACTGGGTTTCCAATGCGTCTCTAAAATCCGGACGAAGTGGACGTTTTTTACGGGAACCATATCCTTCCACGAAATCTGCGAATTGATTGATGAAACTATGCTCGTAGCCGATATTTAGACCAGGAACCCACCATTTATCCATGTAGGGATGCTCACCGCCGTTATCACTTACATGAATGGAACGCCAACCACGTGTCTTAGGATCCTCTTTGTCGTAATCATAATATTCAAGACGGTGTAAATCGTGTAGATCCCAAGCAAGGGAGCCATCTGCACCATTGATTTCAAGAGTATACAATGCTTTGTGACCGCGTGCATAACGGGTCGATTCAAAAATTGCGAGCGATCCATTAGCAAAGCGAGCAAGAAATGCACAGGCATCATCAATCGTGACCTTTTGCTTCTTTCCCGTCTTGGCATGAACGCGTTCCTTCACAAAAGTCTCAGTCATTGCACTGACTTCAACAATCGGACCATTCAACCAGATAGCAGTGTCAATGCAATGGGCAAGAAGATCACCAGTGACTCCACTACCGGCCACCTTCGCATCTAATCTCCACAAGCCTTCTCCTCCTTGGGGAAGATCGGTATTAATGGTCCAGTCTTGAAGGAAGTTCGAGCGGTAATGATAAATTTTCCCTAAACGACCTTCTTCGATCATGTTTTTCGCGAGTGAAACAGCTGGTACACGGCGGTAGTTATACCAGACCATATTGGGAACTTTTGCCTTTTCGACTTCACGAACCATTTCCTCGCCTTCTTTACAATTAAGTGCGAGTGGTTTTTCACAAAGAATTGCCTTCCCTGCTTTGGCGGCAGCGATTGCAATTTCGTGGTGTACATTATTGGGTGCTGCAATGTCAATTACATCAATATCATCGCGATCAATGAGCTTCCGCCAATCAGTTTCAACTGATTCGTAGCCCCATTGGGAGGCAAATGCTTCGGCACGGTCTTTATTACGAGCGCAAACCGCGGCAAGTTGAGGTTCATATTTTAAATCGAAGAAATTGGGTACCTTACGAAATGCATTCGAATGGGTTCTTCCCATGAATCCGTAGCCAATTAGTCCAATACGTAATGGTTTTTTTGTAGCCATAATTTTATATATATAAGTTTAGTTAATTAAAGGGTGGGAGAAACAAAAAAACCATATCCCAAAGGATATGGCTTTTCTTGTAAAGTTAAATGAAAAGAAATTTTACAATTCAACCGGTTTATAACCGCCCCTGTTTTTGAAATACATAATTAAAACGATATAGCAAATGAGCATAAAGAAAGGAAAGATAGCAACACTCTTGAGTGAGCCTTGTTTTCCTTTTTGAATACTTTCTTCCACTTCAGCTTTCTTTTCACTAGCAAGTTTTCCCACCTTTTCATTATCTACGGCAGTATAATCACCCAAGAAGTAAGTGCTATCCTTGGAGATTGATTGGTAGGTTTCAACAGAAGATGCTTCCTCTACAGAAATTTTTATTGAATCTTCGGTTAATTTTCCGATGACTGGACCTCCTAAGATCCCCACTGCGAGCATACCAATACCTGCAATCGCGTTTAGAGTAAGAGCACCGCCTTTTGGACACTGCTCCGAAACAACACCAAGAGTGGTCGGCCAGAAGAAAGTTTTACCAAATCCATAAAGGGTGGCACAGGCAAAAACCATCACCAACCCAGAGGCTGTGCTGAGAAGATATAAACCGGCGATTGCCAAAACCGCTGAAGTTGCAAGCAAACCGAGTGGACCGAGCTTGGCCACGATTGGACCCGCGAACCAAAACCGGAGGATCATCATAATCGCAGAGGTATAGATGAGTACCCAAAGTGGATGCTGGCCAGCTGCTTTCATGGGTTCTTCCATTAAGCCGGATATGGCTCCATCAGTTCCGAGCTCAGTGGTCGCCAATGGAATCATGATGATACACATAAAAATCAGAATAGGACGCCCTAGGGACTTACAATAAAGTCCATAAGCAATGGTGGCTACTGCAGTTAGCCCGTAGACCATATTGTCTTCCCATCCGAATACCATACCTAGCTGACGAAAGATTAAATAACCAGCAATCAAAGCTCCAATCGCACCAAACTCAGCAAGCATTTCTTTGTAAGTGGTACCCGATGAAACTCTTTCATTAACTGGGAATCTAGCCTTAAGAAGCATAACAAGATAAATAACAGCAGGGATCGCAATCAAGTAGATCAGGATACGCCAGTCTTCGGCAGCCTGTTCTCCAAGGAGGATTGTTAAGATCCCACCGATTACCAATCCGCCTGGCCATCCTGCATGCAAAATATTGAGCCATTTTGTTTTATCTTTACTAAACATGGTGGCAACTACCGGGTTGATAAATGCTTCCACCGTACCATTCCCTAAGCCCAAAATGATTGAGCCCATGTAGAGCAAGTCGTACGCACTCGCTTGTGCCTCCTTCAGTGCGTCTCCGGATAAACCTTCCGCTGTCACAACACCGTACGCCTGGAACGCAAGGACTGCGTAAAGGGCGTAGCAAATAAAGCTGAAAAACATGGCCGCGCGATAACCAATTTGATCGATGATTAGACTGAAAACGATAATACTAATCGCGAAGGGCCAGATACCTGCACCAAACAACTCTTGTGCTTGAACTTGATCCAAACCGAAAGTGGTGGGCCAAAAAGGTTGGGCATTTACGAGAAATGCTCTCGTTATAAATGCAAACGCAGTTGTGATGAGGGCGATAAAGCACCCCCAAAACAATTTCATATCAGGTTGTGAATCTTGATTACTCATGATTTTATTTGGGCTGTTTGGTTAGGCTGTTAGTTAAGTTAACAATTTTGATCTTTTCAAATAATTCGATCATGGCAAGCATGAATCAGTTCACAAAAGGGCTGAATTGTTACTTAAGTATTAAGATTTGTTAGCTTTTCCCCAGCTGTCTCGTAGTGCGACAGTCCGGTTAAGTATTAGTTGTCCTGCACTCACAGAATCTTTATCTTTACAAAAATAGCCAATTCTTTCCAGTTGGAACGGGAGTCCAGTCTCCATTTCGTTAAGACTCGATTCGGTAAGGCATGAATCAATTACCTGGAGGGAATCAGGGTTTAAGTTCTCTGTAAAGTCTGCTCCATCTTCAGTATCTTCAGGATTAGGTACAGAAAATAATCGATCGTATAATCGAACTTGAGTGGGGGTAGATGTCTTCGCATCTACCCACTGAATGGTTCCCTTGACCTTCCTGCCGTCGGGGGAGTCTCCTCCCCTAGATTCGGGGTCATAGGTACATATAACTTCAGTAATTTCTCCTTCCTCATTTGTCAGAAATTCTTTGCAGGTTACATAATAAGCATATTTTAGCCTTACTTCTTTACCCGGTGCTAAACGAAAGTACTTTTTGGGCGGGTCTTCCATAAAGTCATTACGATCAATAAAAAGTTCACTGGAAAATGGAACTTTTCGGGTTCCTTCTTCCGGGTTTTCGGGGTTATTTACCGCATCAATCTCTTCGGACTGACCGTCCGGGTAGTTTTCGATAGTAAGTTTGAGTGGATTTAAGACTCCAAGTCTTCGGGGAGCTCTTTTATTTAAATCCTGACGTAAGCAATGTTCTAAAAGTTCAACTTCGATGACATTTTCCCGCTTCGCCAAACCGACCCGCTCTGAAAAATCAAGAATTGTTTGAGGAGAAAATCCACGTCTTCTCATTCCTTGGAGAGTGGGCATGCGAGGATCGTCCCATCCGCTTACATGGCCTTCTTCTACAAGACGAAGCATTTTACGCTTACTCATTACCACATAAGTCAGATTGAGTCGGGCAAATTCAATCTGTTGTGGATGGTGGATTTTTAAATTCTCACAAAACCAATCGTATAATGGGCGATGATGTTCAAATTCAAGTGTACAAAGCGAGTGGGTAATGCCTTCAATTGAATCTGACTGTCCGTGTGCAAAATCATAAGATGGATAAATTTTCCACTGATCCCCTGTCTTAGGATGGTCTTTATGAATGATTCGGTAGATCACGGGATCGCGGAGATTCATATTGGGAGATGCCATATCAATCTTGACCCGCAATGTTTTTGTACCCTCCGGAAAAGCACCCACTTTCATTTTTTCAAAAAGGTCGAGATTTTCCTCGATTGTCCGGTCACGAAATGGGCTGTGTTCTCCTGGTGAGACTAATGTCCCCCTTGCTTTTCTCATCTCCTCAAAAGAAAGGTCACATACAAATGCTTTATTGGACTTAATTAAATCCTTGGCCCATTCAAAAAGCTGGTCGAAGTAATCCGATGCGTGAAAGAGCCGTTCCTCCCAATTGAAACCCAGCCATTTAACATCATCCTTTATCGCTTCGGCGTATTCAGCCTTCTCTGCCACGGGATTGGTATCATCTAACCTAAGGTTACAAAGACCACCAAATTCCTGGGCAATTCCGAAATTCAAACAAATACTCTTTGCATGTCCGAGGTGTAAATAACCATTTGGTTCAGGAGGAAAGCGGGTGTGGACTGCACCTTTGTTTTTTCCGCTCTCTTGATCCTCTTTGACCCGCGTGCGAATAAAATCTAGATTTTTTTCAATATTTTCTGAACTCATAAATTAATTGTAATTGGAATGTAAAGAGTGGGGCGGATATTAATTAATTCGGTCACCATATTGTATCCGGTATTGTTTTTCCAAGGACTTGAGTCCTTTTTTGCTGAGTCCGGCTCCTTCAGATGCGAGTAATTCAAGAGCTCTTCGAAGTCGTATACGAACCAAATCCACCCCGAGTATATTCATTGAATCAAAAATGGGGAGTGAGACATTACTGCCGCTGATTGCCTGGAAGAATAGGGGTAGGATTTCCTTTAATTTTTTTTCTTCCTTTTCCGCAATATTTTGAAAAACCTGTGCAATATTATCCCGATCCCATGAGTTTATCTTTTCCAGTTCCCATTCACATACTTTGAGCAATTTACTGGCGTCACTTGGTTCAATCTTTCCAATGAGCGAAGAAAAGTGAAGGGTCGGGTGTTCATCAAAGAGAAAACCAGCCAAGGGGATAAAGTCAGAAAAATTTTCTAATCTCTGGAGAGCATGGGGAAGAATTTTTTCGAGGAACTCGGGGTTAAGTTTCCATTCGAGCAAGCGTTTTACCACTTCCTCACCAGTTAATTTTTCTCGAAGATATCGACCATTAAGCCATTTTAGTTTAGCCAAATCGAAAATCGGTCCGCCCAGACTCATTCTTGAAATGTCAAAACTTTCGGATAATTCATCTATTGAAAAGATTTCTCGTTGATCTGGTAAAGTATACCCCATCATTCCGAGGTAATTACTCATCGCTTCTGGTAAATACCCGGCGTCCCGGTAATAATTTATTCCCGTTGGGTTTTTCCTTTTGGAAAGTTTCGACTTATCTGGATTTCTCAGAAGGGGTAGATGTGCAAATACGGGAGGGTCCCATTTGAAATATTCATACAGTAAAATATGCTTTGGCGTACTGCTAATCCATTCCTCGCCACGGATCACATGAGAAATTTCCATTAAATGATCATCGACTACATTAGCAAGGTGGTAAGTTGGAAAACCGTCCGATTTCTGTAAAACTTGGTGGTCGATTTGTTTCCAGTCAATTGTCACTTCTCCGCGAAGTTCATCATTAAATGTACATTGTCCTTCCGATGGAATTTTTAGGCGAACCACATACTTTTCCCCTGCGTCCATTTTTCTTTGAGCTTCTTCCCTGCTCAATGATAAGCAATGTCCGTCGTATCTTGGAGTTTCTTTTGCCTGCATTTGCTTTGCTCGGACTTCATTCAAACGCTCGGCAGTGCAAAAGCATGGATAGGCATTCCCCTGATCCAGTAAAAGCTGGACATGTTCGGAATGAATATCTTTTCGTTCACTTTGTCGATAAGGCCCAAAATCACCGCCCCGGTCGGGTCCTTCATCCCATTTAATCCCGAGCCATTGGAGCGATTGAAGAATTGCATCTTCAGATTCTTCCGTGGACCGTTCCTGGTCAGTATCTTCTATTCTTAGGACCATTTTGCCTTGGTTCTTTTGAGCAAAAGCTAAATTAAACAACGCCATGTAGGCTGTGCCCACATGGGGAGCGCCAGTTGGGGAAGGGGCGATTCGAGTTCTAACAGGACGGGTCATTGGTAAAAAAAGATTATTATGCTAATGATAACAGCGTGGATAGACGAACAAATTCTAACCATCGATATCTTGCAATCTAAACCACCAAGGGTTAGGGAATTAAATCGTGAAAATATTAATTGCAGGTGCAAACGGAAAAGTCGGCACAATTTTATGCGGTAAATTATGGGGTGTTTCCGGTTTTTCTCCTGTCGGGTTAATTCGGGATGCCCGTCAGCAAACAAAATTTACCGCACTTGGAGTTCCCTCTGTTCTGGGCGATTTGGAAGACGGCATTGCCTCATTCCTTCCGGGGCTTGACGCGGTGGTATTTACTGCCGGCTCTGGCAATCAAACTGGTCCGGAGAAAACGACCGATGTAGACCAAAATTCTGCGGTTCGATTGATAGGGGATTGTGAAAGTGCGGGGGTAAAGAGATTTATTATGGTCAGTGCGATTGGAGCAGACCCGAATAGTAACTCTCCCCGGATTCAGCACTATTTAAGAGCAAAGGGCGTTGCCGACTCAAGACTCCGTTCCTCGCAGTTAGATTACACCATACTTGCTCCCGGTACCTTAATCAATGAACGGGGGACAGGTCGGGTCCAGGTGGCCGAAGATTTAGGCTTTCATGGTTACTTGCCACGGGAAGACTTAGTAGACTCGATTATCGAATGTCTCAAGAATTGGAACAGTATTGGAAAAACCTTACAAATCGTCTCGGGTGGACAAAAGGTAAGGGATGCATTGATCGAACTTATTGGGGGTGGGCTACCCCCGATTGCATAGTTTGTTTGAAACAAATCTTGTCTTTTTCAATTAATGAAATATCAGAAAAAGATGCTTATCATTAAATTATTGCCCATTTTTTTAATATTTAACTTTTCTTTCGCCGTACCTAACTCGGTCAAGACGATAAATTCAAAATGCCCGATCTCTAGTAAAAAAGTAGATCCTGCTCAGACATTATCCTATGGAGTTTGTTGCGGAAACTGCCTTAAAAAAGCGGCAGCCAATGTGAGTGCCTTTATCAAAAAAACTAAACCGAATAACAAATCCTGTTCTTTCTCGGCAAAACCAGTACGAAAAACTCTCACTATCGGTTTTTGTTGTTCAAAATGTAAAAAAAAGGCATCCTAAACTTTTTTTTAAAATTGGATTTGATTTAATCGCACAAAATATTTTAAGAAAGACTCCATATGGGGTTTTTTTTTGCCCTTAATTATCGACAGAACTCTGCATGCCTAGAAGAAACGACATCAATCACATTTTAATAATCGGGTCTGGCCCAATAATCATTGGTCAAGCTTGCGAGTTTGATTACAGTGGTGCTCAAGCCTGCAAGGCTTTGCGTGAGGAGGGGTACCGTGTATCTTTGGTCAATAGTAATCCGGCCACGATTATGACTGATCCAGAGTTTGCAGACGCAACTTATGTCGAGCCACTCACTGTTGAAAGTGTTCGCAAAATAATCGAGAAGGAAAGACCGGACGCGTTGTTGCCTACTCTTGGCGGACAGACAGGACTCAATTTATCTCTTGAATTATTTCATGCCGGAATCCTCGACGAATTCGGAGTCGAAATGATTGGGGCAAAACCGGAAGCAATTAAAAAAGGCGAGGATCGTGAACTATTTAAGCAGGCAATGCTTGAGATTGGCTTGGATGTAGCACTTTCTTTTTCGGTGACTTCATTTGAGGAAGGACACGATTGTATCTCCAAACTAGGTGACTTTCCGATTATTTTAAGACCTGCCTTTACCCTGGGTGGAACGGGAGGGGGGATTGCTTACAATCGCGAGGAGTTTGATGAAATGCTTCGCATGGGTCTCGATGCTTCTCCCATCAATCAGGTTTTAGTGGAAGAATGTCTTCTTGGTTGGAAAGAGTATGAGATGGAGGTCATGCGCGACTACAAAGACCAATGTGTGGTTATCTGTTCGATTGAAAATTTCGATCCCATGGGGGTTCATACAGGAGATTCGATCACAGTCGCACCTGCGATGACACTGTCGGATAAAGAATATCAATTAATGAGAGATGCCTCATTTGCCTGCATTCGCGAAATTGGCGTGGAGACAGGAGGAAGTAACATTCAATTTGCAACGGACCCGAAGACTGGAAGAATGGTGGTGATCGAAATGAACCCCCGTGTTTCCAGAAGTTCGGCACTTGCTTCTAAAGCAACTGGATTTCCTATTGCCAAATTTGCGGCGAAATTAGCGGTGGGATATTCGCTGGATGAATTACAAAATGATGTGACCAAGGAAACACCAGCCTGTTTCGAACCATCAATTGATTATGTGGTTACCAAAATTCCCCGTTTTACTTTCGAGAAATTCCCAGAAGCGGATTCGACTTTAACTTCAGCGATGAAGTCCGTTGGCGAAGCCATGGCAATTGGGCGTACTTTTAAAGAATCTTTTCAAAAAGCCTTGCGTTCTTTAGAAATTGGACTGCAAGGGTTTGAGGCAGGTAAATTGTCTGAGATTGATTTGGATTCCTCGTTGATCCGAGCCGGCGTAAAAAGGCCTTCTGCCGAACGTCCGCAGTACCTTTACTGCGCGTATGAATCAGGAATGACTGCTGAGGAAATCTCACAGAAATCTGGAATTGATCCTTGGTTTACCGCACAACTGAGTGAAATTTATTCTCTCGAATCGATCTTGAAGGAAACCACTTTGGACGGGGTTGATTATGAATTAATGAGAAGTGCCAAGGAGTTTGGTTTTTCGGACCGTCAACTAGCAGATTTTTGGTCCTGTGAACCTCCCGCGGTTAAAGAACGCAGAGAATCATTAGGAATCCACACGACTTTTAGATTAGTGGATACCTGTGCTGCTGAGTTTGAAGCTTTTACTCCGTATTTTTACTCCTCTTATGGTGATGAGAATGAAATTATTCGATCCAGTAATAAGAAAATTATGATTCTTGGTGGGGGGCCGAATCGAATCGGGCAGGGAATTGAATTCGATTATTGTTGTGTCCATGCCTCCTTTGCTTTGAGAGAGGCTGGCTTTGAAACAGTAATGGTGAATTCTAATCCAGAGACAGTGTCCACAGATTATGATGTATCGGATCGATTATATTTTGAACCCCTCACTCTTGAAGATGTATTGGAGGTTTACCATCAGGAAAAGTGTGACGGTGCAATTGTTCAATATGGTGGACAAACTCCCCTTAATTTGGCCAGTGGATTAGAAAAGGCTGGCGTTAATGTGATCGGAACTTCCCCCGAAAGTATTGACTTGGCGGAGGATCGTGAGAAATTTAAGCAAATTCTGAATCAGTTAGGTCTTAAACAACCAGATAATGAAACTGCCCTCAGACCGGAAGATGCAAAAGATGCCGCAGCACGTATTGGGTACCCCGTTTTGTTACGCCCTTCTTTTGTCTTGGGCGGTCGTGGAATGTTCATCGTTTATGACGAGAATGAACTGGAGAAGGTGGTGAAGGAGGCATTTGCGGTGGCTCCTGGTAAACCGGTACTGTTGGACAAGTTTCTTGAGGAAGCAATCGAGTTAGATGTGGATTGTATCTCCGATGGCGAAACTACGGTGGTCGGGGGAATGCTTCAGCATATTGAATTTGCAGGAGTGCATAGTGGGGATGCGGCAATGGTTCTGCCTCCCCATGAATTAGCAAAGGAGATGATTGATGAGGTCCGACAAGCTTCTCATGATTTAGCAAAAGCCTTGGGGGTAATTGGCCTAATGAACATCCAATTCGCGATCAAAGGAGGTGAATTATTTCTGATTGAGGTAAATCCTCGTGCTTCACGAACAATTCCATTTGTCAGCAAGGCAATCGGTGTGCCTTTAGCTAAATTAGGGGCTCGTGTAATGGCAGGTGCCAAACTGAAAGACCTTGGTTTTACCGAAGAAGTTATCCCCAAGCATTGGGCGATTAAGGAATCTGTTTTTCCCTTTAGCCGTTTCCCCGGTTCTCCGATTGTACTGACACCAGAGATGAGAAGTACAGGTGAAGTAATGGGGCAGGACGAAGATTTTGGAATTGCTTTTGCCAAGACTCAAATGGCTGCCAAGCCCTCGTTACCCCTTGAGGGCAATGTTTTTCTAAGTGTAAAGGATTCCGATAAAGAAAAAGCCCTCCTTGTTGCCCGGGGATTATCTGAGCTTGGCTTTTCTTTTTATTCCACTGAAGGAACTGCCGCCTTTTTACAAGAACATGGGATAGAAGCAGAGAGTGTTTTGCGTATCAGTGAAGGGCGACCCAATGTCGCCGATTTGATCAAGAATGGAAAAATCCATCTCGTAATCAATACCCCCCTTGGATTAATTCCAAGACGGGATGAAAATGGCATTCGTAGCCAAGCTGTCCTGCACGGTGTTCCAGTAATTACTACACTAGGCTCCGCTTTTGCAGCGTTGGATGGCATTCGTTCGCTTAAGGATCGAAATTTTTCGGTGAAGTCTTTGCAGGATTATTCCAGGTCCTGATTTTTCATGAATTCAATTACTGCCCTGCTTTACGGATCGGATCGACCCGGTATTGTCGCAAGGGTGGCTGGATGGATTCATGAACGCGGAAGCAATGTACTACATGCTGACCAACACCTCGACCGTCAGGAAAATGTTTTCTTTCAACGGGTTGAATGGGAATGTTCCTTAGGAAGTGACCCGGTAGAGGAGGGGACTGCTTTCCAGGAAATGGTACAGTCTGAATTAAGCATGACTGTACGGATAGGTTATCATAATGACCGGCCCAAAATTGGGGTAATGGTATCCAAGGCAGATCATTGCCTGCACGACCTTGCATTGCGAGTCAGATCAGGCGAGTGGAATGCTGAATTAACTGGCGTTTTGTCCAATCACAGAGACTTAGAAGACATTTCCGCCTCCTATCAACTTCCCTTCCACTACTTCAACCTGACCTCAGAAAATAAGAAGGAAGAGGAAGCCAAGCAAATTCAATGGATTCGTGATCAGAAAATAGAACTGTTGGTGTTGGCCCGGTACATGCAGATTTTAAGTAAAGACTTTCTCGTAAATGTAGGTTGTCCGGTAATTAATATCCATCATTCCTTCCTTCCCTCCTTCGCGGGTGCGAAACCCTACCATCAAGCTTACACTAGGGGTGTGAAGTTGATAGGGGCAACTGCCCATTATGTAACCGAAGACCTGGATGAAGGTCCGATTATCGGACAGGATGTCAACCGGGTTAGTCATCGACACGGTCCAAAGGATTTAATCGAAAAAGGACGCGACCTTGAAAAGTTGGTTCTTTCCACTGCTGTCCGTAGGCATTTGCAAAACCGAGTACTGGTTTATCAAAACAAAACAGTTGTGTTCGATTAACCGGATACGGGTATTATTTTCTTCTCCTTTTTAATATCCTTCCCACCTTTTCAGCGCTGCCAAAAGTTGGTTTTTACTACGGGGAACTAGTCCTTAGTTTACTCTCCCTGGTGATATTTGATTCGGACATTATAATTTTTTTTGTTTCACCCAGTCTTGTGCAACTTGACCGATCCCGTCTGAAATACTAGGGGTGGTATTATGAAACATTCTGCAATAATGCTCTTCTTGTTTGTATTCTCAGTTTTAGCCAAAAAACCGAATATACTATTCATTCTCACCGATGATCAGGCACCTCATACCTTATCCAGTTATGGTAATAAAGTATGCCAAACACCGCACATTGATAAGTTGGCTTCTTCGGGTATGGTTTTAGATCAGGCTTATCATATGGGGTCAATGAGCGGTGCAGTCTGTTCGCCATCTCGCACCATGATTATGAGTGGTCGCACACTTTGGAACTTACCTCCCCGTGGCAAAAAGCATCGTAAACAGGAAGAGGGAAGGGGCCCGAGAGTAGAGATTCTCCAAAATACCCTACCAGCAGTATTTAATCGTGCTGGATATGAAACCTTTAGAACATGTAAAAATGGAAATAGCTATGGATTGGCAAACGAACTTTTTCAAATTGTAAAAGATAAAAGCTGCCGGAATGCAGATGAAGACAGTGGCAGTCAATGGCATGGTAGCCAGGTTCTTTCATACCTCGAGGAAAGACGTGTACGAAAAGAAGAAAAACCCTTCCTCATTTACTTTGGATTTTCTCACCCCCATGATGCCCGTAATGGAAGAAATGATTTACTGGATAAGTACGGTGCAGAAAATCTTCAGAATCCTCCTACCACGATCAATCGCAAAGCTCCGAAGCTACCCATTTCCTGGCTCCCTGCTCATCCTTTTCATCATGGTCACCCGAAGCTAAGAGATGAGGTTAATGTTCCCGGGGTGAAGACCTCGCGAACTGAAGCAACAGTACGAAATGAATTGGGCCGGGAATACGCTTGTATCGAAAATATTGACGATCAGGTTGGATTAGTAATCAACAAGCTGAAGGAAATCGGAGAGTTTGAAAATACCTATATTTTTTATACTTCGGACCACGGAATTGCGGTTGGTCGGCACGGCTTAATGGGGAAGCAGAATCTTTATGAACATTCCTGGAGAGTTCCTTTTATCGTAAGTGGTCCAGGGATAAAGCCCATGAGTCGAAATGCGGGCAATAGTTACCTGCTTGATATCTTGCCCACACTATGTGAGCTTTCAGGCATACCTATACCCAAAACTGCTCAGGGTAAAAGTTTAAAGCCTGTCTTGATGGGAAAAAAGAAAATAATTCGTCCACTCCTATACGGAGCATATTGCGGAGGTACAAAACCGGGGATGCGCTCGATTCGTAAAGGAGATTGGAAATTAATCAAGTACGACACACTAGATGGACAAGTCCGCGAGACTCAACTTTTTAACCTCAAGGAAAACCCAGATGAATTAGTAATCGAACATCATTCAAAAGAAGTAATTCAGAAGACTGGAAATCAACCGAAAAAGAATCAGATTAACTTAGCCAATTTATCGAGTTATTCAAAAAAATTAGTGGAGATGGAAGAACTTTTACTGAAAGAAATGGTCAGGTTGGAAGATCCTTATCGCTTTTGGGATCAGCCGAAATTGGACTGACCGATCTTTTTTTTTCAATTGAATTACAAAGAATCAATTATTCATGAGTTTTTCATCGCGTGCCTTCTGAAACCTAGCCGTTGACTTTATTTAAAAAATAGGGACTATATTCCCTTTTCCATAAACTGTTCCATGGCCACTAATAAAGAATCCGAATCCGAAAAAAACAACGATACCACCATTCCTGGTGAAAATGACCAGGAGGGGCTATCTGCCGAACAGGCTGCTGAACACAGTTACAGCGAGGCAGACGCGTGGAATAAGAGTAAGAAGTCGCTATTTATAATTCTTAGTGCAATTTTATTTGGTGTAAGTTTTTACTATTATTGGGATCGCTCTGAGCGGAATACACAATCCGAACGATCCTACCGATTTCTTTCTGCGAGTATAGACTCAGAAGGTGCAGAAGACCGCTTTTTATCTTTCGCGTCTGATTACGACGATACTCTTGCCGGAGTTGCCCGTTACCGGGCAGCGGTGATTCAGTATCGGGATAAGCGGTACAGTTTATCGGCGGAGAATTTTAAGTTGGCGGTTACGGAATTAGGAAGTGATCCACTTGCGGGGAGGGCTCTTTTAGGGCAAGCCGTTTCATTACTTAAAGATGAAGGAATGAAAGGAGCTGAAGGAAAAGTTGTCTTGGAAAACTTAGCAACAAGTTCCAGTTATTTACCCGCAGATCGACAGGAAGCCCGATTTTTACTTGCTCTTCAGTCATTGGCAGAAAATGACATGGACTCCCTTTCTTCACACAAGGAAAAGTTGGCGGGTGATAGTAATGCATCCTATTTTCTTTCCCGTTTGGAAGATTTAATTAAAACCAATGAATTTCTTGCGGTTGCTAAATCCTTACCCGACTTGAATTTAGCCAAGGGCATTACATTTTTGAAAAAAAATGGAAAGAGAAAGAATGTGGTTTCTTTAGAAAGTGGATTGCAATATCAAGTGATTACGAAAGGGGACGGAATAATTCCAAGCAGTGAGGATACGGTGAAGGTCCATTACCATGGTACTCTAATCGATGGAGAGGTCTTTGATTCATCAGTTGATCGTGATGAACCAGCTTCTTTTGGGGTAAGTGGTGTCATAAAAGGTTGGACTGAAGCGCTTCAACTTATGAAAGAGGGTGCAAAGTGGAAATTGTACATACCTGCTGACCTTGCTTACGGAGAGAATGGAAGTAACTCGATCGGTCCTAATGAAACTTTGGTATTTGAAGTTGAGCTTTTACAAGTAATACCAAAACCAGAAGAACCAGTTGCAGATCTTAATTCCAGTGTTCCTTTACTTCCCCCTGCACCAGTAGAAGTGAGCGAGGCTAATGCTACAAAAAACTCTCTACCCGTGACCGGTGGAACTTCAGGTCAGATTGATCCTGCAGTCGCAGAAAATAATCAGTCGGAATAGATTTTAAGTTCCCTCGAGGTTTCTTTTCCATCCCAGGAAAAAAGTAGTGACTGGATAACTACGAGTACACCCTTTTTCTTAAGTCTTTGGTACAGTTCTTGGCTACTGTTTGGTAGTCCCTCAAACCAAAGCCCCACTCGCGTTTTTCTTACTTTTGACAGTTAAGTACCGCTTTCATTACCCGTAAATTCTCGCTGTCTTTAAATCCCTGCTCTGCATCTTTTAACTGGTAATTGCTAATCAAGTCTTCTGCATTCACTTGTCCGTTCTTAAACAGTTCAAATGCACGAAGGTAGTCAGGTTTAGAGGAGGCATAGCTCGTGCGGAGATCAATTTGTTTGCGAAGAAATTGCGTGAGGTCTAAGTCGATGGTACGAGAGTAGAGTGCAATGGCAGTGACTGTTCCATTGGGTCGAACCGAACGCCATGCCTCACTTAATGCGACCGGTGCTCCTGAAGCTTCCACCAATGCATCCGCTCCGCCCGGAAATTTTTCCTCCACTTGTTTGCATAAAGGAGTTAATTGTGGACCCACTACAATAGTTTCAAAACCAAGTTTTCTGGCTGCTGACAAGCGGATGTCTTCATCCATTTCTGTTCCCACCACTACGACTTCCGCTCCGCGTGAGCGGGCCGAAATTGCACATAGCATTCCAATGATGCCTGGGCCGCTGACCACAACACGGTCATTTTTTTGAATAGATGTACGGTTTTCAATACAATGTTCTGCGACGGAAAGAGGTTCAGTCAGTGCCGCTAATTCCATTGATAAACCCTCAGGGATTGGCAGTAAAAATTCTTCCTCCACGGCAATATATTCTGCCATTCCTCCATCCAAATGCAATCCTTGTACTCTTCTTCTTGGGGAGAGCTGTGGTAGGCCATTTTGGCAAAAGGGATCACTCGGGTCATGTTGAGTTTGCAGGGCAATCATGACGACTTTTTGCCCCACATGGTACTTTCCATCCTGAACAGTTGATTGTACGATAGTACCTGATAATTCATGTCCAAAGGTGACCTCTGGTAGGACTGATTCATACCCCTTGTGATTGAGCCAAGCATGAAGGTCGGACCCACAGATCCCACAATGTGATACCTTTACTAATACATCGTTTTTTTGAAGATTCGGAATTGCCACCTCTTCCAATCGTGCGGCCCGTTCTTTTTTGGCAAAACGTCTAAATGCTTTCAATTAATCAATTCCTAATTTTGAATGAGGGGCATGGATTGAATCTGCAATTAAGTTTGCTTGGTCAGAACCGGCCAGTGCTTCGATTAAGGCCAATCCAAACGCAATTGCAGTACCAGCACCCGGAGAAGTTATAATCGTGCCATCGCAGACTACATCCTGACCGGAAATGATGTGGGGGAGTTCGTTCACAACACTTGAATGGGCAGTATATTTTGAATCCCCCAAGACTTCTGCATCAAGAAGAAGCAGGGGGGCCGCACATATTGCCCCAATCCATTTTTTTTCATTGTTGAAATTTTGAATAATTTTTTGAATTAGTCGGTTTTTCCTCAATTTGAAAACACCAGGACCACCTGGTAATACGATAAGATCAAATTGTTGTTCCCCCAATTCCTGTACCATGCAATCTGCCTGCACAGAAATTCTCGACCTGCCCTGTACCAGTAAGTGTTGGGTACAGGAGGCAACGGTTACCGAAATCTCCGCTCTGCGTAAAAGGTCAATCGGTACAACTGCTTCAATTTCTTCAAAATTATCCGCGAGTAAAACGAGTGCACTTATAGCCATATTCTAGATAAGTGAACAGAAATACTTACGAGGTTGATTTTACCTTATCCTTCTTGGGGGAGGATTCTTTTTGGGTGTCCTTTTTGGGAGAGGATTCTTTTTCTTTAGTTTTGGATGTCTCGGACGAAGAATCAGAATTATCCCCTTTTTTGCCTGGAGCCTTTTTCTTATAATCAGTTTCGTAAAATCCGGTACCTTTAAAAATAATTCCTGCACCTAATCCGAGCAGGCGCTTGGCTTTGCGTTTTTTACATTTGGGGCAAGACTTCACATGGGGATCCTTCATGGACTGAAATAATTCCCAGTCATGTCCGCAAGCTTGGCATTTATAGTCGTAAGTAGGCATAGTTTAAAAAAGGGGACTGAATAAGTGAAGATTAAATCAATCCTGATTTATTTTCGAAAAATTTAATGCACTTGAATAGGCCAGTAAAACCCATATGCCAAGAAAGAACGAAAAGCCGTATAAGGGAACAGCCAGTAACAGGACACCCCAAAAGGCAATAATCGGGAGAATTAACTTCGGTGCCATAGCCTTGGCAACTTGTAATACAAGATTTACCCTCCATGCATCCGAATATAAACCGTCTCGAACGAATACATGCATGGAAGATAGAAAAAGAAAAGGGGCGACAAATGCACCCGCTGCCAATGGAAAGTAACTTACTATACCAAGGAAGCTGAAGGTGAGTAAATCCACGAGCATACTTGCAAGCAGGCCAATTAAAACTGGGCATCCTGCGTAAGCAAGGATAAGTAGAAAAACTTGCAAGCCTCCGGAAAAAAGGGAAACAGGTTCCATTTCTTTCCAATCGGGTAAATGCCATTCCTTATTTTGACGCAAACGAACAGTGTATTCCAGAAGATAACCTAAAGAAAATAGATTGAGAACGGGAATGAAGCATAATGCACCCCCCCATAAAGCCTTGGACACCCAACCCGGGTGACCAAAAAGCCTTCCACACACCGCTTCCAAACTTGGCATAACTCGAATATAATGACATAGTGATTTCAATTCGCAAGACATGAATTTTCAACAAAAGTTAAAAAATTGGCAGGACTTGCTCAACCTAAGGCTTGAGCAAGCACTTCCTGCAAGCTCAGTTCAACCAGAAGTACTTCATCAGGCTATGCGTCACAGCATGAATGCTGGAGGCAAACGCTTGCGACCTATTTTAGTATTAGCAGCTCACGAAATATTCCCTAATCCAGTGGATCCATTACCCGCTGCCATTGCCATTGAATGCATTCATACATACAGCCTGATTCATGATGACTTACCCGCGATGGACAACTCTGACCTTAGGCGCGGGGAGCCCAGTTGTCACAAAGCTTTTGATGAGGCTACTGCAATACTTGCCGGAGATGCGCTTCAACCACTCGCTTTTGAAATCCTGGCCAATGCATATGCAGGAGATCCTCAGCTTGGACTCGATTTAGTTTGTATGCTCAGTCGGACTGCGGGTAGTCAAAAATTAGTTGGTGGTCAAATGCAGGACCTTCTTTCAGAGGGAAATGACCCAGATGAAGAGAGCCTTTCATATATACACTCGAATAAAACAGCGGCGATGATTGAAGCTTCCCTCCAGATGGGGTTCCGCGTCGGAAAGGAGGGGCAAAACTCGAAAAAACTTACCCAGATAGGCAGGGTTGGTCATTCTCTTGGCCTTGCATTTCAGGCAGTGGATGATCTGCTCGATGTTACCCAAACTACAGCCCAGTTAGGTAAGGATGCGCATCATGATTGTGAAAACGGGAAGATCACTTGGGTTTCCCTAAAGGGCGAAAACGAGGCACGGCTTCTCGCGGCGCAACACACAGAGAATGCTCTTCAAACGCTGAATGCGGTGGGCGGAGATTGTCAGTTCTTACAGGATTTAATCCAATACATGCTCAATCGGGAATTTTGATTCAATGATTGGAGGAAATCAGGCAGGCGCTAATTCCCGTGACTGGCGCGAGCGGCTTAGTCAATCAAGGGATTTGGGTACTGGCTTTGCCGCACCCGGGGGCGAGTTTACCCGGGCCCTTTATGAGTGGTCTTTTACCCCCAATGGTAAAATACTGCACTCCCTGCTGAAGGGGAGGCGAGTGGTCGAATTGGGTGCTGGAATGATGTCTTACGGGTATGCATTGGCAAGTGGAAGTGGTGCCAAGAATTATGTGGCAGTCGAACCTTTTTACAGCGACATACAGGAAAAATCTATTTTATCCTATCTATCCGGGGAAGCGGGAATGGGGGAAAGGATTCCCTACAAGGTTGTCGGGCAGGATATGTTGAATTATTTAGAAAATGAACCCGACAATCTCTTGTGTGTAATTGCATGTGGAATAGAAGACTGCATCTTGCCAGGGCCAGATTACCGAAAAAAAGTAGAAAATGAAATTGTCCGTACAATGGAGAAAGATTCTTTCTTCCTTAGTTCACATAGCGACCTTTTTCCCCCGTTTTTACAAAACTTGGAAATCACTTTTCCACGACCATCCAATCCCAGTGTCTTTGACCGTATTCGACTTCATGGAGGTAAAGATGCCTTTGATCGATTTGGGGAAGCGGTTTCTTTGCTTCACTCAATTTAAGAATTTTACTTAACTGCGAAACGGAAGCACTTTCCTTTCAATAATCGTGTTTTCGGGAAACACCTAAAAGAGGTATTTTTAGGCTGTGACCTCTTATTCAATCAAGAGAAGCAATGAAGGAATCGTATGAATTTCAACTCAAAAATTTATTATATAAATTAAATAAATTAATATAATAAACGCATCCTTGTAATGGATTGAATTGAATGATAATAACAAAAAATGGATAAATATTGGATCAATAGTAAGGGAGAAAATCTTGGTCCTTTTACACGCGAAGAAATAAGTGAAAAAGTGGAAACAGGGGAATTTGTTTTATCCGATCCGATCTGCCTCGTGGGCAATGAAGAATGGTTGGATTTAGGTGAATTTTTAAATTCTGATTCAATAATAGATCAAAAAGAAGTTGAATGGAAGGATGAGCAAAAAGTAATTGTAGCCCGAAAATCTGGACTTTCATTAAATGTAATTTTAACCACTGTCTTATTTTTTCTTTTGCTAGTTTGTGTGGGGCTTTATTTGTTTGCTCAATTTAGGGGGAATAGTGTCGAGACGAGAGATGAACAGGTTGATGTTTCATTTATTGGAGATAAGGAAATAAAGGACATTGCCTCAAGGGCTTGGACGAAAAGCTCATTTATAATTGCAGACGGCTTAATGGTAAAGAGGGATGCCGATTTGCCTTACACCGGTTGGATCAAAGCAACCTATTCCAATTCCGAATCCTTGAGTACACTCGTGCAGTACGAAAAAGGGAAGGTTCTTCTAGGCCTTTCATGGACGCCAGATGGAGTGAGGTGTTCTCATTCATCGCTGGAAAATGGGAAAGGGATTTTGACCACCTATTATGACACGGGAGAGAGGCAATTGGAGGAATCATATCGTTCCGGCTTTTTGAATGGATTGTCGATTCGGTTTTATAAAAACAATCAGAAGGAAGAAGAAAAATCTTTCGTGAACGGGCAGCTACATGGACAGAGAGTATCGTGGCATAACAACGGACAAAAAATAGAACAGGTCTTTTATCTGGAGGGAATAAAAAATGGGCCTTATTCTCTATGGAGTAAGGACGGACAGAAATATGATGAGGGGGTTTATAAGAACGGAGAGCTCGACGGTAAGCGAATTCAATGGTCGAGGAATGGATTGGAACGATTTGAGGAAACTTATAAGAATGGGGAGAAAATCCCCGACATTCAGGTTGATCCTCTCCCGATGGTAAATGACCTTTTGCTCGACGAGGAAGTTGATCCGGTTTTGGCGAAATTATTGGAGTTGGCGGGCGAGGAAGAAGATTGGATAAGAAGGGCGAATGACAGCACAGGGGTAGTAAATTTCATAACAGCTAGGTTTGAAAAAAGTCAGATTTCAGGTCATGAAATTTTTGCCGACCTAGCGATTGCTTTATTTGATTATGCCAAGCGGGGAATCAATCAGAAAGAAGCTCTTGTTGATACATTAAGTTGGATTAATAATCAGTGGGGGATCGCCATTATTTTCGAAGGAGATGGTTTTTTCGTCAGTGAAATTCCACAATCTGTTCGTTTTGGACCAATAACTTGGGAGCGAAGTATTTATGAAAATGATTTCATGGGCTCGTTACAGGGCGAGAGTCGGGAGTTTGTGATCGGGGACTTGGAAAACCTCTTTCAATCAGTCGGATTGACACTGGGGAGCGAAAAAGAATCGATTAAAAGGAAAGTCGAAAGGCTGATTTGGGAAGATTTAGCCTTGCGCGCAGAGGAGACAGAGAATGCAAAGCTAGTGTTTGAAAATAATCAATTGTCTTACAACGGAACCATAGAACAGACTACGAAGAAAATTGATCCACAAGGAAATTCGATTTTTGATACTGTGGAAAAAGAAGTGCTCTTTATTTTTACTCAGCAACATGCCCGCGATAAGAAACTGGGTCCTTTTATCAAAGTCTTACAAGATGCAGGAGTCCGATTCGAGGAGATGAGAAATGGAAACTTGATGATTCGTAAATATTCGAACCTGTGCATTTATTCAGATCAAGTTTCGCAAGATGGTGCAGCTTATATTTATCCCGAAGTTACGATTCAATTCGCGGGAGTCGCCCCCCTTGGCCCCAATACTTTAATTCGTTATATTAAAGTAGAACTCGGGGAAATAATCGAAGAGCCCCTTGACTTAAGTAATGAAGAAATCGAGTAGGTTCGATTGAAACCTTGATTACAGGTGGCTTTTTTGCATTTCCACCAATTCCCCAATCCCTTTTTCTGACAGTGCAAGGAGTTCATCGAGTTGGGTGCGTGAATAAGTGGCTTCCTCCCCGGATGATTGTATCTCCACAAATTTCCCAGACCCAGTCATGACCACATTGGCATCGACCGAGGCGTCGCGGTCTTCTGGGTAGTCAAGATCAAGAACACAGCGATCATTATAGACACCCGCACTGATTGCGCCAAGGTGGTCAAGGATCGGATCTTCCTTCAGTTTTCCTTTTTCTAATAAACCATTAATCGCAATGCGAGTGGCAAGCCAGGCTCCAGTAATAGATGCTGTCCGGGTACCGCCATCGGCACGAAGTACATCGCAGTCGATCCACAGCGTTTTATCAGGGAATTTCTTTAAGTCTAATACCGCCCGTAATGAACGTCCAATCAGGCGTTGAATTTCGATATTTCTACCATCCTGTTTTCCTTTGCTGATAGGTCGATCTTTACGTGTAAGTGTGGAGTAGGGGAGCATGCTGTATTCGGCTGTGAGCCAGCCTCCTCCCACTTTTTGTTGCCGCATCCAACCTGGAATTCGATCTTCGACCATGGCCGCACAGATTACCTGAGTGTCCCCAAATGAACATAGTACTGACCCGTTTGCATGGGGGGCTATATTAGTTTGAAATGTAACTTGCCGCATCTCATCGATTGCACGCCCCGATGGGCGGACAAAGACTTGATTGAGCTGTTCGGCAAGCGGAGATTGTTCGGAGTTTTCAGGTTTCATAAAATTGAAGTGGTTCTGGGTTGATGATTTTCGCCCCGATTGGTGCAAGGGCATTGGTAAACCATTCCCGCGCCTCAGGGTCGCCATGGTGTAAGAAAATATTCTTGGGGGCTAGTTTTTCCGCGTAGGCGACTAATTGATCTCGGTCTGCATGCCCACTTAGATCAAATTGTCTAATTTTAGCCCGAATTGGCTCGATATGATTGTATGCATTAAATTCAAATGGTGTTCCTGGTTCTGATTGGAGAAGTTGCCCTCCCGGCGTACTGGGATCGCAGTACCCGACAAAGAGTATGGAGTTGCGGTCATCGCCAAGCATGGAAGATGCCATTACATAAGACGGGGTATGCTCGACCAGCATTCCACTGCTCACCAGGTAAATTCCTTGCATGGGAGGTTCGCGACCGGGCTCAAGCTTTCGGGGGAGAGGACGGGCACCTAAGCTCCTCAGTACTTTTCGGTTAAAACGAACCCGGTTGGTGTTTTTAGAAATTTCGTGAAAGTGATTCACTAGGTCCATTCCTAAGCCCGAGCAAAAGACAGGTACTTTGGGAAGGGCATTTCGCTTGAATGCATCGTCCAGAACGGAAAGCATTTCCTGCATTCTACCCAAGGCAAAAACGGGTATGAGGACAGAGCCACCACGGGATAATGTTTTGCTGGATTCTTCGAGGAGGTTTAACATTTCCGATTCCCGCTGGCGGGATGGTTCTCGAACAGAAAGGCCACGAGTGGTCTCGGTTACCAGCGTATCCACTTTTTCAAGGAGGGGTTCGGCACCATCCAATGTACGGCTTCCGTCAAAAAGAATATCTCCGGTGAAAAGAATTCTCTCTTTGGGTGTTTTAATTTCTACGGACACTGCGCCTGCCACATGACCTGCATGATGAAGCACTACATCGATTGCCCGTCCATCCTTTTCCAACCTAAATGGACGTTTGATTGAGAGAATTTTGACGCGATCATAAAGAGAGGTCAGGTCGTCTCTTCCATAAAGCGGAAGTTCAGTTAAATTGAGTTCATTCCGTTGTCTTTTCATCACGGAAATTGAATTGGATAGCATTCTTCGAGCGAGCACAGAGCTCGGATAACTCATTAGGACCGGAGCATCCTGATGTTCGCGAGATAGCAGTGGTAAACTTCCCAGGTGGTCTAAGTGGCAATGGGTCAGGATGATAAAGTCGAGAGTGTCCCGATCTAGGACCGCGTGCCTGGGAATGGAATCTTTGCCCGCATACTTGGGATGCAATCCAGAGTCGATTGCAAAGCGAAAGCCTCCCACTTCACAAACTGTGCAATTAGCACCAATTCCGCCATGCGGGTTCAAGTCAATGAGTTTCATGAATGAGAGGGGTCAAATTCGGGCTCGTCGGGTATATCAAGTCTGAATGGATTAATTTTCACATGAACTTTCTTGTTTAATTCGTCCAACCCGTGGAACGAGCCAGATGCTTCCGCGGACAAGTGGGTGACATGATAACTGTTGTAGGAAAATGATTCACCCGGACCAATTGTCGGAGTTTCTCCCACAATTTTATCTCCTTCCACCACCGTGGTGGTTCCGTCGCTATTGGCAATAATCCATTTTCGACCCAGAAGAGAAACTTTCCGGTCACTCAGATTTCGGATGGTAATAAAGTAAATGAAGGCATGTAAGTTGATCCCCTTAACAGTTGATTTTTCTTTATGATGAACCAATTTGTCTAGGGACGCGTGTAGTCCTTCTAATTCTGTACTTTCTTCATTCACAATATTATTCTAGTTAATCATACCATAACAGGCTTGGCAGAAAGACCAATTCTTTTTGAACTAATTCACAAGAATGTAAAAAAAATGTGAAAAACGCTTGCACCTAAGCTCAGAGAAAACAGAAAGGAAGAATGCAAAAATTCGCACTTCTATCGGTTAGTGATAAATCAGGCTTGGTTCCCTTTGCCCGAAATTTAGTTGATCAACATTCTTTCACGCTTCTTTCCACTGGAGGGACTGCTCGATTATTGAGAGAGGAGGGCATCCCTGTAAGCGATGTCAGTGACAGGACGGGATTTCCGGAGATGATGGACGGCCGAGTGAAAACATTGCATCCAAAAGTTCATGGTGGACTGCTTTGCCTGCGTGACAACCCGGAACATTTAAAAGCGGCGGAAGATCATGACATTGCCCTGATCGATTTGGTGGTGGTGAATTTATATCCTTTTGAGGAAACCGTAGCCCGTGCGAATGTTTCCTTTGAGGAAGCAATCGAGCAGATTGATATTGGGGGTCCATCCATGTTAAGGAGTGCGGCCAAAAACCATCGCGATGTAGCTGTGGTTTGCGATCCAAGTGATTATGATCGGGTCCTGAATGCGATGAAACTGGATGATGATTGGAGTGGATTACGCAGGGAGCTGGCATTAAAAGTGTTTCAAAGAACATCTTCCTACGACAAAGCGATTAGTGAATACTTTTCAAAGCAAGTGGAAGACGAACCAGACATGGAATCTATTTCTGGTTTTCCGTCTACACTTGATTTTCAGTCCAGTAAATCAATGACTCTGCGATATGGAGAAAATCCTCATCAACAGGCTGCTTTGTATGGTGATTTCCTGAATTATTTCGATCAACTCCAAGGAAAAGAATTAAGTTATAACAATATTTTAGATATTTCTGCCTCGGCTTATTTAATTGGGGAGTTTGAAAGGCCAACAGTGGCAATCCTCAAGCATACTAATCCATGCGGAGTAGCAAGTGCAGATGATTTGGAAACTGCCTGGGACCGTGCCTTTGCAACTGATCGACAAGCGCCTTTTGGAGGAATTATTGTAGTGAATAATACCATGGATATTGGTTTGGCTCGCAAGATCTCGGAGATTTTCTGCGAGGTTATTATTGCCCCCGGATTTACAGAGGAGGCTCTTGCACTTTTTCACAAGAAGAAAAATCTTCGATTATTGGTCTCCAAGTCCGGTTTTGGTGCAGAAACTTTGCAGGAAATTCGTACAGTACCAGGCGGTTTTCTTGCTCAAGATCGGGATCAAAAAAGAATTAATCCCAAGGACTTTCAAGTCGTTACCGATCGGCAACCAAGTGAACAGGAATGGCGATCGATGTTATTTGGCTGGCGAGTTGTGCGTCATGTAAAGAGCAATGCAATCGTGTATGCGGGCGATGAGCGAACATTAGGAGTAGGTGCCGGGCAAATGGCTCGTGTCGATAGTTCCCAAATCGCGGTTTGGAAAGCGGGTGAGGCGGAATTGTCCTTAGGTGGTTCCGTGGTTGCATCGGATGCATTCTTTCCTTTCCCGGATGGTCTTATTGCCGCGGCAGACGCCGGTTCCACTGCTGCGATTCAACCGGGAGGGAGCGTGCGGGATGAGGATGTAATTGCGGCGGCCAATGATCGTGGTATGGCAATGGCATTTACAAAGGTCCGACATTTTCGACATTAATATTTTGAATGATTATTGCATTCATTGGTGATTTTTTAAGTTTTTAATATTATATAAACTGATCAATATGAATGCCCCCTATTTAAAAGCATCCGGTTTTCTGGTTACTATCGTTTTGGCGTCATTAGTCAGTAGTTGTGGAAGTGCCATGCTATCTGACGAGCACTTAGCCAAGCGTTCAAAAAGTCAGTTTTCGCAGATGAAAAAATCGGAAAGGCTCTCCACTAATCCTTCTCACCAGGCCATGATTGAGCGGATAGGCAAGCGGATTGCAGGTGTCGCAAAGGTCGACCTTCCAGGAACAGAATGGGAATTTGTGGTTTTTAACAAAGCAGAACCAAATGCCTTTGCCATGCCCGGAGGGAAGGTGGGAGTGAATAGTGGTCTTATTACCTTGGCCAATGGGAACGAGGATGAAGTGGCCGCGGTAATAGGTCATGAGATTGCCCATGTTGCATTTCGCCACAGTAACAAAAGAATGACTCAAGCAATGGGCATTGCCTTGGGGGGAGTTATTTTAAATACGGCAATGCGCAAAAAAAGCACCACTGATCGAGTTCTTGCCACCGGAGCCTATGGAGTGGGAACAACTGTGGGGATGGCACTTCCTTTCTCGCGCTCACAGGAACGAGAAGCGGACCACAAGGGATTGTTTTATGCCGCCCGGGCGGGCTACGATCCTCGGGCTGCCATTTCTTTCTGGCAAAAAATGCAGGGCGGAAAAAAAAGAAAAATGCCCGAGTTTTTATCCACCCATCCCAATCCCGGAAATCGAATTGAATTTTTGCGGTCCAATATGGACCATGCACTTGCCCTTTATCGACAAGCCAAGTTGGCTCGCGGGGAAAAACCAAATCCATGAGTATATTATTAGATTCTCCAGTTGATGCCCTGCGTCAGTATGTCAGTTTTCCAAGTGTTTCCGCAGATCAAAGCTTTGCGGACGGCGTCAGTGGGGCGCGTGAATTTGCCTGTTCCCGTCTTAAGGAACTTGGATTTGAAGTGGATTTAATTCCTACCCCAATACATCCTATTATTTTAGCGACCCGTGGAGACCCGTCCTGGCCCAGGTTGGTGATTTATGGTCATTATGATGTCCAGCCACCAGACCCTTTGGATCTGTGGACGACTGACCCCTTTGATGCGGTGGAGCGTGATGGCAGGCTTTATGGTCGGGGTGCGGCGGACAATAAGGGGCCGCAAATTGTTCATATGTCTGCCTTGGCTCGAGTTTTTCGAGATAATCCAGACTACCCGTTACATATTACCTACTTGATTGAGGGTGAAGAGGAGATTGGTAGTCCGAGTTTTCGTGGGTTTTTAGAAGAACATAAACAAAAACTACAAGGGGATTTACTCTTAGTCTCAGATACTGGCAGTCCAGGGGCTGATCAATTGGTAGTCACTACCGGCTTACGTGGCTTAAGTGCTATGGAGGTGAAGATTTTTGGCCCTAAGCAGGACTTGCATTCGGGAGTTCATGGGGGTGCATTGCTTAACCCTCTGCAGGCTTTGATGCAGGCATGTGCCTCGCTTCATGACCAGGAGGGGAGGGTGACTGTGCCCGGTTTTTATGATGCAGTTCGACCGCCCGAGCAGTGGGAGCGCGAAGAATTGGCCAAATTACCAATTACAGAGGAGGACTATGCGAAATTCCTTGGAGTACCCAAGTTTTTTCCTCCTCCGGGATATTCTTCACTTGAGGGAATACGTTTTTGTCCAACATTAGAATTTAATGGCGTAGGGGGAGGCTATCAGGGCGAGGGTTCGAAGACGGTAATCCCAGCTGAAGCGTTTGCTAAAATTACTTGTCGATTAGTCCCCGACCAAAAGTCAGAAGATATTGCCAATAAGGTTCGGCAAGCGATCGAGGAAGCCTGTCCCCCTGCGGTTCGGGTAGAAGTACAATTGAAGGGGGGAGGAGATCCTTATGTTGTGATCCCACCGGGTAAGCCAGGTTCGAGTGGTCAGGAGAGTGAATTGATGAAGAAAGCCTTTTCTGTGGCGGAAGATTGTATTGAGTCTGGCTTTGGGACACGACCGATCTTCCTACGGGAAGGGGGAAGTATTCCCATTATTCAAGACTTGAAGGAATTAGCGGGGTTAGACTCCCTGATGATCGGTCTTTTTACAAACGAAGACAATTTGCATGCACCGGATGAAAGTTTTAATCTTACCATAATGGACCGTGCCATTAATTCCTTTGAGAAATTCTTTAAGCAATTAATCCGAGATTGATTTGGGATTAATTTTTTGGGTTATCCAGCGACGAATAGCTTGGCCCAATAGATCGAGAAAAATTACGATTACCAGGATGCAGATCAAAATAGTAGTCACTTTTTGAAAGCCACTTGCCATCTCCATCGCCTTATTTAATTCCATTCCAATTCCACCCGCTCCCACTAAGCCAATAATACTGGCCGATCGGATGTTATATTCCAGCATCCATAAAGAATGACTCCACACCTGTGCTTTCACATTTGGCCAAAGTCCATAAAGAAAAGCCTGGATGGGATTCGCTCCGATAAGCTTCAGTCCACGAGCCACTTTTATGTCCATCGATTCAAAGCTTTCGCTAAAAAACTTACCGAGGTAGCCCAAACTGTAAAAGGTGAGAGCACAGACCCCGGCAATGGGAGTGGGGCCAAAAAATATAACGAATAAAAATGCCCAAATCAGGCTGGGTAAGGTTCGGGTTATATTGAGAAACATTCGAGTTAGTTGAACGAGCCAGATGGGCGAAATATTTCTTGATGCTGCAAGGGCAATAACTAAGGAAAGATTGACCGCAATAAAGGTTGAGACGATTGCGATTTGAAAAGTTTCTCCCAGAGAATCTAAGATAAGTGGGAAGTCAGAAAAGTCGGGTGGGAAAAACTTTTTTAAAAAATAACGAACCCCTGCCATTACATCTGCGGGTCGATTATCTTGAAGAAGGTTTTTTCCTGAAAAAATGGTGAGGAATAGAAAAAGGATCACTAGAATATTGAGCAGATTAAGGCGATCGTACCAATTTCTACCTGGTAATCCGGATGGTATTCTTGTTTCTTTTTCCTCAGGCTTCATGTTTTTTTTGAACTTCTCGTAAGTTCCATCCTTCCGGATGGGCAGGGTTTAGACTGAGTGCAAAATCGGCGAACCTGGAAATGAGTTGGGGGTCATGGAGCGCACACATTACAATTTTTCCATTTTGAGAAGTTAAATTTCGAAAAAGTCCCATAACCCGACCCGCGTAATAAGTGTCCAAATTGGAAACCGGCTCATCTGCCAAAATAAAGGAGGGATCCTGAAAAAGGGTTCGTGCAATTGCGGTTCTCTGTCTTTCTCCACCTGATGTTTGCGAAGTCCACTTGTAAGCTAAATGATCGATGCCAAGGTCTTTTAGTATTTCAAATGCTTTTTCCTTGTCCGGCGTTGGGAAGCCGATAATTGATTCTTTTAGGCCATATTGTGCCACTCTTCCATACAGTACATTTTCTAAAACAGTAACATGATCGGTTAACCGAAGACTTTGAAAAATAATTCCAAGATGAGGGCTGATATTTTCTGTTTCCCGAATTTCCCCGGTATTAATTTTAAATTCAACTTTCCCCTCGGTGGGAGTTTCTGAACCCGAAAGACACGAAAGCAGGCTTGATTTACCCACCCCGGAAGGACCCAGTAATGCAACAATTGAACCACTGGGTATGGAAAGGTCTAAATTGCGAAAGAGCCATTCACCGCCCCGCTTCAGTCCCAAGTTTTCAGTATGCAAAGAAATCATCTGAATTATGAAATGAGCACTCGATTATCCTGCTTCGTATGAGGATAGGGAAAGAAAAGTTAATCTTTAAGTGTGGATACTTGAGACTTTGCTTCCCGCGGCGCTTGCAGATGTTCAACAGAATTGACTCCCACAAGTGTACCTCCAAATAAGCTTTGTGATAGTTGTGGTTCTTCTTCCACGATTCCAAGTAATGCATCCTGAATTAACTGACGATCTTGCGAGGGAAGGGACTTGCGGACGCAAAATGTATGGGATGCTACGGGGCCCTGTCTTTGGATCACTTTAAGCCTTGATCGTTGTTCTACGGTAAGGTGCTTGTCCTTTTCGAAAACATAATAACTTACCGCTGCTGCTTCAGCCTTACCGGTTAATACTTGCTCGACTGCGGAAACATAGCCGGACCCATAGTACACATTTCCTTTTCCAAAGAATTTCTCAATACTACCTCCTTTGGGAAGCAATCCTTTTTTCATTAAGTCCCAACAGGGAATCAAATAACCGGAGGTACTCGTCCTGGAGGAGAAGGCAATGGGCTTTCCTTTTAAGTCGGATATGTCCTGATAGGGTCGTTCTTTGAGACATAACCATACACTGTAATAGTAAGCACCTCTGTAGGGTTTTCCTTCAGGATTAGTACTGCTGTGTAGTCCAGCAAGAAGAACATCTGCTACCTCATTGTCTGCAAATGAAATCGCATCGCTTGAACTAACATATCCAATATCAATCGTTTTATTGGCAAGCCCCGCTTCGATAATCGATTTGTTGGTGGGAGTCGATATTTTTACGGGTATTCCTATTCTTTTGGACAACGCCTCCCCAAGAGTGTTTTCGTCCTCTCGTTGTGCTTGCACATTTTTATTGGGCTTCAGTGCTATATTAATGGTCGAAACCGAGAGGGGGGAGGTATTATCTTCCGAATTCCCATCTCCCTCCTTTGTGGATTCTGAACAGGCTTGAAGTGAAAAAAGTACTACTATGCTAAGAAATAATTTAGACGTCATTTGTTTTTGAGATTGAGTCTCATTAAAATGGCAAGCAAGCGGAAAAAGTCAACAAGACTCGTACTCAAGAAGGCGTTAACTAAAATGAAATACCTCTCCAATAAACAATTGTAGAACAAGTAATGATACAATGTCGCTTGTTGACAGTAACAAGCGAAGTAAGAATTGAAAAATTCTTAGCCCTTTGAGACCACAAAAGTGGCTCTTCTGTCCAACCTTGACTGCTCGGAGTCCGCATCTGGTATAGCTAGTTCATCTCCCAATGAGATCACTTCTATACGATTTGCTTCGCATCCCAGTTCAATCAAATATTCCTTCACTGTAGTTGCCCGTCTGTCCCCGAGGGATTTGTTGTAGTTAGGAGTTCCCTTCCAATCACAGTATCCCTCCACTAACAGTCGTGCATTCACATTTGATTTCATGAAATCGGCAATTTCAGAAATTTTAGGTCGCTCAGTGGCTGTTATGTTATACTGATCAAATCCAAAAAAAACAGGATCAAAAGGGCGAATCACATTAAGCGGATCATCGAACGCAGAAAGTGAAGGGTCTCGCAGTGCAAGAGGGTCAGTATTGTCAAAGTCGCCTCGTAATGGATCTCCTAAGCCTGCAAGGTCATCCGCTCCCTCATTAAAGCCGTTCTCACCTGAGTTACTGTTGATGGAACTATCACCTTCTCGGTTCAGAGTTGTTTCAGGTTGTGCTTTTTTGGCACAGGATGAAAGGAATAGGATAACGATTTGAACCGTTACAAAAAATGAAACCTTCATTACAATTCTTTCAGGAGTCTTTGAGAACTAAAAAGTGTGCTTTTCGCTCGAGTCCTGCAGTAGTAGGATCCGCATCTGGTGTAGCCACTTCATCTCCCATCGAGATAACTTCCACACGACTGGGGTCGGTGCCAAGATCAATCAGGTAGTCTTTGACGCTACTTGCACGTCGATCGCCGAGAGATTTGTTGTATGCGGGTGTTCCCTTCCAATCACAGTAGCCTTCGACTAAAACGCGGGCTCCCGGTGTCTCATTTAAGAATGACGAAATTGCCTGTAGCTTGGATCGTTCTTCGCTCCCTATGCTATATTGATCAAACCCAAAAAAGATTGGCTCGAACGGACGGTCTCCATTCGCTAAATTTTCGGAATCTCCCCAGAATGGATCTTGTGGAAACAGTCCGTCTTCCCCATCCAGTCCAGAAATAGTAGCACCAATGGGAGACAATTCATCTCCTTCATTGTATGCCAAATCGTCAGGCGAACCAATGAAGGTCCCTCGATCTGTTCCTTTAATGAGTGAGGTATCTTCAGGGCTAGGTCCCGTGCTTTTAGAGCAACTAGCTTGAAAGAATGCCACCACTAACAATCCCACCATCCACATTGAATTTTTCATACTTTTATCTCCCGCTATTTAACGATTAACCATCCCTTAGTTAATCTTCTTAAATTATTTTGTTGCACGCGACTCAACCTTCGTCAACGAGAAAGCGCATGAATTTACCAATTTGTTTATTAGTCGATAATGGTTCTCTACGACCTGAAGCAATTTTTAGTCTGCGCCGGGTGGCTCAGAAACTTTCACTTGAAACCTCTTTTAATGTGATTCCACTTGGATTATTGCACTCCAATAAAGTGGATCCCGCTTTATTGGATGGAGTCTCCGGAGAAACAATTGGTACTTTTTTATCGGACGAACATACCAATACTCAAAACGAGTTGATGGTGTTGCCCTTTTTTTTCGGACCCAGTCGAGGTATTACGGAATGGTTGATTGAAAAACTTGAGGATTGGAAATCAAGGGACTCCACTCGTTCGTATCGTGTTTTAGATCCGTTATTTAAAGGAAACGAGTTACAATTAGCGCAAGCATTACAGGACGAGATTGAAAATACTTCCAACCTGCAAAGCCCGGAGAAATATAAGGTTGCTTTAGTTGACCACGGAACCCCAGTTCAGGTGGTCAATCAGGTAAGAGAGGCTGTGGGCGATCAACTGAAGGATTTATTATCGGAGCAGGTAATCGGGTTTTCCACTTGCAGTATGGAGCGAAGGGAGGGGGATGAATATTCGTTCAATGATCCACTCCTTGAGAATTTACTGATAAAATGGGCTGAAGGCGGTACGACTCAAGTTATTGTTGCCTTATTTTTCCTTTTATCAGGAAGACATGCAGGAAAAGAGGGAGATTTGGCAGAAATTTGCGCAAGGGTAAAAAAACAATTTCCTGCAATTAATATTTTGCTCACCAATCCCCTGGGAGAACATGAAATAATCTTTAAGATCCTTTGTGAGAGGTTACATGCCAGTAAGAACTGAATGAACTCAATTAATTAAATTTATGACAAGGGGGTAAAATAAATCCCCGCAATGAGTAAAAGTGCTCCCAGCATTCTCCTTACTACAATTGGCTTTGTCATAAAGCCCTCCTCCAAACCAATATGTTTACCAAACCAGGATGCGAGCAAAATAGCCCATATTCCTCGGCAGGCATAAAATACATTTGCTTCTGCAGGTACTTGATAAAAGGCAATCGCCATGGACATGAGTATGGCTTGTATCCCCATCGGGATGCAGGAGGCAAACATCCAAAAGTCCGCTTTCTTGCGAGATTCAAAAAATCTTCCATCGACTAGCGGTAAAAGAAAGAAAGACATCGCACCCACCGTGGTAAACATTACAAAAACTACATGCTCTGGCGTTGATTTTTGAGCCAGATGTGGCACCAAAGAATCAGTTAAGCCAAATCCCGCGGCAGTTAGTAAACCCAGACTGATTGCGGTTTTGCAAATCTTACCACCTTTTTCTGGCCATCCAATTAATGCGACTGCACAGGCCGCAAACATAACAGCAATCCAGGTTTCGGGTGAGGGGGTACCAGTTAAGCCAAAGCTCATTACAAATAAAGCCACGAATATTGACTTGGATCCCATGATAGGGGTGACCATAGAGGCATCTCCTTTTTGAAGAGCAAAGAAACAGGCGCATTGAGAAAGGAAAAAAATGAAGCCAAGTAATACCCCGGCCTGGAAATCATACCAATCCGGAGTGCTTCCCAGTACAAAAGGATAGGGTAAAAAGAAGGCCGCCATGATCCCATTTGAAAAGATCAAAGACCGAATCGTACCCGCTCCTAATTCTAAACCTCGCTTACACAGTAAAGCACTGCATGCGTAAAACGCACCGGCAGTAAATGCAAGGAGGTAGGGTGGTAGATGAGTTGGCAAAAATAGAAAAGTAAAAGAGATTAATTACTCTTAATGAAGGCTTGGCTTAGCTTCTCACATTCTTTTTGATTCATTTCTCCTTGAAAAATATGTAACCTGTATTGAACGACTAAAGGGCTCGACGGGGTAATTTTCGTCTTAAAGTAGGAGCCAAAACGACCATAGTCCCGTTCGCTGTAAAAGGATGGCTTGGGGTTGGTCGGGTGTTCCAGATAGAGGGTGGTGTAACGGTTCCCCCCCACGACCACACTTTGAGCCTTCCAGGGGAGGTTGGTCATGTCTTTGTCCTGGGGCCAGTTTTTTGTTTTTCCTTTCCTGTCAATGCCCTCGACCGGTCGAATGTAATAAGTTTCTTTACTTGTTTTTGTGGCCACTTCATTAGATGCCCGAAATTGAAAGCCCGCGTGTTGGGGGTCGCCATCCAATTGAACTTCCTCCTGGTCGGTGCTGAGCTTCGATTGGAAATCAACTTGGAGAAAACCTTCTTTGAGGAAAGAGAAATGAAGAGTTCGATGCTCGGTCGCAAACACGGTACCATCGTCCACTCGCCAGGCAATTTTTGCTGTATGAGAAGCCTCTTGTTGATTGGCTGTTTTAGTAATGAATTTCTCATGAGTCTGGTACGCTCGTTTGCAATGCCAGGTATCAACATTTACCGACTTCCCATCTCCATCCAGGGCAGAGCATTTTGAAAATCCAAAATAAATTCCCCGGTGGTGAGTGTATTTTCCTCCCGGTCCTTTGGTCAGGAAATCGGCCCCGTTCGATTGAAAAATATGGTGAAATGGCTTGTAGGTTCGCTCCCGATCTTTTGGGTTCATTTTTTCGAATACATAACGGGCAATTTTTTGGTCCTTCCAAAGAAGGTCAACATGCTGATTCAATGAAGTGCTTTCTTTCCAACTGAATTTTCCCGCAAAACAAAATTGTGGCACAATACTAAAGAACAAGAAAATGGATAAGGTTATTTGTAGTTTCATGGTAGGAGGTAACTTTTCAAACGATAAATTTTCAAGCCCAAAGAAGAGGTCACGAATATTTTTTAAGCATTCCGGCTTTCCATGCTCGCACGAATGACAAAAATTACTTCAATATTGGATCATGCATCGTACAATAACCCAGTTTTTTTTGATAAGTGGTTGCCTCATGCATTATCAATTACTTTCGGTGGTTGATTTTGAAGAGGAGGTTTGGCCTATCCTGGAGGAACGATGCGTGGAGTGTCATAAAGCACCATTCGAGCAAAATGGACGAAGGAAGGAACCCAAGGCAGGATTGCGCTTGGACGGAGCGGGGCATATCATGGCGGGAAGCGATGAGGGCCCTGTCATTGTAGTGGACCACCCCAGTAAGAGTTCACTTTATCAACGAGTCATACTTCCTTCAACGGATGATGACATCATGCCACCCAAAGGGGACCCTCTTACTTTTAATCAACAGGAACTCATTCGGAAGTGGATTGCGCAGGGAGTCGACTTTAGCAAGTGGGTGGGAGCGGAGGATGGAATCCGTATCCCCATAGGAGAAAATGGAGATCAGAGGCATGAACTACCTGAGTATCTTGCCTTTTATGATCAGTTGGCTTCTGGACTCAAGCCGATCAAGCCCGATCGATTAATCCAGTTTGATCGAGACTCATCGCTATTGATTCGTCCCATTGGAATCGGAAGTTCATTACTCGAAGTGCGGGTGGTCACAAAACCCAAAATGATTGATGATCAATTGATCGCACAGTTGATTCCCCTGAAGGACCATATTTGTCACTTGGACCTGAGGGGAACTTTAGTTACAGACCAGTCCTGCGAGGTTATTTCAAAGTTTAAAAAACTAACTAAGTTGAATATGCGGGACACCCGGATTGGAGACAATGGAATCAAAGAGCTCTTCACATTGCCCAATTTACAAAGCTTAAACCTTTCGCAAACAAATGTGAGCGATAATGGAATTAATGCCCTTAGCTTACTTGCGAAACTGACTACTTTACACCTTTGGAAAAGTGGAGTGAGTGCGAAGGGAATTTCTCGATTGAGAGAGAGGAAACCATTAGTAGAAATTAGTTTTTAATTTATACTATTGGGATATTTTCCAAAGGTGTTTGTCGGATCGAATATACAATCCGTCTGCTGCAAGGGCAGGGGTGGAAAGGATTGTTTCCTGCAGGTCAAGTGTGGCAATGACTTTTCCTTCGTCTTCTTCTAATTTAATGATTTGCCCCAATCCGTCTTCATTAAAGAAGTAAAGATGGGAACGAGTCGCAACGGGAGAGCCACTGACTGGTCCTTTGATTCTCATTCGCCATAATATTTCTCCACTATCGATTTTTGCATAAGTAAGGACATTCGCTTTATTGATAACAAGGAATCGATTCCCTGAAATAGCTGGACTACCAGTGCCCGGACCTAATTTATTATCCTGCCAAACCTCTGTGTGTGAATTCCCTCCAGTTCTTGTTTTAAGGGCAGTCAAGCCATTGGAGGGAACTAAAAGTACATCCCCCACTGGAGTGGATGAGGGAATGCTGGATGCTCCATTCTGGTAACTCCAGGATTCTTTGCCATTCGTCGGGTTTATTAGAGAGATCCCCTTAGTCGATTGAAGAGCTACTTTTTGATTTTTCCCAGTACCCAGTAATACAGGAGATGTCCAATTTGCACCCTTGGGGCGAATGTTTCTCCATAATTCTTCGCCGTTTTTTAAATCGATTCCAGTAGTGAACGAATCGGCGTCATTTTCAACCTGTGCAATAAGCACTCCCTTTGAAATGAGGGGCGAAGAAGACATCCCCAGTCCGTTGGCGGCATTGGGGAAGTCATAGGTTAATCCTCTCAGCCAGAGGAGATCTCCATCCAAATCTACACAAAAAATATCGTTCGAAGAAAACTGGGCAACTACTACTTCTCGGTCGCTTACCATTGTGGGGGCAGCTACGCATGTTTTTTCATGGCAAATCGTCCGGCCCGTCGCTTTGAATTTTCTTTCCCAGATTAAATTCCCCTCGTTCTGGGAAAAGCAAAGAATGTGTAAGGTTTCTTGCTTGGGTCCACTGGATGCAGTCAGGAAAATCTTTCCATCCACTAAAATGGGACTGGATAATCCACGCCCGGGCAGTTCTGACTTCCAAGAATTTTTATTTTCTTTAGAAAATTGAGTAATTGAATTAATCGAAGTTCCCCCATTTCCTAAGGATCCACGAAATTGTAACCAATCTGCATTTAGAAATAAAGGAGAGAGGAGAGATAGTAAAAAAAGGAACCCGTTTTTCATAACTAAATTATTTGATTGTTGAACCGCTCGAATGGATCGCCGATCCAGTTCGATCGGTAATGCGGAAGTTAAACTCCCATTGTTTTGTCCAGGACTGAGTTTGTTCATTTTGACAGACCTTTAACAAAATTTCATTCTCTCCTTCCTGTAATTTACCTTCGATTATAAACTGATCAATTCGAGTTTTACCACGATGATATTCATCCCGTGAGAAGAGAAGTGTGCCGTTTACCCACATTTTCCAGGCATTCTTCGAACCAATCCGAAAATGGGCAGACTGTGCGGATTGAGAGTGAAATGTTGTTCTTGCGTAGGCACATACCTCCTTTAGTTCGCCATATTTTTGATTAATATCAACCAGACCCAATTCGTCTTGTGTGGAAAACTTTTCCCATTTCACAATCCCATCCTTATTTTTGTGTTGTTCAGTCAGACCTTTTCCACTTTCAGGACCATATTCCACAGAAAAACCTTTCCGTTCGGAATTATCAAATGGACCCATTAACTGCCATTCTGGTAATAGCCCCATTAATTGGATCAAATTTATTTTTTCTCCTGCTTCTTCGAGCTCCCGACTTGCTTCTTTAATTTGTTCCACCTCCCTCGCTTGGATTAATGCTTTTTGGTATAGCTTAATTGCTTTTGGTTTTGCACTGGAATTTCTTGCTTTACTGAGGATCAATTCCACCGCCTTTTGCCTGAGTACTGGTGCGGGATCATCAATGAAAGAAGGAATTAATTGATCGGCCTTGGATGGCAGTTCGGATTGAAGGATTTGAAATGCCATATGCCTCGATTCCGCCTGGTTGGAGTGATCCTGTAGGAAAGCGATGATTCTCTGAACGGGTAGTTGAGTGGTGTTTTGCTCGCATATTTTTTCGATTGCTGCCCGAATCCAATTATCGCCTAAATCATTAGCACGATTCATCGCCTCTAATAACTGAGGTATCGCAGAGGGAGGGAATTGGGAAACTTGAGGCCACGCTTTCATCGCCTCTCTGTTTCCTTCGCCCTGACTTTTAATAGCAACCAAAGATTGAATTAAATTAGTGGAGTCTGGGGAACTTTGCACAGAAAGTTTCACACAGAAGAGACAGTATAAAATAGACAGATGTTTTATCATTACTCTCCACTTTTTAAAAAGTTTACACTTTCCGCAAAAGAAAAATAGAGGGAGGATCTCTTTTTGTTTTGCATAGTTGATGAACTTTCAATGAACAGGAAGCATGAAATTGTTGATACTTCTACTTTTTATCCTTCCCCACTTGGTTATTTGGGGTGACTCAATCGATAGTATTTTGATTTGGCCTGGCGATGCACCGGGAGAAACCAAAGGAGAAGTGCCTCCCGAAAAAGTAATTCCAGCCAAAAATGCTGATGATGTTCTCCGTATTTCAAATGTGTCAGAACCCACCATCACATTTTTCCCTGCCGATCCCAAAATTGCCAATCAAAGTGCGGTTCTGGTCTGCCCGGGTGGAGGGTATAATATCTTAGCTTATCAACATGAAGGAACGGATGTTTGCAAATGGTTAAATTCCTTTGGGGTAACTGCTGTTCTTCTTAAATACCGAGTTCCCCGAAGAAATGGGCGGGAAAAACATGAAGCACCCTTACAGGATGCACAGAGGGCAATGAGGCTCATTCGAAAGGATGCGAAGGAATTAAATGTAAACCCCAATAAAGTGGGAATTCTGGGTTTCTCTGCGGGAGGGAACTTAGCCGTTATGGCGTCCACTGAATTTAAAAAGAAAACCTATCCATTGATCGACTCTGCGGATGAACTTTCTTGTCGTCCGGATTTCTCGTTATTAATTTATCCTGCCTACCTCGTGGATCGAAAAGAAAGAAAACAATTATTCCCTGCAATTCAAGTGACTCCAGAATGTCCGCCTTGTTTTTTTGCACACACCGGAGATGATCATGTTCCCGCAGAAGGAAGTGCTCTGCTTTACCTGGCTTTGGAACGAGCAGGAGTCATTGGAAACGAGTTACATTTGTATCCCTTCGGTGGACATGGATATGGAATGAAAAAGTCGGAGCAAATGGTCGCCACATGGCCGAGTCGTGCTCAGGATTGGATGAATACAATGGGGTGGCTCAAAAAATGAATACACCCGACTCCTTTCACGCCTTACGATATCACGAATATGGCAACCCGGTTGAAGTTTTAAAATTAGAAAAAACTTCTTTGCCTCCCTGCGGTAAAGGCGAGGTGATTATACAAATGCAGGCCTCTGCTCTTCATCCTTCTGATATTGGATTAATTAACGGCTCTTATGGCTCGCTGCGCGAGCTTCCCGCGACTGGGGGCAGGGAAGGGGTTGGAACTGTATATTCTGTGGGAGAGGGGGTGGACGAGAAGTTGCTTGGGCGTCCTGTTTCGTGTCCTTTTTCTGTCGGCAGTTGGCAGGAATTTACCAAGGAGAATGCAGATCAACTTATCTTACTCCCCGCACTTGTACCATTTGATCAATTAGCACTGTCCCTTTTAAATCCGATGACGGCGTGGCGTTTATTAAATGATTTTGAATACTTAAAACCGGGTAATTTCATAGTCCAAAATGCGGGGAATTCAGCGGTAGGACTTTCGGTTATTCAATTTGCAGCCAAGTTGGGTGTCAGATGTATCAGTTTGGTACGCAGTGAGAGTGCGCGTGAAAAGCTTTTATCTTTTGGGAAAACAGAAGTTTTTTTGGATCAAGATGATGTAGTGGAGAAAATATCCGTACTGACAGAAGGCAAAAAATGCGTAATGGCCTTAAATTCAGTCGGAGGAAAAAGTGCCCTCCGACTGGCAAAATGTCTGTCCAAAGGGGGAGTTCATGTTACCTTTGGTGCGATGGATGGTGAGACAATTCGATTCCCAACCCGAAATTTAATCTTTGATGATATTCGATTTGTTGGCTTTTGGCTGGACCGCTGGAAGGAGAGTAGGGGGTTGAATGATATTCGAAAATCAATCGAAAGTGTACTCCAACCCCTTGCCTTGATGGAAATCAGGCACCCCGTTGATTCAATTTTTAATTTAAACGAATTTGCACAGGCTTTCTCGCGAAACAGTGAAACTCGCCTCGGCAAGGTTTTATTTGCCCGGGATAAAGAGTCTCTTAAGCAGCCTAAGGATTCAACCGGCGAGTAAGGGAAGGAAGTGAGAAATACTTCCCGGGGCAGGCAGTGTGGCCCTTGTGCAATACTTTGTGGGTCGTAACTTGACTTTTCGGGATCGAGCATCTCTTCATTAAGTATTCACATAATCCTTCCAACGTCTTCATTTGTCTTGAAGTGGGTGGCTTGATTTCAAAATTCCCAATCAAACAAATCCCGATACAGGTTTTATTCCAACTTAGTTTTTTTACATGTCCCCCGTCCAATTGCCCCTTCCATCTTCCTCCAATAAAAACCTCCCCATCTGTAGCTTTTCGGGAACCGTTTGAAACTACGAAGTGATACGCGAGGCCATTTTTCATCCCTCTGGCTTTGTGCACTCTGTGCATATTCATGGCATCATCTACCGGGGTTGCGGAATGGTGAATAATGATTTTTTTCCACTTGCCCGATTTAGGTCTGATAGTGGCAAGCGTTCTGAGTAGGCTACTCGGAAGCAAACTGGGTGCCTTTACGGTCGAACCTTTTACTGGAATAATAATTTTCTGACCGATCTTGATCAGGTTCGGGCTGGATATTCCATTCCGAGAGGACAGTGCACTCTGCGAAACCCCAAATCGAGAGGCAATACTGCTCAGGCTATCTCCTTTTCTTACCAAATAAGGAATTTCTGGAGTGGAACCACTGGGAATTTTTAATTTTTTCCCGACAAAAAGAAGGTTAGGGTTTGAAATTCCATTGTAAGCCTGAATGGCATTTGCTGAGACACCGTATTTTTGTGCGATTGCACTCAGTGTCTCGTTCTTACGAACCACATGGGTGGACTCTGCATGTGCAAAGAAAGACCCACCGAAAACCGATATTAAAAAAAATAAGAACCTCATCTACCAAGTTCTTTTCTTTGTAAAACCCACTACCTTGGCAACAAAGAACTTATTTGCGGTCGAAATAAATGATTTATTTTTGCTACAAATTAAAAAATGTATACTGTCGACTAAATGAAACTCCGCACTAAGGCTTGGTTAGTATCCCAAGGACTGTTAATCGTGACCGCGATAATAATTCAATTTACCTTTCACCGTGAGATACAGGTGGGGCCTATTTTGGGCACTCCCACTCGTGATTACTGGGATATTATTTTAAAGGAGGAACCAATCATTCCTCCCTCATTGATTGACCAAAATATAAGTGCGAAATTTTATGACGCCCGTTTGGAAATGACTTCGGAGCAGGTATTGGCACGAAATTTAGTAGCCCATCGCCGAGCAGTACGTCAGGAAAAGGGGATTCGAGTCGCATTAACGGGTGGTTTTATCGTAAATATTTTATATTTTTTCGCATTCCATTTACTTTATTTTTACTTCAAAAGATCAGTGGTTCGAAAAGATATTCCTACTCCCAATTAAAAAAAAATAATCTTTATTGTTGCTAAGTAGCGATTAACTTTTTGCATACGAGGTATCAATGATGATTAATTTGAATAAATCCTTCGTATTTCCTTCCCTCATTCTGTTTGGGTCTTTTTTCATTAGTGTTTTCACGATGGCTCAAGGGACATACGATTCCGAGTATAAGTCATATTCGAGTAAGAAACCGGTGGTTGATTACTACGAGAACATGGACGACAAGAGCTTTTACCAACAAAAGAGAATCCACGGAATGAAGGGTGAGCTCAATAATTACTCTGAAAAACTCCACAACCTTCAGGATCGATTTGACAAAATATTTTATGGATTGTCTTCCCAGGGAAGCTTTAAGACTCCATTTGACACCTCGAACCAACCCGCAAGACCGGTCATTCAACCAAGAGTGGAGTACACTCCTCCTCCAGCACAGGTCAACTCTTCCCTTCTTGATGATATTCCTGTTGTGGGAGAACAACCCTCTGCTAATCAACTGGCATTCAATGTAGATTCCCCTGGGACATTTACGCAGGATCAAAAAGTAGTCAGTACCTTTAATCCGAATTCTAAAAACGGGGCAGGGTACTATTTTTTATTTCGTCCGGGGATGGCTTTTGCTTCAAAAATTCACAAAAACGCAGATTCGTACAAACGGTTTAATGATGGATTTTCTGCGACTGTTGCCGGTGGTTTCAAAGTGAACAACTTTAACATTGGTTTGGGTGGTGTTTACAAAAAACATTCCTTTCACGACGACTCAAAATTGAGAACTCCATTACAACCGTTAACTGGAGATAGCGAGACCTACTCGGGTTTTTTAGACTTAGGCTACAATCTCAATGTATCCCGTTCAATTGATTTGTATGCAGGTATTGGTGTGGGATATTATTTATCGTTAATTGATGACAAACGGGATCTAAGTTCTCGAAAAGATCATGGTGTATTTCTTACCGGGTCAACCGGTATTTCCTGGAGAATGAGTGAAGTTTTTGCTTTGAGTCTTGGGTATCGTTATTTTCATGAAGATGAGGTGCCGGCTCACATTGTTGAACTAGGTGCCAACTTTACCTTCTAGTCCATAAGATGATTGATCCTCAAAGGGTCGCTCCAGGCAATCCATTCACGTTAGGACTCAAGAATCGCTGTATTCTCTTCCCCTTTGGTTTACTGTACCGCTTCTGGGTCCGTACCATTCGCTTTCAGTTTCTTCACCCGTCGGACAAAGAGGAAATTGAAAAGAATGAACACCCAGTTATCATTACTCTTTGGCATAACCGCCTCTTTCTCGCGGGAGAATGGCAGCGAAGATACAGGAAGAAAAGGAAGTGCTTTGGTTTGATTAGTGCAAGTCGAGATGGAGCCTGGCTTGAGGCATTTTATGGTTGGTCAGGTATACACTCGGTCCGTGGTTCGAGTAATCGTGGCGGCTCGAAGGCAATTCGGGATTTAGTTAAGAAACTGAAGGGTGGCCATGATATCGGCATCACTCCGGATGGTTCAAGAGGTCCTTGCTATACCGCAAAACCGGGGGGGATATTAGTTGCCAAGCTTGCTAAAGCTCCCTTGTTATTGGTCACTTTTGAATATGCTGGCTCTTTTCGATTAAAGTCATGGGATCGATTCGTGATTCCATTTCCCTTTTCCACCGTGCGGGTTCGTACCAAATCTCTCTCTGCGAGTGACTTACTGGAAAATTCTTCGATCGAAGATGCAGCAGGTACATTAACGAACGCACTAAGCGAGCTTACATTCGATTAATTACTGATTACTCATTAAAAGTTTTTCAATGTACCCTAATCCTCTTGCTTTGGTCGCTATAAACCTTTTCCTTAGCCCTTTTTTATTCGCATGAATGTGGTATTAAAGACGGAGCGTCTCAGTAAAGACTTTGGCGCTACCCGGGCAGTTGATAACTTGAGCATTGAACTCAATCGGGGAACTATAACTGCACTTTTGGGGGGGAACGGTGCTGGGAAAACGACCACCTTATCGATGCTACTGGGATTACTTCTTCCCAGTACGGGAAAAATCACTACATTTGGATATGATTTTGTAAAAGATCGATACCCTGCACTTGCCAGAATGAATTTCTCCTCCCCCTATGTTGATTTACCACAACGATTAACGGTCCGGGAAAATCTGACAGTATATGCAAAGCTCTACGGATTAAAAAATATCAAGAATACCGTCCAGGAGATGGTGGAAACATTCAGGTTGGAAGAATTTATTGACCGCAGGGTTAGGAAGTTATCCGCGGGGCAAAAAACCCGTGTTTCTTTGGCAAAAGCGCTGATCAATCATCCCGAATTGCTTTTACTCGATGAACCCACAGCCAGCTTAGATCCAGTAACTGTCGCCTGGATTCGGGAATTTCTAAAGAATTATCAGGAAGAACGAAAAGCGACCATTTTACTTGCTTCTCATGACATGAAAGAAGTGGAGCAATTATGTGAAAATGTCCTGTTACTCAGTCGTGGGAAATTGGTGGAGGAGGGCTCTCCCCAGGATTTGCTCAGGAAGTATGATCGAAAGACACTCGAAGAAGTATTTTTAGATGTGAGTGGGAGGAAAGAAGAATGAGCACGGGAGCACTTTCACGCATCCAAGGGCTCTTGCTTCGTTATCTCTATGTATTGAGAAGTTCTTGGCCCCGGATTATTGAGATTTCTTATTGGCCCACTATGCAGCTCATCATTTGGGGCTTCGTCTCCCTTCACTTTGGGGCAAGTCAGCCCGAGCTTACCGCATCAGGCATATTGATCTCTGTTGTTTTAGTGTGGGATTCCCTGTTCCGTTCTCATGTCAGTTATACCCTGTCTTTTTTAGAAGAGATGTGGTCGAGAAATCTGGGGAACCTCTTCGTGGCACCGCTTCGACCATGGGAACTCATGATTGCACTCTCCACCATCAGTATGATTCGTACATTAATCGGAATGATTCCGGCGGCGCTTCTTGCTATTCCCTTTTTTGGTGTCTCCGTGTTTGAGATGGGATTTCCATTATTGGCATTCTTTTTTAATCTTGTCTTTACTGGCTGGGCAATTGCCCAAGTCGTGACCGGGATATTGATCCGTTATGGCCTGGGCGCAGAGAGTTTGACCTGGGTTATTCCCTTCATGATCGCCCCCGTTTCCTGTATCTACTACCCACTCTCCACACTGCCGCCATGGCTACAGGATATCGCTCAACTAATACCGACTTCTTATGTATTTGAAGGGATGCGTGCACTGTTGCTTGAGGGGCAATGGCGTGGAGATCTTTTGCAAAAAGCATTCCTGCTCAATTGCTTCTACTTTGCCTGTGGTTTGTGCGTATTTCTTTTTGCATTTCGTTCTGCCCGAAAACATGGTTTGCTTTTGCAGACTGGCGAATAAAGTTTGTCCATTGCCAAAATCAATTTTCTATCTATATTTCTTCCCTTTTAATTATGGCTAAAATCAATCAAAACTATCAAAAACTTTCTGCTGGCTACCTATTTCCTGAGATTGCCCGCAGAACTAATCAATTTTCGAGCGTGAACCCAGGAGTTCAGATTATGCGCCTTGGCATTGGAGACACCACCGAACCAATCGTGCCCTCCGTGCTCACTGGTTTACATCAAGGAGTGGACAACTTGGGCAATGTGGAAAGTTATTCCGGTTATGGTCCCTCCGAGGGAATTACTCCATTACGCCAAGCAATCGCAGATTTTTACCAAGAACAGGGTGCCTCGATTGATATGAGTGAAGTTTTTGTAAGCGAAGGGGCCAAGTCTGATTCGGCAAACATACAGGGTATATTCTCAGAAGATTGTGTGGTTGCCGTACAGGATCCTGCTTATCCAGTATATGTTGACAGTAATGTAATTGCCGGTCGTACCGGATTGGCGGGAGAGAATGGATATGATGGGTTGGTTTACATGCCCTGTACGGAAGAAAATGGATTTTTTCCAGAATTACCCAAGGGCAAGGTGGACTTGATCTATCTTTGCAGTCCCAATAATCCTACCGGTGCAGTTGCGACTAAGGAACAACTCAAAACATTTGTGGACTATGCCCGCGATCAAAAGGCAATTATTTTATATGATTCAGCTTATGCCTCTTTTATCACCGATCCTAGCCTGCCCAAAAGTATTTACGAAATTGAAGGTGCACATGAATGTGCTATTGAACTGAATAGTTTTTCCAAAACTGCAGGCTTTACCGGAGTTCGTTTAGCCTGGACAATTGTACCGCAGGCTTGCGTAACGGAAGATGCAGAGGCTGGGGTTTTACATAGCTTATGGACTCGTCGTCAAAATACCTTTTTTAATGGTGCGTCTAATATTGTACAGGCTGGTGGTGTTGCGGTTTTAAGCGATGAAGGGAGGAAGCAGACTAATGAACAGATCGCTTTTTATCTGAAAAATGCATCCATTATTAATGAAGGATTAAAGTCAAAAGGAATCCAGACTTTCGGGGGTGGGAATGCACCTTATGTTTGGCTCAAAACTCCCAATAATCTAACCTCGTGGGAATTCTTCGATAAATTACTGGGAGAATGTCATGTGGTAGGCACTCCCGGTTCCGGCTTCGGTCCAGCAGGAGAGGGTTTCTTCCGACTCAGTGCCTTTGGGCATCGTGAAAATGTGGAAGCGGCCGTCGCCTCGATCAAAAATAATTTAAATATCTAACCTTGGTTGTCACGAACCTTCTATACGGAAGGTTTCTTTATACGAAGCTTTGTCTGCTCGGTTTAATGACCAGTTCTGGCACATGTGCACGCGCTGGTAAGTGGACCACAGTGGATACGACATCTGCAATATCTTCCGGTTGTAATATACTGGCTCGATGTTCCGGGGTAGGGGGCACATTTCTTTCCTCCAAGATGGGGGTGTTTACTTCGCCCGGGTAAATATTGGTAATTCTAATCCCATTTTCCCGTTCCTCTTCCCCCACGCTTATTCCCAGTGCTGACATTCCAAACTTGGATGCATTGTATGCCACACCCGCCAATGGAATTGCACGCCTGCCTGCCACAGAATTAATTAAAATGATCAGACCGGCTTGTCGGGGGCGCATACGATCCAGTGCCTCCTTCATACAATTGTAAGCCCCGGTTAAATTGATATTGATTACCCGGTCCCATTCTTCCGGGGCCAGTTCTTCCATGCTTCGGTTGGCAATATTGATCCCGGCCGCATTGATTAACACATCGATTTCACCCACTTCATTGTCAAACCAGGAAAAAAGGTCGGCAACAGAATCTCGATTGGTAACATCAGTCGGGCAGATTGTAATCTCCTGCTCGCACTGTTTTGCCACCTCAAGTAGATTGCTTTTCCGCCTGCCCGCAATTGAAACAATTGCCTTTCCTTTTGCGAGCTTATGTGCAATTGCCCTGCCCATGCCCGAACCCCCGCCAATAATTAGAATTTTTTTTCCTTCACTTGTCATGCGGAGAGTTCGTTAGTAGTAGAATATCAGATTCCAGGTATTAAAGGAACCCCGCAACTTTGTAATGAAAGTAAAAGAATTAAGAGAGTAATTTTAAAATAGACCATTTAATTGATTACAATTTTTTTCACTTCCCCATCAATCAATTAATTTTCTTTTTCTCTTTCAGGTTGCACTTGTGTGCTCAGATTTACAATTTGTTATTAGTTCGAATGGATTTAGTAAGAAGTTTAGTGGGTATATTTTGTCTTTTGTTATTACTTTGGCTTGCAAGTAATAATCGCAAGGCGGTTTCATTTCGGCTTGTTTTGTCCGGACTTGCTTTGCAGATATGCTTTGCATTACTTTTACTTAAAGCACCCTTTATCACAGACTTGATTAAGAGTGTATCCCAGGGAGTGGTTCGCTTGACGGAATTTTCCTATCAAGGTGCCACCTTTGTTTTTGGAAGTTTGGCCAGTGATGCAACGACCTACGGCACTGTGGTTGCATTTCGAGTATTACCCTCCATTTTATTTTTTTCTGCCCTGTCCGCCCTTCTTTATCATTGGGGCATTCTTCAACGAATTGTTTACCTACTCGCTTGGGTAATGAAAAGGACGATGAAGATTTCTGGACCCGAATGCCTCGCCATGTCTGCAAATGTATTCGTGGGGCAAACGGAAGCCCCGTTATTAGTCCGTCCCTATTTGGATAAAATGAGCAGATCGGAAATTCTATGCTTAATGACGGGAGGGTTTGCCACCATTGCGGGGGGAGTATTTGCAGCTTATGTTGCCTTTCTCGGTGGGACTGACCCAGAATCTCAGGCACTATTTGCCAAGCATCTTTTAACTGCATCCTTAATGTCCGCCCCTGCTGCCATTGTTTGTTCCAAAATCCTTCTCCCTGAAACGAATTTCAGGAAGGAAGAAATCGACCTGAGTGATGAAAGCTCCACGGTTAATGTGTTTGATGCACTCACCAGCGGTACAAGCCAAGGGCTTTTACTCGCTTTTAATGTGGGTGCTATTTTAATTGTGTTCACTGGTTTGGTTGCACTGGGTAATTTTATTTTTGCCGACCTGCTAGTAAAGCCACTTGGAATCGATGGATGGTTGGGCCTCCAGGAAGGCACCATCTCATTGGAGTACTTATTCGGGTGGGTATTTGCTCCGATAGCATGGTTAATGGGAGTTTCTTCCGATGATATTCATCTGGTCGGTCAATTACTGGGAGAAAAGCTAGTCTTAAACGAATTTGTTGCCTATGCACACCTCGGTGAATTTAAGGAAATGGGGGCAATTCAGGAGGAGCGATCCATAATTCTTGCCAGCTATGCCCTTTGTGGATTCGCCAATTTTGCATCGGTGGGTATCCAAATTTCTGGAATCGCGATTCTTGCCCCCTCCCAGCGAGAAAATCTTACTCAACTGGGGTGGAGAGCACTACTCGGGGGAACCTTTGCCTGCCTGCTTACTGCAACTGTGGTTGGGTTGGTGATTTGACCTTTTGTGCAAACGCGAACAGAATGTAGAGCAAATGGATTCTGATAACTTTACCATACCGAAGCAAATTCCCGCGATGACCCTGCGTGGAGTCGTTCTTTTCCCGCATGCAATGATGCCACTTCGGATTTTTGAAGAGCGCTATAAAACGATGCTTTCCGAGCGGTTAAATGAAGACCGAATCTTTGCCATTGTGGGAGAGCGCGAAAATGTTTCCGAACAGGAAGAACACCTCGAATTACCATTTGGAGTTGCCACTGCCGGACTGATCCGAGTCGCCAAGGAAAACCCAGACGGTACCTCCTTTGTCCTACTGCAAGGATTAAGCCGGGTTAGAATTGTTTCTATTCCGCAGGAGATTCCCTATCGAATCCTTGAAGTCGAGCCTGTTGAAACTATTGTGGACGAATCTTCGATTGGACTGCGCGATCAAATTACCATCCAACTCGCCCGAAATCAGGTACTCGGTGGGGAAGTGACCGATGAAATGATCGATTTCCTTTCTCCCCTGGAGGACGATATTACATTTGTCGACTTAGCTGCCTATACATTATGCAAGCACACACTCAGAAAACAGGCCATGCTTGAAGTGCAAAATTTAAGCAAAAGGGCATCCATGCTATTGAGTGACTTAACAAAAGAGAATGATCGCCTCGATTTAATAAAGCAGGCTTTGGGGGGCAGGCAGGATGATGACTTGGGTTTTAATTAATACGCCATGAAAGAGTTAAGCAAAGAACAGAAGGCCAATAAGGTGGTCCACTTTCGCCGCGTGATCAAGTATCGATCGTGGTTTGGCTGGCTCTTTACAATCGTGGGGGGAGTTCTTTTTGGCGTGGGCATGAATAATTTGCAGGCACCGATGGTCATTTTGAACGGTGGCCTTTTTTTTGCCTACGGTCTTTTTATGGTTTGGCAGGCGAAGCGTGCTCTTGCCAATTTAGACCAATCAGGAGTTTGATTTCCTGGGTGGCAAATTAGTCATTCCAAAGACTGGGGTGGAGCATTTTAGGATCTGCTGGGTCATTTTCTGCAAAGTAGATTGCCATCCTGATAAAGGCCAAACGATACTCCGGGGTATCCGACCTCATTTTTTTGATCTCCTCAAATAAACTCTCTGCCGATCGGCCCTGCAATTCGTATAGCTCCTTCACCCCGATATCGATCAGGTCGCGTGCCACGAGCACATCCATTCTTGGAATTCGCATCATTGGGGAAGATAATGCGATACGGTCTACCTTTTTCTTTTTCTTTTTTGTGTTTTCGCCACCAAAGAGTGCGTCCAAGGGTATGATATCTTCAATTGCCATTGCTCTTCATCAATCTTCTTCCCTATGGAAAGGCAATTCAAATCGCTTTGATTGCCATTCCTTATTCACAAATAAACCAATCATGAATGAATGGGTATGTTTTATATATCTACGACAATATTAAGCAAAAGTGACACAACGCCTCATTAAAGCACCGATGCAAATGATAATGGCACTCTTGGCTTACTGTTTCAATCGA
>ENA-OQVM01000302-OQVM01000302.1-marine-metagenome-genome-assembly--contig:-NODE-302-length-80589-cov-4.973569_pt1 | contig 80589 bp, 77 predicted proteins | sample MGYA00237776_ERZ505498 | MGnify/ENA primary metagenome ERZ505498 (study PRJEB26159, sample SAMN06265151) | marine metagenome | isolation source: Helgoland LTER site | place: Germany:Helgoland, sampling... | reverse complement strand
TCGTAGCCGATACCACAGCCAGCTTTCAATGTTAGACCGGCTTCGAGGTTGCGCTCGAGAATGCCCTGCATGGAGTCTGGAACAATACCGGATACGGTACAGTTAATGGTCGAGGTGGCTGGCTTGTAGGCCTGAGCACCGGCATTGGAGATAATGCGGCCGGCGGGAATAGCACCGTGCTGAAGTGCCCAGACAAAACGCTTTTTCCACTCATCGCGCTTATCTTTGGCTTCGACATCGGACAGCGCCTTGGCAACACGCTCATAAGTTGCATTGATATCTGCATCTACAGGCTGCTCTTGCTTGTCTTTTAGTCGGTATTTTTTGTCCCAGATATCCAGTGATGCATCTTGCATCTTGATCTCAGGAGTCTTTTTCGCGGATTTAACTGATTTTAATTTTGGTGCGGTGCTCATTGAATGGCCTTTTATCATTTCTCTCGGCTAACAGCAGGTACTTATGCCTATCGTCGCCGACGTTATTTTAGGGTCGTATATATTGTATGTTCTGCCTAAATTCCCAAATTATTATTATTTTTGTCTAGGGAACTGGAGAAGCAGTTTATCCTACATGGTGTGTCTTGCAAGTCCTAATCCACTATATCTTGTGTTTTTTTATCAAAACCTATTTAATGCAGTTTGTAAGTCGTTGAAAAACTTGTGGATAAGTCGCGCAAATCCATACGGCTGGCGGTCTGATTAAAAACTGACCGTTATCAATAAACCGGTCACGTGATCTTTGCGTATACAAATTCCATAAGGATAGTTAATACAGTAACTCTAACTACTCTTAAACTACTATTAAAAGTGCCGGGTTGTAGCATAGGTTTTGGCAGTAGGTGTTGCGATTCGAGCAACTTAAGGGGACAGCTATGATAACTCTAATTATAATTATGGCAGTATTGTTCGGTGGTGTGATGTACGGCAGTTATTTGATGGTTAAAGACGCAGAGATTAGATTCCACAAAAGACGCCAAGCAAAACAACATTGAATCTGAGCGTTGTGTCAGTCTGGTGACTTGGATAAACTAAGCGCCTAATTTTTTTCACCCTAAAAGCGGTCTGCTTCATTGAAGTTGATCGCTTTCTATTGAGGTTTTCCATGGATATTTTTGATTTCTCCGATGGTCGTGAAGGCTACTACGGGGAATATGGCGGTGTTTTTCTGCCTGAAATTCTACATGCAACAATCGAAGAGTTGCTGGTCTGTTTCCGCGAGTGCAAATCGGACCCGAAATTCTGGCAGGACTATGTTGCATTGATGCAGAGTTATTCTGGCCGACCAACGCCAGTGACGCATCTGGAAAACCTGTCGCGCAAACTGGGTGGTGCGCAGATTTATGTTAAGCGTGAAGATCTTAACCACACCGGTTCGCACAAGGTAAACAACGTAATGGGCCAGGGCCTGTTATGTCAGCGTCTCGGTAAGAGCAAGGTGATTGCTGAGACTGGTGCTGGTCAGCACGGTTTTGCCACGGCGACCATGGCGGCGCGCTTTGGTTTTGACTGTAAGATTTATATGGGTGCTGTCGATGTGGCACGCCAGCGTCCCAATGTATTCTGGATGGAAAATCTTGGCGCTGAGGTTATCGCTGTTCAAGATGGTCAGAAGACACTTAAGGATGCAATTAATGAAGCGATGCGCGATTGGGTAACCAATATGGCCGATACGCATTACATTCTCGGTACTGCCTGTGGACCTCATCCGTTCCCGGAAATGGTTAGCTGGTTCCAATCGATTATTGGCTTTGAGGCGCGCGAGCAGATGCTTGCTCAGACTGGCAGATTGCCGGATCGTGTCTACGCCTGTGTCGGTGGTGGTTCAAATGCCATGGGCATTTTCCAGGCATTCTTTGACGATGATAATGTTGAGCTGATTGGCAGTGAAGCCGGTGGTCAGGGTGTGGGTTCTTATATGCACGCTGCACGTTTGGCTTATGACGACGCTACTGTCGGCGTTGCCCAGGGTTTTAAAACCTATTTCCTGCAGAACGAGGAAGGCAATATGAATGAGACTCATTCGGTTGCTGCCGGTCTCGACTATATAGGTGTCAACCCGATCTTTGCTCATCTCCACGATAAGGGCAAGGTGCGCTTTGAAGCGGCCACCGATATTGAAGTGAAGGAAGCCTTGCGACTGACCATGCGCACCGAGGGTTTGATTCCTGCGCTGGAGAGTACTCACGCTTTTGTTACGGCGATTAAAGAAGCGCCGACTATGGGCAAAGACGAAATTATATTGATCAACCAATCCGGTCGCGGTGATAAAGATATCTTTACCATTGCCGATGCATTGGATGATGCGAAGTGGAAGACCTTTATTGAAGGCAAAGCGGATCAATACCGTGGGGAGAAAAACTAATGGCTCTGCAAAGCTTTCTTGCCGAACGTAAAAAAGATAAAGATCTGTTGGTGATGGCCCATGTGGTCTGCGGTTACCCTTCCTTCGAAGCCAATATGCAAGAACTGGAAATTATGGCGGAAGCCGGTGTTGATCTGGTTGAGCTGCAGTTCCCATTTTCTGAGCCGAGTGCCGATGGCCCGTTGTTTGTTCATGCCAATGAGCAATCTCTAAAAGCCGGCACTACGGTTGAGGACTGCTTTGAGTTTATGAAGCAGGCCAGCGAACGTTTTCCTTTTCAGCTGTTGATGATGGGTTACTACAACACGGTCTTTAAGATGGGTGAAGAGACCTTTGTTAAGCGCCTTAAAGCAGCGGGTGGTGTTGGTTATATTCTGCCGGATCTGCCGGTAGAAGAGTCTGCCAACCTGCATCGGCTATCGGAAGAGGCGGGTATTGAGCCGATTATTCTGATGACGCCGACTAGCAGTGATAAGCGTCTGGCACAGTTGGGTGCTGTAAGTCGCGGTCTGGTTTATGTGGTTGCCCGCAAAGGTGTTACCGGTTCGAAAACCAATATGGGTGATGATGTGCTGGCGCTGATCGAGCGCTGTCGCCAACATACCGATGCGCAGATTGGTGTTGGCTTTGGTATTAGTGGTAAGGAAGATATGGACTTTTTGCGTGGATCTGCAGATATGGCGATTGTTGGTACTGCGGCATTAAAAACCTGGGAAGAGTCTGGTGCCGATGGCTTGCGCAAGTTCTTTGCCGAGTTGATGGCTTAGGTAGATCTGGCTTTTAACCGTCGGTTGCTACCGAGAAACGCCAGTCATTAATTAGCTGGGATTTTATCTCTTCGAGGGGTGTGTAAGCACCCCAGTCTATTTTCTTTACGCAGACCAGATGTGCGCCGATAGCTGAGCTGATCGGTCCTGCCCAGCAGGGTAATGCTTCGCTGCCGCCGATAAGCGATAGCAACTTCGCGGTAAATGCCCGATCATATTTCTCTTCTAATTCTGTCGACAATATAGCCCCGTAGCGATCAAAGCTATCAGCTTCCCGATCAGCTGTTCGGGTTGATAGATCGCCGACTAGAGTGTCGAGCGCCTGCTGTGCTTTTTCGAAAACCTGACCCCCATGCCGAGCGGTACTAAAGGTATCCACCCACAGCCAGAGTTTCGATGGCTGACGATAGTTATCTCTGTTCAGTTGATAAAAACCTTCGAGTTCCTCAGCCGTGGGGATTTTTTCCGTGGTGACATTCTTAGTTAAGCCGGCCAGCTTGGCTTCCATGGCAGACTGATCCATGGTGCTGTCTATATCCGCACCTATACCAGGTACATCAACCATATCTTCAGCAAATAGTTTGCTGTTAATACGACTTTGCAGCGCTACATTATCGGGATTGGTCAGCTCATCCATAGCCCAGTTTGCTTCGACCGAATCCGCGCTTTTAAGCCAGTAGCCGAGACCCAAAAGTGCGCCAAAAATCAGCATAAGAATAATCAGCAGTAGAAAAAAATGTCTGGGGGTTTTAAGGGTCACGTGAGTTTCGCTATTTAAGTTTCGCTATTAGAGCGTTTTACTGTTTAAAGATTTTTATCCAATCGCCGGCCACTGGCTCACCGCTTGGGTAATGGCCGTTGATTATACGCAGATCATCTAATTCCGTGGCGTTAAGATTCAGTGCTTTGCCCAACGCGTCGAAGTTGGTGGCATTGGTTGCTCTCACATAGTGAATAGTTTTTGGCTTTTGACCGGCAATTTCACGGCGTGAAATGGGTCGGAAGGTTTTAATCGATTCAACAAACAGTTTATCCGCGTCGGCAAACTGCGCCGGTTTATCCACTTCCCCCTTAAATACAAAGGCATTGAGTTTGTAATAGATAACTGCAATACGCTGGTTAGGTTGATTTTCGTCGCCGGGTAAAATTCCGCTAAAACCCTTTAGCCCAGCAGGGGCGATGGCGCTGCCCTGTTCGAGTTTTGCAACCTTCAGAAAATTATAGAGATATTCTTCAGGACTCTGGGCGGTGCGCGCAATAGGGGTCAGGCTGAGCTTGGCCTCTTTGCTTTCAGGGCTGCCCACTGAGCTACGCTTGATGGTGTCATTGGTCTGCGTCCAACCTTTGGGGTAATCAAAGCGTACCCGCAATGTCATATCCGAGTAGCGCTCGGGTTTTTTCTCTTTGGCGAGAAAGTTTTCGCCCCAGATAAGCCCTTCGGTGAGCTCGCGATATCTGGCGGCGCCATCACCGCGAGTCTCGGTGGATTGTAGACGTTGAGCTTTACTCACCACGGTGCGCAGTCGTGAATCATTGCGCGGGTGGCTGGCAAATATACCGTGGTAGGTCTGCTTGCTGGCACCCTTGGCTTTGGCACGGTCTTTCTGCAGCATTTCGTAGTCTTTCATAATCGATAGCATGCTGATCATCTCGCTGGGCTTGTAACCCAGTTTGGCCATATATTCGGCACCGGCTTCATCGGCTTCCAGTTCGTTGCGGCGGCCATGACCGCGGATAATTGAGTTGGCGTAAGCCATGCCCGCTTCATAGACTTCACCGCTGCCGGAGAGCACGGCGGCAATGGTCGAGAGAATCTGCGCGCCGGTTGCCTTGCCTTCCTGACCGGTGACATGTTTTTTGGTTATATGCCCGACTTCGTGGGCGAGTACCGAAACCAGTTGTGCTTCGTTGCTAACATAATTGAGCAGGCCGCGATTGACGTAGACATAGTTGTCGCGGGTGGCGAAAGCATTGAGATCTGGTGAGTCGAGCAGGGTAAAGGTAAATTTCTCTCCGGCCATCTCCGACTGGGCGACAATTTCATTGCCGAGTTTTTTGATATAGGCATCAAGCTCTGGGTCATCGTAAATCGGGGTCGCTTGCAGTACCTCTTTATAAAAATCTTCGCCAGTGGTTTTTGCCGAAAGTTGCACAGGCATTAAGGTGGCTGTGAATGCCAATGCCCATACCAGGCCGGATAAAGTCAGCCGTAAATTTAAACTTTTCACTGGATCACCATTTACTTTTGCACGCTAAAGAATTTTTTTAGCTGTTTGCCAAGGCTGCTGCAGGCATCTTTTTTTACCGGCGTTAAAAGCGGAATTGGTGCCACGGCGCCAATCAGATACGAGGTTCCTGCGGAGTCTACACGCAGTCGGCCTTTTTCACTAAAGTCACTAAGGTCCCAGACAATCGCTTCGTAAATAGAACTTTTCTCCCACTGCGCAAATCCGAAACAGCCACCGCCTCCGGGGCCTATGGCACAGCTAATCGAGCCGCCTTGGTTGTCGGTTTTGGTGGAGCCATCAAGCCAGACTAAATAGCGAATTCTCTGAATGTCGACTTGGCTTTTAATATCTGGGTCCTGCATAAGGCGGGTGAGCCGTTTCAGCCCCTTGGGTGCTGTACGCGGCTCAAACCAGGGGTAGATGGAGTCGATAAACTGTTGCTCGGGTACAACACCTATGTCCGCGCCTTTCATTTTTCCGGAAACGCAGCTGATAAATTCACGGTCTGTGTCGTAGTGGCCGGCATCACGGCGCCCGAGTATAACGACTGATTCATCGCTGTTGATTTCCATAACGCTGTTGTTTGGACGGTATTCGTCAATGCTAGTGGTGGCGCCACAGCCGCCGAGTAGTGCTGCCATGCTAATGAGAAGGATTGATTTTTTCACTGCTCATCTCCTAGCTTTCGTTCTCTTACCAGCCAATTGTAGATACTCGGAATTCGATAAAAATCGAGGAGTAATTTGGCACCTGCATCGCGCAGGGCGATAACGGTAGCTTCTTCGATGGCATTGGTTTTTGACAACATAAAAGAATCCGGTGTCTTGCCGTAGGCGGGCATAAACCAGTTGTCGATTTGATCGCCTTTGGCATTTTGGATATCTAGGCTGTATTTGATCCACACCTCATAGACATTTAGATAGGTGTCGGAGGGTGTTGAGACCTGAACTTCCTGAACCAATGGGGTGATCACCAGCGCATTTTCAAAGCTTACCTGATCCCTGGATTGAACAAATTCGATTTTGTTAAACAGCCCTGCAAAGGCATTGCTAAGCATAAGGGTTTGAGCCGAGCCTATAGCAATGGTGGTGTTCTTGCTCGGTGTTGCCACATAGTTTTTAAATTCGTCGTTAAAGATAATCGAGGCGCTGACAGCCTTGGGTTTTGAGACCACGGTTGGGAAGTTTCGCTCGACCTGAACCTGTGCCGATGAGCTGCAGCCGGTAATGGCGAACAGGGCAAGAAGGCTGGCAATAAGATGTATTTTAGTTATCTGCATAATTATGATCCCTTTAATTAAGGCTGTTAAGGCCAATAAAGGTTCCCCCATTGTTATAGCTTAGTTCACGCATTAGAGCGGCGAACTTAATTGCCGAGGCGCTGGGGGTTCCGCCCGGTGGAAAATGCACAGGAAATCCTATGGCATGAATACGCACCAGCCGGTCGGCTCCGCGGTGTGCCTGATTTAACCGGTCGATGGCTTTGACTATATTGCGAATCGAGCGGCCCTGAAAGTCATCCCCAAGGGTGTAGATACTGATTTTTCGGTCGGCTTTGTAAAAGGTCTGAATTGCCGCATTAATCCCTTCAACCGGACTGGAGTTACTAAATGGTGCCCAGGTATTTAAGGTTTTAACGATGTTTTTGCGCATCTCCGGGCTATCCGGTATCCAGCGGCCGCGGTAGGCAGAGAACATATACTGGCCCATATCATTGAGCACCTGCAGGCCTTTGACATCTGGGTAGATGTCGAGAATATTGATCATCTCTTTTTTGACTTTTTCCCAGGCGGCGACCTGCATACTGCCGGAGGTGTCGATGACAAAAATAATATAGTCACTGTCGACCGGAATACCGCCAATCAATTTATTCTGCTGCTTAAATTCAGGGCCGAGCAGGCGCTCCATCTCTTCGCTAAGAACCTGCATCACTAGCTGTAACTGCTTTTTTTCTCGCGCTTCGGATTGGGATATCTGCACAGACTGCTTTTCAATACTGGCGAGTTTGGCTTTCAGGCGAGCTACACGCTCGGTTAGCTCGGAGAGCTGTTGCTTACGGGATTTAAGCTGTTCGTTGAGAACGACGGATTCACCGCGCACATCAAATAGGCGCTCCTGATAGTCTTTGACGGTTGCGCGCAGTTTGTTCTCGGCCTCTTCAAGGGCGGCGGGGTCGCCGACTCGGGCTATCACCAGCAACAGCACGATAGCGCCAAAGCCACAGCTGATAACATCCAAAAATGAAATGCTGGCTTCCTGAGAGGCTCGGCGTTGGCGTTTCATGGCCAGTCTCGCGAGGGGGCAATAAAGGCGCCCTGTGTATTTAGTGCCAGTTGCCAGAACAGTGCGGCGGCTTCTGGGTCACCTTCCATGGGGAATAGAATCGTATTGACTGGAATGCCTCGCGGCAGGCTATTCACTGCGGCGGCAAAGAAATCGCGGCGCTGGCGGCCGCTGACCATATATTTTTTTGGAGGGCTGGCGCCCTGAGTGGGTAGTCCGTCGGTGAGTAAAAACAGATTGTCCGGTTTATTTTCAAAGTCATTCACTGCGGCAATGGCATTGATAAGACTGGTGCCATTACCCGGTGAATAGTTGCGCAGGCCCTCTACCGCTTTTTCCAGATCCAGAGAGTCTGCGGCATCTAGCCATTCGCCTTCGCTGCCTAGAATTGCCGGCGCTGCTTCGGTGTTAAAGATATAGACCTGGAAGCGACTGCTTGGCGGCAATTGGGCTAACAACCATTCCACGGTGCGCATAGTCCAAACCCATTTTGGCGACTGCTTTTTCTGGCTGTCATCCATATTGCGTCGGCGCACCGCGTTGACCACAGTGTCCGCGAGCATACTGGCCGAACCATCCACTAGAATCATTACCCGTTCGCCACCGAGTTTAAGGCCAGTGAGATACTGGCGATTGCCATCCCCAAGAAATTCGCGCACCTTGTCGCCAAACTCCACCTCTTCCATCTGCGCGGTCTCTATTTCCAACTGCTCGACTTGACGGCGCAGTTTGGCAATATCATCTTTGGGGTCGGCCTGAATGCTTTTTTCCTGTTCCTGCAGATCGGTAATTACTCGATCAGAGGCACCTTGCGCAGTAACCAATTGCAGCTGCAGTTCCTTAAGGCTGTTAAGTAATTCGACTTTTTCCCGCTCGGCCTGACTAATATCCTCTTGCAGCAGATCCACTTCTGAGGCCAGTCTTGGGTCGGGTAGTTCGATCTCGGTGGCATTGTGACGAAGAATTAAAAATAGCAGAGTTACTGCACCAAAGCCGCAGGCCATAATGTCCAGAAAGGAGAGACTAAAGGCAATATTGCGGCGCTTCTTAGCCATTGCAGACCTCGATTAATTGCAGCCGAAAGTCGCCGATAAATATTTTTCCGCCGGGGGCGGCGCTATCGGGCAGTTCTATTGAAATCTGGTTGTCGTGATGAAGAATATTGAGACTGTGGTTATTGATGGAGATAACCAGCGTGGCACTGCTGTCGACCAACTGAGTGATGTTCAGGCGCTTGCCATCAATACCAATACTGACCGGCTCATTAAGCGGCCAGGCTCGTCCCTGATAGAGCAGATGGGTGGCTGGAGCTGGTGGCGCTATATCTGTTTTGCGTCTGCCGGTGAAGCTGACTGTCTGTTCAATTGCGGTGATACGGTGAAGGTTTTCGCTGTGCTTTAAAAGGCTGTCGTAACCTCTCAGGCAGTTATCAACCGCCTGAGTCTCATTAAGTTGTCGGGCGCCACCAAAACCTGAGTGCAGGGCAGAGATCAATTTTGTATTGTGAGACAGGGTGATATCGGCGGCGGCTTTTTTACTGATCAGTCGGGTCAAGCTCTGCAGGCGAGGTTCGAGTAACGCTTCGAGTTCGCTCTTGCGTAACAGTATCGGCAGATCCCCTCGCGGTGAGCTGAGGATAAGTTCGCATTCAGAGATACCGCCAAAGCGTGCTACCAGATTGGGTAGCTGATCATAAATAGCCTGTTCTCCCTCAGAAGTATGCAGTGGGTCAAAGCGATGATTTTTGATCGCCAGATCTCTGATATAGCTGGCTAGGGCGTTGTAAATATGGCTGGCACCTATATCTGGAATTACCTGATGGGCTTCAACACGCAGGCTGTTGCGTTCAAAGCTAACTTGGCTGACGATCATTTGCTGCATCTGTAAATCAACGTGCAGGGTCTGTTTTTCCGACGACTTAATATTCTCAGGACTCTCAATAGAGTCTTCCAGGTAAAGACAGTTGGCGAGACTGTTGTCTATTACTGAGACTACCGTTGTTTTAACTGCTTCGGTTTTAAAGGCATCTATTAAACCGAGCAATAGCGATAGCTGCTGATCGTCGAATGTGCCGGGAACACAGAGTATTAACTGCTCGGGTGTGCCGGCTTTGGTGAGTAGGCTGTGCAGTTGTGCATAGGCGATATCGGCGTGATGGCGAGCCCACTGTTGTTCGCCGGACAGCGGCGCCTGATTGAGTTGTCGCCAGTATTCGCGATAGATATTTTGCGGCTGTAACCAGGCCTGCTGACGGGCCGGAAGACCGGTGATAATGCCCTGTTCTGTATGCAGGGCAAATCCTGGCTCGGAATAGGCTTCGCCCGTCTGAGTTTTAATCAGTAGCGCCTGATCGTTAAGTTCGAGGACAGCAGTGCTCATGGTTTATTTCGCTTTTAAAAATCGCAGCAGATTGTTTTCACAGTAGGCATGAGAGTCGAGCACCAGCCGCTCCTGAATAAGCTGTAACTGGTGCATAAAAAACATCACGACCATACTGATCATCAGAGCGATAAAGGTTGAGTTAAAGGCGACGCCGAGGCTGCTGGTAACACCGGCAATATTGCCTTCCATTGCTTCGTGAGCCTGCCCCAGTGCAGCACCTATACCGCGCACTGTGCCGATAAATCCGATCGAGGGAATTGCCCAGGTGATATAGCGAACCATCGACAATTCCGAATCGAGGCGGTCATTTTCATTGCTGCAGACTGTATTGACCGCGTCGGTTGCGGATTGCACGCTGTCGGTAACCTGAAATCTAGTCAGAGCGATTTGCAGCGCACGGGGCAGTAATAGTGGCCGTTGATCTTCCGGAAGGGACTGCAGCGGCCGTGCCAACTGACTGGCATCCTCGGGCAGAACCCTTGACCCCTCGCTAATTGAGATCAGCTGGGTTGCGAACATTTTTTGTTCGTTCATCGCGCTGCGGGTTTTGTAGCCCATAATCGCTAGAGCCCAGAACATCAGAATAAAACAGGCTTCCTGCTCAAAGTCTTTGATCACAATAAAAAATGATCGCGGTACCTCGTAGGCTTCACCGGCAGCAGCCATCTCGGCGTGCTGGCGAATGGTGCTCTCGGCATTGGGGCGCACCACGGTGACAAAGATTGCGTGGACAACAATCACGGCGAGTAGCAGGGCGATTAACTGGAAGAACATCTCATTGGTATGACTTTTCATGTGAGTATCCCTGGGGCTGTTAATAAGTAGAAACTGTTAAATATCAGAGGGAAGAGGAATCGGAAAGTCTTCGGAAATCTCTTCGCTGGGTATGAAGTCGCTGGGAGGTTTGGGCTCGTCTGCGGCCTGATCTGGTCGTTCTTGATCGCTTTCGGACGGCTGTTGTGCTGCCTCTGAAGCCTTTGGCATCTCAGCAGCCTCGACTTTATCCTCGGACCAAAGCGCTGCTGAAAAAGTAATTGCTGCCAACACTAGAAGAGTAGCCAGAGTCTGTGCAGGCCCTAAACGGATTATTTGCTTAATAGTTTTAAGTGGGCGATTCATAGGTCACTTCCGGGTTTGTCTACATATCTGGCGATTCTAAAGCCCAGATCAATGCGCCCATCATTGCCTGAGTCGCGGTAGCTAAGGCGCAATTCGGTGCGCGAGGCGAGGGCCCAGCTGGCACCGCGAATAACATGTTTATTACCCTGTTGCGGGCCGCGCGGGTCGAGTTGCGGTTCACCGCGCCGCGGGCGTATATCAAAATAGTCGTTGACCCATTCGGCAACATTGCCGCTCATTTCATAGAGCCCTTTGCTGTTGGCTTTAAAGCTGCCAACCACCGCAGACACTGGATACTGGTCATTGTAGTTGGGCAGTGTAAAGGTCAGAAAAGCACTGGCGCTTTTATCCGCGTAATTATCGTTGATCTTTAGTGGTGGGAAGAGGTCGTTGCTCCAGGGGAAGATATGGCTTTTTGAGCGCAGATCGATTTTTGCTGCCCAGGCCCATTCCGCCTCGGTGGGAAGCCGGTAGCCGGAAGCATCCCAGTTAACGCTGACAACACGACCCTGTTCGACATTGTAGAAAGGCGCTAAACCCTCTTTGCGGCTCAACCAGTTGCAGAACAGCGCGGCATCTTCCCAACTAACCTTGGCGACTGGCTGATCGTTCATATCCAGAGTTTGGCCCTTAATAGCAGTTGAGCTGTGCTGTTCTTTCCACTGTCGGTACTGGGCATTGGTGGTTTCATGGGTGGCTAGGTAAAAGGGGCGTTGCAGGGCGACGGAGCGCTCTGCTTCATTGGCTCGTCTGCCCGGCTGTCGCCGTGGTGCGCCGAGCATAAACGGCTGCTGCGGATCGGGGCGGAATAGTTTTAAGTTGATACCTACCGAGCTGTTTATCTGTGGTGGACGGGATGCCCAGTAAGCCTGCTGCAGAGTCAGCAGGTTAATAGTTAGAGCCTGCTGATGGGCGGGTCTGGGAGTGACACTCATCGACTTGGTCTGGTAGCCGGGCTTTTCCGCGCTGATACTGTGGGGCTTGGCATTGAGAGACAGGGTCTGACTGCCGGTTTTACTGCTACTGCTGTACAGCTTGCCATCGACTTTAACCACTGCATCTGCGGGACTCACTGTTAACTGCACTGTGCCTATATTGGGTCTTAGATCGACACTTAGTTGTGCCCGTTGCTCGGGTTCAACCTGCATGGATCGGCTGGCTTTTAGATAGCCTTCGAGAAATAACTCAACCTGATGTTTTTTAAATGGCACTACATCGACTGTTAAAGGCGTGACACCGGAAAATTGTTGATCAATGGTAATACTGGCGCCCGCAGGGGAGCTGTTAATAGACAGGCGGCCATCGGCGACAATCATTTCAATTAATGGGTGCTGGGCTTTGCTGCCGGCTTTAACGGTGACTTGCTGTTGTAGGGTTTTATAGCCGCTTGCCTTGAGAGTTAGCCTGCTTCCGGTTTCCAATACTTCTGCTGAGATCGGGGTTGTGCCGATTAGGCGATCATCAATATACAGTTCAGCCGCTGTCGGATCGGAGGTGAAATCAATATGTCCCCAAGCCGGTTGCAGGGAAATATCTATGGCCTGAGTTTTGCCCAGACCTTCGATCTGTACTTCCTGTCGCAGGGGGAAATAACGGTATTTTTTAAACTCGAGTTTGTGGGCGCCGCGACTAATCCCTTCGAGAGTTCCCGGCACTGTACCCGCCAGCTGATCATCAATAAATACCTTTATATCGCTGAGGCTGGCATTGATCAGAAGATTGCCCGGCAGGGGTTGCAGCTCGACATCGATCTCCTGAGTGGCCTGATCGCCGACCTCTATGGTTTTGTTTAGGGGAAAATAGCCCGGGGCTTCGGCACTGAGTTGATGCTCGCCGCGCAGCAGTAGATAGTTATCGCCAATATGAAAGCTCAGACCGCTGATATCAACCACAGCCGTGGCCGGCTCGAGACGTAGAATAATAGCTCGTGCGGCAAATAAGAATATTAGAATAACCAGCGCGACCACTGTGAATGCTGTGGTAAACAGCAGTGCCGCAGATGGACGGGTGCCACGCTTTTTCGCCTTGCTTTTCAGCGGCGTAAAGTCGGTTGCAGTTAGTGGTTGGGCATCTTTATTGTCGACCATAATTTCTAATTATATTTAGAACCGCTTTGGTGAGTGAGGCTTGCGTGATATCAGTATGGCCTCTGATTCCCTTTGATGTTTAAAATTTTCTTTTGAGTTCAAATCTCTTAAATAGCTTCATTACAGCTAATCGTAATCGGTGCATCGAAGCCTTGGCCGGTGACGGTAAATTCAATTCGCACATCCCGATAGCCACTTCTGGTACCAGCGGCTATATAGCGGCCGGGTTTTAGTGCCACCGAGGTTTTCTCAAAGGTCCCGAGTTTGACGATTCTAAATAATGTCACCTCTGTATTACTGTTGGAGGTTAGTGCGATCTCTACCGGTGTTTGTGAGGCTTTTAGAGTCTCTCTAAGGGTGGCAATCTGTTGTTTGAGTATTGGGCCGGGAGTGGAAATTCCCGAAGCATCTTGCAGGGCCTGTTGGGCTTTCCGAAATTGGCTACTCGCTGAAAGCGCGAGAGGGTCTTCGATAATGGCCTTGATACGCTGATCCAGGTCGGCGCGCACGGCAACCGGAATCTGTTTTACTTTGACATCGGTGAGAGTGCTGTCAGCGAGTAATAATTTTTGATAGACCGTGTTGGCACGCTGCCATTTTTCTTGAGCTACAAATTCCGCTGCACGGGCCATATTGCTGGTTACCCAGAGTTGCGAGCGGCGCGTCTCCAACAGGGCAAGCGCCTGCGCGATGGCAGGGTGGTCGGTATATACAGTGGCGGCTCGATTAAAGGCGGCTTTGGCGTCTACAAAGTTATCTTTATCCAGTGCGCTAAAGCCTTCACTCATAAAGCCTCGAAAGCGCTGTTCAGTGATTTGCTGGTTGGTTTTAGCTAGTGCTGCGGCGGCTTGTTTATGTTCTGGATCGAGTTTAACTGCTTCGTTAAAGGCTTGTTTGGCGGCGCTGAGTTGGCTGCGTGCACTGAACTTGTCGCCCTGCTGCATAGCTTCTATCAGCTGCGGCAAGTTGGCGACGCGCTGACTGAGCTGTTGCACCTGTTTATTGCCGGGAGCCATGGCGCTGGCCAGCTCTATGGCTGTGGTGGCAGTACTGAGAACAGTCTCTTCGATAGCGCTGGCGGTGTTGGCGATAGCCTCGCTGAGAATCGATTTTCCGCTGCTCTCAAGGACGCTGAGTTGGTCCAGAGCACTCTGGTAACTGGCAACCGATTCAGCGTATTCGCCGTATTGGTATTGCTGGTCACCGCGCTCTATCTGCAATAGTGCCTGTTTGTATTCAAAATCCCCCCACAGCTCGACTCGTGTTTCCTGCAGGCGGTCGCGGTAGGCAATAATCTGCGCCAATAGCGTCTGCGAGTCCTGTCGATATTTGGTTTTTTCTGCCGCGGTTGATGGGCTGACGGTTGAAGCCGTTGGTTTAACCGGGGTATTTTCAGTCTGTGCCGAATAGTTAACCCAGGGTTCGGTGACGCCCTTGGGGAGGATGAAAATGACCGCGCTGGCAAGCAGCAGAAGCACAGAGATAACAATTTTTTGTACGCCGCTCTGATGCACACCACTTTTACGCGCACCACTGTTCACTGGTTTTTGTTGGCTGTTGTTTTGTCCGTTAAAAGCAGGGTGTGCGCTAGTCTGTTTGGCGTCTCTGGTATCCATGGCTTAGGGTGTCCCGCGTTCCTGCTGATAAATTTTGCCGAGCAGTTCCTGCCACTGTTGATACTGAGCCTGAACCGTACCGGTCAGGGTGACGGTGCGATCTTCCAGTTCGATAACCTGAGGAGCAATTTCAGCTTCTAAAGAGGAGCCCATTTCGGCTACCGACTCGCTGTATTCCGAGGCTTTCTGTTTTTTGTCGAGACCGGATTTAATCACAAATCCACCCACGGCGGCAGTGGCGGTGCCGGCGTCGTCGGCCATACTGGTGCGCGCCTGAGAGCGGCCATAAATGCCTGCCAGAATGGCACCTATGCCAGTGATGATTTGCTTATTGCCCTGGGCGTTGAGCTGTCGCGCTTTGACCACTGAGTCGTAGGAGGAGCGGCGAAAATCCTGGTAGGCGAGGTGCATCTGCTGGGAGAAGCCATCGTAGTAATCCTGCATGGTGTCGACATAGAGATAATCGCGCTCGCGGATTTTGCGCACGCGGATAAGAATGCTGTCATTTTCGGCGGGCAGTCGCACGATACTTAAAAACCCTTTGCGGTCTTCTTCGACATAGTTATCAAAAGCTTCTGGTGAGAATTTTTTGGCAAATCGCAGTTCCGATATGGTTCGCAGTTCCTGTGCCCGCTGATCGCTGATTTTTTCTCGATACTTGAGTAGGTCGTTGGCAATACGAATAAACAGGTTTTGGAAGGGATCGCCGAGGCTTTTTAAACGCCGGTCGTAGGCGTACTTGCCGGTGGTCTGTTTATAGCGTTTTTTAAACCATTGCTTGCCACTGCTATCAACCACTGCAATTTCTAGGTCCATGGTCTCGCCGTCGGACTGAAAGATGGTGCCGGTGATATATAGATCCATAATTACATCGCTGTTGGGGGTCACTCGAATAGCGCCCCAAGCGCCGCTTTTCTCTAGGACTTTTCCCAACTGATTGGAGAAGTAAATTGCCTCTGCATAGCGAACTTCGGGAAATACAGTGTCGTCTTCGTCGGTCAGATAGAGCCCGTCATTCAGGGTTGGGATTCCTACGTCTAATAGTGACTCTATCGGGAATGAGCGCGACGGAGTTGCCAGGGTTAAGGTGGTTGAGGAGGTTACTTTGTCTACAGCGCCATAGGCTGTTGTTAAAGGTGCGGCGAACAGTACGAGGCTGAGCATCACTGTTATAAGTGCGCTCATTGCAGATGAACTTAAGATATTGCGGCTGTTCATTAGTAACTTTACTCTTGTCATTTTTCTATCCTTGACCCTTTATACGGCGGTATTCATCCCAGAGTTTTTCTCTCAGTATCGGATCTCGCTCTTTGATAGCTGCGTCACGAATTTGTCGTAAAACAATATCGTCACCCTGACCATCATCTATATCGTCAGGAATTGGAATGATTTCGCTGTCGACCTGTTCCGGACCAGAGCTGGCTTGGCCGGTCTGCGCTTCAGTACTCTCGGTTCCGGGTGGCGCTCCCTCAGCCGCTCGCTGTTCTATTGAGGCATTGCCCTGAGCAGTGCCGCTACCGGCTTCTTCAAACAGGGGTTCATCGCTGTCGATCCCACCGCTAGTGCCGCTGGGACTGAGAATATCGATGCTATCAGAGCCATTGCGATTGCCCTCACCGAGAACTGTCTCGTCGAAATCTTCAAGGGATTCATCGAGCGCTTCATCTAGGCCTTCTATAGATTCTCCTCCAGCACTTTCTCCACCATCATCAGAGCTGTCACCGCCATCATTACTGCCATCAGCACTACCACCACCGCCACTGGGTGGTGGTGTGCTGCCGCCCGCATCCCCTCCCGGATTTGGTGCTCCCCCTCCCGGATTTGGCACTCCCCCTCCTGGGTTTGAAGGCCCTGGTGAGCCGCCGCCAGAGCTTGGTAAACCTCCACTTGAACTGGAGCCGCCGCTAGTCGGTGATGGCATCGAACAGGCACACAGGCCTAAAATTGAAGCGATAAGCAAACCAATAACCATTGGCCTCTGTGAGCCGGTTGTTTGGTTTGAGCTGAGTTTTTTATCAGTCATTATTTTCATCGCGGTTATTTTGTTATCCCTGTGTTTGGTTGCTTGAATAGGGAAATACAATACTGCTCTCAGTAGTGATTCCCTCTACAAGCTTGGGTCTGAAACGTTTGCTGCGAATATCTTTTAGAATTGATCGAATCTCAGCCTTAGTGATACTTTCTGGAGGATTGAGAATCTCCATTTTTATTGGCATGCCAGTTTTGGTCACAGTCATGGCTACCTGAAGATCCTGTTGTGGTGATTCCTGTCTTCCCTGTCCTTCGTCCAGGGCGGTAAATTCAATAATGCTTGGTTGGTCAAATAGGGCTTCTGACTGCTGCTGTGATTCGCTAGTCGCCAGAAGTGTCTGGAAGGCGAGCTTATAGGCCTTGCTGGCAGACATGCGCTGACCAAATACCAGGTACCAATCACCGAGTTCTGCCACAGCTTCGGCTTTCTCGGCAGCACTGCTGTTCGGTTGTTGCTCAAGGGACTCAATCACTTTTTTTAGCGCCGCTTTGCCGCGCTGGTAGTGCTGGTGTGAAGTGCTTGTTTGGCTGTTTTTAGTGGCACCAGCGTTTATTGTGAAGCCAGAATCTGAGGGCTCGCCATACTGTTTTATATGATTGGCGATAAAATAGTGCAGATGACTGATTTTGCGGTATCGCAATGCTGCATCCGGGTCGTTGACTAGACTATGGGTCTTGAGGATATTAGAAATACGATTTCCCAGACGCTCGGACATGACTAAATTCTGGTAGGCACCATTGCGGGTTCTCTCTTTATAGGTATCCAAATACCAGTCGAGAAGTTCATCGAGCACTGGCAGCATCCGCGGATCAGTTTCACCATAGGCTTGGGAGTTAATAGTGTAGATATTTTCCAGAGCATCCTGAGATTCCTCCCAGTTGCCAAGAAAGCTCTCGGCATCTGCTATGGAGAGTAGATAGGGGGTTTGAGAGAGGCTGTTAAGGCCATAGTTGACCCGTTCAATCTGCATTCCGCGCTGATAGGCGCGACGTGCACGCTCATATTCACGTTTTGAAAAATGCGATTTCCCAAGGCCAAAGTAGAGGTCAGAAAGTTCTGTAGAATAGGCGCTGCGCTCGGCTTCAGTTGCTTCTATGGCTTCCAGATAGTCGCTGATAGGGTCGCTTTCTGGATTCTCTGGGGAGGTTGTTTGGGCGACTGCCTCAGTGCTTAGAACCATAGCTATAAACATACAGATCAGCATCTGCATAACCAGATCTATGCTCTGTGGTGGTCTATAGTTGATCGCTCTGCTGCTGGGTCTCATAGTGCGCTCCCAAATTTGCTTTAAAAATTAGAGTGGGCATATCCCTGCCGGTTCCATTGGGATTAATTTTCAAAGCGGATTCCGTGGGTTTTTGTATACTGCCTTGAAAACTTACTTCCAAAAACTGCGTTTAAAAACAGTCTGCGGAATTTATTTTTATTTTAGCTGCCGATGTTCTTTAATCTTCAGGCCTATATCTATAGTTTATACCCTGATGAATAAGATTCCATTCCAATGGCAAGTTTTTTAGGGCGGCTGTTAATAGTGTTAAAAATGTAGAGAGAATAATGGGGAAGATGGTGAGTAAACCACTGCAGGGGTTAAGGGTTATTGAGTTGGGGCAGCTTTTAGCGGGCCCTTTTGCCGGCTGTATGCTCGGTTATTTTGGTGCTGAGGTGATTAAGGTTGAGCCGCCGGGTGGCGATCCGATTCGTAACTGGCGCGAAGTTAAAGATGGCACTTCGCTTTGGTGGCGGAGTCTCGGGCGCAATAAAAAATGTATTTCTCTGGATCTTAAAACCCCAGAGGGGCGAGATCTGGTTAAACAGCTGTTGAAGACCGCCGATATAGTGGTGGAGAACTTTCGCCCCGGTGTTCTCGAAGGCTGGGGTCTGGATCCAGAGTCACTGCGAGCAGACAATCCGGATCTTATCTATGCGCGGATCTCCGGCTATGGCCAGACCGGCCCTTATTCAGAGAAGGCCGGTTTTGCATCGGCCTGCGAGGCTATCAGTGGTTTTCGCTACGTCAATGGCTATCCAAATCAGGCTCCGGTAAGACCTAATCTGAGCTTGGGGGACACTATTTCCGGTCTGCACGCCGTGCTGGGGATATTGATGGCATTGCGCTCCAGAGACCGCGGTGATGGCGGTCAGGTTGTCGATGTGGCGCTCTATGAGTCGATGTTTAATCTGCTAGAAGCGGTGGTCCCTGAGTACGATGGTGCCGATGTTGTCCGCCAGCCCTCTGGAACCACTGTAACCGGCATTGTGCCAACCAATACTTATAGATGTGCGGATGATAAATATCTGGTGATTGGCGGCAATGGCGATTCCATTTTTGTCCGGCTGATGAAGGCTGTGGGTCGGGAGGATATGGCTGTGGACAGTCAATATACTAGCAATGCCCAGCGAGTAGTCCATGAAGCGGAAATTGATCAGGTTTTAACTGACTGGTGCGCAGGCCAGTCTCTGACTGCGGCGATGGAAATTCTTGAGCAGCACCGGGTACCCTGTGGTCCGGTCTACAACGTTGCCGATATGATGGCCGATAAGCACTTTAAACAGCGCGGTTTGTTTGAGCAGGTAGAGATCAATGGTCAGCCCTTAAAGATACCGGCGATTATGCCAAAGTTAGCCAATACCCCGGGTACCACGGACTGGCCGGGCCCAGAGATTGCCAGTCATACCGATGAAATTCTGCAGGGGCTGGGTCTCGACTCTAAGCAGATAGCTGATCTAAAGAGCAGTGGGGTTGTGGCTGATAGCCAATAGCTTTTTTTAGACGCTAACTTTAGCCAATAAAGCCGGTTATTGATCCGTCGGCATTAAATCCATCAGCGCTATAACCGTGGCATAAACCCCTCGGGTTACCGCAGGCTGAGGGTCTATTTTAAACAGTGGGCTATGGTGTGAGGGGATAGCTGGGCCGCCATTGGATGCCGCTTGATAGTCGGCCAGACTGGTGCCACCAATGGAAAAATAGACGCTGGGAATAGCCGGTTCGGTGGTGAAGTAGGGGAAGTCTTCTGCTCCCATACCCCCTGAACTCAGGGAAACCACCTGATCATCTCCCAACTCTGCCTGCCAGGCCGCCTTAAGTCGTCGAACTAGCGGGCTGTTATTGACGGTGGGGGGTGTCGATGATTTTGAATAAATCACTTCTGGCAACTTGTCTTCGGGTAGACCCGCTGCACGACCCAAATTCTCCGCAATACGCTTAATCCCTTTTAACAGAGTCTCGCGGGTTTCCAGATTAGTGTTGCGAACGGTGAGCTGCAGATGGGCGCGGTCGGAAATAATATTGTGTGTGGTGCCACTGTGAAAAGAACCCACTGTAACCACGCCCGGTTCACGGGGGGGCAGTTCTCGAGATACCAGAGTCTGCAGGGCGACAACAATCTGACTGCCCAATAGTATAGGGTCTTTGCCAGCATGGGGTGATGCACCGTGGGCACCGACACCGTGGACAATAATATCCAGACTATCCGAACCAGCAAATGGCGACCCCTCCTGAACATTGACCAGACCTGCAGGCAAGCCTGCGGCAACATGGAAGGCGAGGGCATAATCAGGTTGACCAAAACGTTGCCATAGATTGTCGTCCATCATCGCCTTGGCTCCCTGAATGCGTTCTTCTGCCGGCTGACCGATCAGCATTAATGTGCCAGACCACTGGTCCATTCGTGCCGACATCTGTCGCGCGGTGCCAATAAGACTGGTGATATGCACATCGTGGCCGCAGGCGTGCATAACCGGTACTTCAGTGCCGGTAACTGGGTCTGTCTGGGTGGCTATGGAGGCGTAATCGAGGCCGGATTTTTCTTTGACTGGCAGGGCATCCATATCGCCACGCATCATCACCAACGGGCCATCGCCATTTTTCAGGATCGCGACTATGCCAGTGCCGCCAACTTTTTCAGTGACTTCAAAGCCACTGCTGCGCAGTTCGCTGGCGAGTTTTTTGGCGGTTTTAAATTCAATAAAGCTGAGTTCGGGATTGCGGTGAAAGTGGATAAACAGGTCGCCGAGACGGTTGTTGTAATCGGCATTAATAGAGGCGGCCAGATCGCGGTCTTTAAGGTCGGCATGGGCGAGTAAGCTGCCCAGAGAAAATGTTAGTGTCAGGGCCAACTGGGAAAGCTGTTTTATTTTCATCACCGTTCCTAAAATTTTCTAATGAATTATTTAGCTTTAGTGTAAATCAATTCTACGAGTACATTGCCAACCTGCTGCAAACTTTTGCTACTGCAGCGCTCAATACTGTCTCCGCTAGTGTGCCAGGATTGCGGGAAGGGTGAGTGAATAAGATTGACCACTTTTAAACCGGCCTTTAAAAACGGTAGGTGGTCATCATTGATGTAGGTGCCTTCGATATCGACAAATACCTCAGCCTGCTGACTTGCTGCAATATCCCAGATTTTATTTTGTAGTGCGGGAGCGCTATCGCGAGAATAGCCCTCTCGGGGAATAAGCAGATCTCGGTCGCAGACCATATCAACTATTACTCCCGCTGCCGGGCGATAGAAGCGGTTTTTTCTAACAAATTCACTGGCGCCAATTGAGAATGGCAGGTTATTGATGTCGCCCATATCTTCAAGATCAAAAAATACCAGATCTACAATAACAGGCGCGCGCTGCTTGCTGAGTAATCGGGCAAGTTCCAAAAGTACCGCAACGCCGGAGCCACCGTCATTGGCACCAATAACCGGCTCCGCTGCCAGTTTTCTATCGCTGTCTCTATCGGAGATAGGGCGGGTGTCCCAGTGGGCGCCGAGCATAATTCTTCTGCGTGCAGATGGGCTTTTATCAGCAGGGTAGAAACTCGCCCAGATATTATTGCCGGTGAGACCGTGGCGCTGAAATGGCTGCACCACCAGTTTGTCAGCCTCAGGCAATAGCAGCTCGCGAATATAGTCGAGAGTCTGCTGTTTGGCGGGGTGGTCGATAATTCGCGGGCCGAAATCTACCTGTTTGGCAATATGCTGCAGGGCGAGCTCGCCGCTAAAAACAGACATTTGCATGACTTCTTTAGCGTGGCTGGCAAAACTCAGGCAGCAGAGGGCTGCTGTTATCCATTGCGCCGCTTTTGTTATTCGCCCAGCTGTTTTCATCTTAGCTGGCCGCGACTGCTGCTTCTGTCTCTACTGGGAGTTTTATCTGATAGAAGCCATAGATAATGGCAATAATCGGGCAGCAGATATTAAAGATCGCGTAGGGCGCATAGAGAAAGGTGCTGACCCCCAACGTCGCGGACATATAGGCACCACAGGTATTCCATGGGATCAGAGCCGAGGTCAGTGTGCCGGAGTCTTCCAGGGTTCTCGATAGATTGATCAGTTTGAGTTTTCTTTTGCGGTAGGAGTCGGCAAACATCTGCCCGGGAATCACAATCGATAGGTACTGATCGGCGGCGAGAATATTGGTACCAATACAGGCGGTTATGGTAGTGGTGATCAGGCCACCGGCAGATTTAACTCTGCTCAGCGCCGATTCTACCAAGCGTTCCAATAGGCCGGTGCGTGCCATTGCACCGCCGAAGGCCATGGCATTGATAATCAGGCCGACGGTGGTCAACATATTACTCATACCACCTTTGGTCAGCAGTGAATCCAGCGATTCATTGCCACTGACCGAGCTGTAACCGAGGAACATGGCACTTAGTAGCCCCTTAAAAATGGCCGCGACGCTATTCAGGCTGCTATCTGCTGCGAGGGCGATGATCGCCTCTGATTGAAAAATAATCGCAAATACACAGCCAACCAGAGCGCCGACAATTAGTGTCGATAGCGCCGGCTGTTTCTTAACCGCCATTACCAGCAATAGCGCCAGAGGCACGAGCATAAACGGGTTGATTAAAAAGGCATCTTGCATGGCCAGCTGTAACAGTTCTATATCCTGTACTGCGACATTCGAGCCACTGCCAATGCCGAGTACAAAAAAGACTACCAGAGCAATAATAAAACTCGGTGTGGTGGTCCACAGCATATGCTGGATATGGTCAAACAGATCGCTGTTTGAAACCGCTGCTGCAAGGTTGGTGGTATCTGAAAGAGGGGATAATTTATCGCCAAAATAGGCGCCAGATATTATCGCACCGGCACTGATCGGCAGGGATAGATCCAGTGCCGCGGCTATACCCATAAAGCCGATGCCGAGGGTGCCGGCGACGGTCCAGGAACTGCCAATACTAAAACCCACCAGAGCACAGACTAGGCAGGAGGTGACATAGAAGTAGTTGGGAGAGATTAATTCGACACCGTAGTAGATCATGCTCGGCACTGTACCAGCGAGTATCCAGCTGCCAATTAGAGCGCCGACCATTAACAGTATCAGTATGGCGTGCAGTGACATGGTGATGGTGTCGATCATCCCTGCTTCGATAACTTTCCAGCTCAGACCGTTCTTAATACCTATAAGTGCCGCCACTGCGGCGGCGAAAATTAGCGCAACCAGATTGGGGCCAAATGAGTCGAGACCGAATACATAAACGGTACCGGCGAGCATTGAGATTAGAAGTACAACGGGGATTAGGGCGTCTAGAAGGCTTGGTTTTACGACTGCTCTGGTCATGGGCGGCTCTGTTTTTATTATTTTAAAAATTAGCTCTTGAAATTAATCCTATGCCAGAGTGTAACCCACTAGTGCTGCGCTGATCTATCGGCCTTTAAACTTAAAGCTTACGTTTTAGCAGCAGGCTATCAATGGCATTTTCAGCCAATTTGGCACGGGCATAGGCCATGCTGGAGGCATCGGTAAACGGACCGACCAGAACCCGGTGCCATTTCTCACCGCTGCCAATGCCGACGGTTTCGACAGTGGCGCTGAGATTTAATAGCAGTAATTTAACGCGCAGGGCTTCAGCGTCACTGGCAATTTTAAAGGAGCCGGCTTGCAGCAGATAGAAGGAATCTTCATCGCTGCTAAAATCCTGTGTCTCTGAGGGTTCATCGCTGGGAACAATAATCTCAGTCTTTTTCAGCAGAGTGTAAAAGTCGAACTTTAGCTCAGAGGCCTCGGCTTTGACAGTTTCAGTCACTTCCTCAACGGCGATGGTAGCTGTGGGTGCGGTTTTTAATAATGCCGGCGCGAAATACATCAACAGCGCGCCAAAAACCATACCAAATAAAAACGTCGGCAATGACGAATTCGGTTTGGCGGGCTGCTTTTTGGCAGAGCGGCTAGAGGATCTTTTGTATTCTTGCGGCATTTATAGAGCTCCAATTCAGAGCAGGGATTGTAGGGGATTATTCTGCTTAGGCAAACCTTCTACTATTAAAATTAGCGACAAAAGCAACGAGAAAATTCCCACTAGAGTTCCTGAGGGTCAACATCTATAGACCAGCGCACCTGCCGGGCTTCCGGAAGCCTCTCCAGCTGCGGGCAGAGGGCGGATAGAAGCCCCTGCAAGTCGCCTCGACGCTGGCCGCTGAGCTGTAATATATAGCGGAAACGCCCGGCGCGCTTTTCCATCAATGCCGGAAGTGGTCCCAGATACCCTAGGTCGGGTGAAGGTGGTGAAATCGTTTCTGCCAGGTTGCGCGCTGCCCTTAAAAACATTTCGGCACTGTTGGGATTGTTGGATTCCGCGCGAATAATCGCCATCTGATTGTAGGGGGGTAGCTGGGTCAACTGGCGCTGGTCGAGAAGTAATTTCGCGTACTGGCTGTAACCCTCATTGATTAATAATTGCAAAAGCGGATGCTGGGGCTGGTGAGTTTGCACTATCACTTTGCCGGCAGCTGAACCACGGCCACTGCGTCCAGCCACCTGAACCAGTAACTGACCCATACGTTCATGACTGCGGAAGTCGGCGCTAAATAGGCCGCTATCGGCATCGAGAACTACAACCAGGGTGATATTGGCAAAGTGATGGCCTTTGGCGAGCATCTGGGTGCCGACTAATATGCAGGGTTCGCCACTGTTGGCTGTATCAAAGACCTTTTGCATAGCGCCTTTATTGCGTGTGCTATCGCGATCCACTCGAAGAACAGGCGTATCTGGAAAACTCTCCTGCAACCAGGCTTCACTGCGTTCGGTGCCTTCACCAGCGGCAATTAATTCTCTGCCCTGACAGCTCGGGCACTGATGAACAGTGCGCTGCTGATAGTTGCAGTGGTGGCATATCAAGCGCCCACGGCCGCGGTGGACGGTGAGTCGCGCATCGCAGCTGCGACATTCGGCAACCCAGCCGCACTGGTGGCAGAGCAGGGTGGGGGCAAAGCCGCGGCGGTTGAGAAAAACCAGTACCTGCTGTTTATTACTGATAGTTTCTCTGATAGCGGCAAGTGTTGACCGACCAATACCGCATTCGAGAGTTTCGGCTTTAAGGTCGACCAGTGCCCAACTCGGCTGCACTGCCTTGCCTGCCCGGGTATCTAAAACCAGATGCTGATAGCGCTGCTGGTTGCAGTTATTCAGGGATTCCAGTGAGGGGGTGGCAGAGCCGAGAATAATCGGAATGTTTTCCTGTTTCGCGCGAATAACCGCGAGATCTCGTGCCGAGTAACGAAAGCCCTCCTGCTGTTTATAGGATTGGTCGTGCTCTTCATCGAGGATAATCAGCCCGGGATCTTTGAGCGGGGTAAAGATCGCCGAGCGCGTGCCGAGAATAATCTGTGCCTCGCCAGATTTAGCGCGCGCCCAGGCGTCGAGTCGGGCCTTGTCGGTCAGTCCGGAGTTAAGGGTTACCAGCGGCACATTAAAGCGATCGCGAAAGCGTTTTTCAGTCTGCGGGGTAAGGCTAATCTCGGGAATTAAAATCAGTGCCTGACGGCCATAGCGAAGAACTTTCTCAATCCCTTGCAGATAGATTTCGGTCTTTCCACTGCCAGTAACCCCGTCTAACAAAAAGCTTTTAAAGCCGTGATATTCAATCGCATCCATGGCTTTTTGTTGCGATTCATGGAGTTTCAGCGGCTGTTCCCTGAGCAGATTATTGAGTGCTACAGGTTCGGGCTTTTGCATCACCAGCTCAATCAGGTCTTTTTCCCTGAGCTGTTTAAGGGCGGCACGGCTATGGGTTTCAAGCAATAAGTCCTCGCGGATTAGCGACTCTGCAAGCAGGTCGTCCATCAGCGCTCTCTGTCGCGGTGAGCGCTTGAGGGAGTCTGGACCCAGTCCTTTGCCAAGGGTGGTGGCGCGCCAGTTGGCAATCTGTATTTCTGGCAGCTCACTGCCGCTGCGCAGCAGTACTGGCAGGGTGCTAAACAGCGCATCACCGATCGGGTGTTGGTAGTAGTTGGCAGCCCAGATAAACAGCTTAAACAGCGACTCGGGCAGTAGCGGCTGGCGGTCGATAATGGCGCTGATCGGTTTGAGCTTTTCCAGGGCAAAATCACTGCTGTCAGTAGATTCAATAACCAGCCCGACCACTTCGCGCTTGCCGAACGGAACGCGCACCCGGCAACCCCTTTGGGGCGGCGATTCTGCGAAACTATCGGGAACCAGATAATCAAAGCTGCGGCGCAATGGCGAGGGTATCGCAACGCGAATAATTAAAGGTTTTGAGGCCAGCATAATAAAGTTGAGAATTCCTTTTGTAACCAGGTCTATTTCTGCTAGAATCCGCGCTCTTTAGAAATGGCCTGCCGTGCCATACGTGAGTTGGATTGTTTGTTGTCTGGTTTAGTTGTTTATTTACCGGAACATTCTATCAGCTGATTGATAAGGTGGCGGCATGCAAATTGGAGTATATGATGAAAACAGAGATTCACCCAGCCTATCACGAATTAAAAGCGACCTGCAGCTGTGGCAATGTTATTGCTGTTGGTTCAACACGCGAACAAGCGCTCTACCTAGACGTATGTTCAGCATGTCACCCGTTTTATACCGGTAAGCAGAAAGTTGCTGACACCGGTGGTCGAATTGATCGCTTTAATAAGCGTTTTGGTTCTGCCAAGAAGTAAAGTTCTGGAATACTGCTTTCAACAGCAAGTTTCTGGAATACAAAAAATGCGCTTCGGGTTTTCCTGTGGCGCATTTTTTTTATTGTTTTTTTGTCAATTTATCTGTGGATTTTTTGTCGAGTCGGTGGCCAGCGAGTACAATGGCGATCAGATTATTTTGTACTACCTCTTCTAGATAAGAGGCTTAAGACAAAAAGGAGCTTTCGATGCGCGCGCTGTGGATGTTGATAAAATTTATACTGGTTCTGGCGATTGTTGTGGTCGGTGCCATGTTCGCTATGGAAAATAACCAACTGGTCGAGGTGGACTTTATTGTCTTGCAGAGCCTGACCATGAGTCTGGGTCTGTGGTTGATGATTTTTCTAACCGCCGGCTGCTTGCTCGGGCTGTTGGCTAGCTCAGTACTTATTACTTACTATCGGCGCCAGTTGGCCCGCGCACTTAAAAAGGACTAATTGGCTTATGGCCGCATTTGATTCTAAAACCCAATCAAAAGTTATTGTCGCCCTCGATTTTGATAATCAGCAGGCTGCGCTGAGCTTGGTAGAAAAGCTCGATCCAGCTCAGTGTCGGGTAAAAGTTGGTAAAGAATTATTTACCGCTGCCGGCCCGGTACTGGTGAAGGGCTTGGTTGATCGCGGCTTCGATGTGTTTCTGGATCTGAAATTTCACGATATTCCCAATACTGCTGCCAAGGCAGTTAGTGCAGCGGCGGATCTCGGCGTGTGGATGACCAATGTTCATGCCTCCGGTGGTAGTCGTATGATGAGTGCTGCCAAACAGGCGCTGGAGCAGAAGGGCAGTTCGATGCTGCTTATTGGTGTCACTGTATTGACCAGTATGGATGAGGCTGATTTGCAGGAGATTGGGGTTAAACGCAGTCCCAGTGAGCAGGTACTGCACCTTGCCGGGCTGACCAAGAACTGTGGTCTGGATGGGGTGGTTTGTTCTGCTCGTGAAGCCAGCGCTTTAAAAGCCGCACTGGGCGCAGATTTTCAGTTGATTACGCCAGGTATCCGCCTGCCAGACAGTGCCGCTGACGATCAGCGTCGTATTGTCTCACCTGTGGATGCGATCGCTCTGGGCAGTGATTATCTGGTGATTGGCCGTCCCATCACCCAGTCAACAGATCCATTGCAGACCCTTATACAGATCAATAACTCGCTGTAATTCCGCTAAATAATATCTATTAAAAATTGACCCCTTTGGGGGTCTTTTTGCGTACCCGTGATTAACCTATTCAGTGTAAATAAATATAGCTTTCAGCTTATTGTTTGGTGCAGAATTGCGCCAAATTGAAACGCGCTTATTTGTTGATAGGCTAGCACGCTGTTGTTGTATAGGAGAATCTTTTGGATCAAAAAACAAACCAACCCTGGCAAGCCAAACAGTCCGCTGATCTATACGGGATTGAGCGCTGGGGAAATGACTATTTTGGTCTTTCCGATGCCGGTCATGTAACCGCAAAAACCCTCAATACCGAAGTTGCACTGGTGGATATAGTCAAGGGTATGGTCGATCGGGATCTGCAGATGCCGGTGTTGTTGCGTGTCGAAAATATTCTTGATGCACAGATTCAGCGTCTTAGCGAAGCGTTCTCTAGCGCCATAGCCACTGCCTCTTATACCCAGTCCTATCGCGGCGTGTACCCAATTAAGGTCAATCAGCAGGCGCAGGTGGTTGAAGAGATCGCCGACTTTGGTAAGCGCTATCACCACGGGCTTGAGGTGGGTAGTAAGCCGGAGATGATTATTGCCCTGTCTTCGCTGGAGCCCGGCCGTCTGATTATCTGTAATGGCTATAAAGATGAAGAGTTTATCGAGCTCGGTTTGCAGGCAATTAAGCTGGGCTTTGAATGTTTTTTTGTGATTGAAACCCCTTCAGAATTACCGATTATTATCGAGCGCAGTCGGGCGCTGAATATTCGTCCGATGATTGGTATTCGCATCAAGATGATCTCTCAGGTCAGCGGCCACTGGAACTCAACAAGTGGTGACCGCAGTATCTTTGGTCTTACCGCTACCCAGCTGATCGATGTGGTGGATAGCCTAAGGCAGGAGCAGATGCTCGACTGCCTGCAACTGATGCACTGTCATCTGGGCTCGCAGATTCCCAGTCTCGAGGATATTCGCAACGGGGTGATTGAAGCCAGTCGCTACTATGTGGATCTGGTGCGCGAGGGTGCTGCGCTGACCCATATTGATTTTGGCGGTGGGCTGGCGGTGGATTACTCGGGTATTCAGAGTGAGGATAACCACAGTCGCAATTACAGCCTTGAAGAGTACTGCGAAACCCTTGTCGGCACCCTTAAACAGACCCTCGATAATGAGTCTGTTGCCCATCCGGTGATTGTCACCGAGTCAGGTCGGGCGGTGGTGGCTTACGCCTCGGTGTTGCTGTTCAATATTCTCGATACTACGACCTTTGAGTCGAGTGGCAAAAGTTTAGCTCAGGCGGATGAAAATCCGCTGCTGGCAAAGCTGCGCAATATCTCTACACATTTGACGACAGATAATATTGAGCAGAGTTATGAACAGGTTCATCTGTATCGCAATCAGATTCGCGATGGTTTTAAGGCCGGACAGGTTGATCTGCGTTGTCGCGCCAGCGCCGAGAATATCTTTCTCGATGTTCTGCACAATATTGCCGATGCGCTGGATACCATGGATCAGATTCCGGAGAGTATGGCCGGGCTAAAACTCTCATTGGCGGATATTTACTACGGTAATTTCAGCCTCTTTCAGTCCCTGCCGGATATCTGGGCCATCGATCAGCTGTTCCCGATTATGCCCATTCATCGCCTCGACGAAGAGCCGACCCGACAGGCAGTGATAGCGGATATTACCTGTGACTGCGATGGCAAGATCGATAATTTTATCGGTCTTGCCGAGCCGGAAAAAACTCTGCCACTGCATCCGTTAAAAGTTGGAGAAGAGTACTATTTAGGGGTCTTTTTGGTCGGTGCCTATCAGGAAACGCTGGGTGATCTGCATAATTTATTTGGCGATACCAATGTTGTCAGTGTGCGTTTAAACCGCGACGGAAGTTTTGATTTTGTTAAAGAGATGATCGGTGACACCATCGCGGATGTATTGAGCTATGTGGAGTATGAGCCGAAGCAGCTGGAGCTGAGTTACCGCAATACCGCCGAGCGGGCGGTGCAGCAGGGACGAATTTCGGTGGCCGAACGCCAGCAGATGATCAAGGCTTTTAGAGCCAGTATGCAGGGTTATACCTACTATGAGCGAGAGAATTAGAAGAGAGCATTAGAAGAGAAAATTATGGCTAAAATTATAATTATTGGTGCCGGTGGCGTGGGTCAGGTTGTGGCTCATAAATGTGCGCAGATGGCCGATGTATTCGATGAGATTGTCTTGGCCAGTCGCACCGAGAGCAAGTGCAAAAAAATTGCCGAGCAGATTCAGCAGAGCTATGGCCGCAGTATTGAAACTGCCGCTGTGGATGCCGATAAGGTGCCTGAACTGGTGGCGCTATTTGAGCGGGTAAAACCGTTTTTGGTCATCAATGTCGCCTTGCCCTATCAGGATCTGACGATTATGGATGCCTGTCTCGAAGCTGGCGTGCACTATATGGATACCGCCAATTACGAGCCGCTGGATACTGCGAAGTTTGAGTACAGCTGGCAGTGGGCTTATCAGCAGCGGTTTGCCGATGCCGGTCTTATGGCACTTCTGGGTTGTGGCTTTGATCCTGGTGCGACCAATGTATTTACCGCCTATATTGCCAAACATTATTTCGATGAGATCCATACCCTGGATATTATTGATGTTAACGGCGGCGATCACGGTTACCCCTTTGCCACCAACTTTAATCCGGAGATCAATATCCGTGAAGTGACGGCCGAGTGTCGGCACTGGGAGAACGGCGAATTTGTCACAACACCGGCGATGTCCACCAGCCAACCTTTTACCTGCCCTGAAGGGGTTGGTAGTTTTGATATCTACCGTATGTATCACGAAGAGTTGGAATCCCTGACGCTTAATTTTCCGACGATTAAAAAAGCGCAGTTCTGGATGAGCTTTGGCGACAGCTATTTAAAGCACCTTGAGGTGTTGGGCAATGTGGGTATGACCGGCATTGAACCGATGGAGTTTCAGGGTCAGAAGATTGTCCCTATTCAGTTTCTTAAGGCGCTGCTGCCAGACCCCTCGACTCTGGGGCCAAGAACCACCGGTAAAACCTGTATTGGCTGTGTGGTGACGGGCATTTCTGATGGCCGCGAAAAAACCGTCTATCTGTACAATATTAAAGATCATCAGGACTGCTATCGCGAAGTGCAGTCTCAGGCGATCTCCTATACAACCGCGGTGCCGGCCATGATCAGTGCCAAGTTAATGGTTCAGGGTCAGTGGTTGAAGCCGGGGGTGTGGAATATTGAGCAGATGGATCCGGATGCCTTTATGGATGATATGAATCAGCACGGGCTTTCATGGAAGGTGATTGAAGACCCTGATTTTGATTTGCTTTGAGTGAACAGGAAGCCAGCCGCCGATGATCAAGTGTAAAACCTTTGAAACCTTTGACCCCAAGCGAGTGCCATCGCCCTGCTTTGTCGTCGACGAAGTCGTGGTTGAAAACAATCTGCGTATTTTGCAGCGCGTGCAGCAGGCGTCTGGTGCCAAGGTACTGTTGGCCTTAAAAGCCTTCTCAATGTTTAGTATGGCGCCACTGTTTGATCACTATCTGAGTGGCACCTGTACGAGCGGCCTCTACGAAGCGCGCTTGGGTCGTGGTGAATTTAGCGGGGCGGTGCATACCTTCTGTGCAGCTTATAAAGAGGATGAACTGGCGGAGATAATGCAGATTTCCGATCATGTGGTGTTTAATTCTCTGGGTCAGTGGCAGCGGTTTCAGCCATTGATTGAGCAGGCCAGAGCAGAGCGTCCGGAATTGAAATTTGGTCTGCGCATTAACCCTATGCACTCCGAGGGAACCACACCGATCTATGACCCCTGTGCCCCGGGTTCCCGTCTGGGTATCCCTAAAAGTGAGTTCGCCAATCAGGATTTGACCGGTATTAGCGGGCTGCATTTTCACACCCTCTGCGAGCAGGATTTTGCGCCATTGGATCGCACGCTGGCGGTTGTTGAACAGCAGTTCGGCGATCTGTTGCACAAAATGGAATGGGTTAATTTTGGCGGTGGTCACCATATTACTCGCGCCGACTATCCAGTAGACGCACTGATTAAACGGATTGTCGAGTTTCAGGAAAAGTACGCTGTACAGGTTTATCTGGAACCGGGCGAAGCCGCTGTTTTACATAGTGGGGTGTTGGTCACTGAGGTTTTGGATACCACTTTCAATGAAATGGCGCTGGCAATTTTGGATAGCTCGGCGACCTGTCATATGCCGGATACTCTGGAAATGCCTTACCGTGCCGATATTTTTAATGCTGGGGAAAAGGATCACAAAGCCTTTAATTATCGCCTTGGCGGCCAAACCTGCCTGGCCGGTGATGTTATGGGTGATTACAGTTTTGATGCGCCACTAGAGATAGGTCAGCGTCTGATGTTTGACGATATGGCCCATTACACCATGGTTAAAACCATGACCTTTAACGGTGTTGGCCTGCCCGCTATCGCCAGTTGGAATTCCCGGACTGACGAGCTGAGACTGGTCAGGGAATTTGGCTACAATGATTTTAAACAACGCTTATCCTAAGCGGCTTTTTATTAAAAAAATTACCTGAGGGGGATGTGAAGATGTCAGAATTTGATCAATTAGCGGCGCCGGGCTATCCGATATTTTTGGGTTCGGAATTTAAGCATCCAAAACCTGAGCAAGCTTTTTTTCATATCTTGCCTATGCCTCTCGAGGAGTCGGTGTCCTACGGCGGCGGTACCGCTGATGGCCCGGCCTCTATTCTAGAGGCATCCTGGCAGTTGGAGACCTGGGATGGCAAAAGTAATCCCAGTGAAAAAGGCATTTACACCCATCCCCCTGTGGATGTTAGCGGCACGCCAGAGCAGGCGATTGATCGGATTGCTGCGGCGACCACGGCACTGATTAAAGCCGGTGGTTTTCCGGTGGGGCTGGGCGGCGAGCATACGGTGACCTACGGTATTATCAAGGGGCTCATCGATGCCGGTATTGAAGATTTTGGTGTGGTGCAAATTGATGCCCATGCGGATCTGCGCGAGGCTTACGAAGGTAACCCCTACAGCCATGCGTCGGTGATGAAGCGTATTGTCGATCTGGATATTCCGTTATTTCAGCTGGGTGTTCGGGCATTCTGTCAGGAGGAGAGGGATACTCGTAAACTGTTTGGTGTGGAGCATCTCGACGCGGATATTCTGGTGCCGAAAAATATTCAGTCGATCGATCTGCCCGATGATTTTCCCGACAATGTGTTTTTCACTTTGGACATTGACGGTATGGATCCAACCATCTTTCCCTCAACCGGCACCCCTGTTCCCGGTGGTCTGGGCTGGTATCAAACCCTTGGGCTGTTTGAGTCGGTGGTTAAACAGCGCAATATTGTTGGTATGGATATCACTGAGTTTGCGCCTATTGCAGGTTTTCATGGCTACCAATTTTCTGCGGCACTGCTGGCTTACAAGATGATGGGTATAGTTCAGCGAGAAACCCTGAGATAAAAAAAGCCCTTTATAACCAGCTGGATATAAAGGGCTTTTATAAATCGCTCTTTAATTAAGTGCGCTTTAATCAAACGCTCTTAAAATAAGTGCTATTCAAATTCATCAGACCAGATCGGTGGAGCTGTAGAGCCGGCATTTTCTGAATAGATTCTAATGTAATCAATCTCCATGGCACTCTGGCTGAAGTTCCGCGAAATATTGTCCTGTATGGCAACATTTAATAACAGGTACTGCTCTGCATCATAGGGCCAGGTGTCGGAATTTTTAACCGTTGGCGCGTATCGGTAATGCTCATTACCATTGACACTAAAGATGATGCGATCACTGTTCCAATCCATCTCGTAGACATGAAATTGCGTAGAGGCAGTACTAATATACTGTCCGCCGTGGTTAATGGTGCCGCCATGGCTGGAAGGGGTGTGCATAGCGCTCTGCACATAATTCTGATTATTGCCCCAGTGCTCCATAATGTCGATCTCGCCACAGGCCGGCCAGCCAGTAGTGCCAAAGCCCTGAGTCTGCCAGTAACCGCCATTCTCAGTAATGTTTTTACCCAGAGTCCAGATTGCCGGCCAGGTGCCAGGGCCCGTAGGAAGCTTTGCTCTAACCTCTACACGTCCATATTTAAACGCGAACTTGGAATTGAGTCGTGCCGACGTGAACTCTTTGGTATGTCCCTGGTCTGTAAAACTCTCTTGAATAGCAACAATTTTCAAACTGCCATTGCTGACGTAGGAGTTTTCAATACGGTTGGTGTAGTGCTGCTGTTCGTTATTGAACCAGCCCCAGCCATTGGGTAGTCGGGTTTGATGGAACCAATTGTTTGAATTAATCGCTTTGGCGGTAGGGTTGCCGCCACCTGTGGTGTTATCTCCACCACCAGTATCTACGTTACCAGTATCTACGTCACCAGCATCATCGGTCACGAAAATATTTTTAACGATAACCGGAGAATCTCGATCTACTACATACATCAGGAACGATGAGTAGGTGTTGTTTGGATTCTGTGGTGGGATGGTTACGGTGTATTCAAGCTCAGCTTCACCGGTGATTAGGATCGGATCAAGATTAAACGTCGCACCAACATTTGGATAGGGCATACGCTCAAAGCGAAAGTAAATGCGCGTATCACTGCCGCCGGCTGGAATAGCCGCGTTAAAGGTGATTGTGCCGCCATCAGCAAATGAAAATGGGTAGACATCAAAGTTCATATTGGCAAAACCGGCCCAACTCTCTGCACTAGTTGGGATGGTATAGGTAGAGGTTTCTTCCTCAAATAGTGCGCCATCAAACCCTTCGATCATATCGATCTGGCTAGGCTCGCTATTGCCTGACCCATTGCCAGTGCCGCTATCAGCCTCTTGAATGATAACTGTTCGAGTGACACTGGCACTGTTACCGGCACTATCTTCAACGCTATAAGTCAGGGTATAGGTACCAGCTGCGCTGCCAACTGAACCTGTTGTGGTTATGTTTTGTGTAAGAAACCCATCAACATTATCGTTTGCCGTTGCACCCTGATCGAAGAAGGGTTGTCCCGCTTCAAGAGTGACTGTCGCTTCGCCGGTAAGGGCAATAACTGGATTAACAGTGTCAGTGCTGGTATTTCCACTGTTATTGTCGGTATTGCCAGTACTGCCGGTATTGTTGTTATCTGTATTGTTACTGCCAGTATTGTTGCTACCAGTACCGGTGTTATCACTGCTACTTCCACCACCGCCGCCACAGGCGGTTAGGGTAATAGTTAAAGCCAGTAATAATGCTGTGGTTGATTTGTTGTAAGCCAAAATTGTTCCCCTTGGGTATTTACCTGCTGGGTAAATATTTTTTTATTTAATATTTTCTCCAGATTCAGATATAGGTTCATATCCAGAGTAAGAGCATGGAGAAATAGATCGTTTCGGAGGCGGCAGATTACACCCCTTGCAGAAGAAATATATCCTTATACGTCGATAGGCATACTCTGTGCGATAAATGGGGCATTTAGTCTGTGTTTTAGCCTCTATATCCCATGGGTTTAGCTGAATTTCCCCGCATGTTCACAGCCAAAACCAAATCGTGCGCGCTCTAATTTATTGTGTTTTTTGACTATTATTTGGACTGCTGATTGGACTATTGGTTGCCAGACGCTGTTTAAGAAACTCTTTGGCGCTAATAGGGGGGTATTTTCCCTCGGGGCCATAAATCGTCTGTCGGCCATTGGCTTGACAGAAAAAAGCCATAGAGTGGCGGTCATCAAAGGAGCCGCTGCCTTCGGGCATGGCTACTCGGTGGGGAGTGGAGCGCAATTTATCGTCACTCCAGCGCATTAACATATCGCCAATATTACAGGTGATTAGGCCTTCATCAGGGGTCACTGGCGCCCAGGTCTGGGTTTCCTGTTTTTCTTCACAGCAAATTTCCAGTCCGCGCTGATGATTGCGCTGGAACAGTAGGGTTAAGCAGTCATAGTCGGTGTGGGCACCGGCCCACCACTGGTGCTTAGGCTGAGAAGCGCATAGCTCTGAGTCTTTTGGCTCTGGGGCTTTGTCGCTACTGGCATTGTCGCTACTAGCATCGTCACTACTGGCATAGTAGTGCAACAAACGCAGGGTACTCTGGTAATCGGACTGCTCTGGATTATGGGCCTGAGTAAAGAAATCTTTCTGCAGGCCTAATTTTTCAGCAAAGCAGCCCATCAGTTGCATACTTAAAAACCAGCAGGATTTTTCAAAGGCCAGTAACTGTCGCTTAAAACCCGGAAGCTGTGACTCAACTGGCCACAGGCCTCTCATTCTTGGCTGGATTATCTGGTAGGACTCTTTCTGATCTGCAACTCCGGTTGATGATCGCACCTGCTTGCGAGATTCCCAGCCGGCATTTTTAAATTTGCGCAGGGAAAATTTGGTTTTTTCACTCTCCGTCAAATCAAAAAATCGACTCGCCTGAATAAAGGCAAAATCAATATCCTTGGTTGGGATACCGTGATTAACCAGCTGGAAGAAACCGTAATTGGTGGCCGCATCCCACAGCTGTTCGCTGATCTCTGCTCTGCGCCGTGAAAAGTTGGACAGATCGATCAGTGGAATGGTGCGCTCAGATTGGCTTTTTCTGGTGGGTTTAATTGATACCGCTGAGCGGCTTTTCCGGATAGAATTTTTTTCTGAACTGGCCATTACTGTTGGGTCCTGACTTGCTGGATAAATTGATTGCGAAGTTGGTTGGATTTGAAGATTATACATTGGTGAATTGGTTTTATTTGGCCTGTAAGTTTGTATGTAAGTTAACTGCAAGTTTTGTGCCTAAACCTAGTATCTGCGACACCTGTAGCTAAATGCCTCGATCTCCCTGCAGGGCTGCCAGTTAACGAGCCCTAAAACGCACCAATAAAACGCTTTTCTCTCTTCAAATAAACTTTATTATTTATCCTTTGAACCATTTAAGTGCACTGGAAATACACTGTAATAGTAGTCTTAAAACTGTTTCAGTTTGATTGCGTTTATATGGATAGTTTTTTAGTCTGCAACTTGATCTGTTCGATATCTGCCGAAGCTATTGTTGATTTGTTACAATGCCTCGGCTAAATATCAGTCCAATAGATTTTGCTAACGCGGTAATATTTCCAAGGTAATTTATGTCAGATCAATATGTCTCCTGCGCACTGTATAAGTTTGTCACACTGCCAAATTATGCAGCCCTGCGTGAGCCTCTGTTAGACGCTATGTCGAAGAATAATGTGTTCGGCACATTGCTGTTAGCCCAGGAGGGTATTAATGGCACGGTCTCGAGTACCCGCGAGGGCGTCGATGCGCTGCTAGAGTGGCTGGATCAGCAGCCGGGTCTGGAAAATATAGATACCAAAGAGTCCTACCATTCTGATATCCCGTTTTACCGCACCAAGGTTAAACTTAAAAACGAAATTGTTACCATGGGTGTTGAGGGTATAGACCCCAAGCAGGTTGTTGGCACTTACGTTAAGCCGGAAGATTGGAATGCGCTGATTTCCGATCCGGATGTGGTGTTGGTGGATACCCGCAATGACTATGAAGTGGAGATTGGCACCTTTGAGAATGCTGTGGACCCAAAGACCAAAACCTTCCGTGAGTTTCCGGCCTGGGCGAAAGATAATCTCGATCCGCAAAAGCACAAAAAAGTGGCGATGTTTTGTACTGGCGGTATCCGCTGTGAAAAGTCTACGGCCTATATGAAAGAGCAGGGCTTTGATCAGGTCTACCATCTCGAGGGCGGCATTTTAAAATATTTAGAAAAGGTGCCCAAAGAGCAGACCCTGTGGTCTGGCGAGTGCTTTGTGTTTGATAATCGCGTGGCTGTGGATCACGATCTGAAAAGAGGGTCTTACGACCAGTGTCACGCCTGTCGTATGCCGATTACCGAACAGGAAAAAGACCATCTGCACTATCAGGAGGGGCTTTCCTGTCACCACTGCTATGGCACTGTGGATGAGGAGCAGAAGCAGCGTTTTGCCGAGCGTCAGAAGCAGGTGGCGCTGGCTAAAAAGCGCGGTGAGGAACATATTGGCAATGCGGCTCAGGAGGCAACTGAACGCCGTAGAACTGAAAAGAAAGCGCTTAAGAATGCAAGCCGTGCTCGCTCTCAGGAATCTGATCAGTAGTTCTCTTTTAAGCTTCCCTGACCAGCCATTTTAGTTTGTATTGCGCCTCGGGGGATTGACTGAGGGTGGTTGTCAGCCAGGGCAGAAGATCTTCCATCTGCTGCTTTAACTTCCATGGCGGATTGACAACAATCATTCCCGAACCGGTCATTCCATAGCGATTATTGGCGGGCAATACATTGAGTTCTATCTGCAATGTGGCGGGCAATTCCGCGGCGCTGAATTTGCGCTCGAGAAAACTCACATCTTTGCTGTGAACCACCGGATACCAGATAGCAAAGGTACCGCTGGCCCAGCGCTTTAAACCATCCATTACCCCTTTGACCACATCGCTGTATTCATGGTCGAGTTCATAGGGTGGATCTATCAATACCATTCCCCGACGCTCAATCGGCGGCAGCGCCGCTCTAAGGTTGGAGAAGCCATCGGTTTTAGTAATCTGTGTGCGTCGATCTTGTTCAAACAATGATTGCAGGCGTGGAAAGTCTGCTGGGTGTAACTCACTCAGTCGCAGCCGATCCTGGCGGCGGCACAGCTCTTTTGCCAGTAGTGGGCTGCCGGGGTAGCTTTGCAGTTGGCCATCACTATCATTGTTTAGGGCTTTAATAATATCCAGATAAGGTTGCAGCGCTGCCGGGCAATCCTGCTGCCATAGGCGCTGGATTCCGTCCAGATACTCACCGGTTTTATCCATCTCTTTGGAGTGCAGGTCGTAGCAGCCGGCACCGGCATGGGTGTCGATATAGACAAAGGCCTTATCCTTTAGTTTTAGGGACTGCAGGATTAAAGACTGAACTGTATGTTTCAGGACATCGGCATGATTGCCGGCATGAAAACTGTGACGGTAAGACAGCATATTTAAGCTCTGAGTGCTTGCGCTTTATGGGGCGCAAGAGTTAATTTTGGGTGTGTTTTATGGGGCTGTCTAGTCGACCAGTACACGCTGGATCGCATCGTTCCAGCCGGCAACTTTTTTATCGCGCTGTTGCTTGTCCATCTGTGGATCAAAGTGTTTATCGAGCCGCCAGTTCTCTGCAAAGCCCTGTTGATCTGGCCATACCCCAGCGCGAGATCCGGCTAGCCAGGCAGCACCCAGTGCCGTGGTCTCGGCAATCACCGGGCGGTCAATCGGCGCCTGCAGAATATCCGCGAGTCGCTGCATGGTCCAGTCACTGGCAACCATTCCACCATCCACACGCAGAACGGTTTGCGCATCCTGTTGCCAGTCGGCGTGCATGGCGTTGAGTAAATCCAAGGTTTGATAACAGACAGATTCCAGTGCTGCCCGGGAAATTTCCGCCGGGCCTGTTCCGCGAGTTAAGCCGATTAATGCGCCGCGTGCTTTGGGGTCCCACCAGGGCGCGCCAAGTCCGGTAAACGCCGGAATCATATAGACATCCTGATGTTCGTCGGCCTCTGCCGCCAGCTCACCGGATTGTTTGGCGGAGTCGATAATGCCCAGTCCATCGCGCAGCCACTGAACGGCGGCTCCGGCAATAAAGATCGAGCCTTCGAGGGCGTAGGTAACTTTTCCATCTAGCTGATAGGCGATGGTGGTGAGCAGTCTATTGCTTGAGCTTACCGCAGTCTCGCCAGTATTTAGCAGCGCAAAACAACCGGTGCCGTAGGTGGATTTAAGCATGCCTTTTTCAAAGCAGGCCTGTCCCAGAGTGGCGGCATGCTGATCGCCGGCGATGCCCATAATGGCAATGGGGCTGCCAAATAAATCCGTGCTGCCAAAATCCGCTGCGCAGTCTTTAACCTCGGGTAAGACTGAGGGTGGAATATTGAAAACCTTTAAGAGCTCTGGGTCCCATTCGCCACTGTGAATATTGTAGAGCAGGGTGCGCGAGGCATTGGTGGCATCAGTTGCATGAGATTTACCGCCGGTTAGATTCCACAGTAGCCAGCTGTCCATGGTGCCAAAGGCCAGTTCGCCGCGCTCGGCTCTATCTCTGGCACCGGAAACATTGTCCAATAGCCAGGCGATTTTTGTCGCTGAAAAGTAGGGGTCGAGTAGCAGGCCAGTTTTACTGCTGACCATGGGTTCGAGACCCTCGGTTTTAAGGTTGTCGCAGAGATCTGCAGTGCGTCTATCCTGCCAGACAATGGCATGATGGATTGGCTCGCCGGTTTGACGATCCCAGAGCACAGTGGTTTCACGCTGATTGGTAATGCCGATACTGGCAATCTGTTCGGCGCTGACTCGAGCTTTGCTTATAGCCTCTCTGGCAGTGTCGAGGCTGGTTTGCCAGATATCCAAGGCGCTATGTTCAACCCAGCCGGAATTGGGGAAGTGCTGTTTAAACTCGCACTGGGCCTGCTCGACAATTCCATAGTCGCTATTAAATAGAATCGCTCGCGATGAGGTGGTGCCCTGATCCATAGCCAGCACAAGTTTGTCTTTTATGTTGCTGTTCTTGGCTAGCTTAGTCATGGCAATCCTCGTCGGTTATTTAAACTGCGCTATTTTTTTGTCGGTGGCAGTAAAACCACTTCGGTGCCGCTATAGATATCATGGAGTGTGGCTTTGGCCGGTGCAATAAGACACCAGAGATAGCCGATTCCGAATAATCCCAGCGATAGGGTTGCCATAATGCTGCGTTTAATACATTGCTCGGGGGTGGCTAAAGAGCCGTCTGGTTGCTGCAGTCTTAAGCGCCATGATTTCATGCCCAGAGTCTGTCCCTGTTTGCGCCAGCAAATAAAATAATAGCCGGCAAGTGTCACCAGTAACCCGGCAGTAATTATCCATTGCAGAATTGGGCCGGGCTGAACCTCTTCCAATCCTTGCGTGCCATTGAAAATAACTTTTATCAGCAGGAGTAAAAGTCCGTAGGCGAGGGTGATGGCAAAGAGTAAAAAAGCATCGTAGACCAGAGCCGCCAGACGTCGGGCTAAATTGGCGCTAGGCAGTTTAGAGTTGGTCTGGTGAGTCGGTTGATTAATAGTTTGTTCGGGGCTGTTAGTCATAAATTATTGCTTATCAATGGGATTCATCTTCGAATTTTGCCGAAAGCCAGTACAATGCGCAATCAATAGAAAACCCATCGGGAGAATTTAGTGGATTGGATTTACGGCATACATGCTGTTCAGACCATGCTTAAGTCAGCACCTCAGCGAGTTAAAGAGCTGCATGTGCAGCGCGGACGACAAGATGATCGTCTGCAAAAGATTCATAAGCTGGCCGAGCAGCACGGGGTAACGCTGCAGTGGGCGACGGTTAAAAATCTCGATGATAAGGTCGAGGGTCGTCATCAGGGGGTGATTGCTCTCTGTGAGTCGGGCCAGACCTACGATGAAAAGTATCTTTTAAAGCTGGCAGAGGAAAAGGCGGGTGAGGGACTGTTCTTGGTGCTCGACGGTGTCACTGATCCGCATAATCTCGGTGCCTGTTTGCGCTCTGCGGATGGTGCTGGGGTTCACGCGGTTATAGTGCCCAAGGATAACTCGGTGGGGTTGACTCCGGTGGTAACAAAAGTTGCCTGTGGTGCCGCTGAGAGCGTACCTCTGGTCATGGTGACTAACTTGACCCGCACTCTGGATAAGCTTCAGCAGCAGGGTGCCTGGGTGGTGGGTGCTGCCGGGGAAGCTGAGCAGTTTATCTATGATCTGGATCTGACAGGTCCGCTGGTACTGGTGATGGGTGCTGAGGGTAAAGGTATTCGGCAGTTGACCCGCAAGCAGTGTGATTTTCTCGCCAAGCTGCCGATGGCTGGAGAAGTTAGCAGTTTGAATGTATCGGTTGCCACTGGTGTTTGTCTGTTTGAGATTGTGCGTCAGCGACGCAGTTGATGTTGGTCAACTGACTGAGGATATTGGCGATTTTTTCATTTAGGCCAAATTTCCACTGTTTTTCAACTATGCTAATTATCGGGAATAAAGAATAGTATGTAATCATAAATAGCCTGTAATATTAGCTTGGGATGTTACTGAAGAGCCTATTGGAAGAGGGATGGCAATGGATCGAAAAAAAGAAACACTCTACTCAGTGCCGAATATGCTGAGTATGACTAGGCTGGTTCTGGTACCGGTTCTGATCGGTCTGGCTGTTAATGCTAAAGCACAGGCCTTTTTGGTGGTTCTCGCGGTATCGCTACTCAGTGATGTCTTCGATGGTTATCTGGCGCGAAAGTTAAATCAAATAACCGATCTCGGCGCAAAGCTGGATAGTTGGGGCGATGTACTGACTTACGGTGCGATGATTTTGGGGCTCTATTGGATCTGGCCTGAGGTGTTCGCTGAGCAGCTGTGGTTTGTGGTTGCGGCAACCCTCTCCTTTATAGTGCCAGTCGCCTATGCGTTCAATAAATTTGGCGAGTACCCCAGCTATCACACGCTAGGAGCCAAGACTGCGGCGGTGCTGATGGCGCCAGCCTTTTATAGCCTGATACTGCTCGATTGGGATCTGTTCTTTCAGGCGGTGATTATCTTTCATATTGTGGTGGCTTTTGAAGAGATGGCGATCACCTCGGTTCTCGATCGGCCGCGCACCGATGTGCTGTCGATACTAAGCCTTGGGCGCTATTCTGATTCAGCCGCCAATACAGCCCATAAAAAGACTGAGAAGCTCCGTTAAAGTATTCTTTAAATTGCAAGTTAAAACTCTTATTAAAAGACTCTTGAAAAGACCCCTGACAAGGCCCTGTAAAACAGCCTAAATTGCCTGTTGCAACGCGCAGGGCAACTCTCTACAATAGCGCGCCTTACAGCGTCCGGGTATAAATCCGGGCACTCCTTGCTTCACTACAGCGACCTAATGTCGTTAGTGGGAAGCTTTTAACCCTTGAGGAGATACAATGCGTCACTATGAAATCGTATTTCTAGTCCACCCGGACCAGAGCGAACAAGTTTCCGGTATGATCGAGCGCTACACTGCTTCTATCGAAGCAGGTAATGGCAAGATCCACCGTCAAGAAGACTGGGGCCGCCGTCAACTGGCTTACCCAATCAACAAAATTCACAAAGCTCACTACATTCTGATGAACGTCGAATGTGGTCAGGAAGTCCTCGACGAGCTAAATTCTACTTTCCGTTACAACGACGCGGTTCTTCGCAGTCTGGTTATCCGTCGCGATGAAGCTGTTACTGCTGAATCTCCGATTATGAAAGTCGAGAATGCTGACAAAGCGGATAAAGAAGCCCGTGAGCGTCGCGCTGCTGCCAAGCAGAAAGCTGATGAAGCTAAAGCTGCTGAAGATGCTGCAGCCAAGGCTAAAGCAGAAGCAGAAGCCCCTGCAGCTGAAGAGCCAGCGGCAGAAGAAGTTGCTGCAGAAGCGCAGCCTGAAGCGAAAGAGGGAGAAGAATAATGGCTAAGTTTGTACGTCGTCGTAAGTTTTGTCGTTTCAGTGCCGAAGGCGCCCCTGAAATCGATTATAAAGATTTAGATACGCTGAAAGGCTATGTTTCCGAGAGCGGCAAGATTGTTCCTAGCCGTATCACTGGAACCAAAGCACGCTACCAGCGTGAACTATCAGAAGCTATTAAGCGCGCTCGCTATATTGCGTTGCTGCCTTACACTGATAGTCATAAGTAATTAGAGGTTAGAACTTTGCGAGCCCTTGCTGAAATTATTATGCGCGGGCGTGCTCAGGCATGTGGTGTGGCTTTATTTGGTTGGTTGTTGCCTCTGGTAAGTCCGGCAACAATTGGTCTGGTATCACTGCGAAAAGATAGTTCAGAAGGATTGATTGTTACACTGTGGGCAGTATTGCCCTGGCTGGCGCTGTATATGGCCAGTGATGTCAGTCCTCTGATCGTACTGGTGCCCTTAGCGGCTCTAGTGGTGATTGCAGCTGTTGCCAATGTTTTACGCAGCACCGCATCCTGGCAGTGGGCATTAATTGCCACAGGATTAGCCAGCGCCTTAGCGGCTATCTTGTTTGGCGTTATTGCCAGTGCTGATGTCGATTTGGCGGTTGCCAAAATCGCAGAGTTTTTTGCACAGATAAGTGCACAGGCAGAGATATCGGAAGAGCTTAACTTTACTCCCGATAGGACCTTTGTACTGGGCTTAGTTGCCTGGTTAATTGGCTCCACTGCAGCCTGTGGTCTGTTTGTTGCTAGATGGTGGCAGGCGCTACTATTTAATCCCGGCGGGTTCCAAGAGGAATTTCACGGATTTAGATTAGATAAGCCGGTTGCGGTTATCTTAATTGCTTTAGTTATTGCTGGTGTGAGTTTGCCCATTGAGTACAGACCCTGGGTTGAGTTGTTGTCACTGCCGTTGTTAATTGCCGGTGTGGCTGTGGTTCACTCAAGTGTCAAATTGATGGGGATGGGCGCACACTGGCTTGGATTAATGTACTTCGGGCTGTTTTTTATTGGCCCCACAGGTACTGTGCTAGTCGGTCTTGGGTTGATTGATAGCATATTGAATTTACGCTCTAGGCTTGCGGCCTTTAAAAATCGCAACTCTTGAGCCAAGTGTGAAACGAGGATATAAAGATGGAAGTCATTCTTTTAGAAAAAATTGGTAAGTTGGGTGGTATTGGTGACAGAGCTAATGTTAAAGCTGGTTTTGGTCGCAACTACCTGATTCCACAGGGCAAAGCTGTTTTCGCTACTGAAGCGAATTCTGCGGCATTCGAACTGCGTCGTGCAGAGCTCGAAGCCAATGCAGCTGACAAGTTGGTTCGCGCCGAAGGCCGAGCTAAGTTGCTCGAAGCTCTGGGTGCTATCACTATCACTGCAATTGCTGGTGATGAAGGCAAGCTGTTCGGTTCAGTGGGTGTCCGTGAACTGGAAGAGGCGATTGCTGCCGCTGGTGGTGATATCAACAAGAGTGAAATCAATATGCCAGAAGGTCCAATCCGTTTTGTTGGCGAGTTTACTGTTGAGTGTCAACTGCACGTAGATGTTGTTCAAAACATCAGCATCGTGGTTGAAGCTGAATAAATCCCCGACTAATCCGGGTAAATTTATTGCAAAACGGCACTGCTTCTGAATAAGATGCAGTGCCGTTTTTGTATCTCCGCACTATTTTGTCAGCAGAACTAGGTCAGTATATTAAGAAATGAACGAAGCATTGTTTGCAGAGCCAGCCGCCAGTCAGCCACTCCCTCATTCGGTAGAGGCAGAGCAGGCCGTGCTTGGCGGATTGATGCTGAAAAATGATGCCTTCGATTCGATTGCTGCGGTCATCGCCGATAGCGATTTTTACAATACAGACCACCAGTTAATTTTTAACGCCATGACCAGTCTCGCCGAGGCCGGTCAGCCCTTCGATCCGATTACCCTCAGTGAGTCACTGCAGAACAGCAATGAACTTGCCAGTATTGGCGGCGCTGAATATCTGGTAGATCTTGCCAGCAGCACGCCGAGCTCGGCGAATATCCAAGCCTATACCCAGATCGTTCTCGAGCGCTCAATTGTTCGTCAGCTAATTGGTGCGGCCAGCGATATTGTTCGTAAAGGTTATAACCCACTGGGTTGGGATAGCTCAAAACTGCTCGCTGAAGCTGAGAGCCGGCTGCAGGAAATTATTGAAAATCGCCCGAAAAAAGGCGGTTTTAAAGAAGTTAACTCGCTGCTGAAAGAGGCTGTTGAACGCCTTGACGAGCTGTTTAGAAATGATGCTGATATCACTGGTTTGAGCACTGGCTTTAAAGATCTCGACGGCATGACCTCGGGTTGGCAGCATTCAGACCTGGTGATTGTCGCCGGTCGACCCTCGATGGGTAAGACCGCATTTGCGATGAATATGGTCGAGCACGCGACATTGCATCAAGACCGACCGGTGTTGGTGTTCTCTCTGGAGATGCCCGCCAGCCAGTTGATTATTCGACTTCTTTCGTCGATCGGAAAGATAGACCAAACTCGTATGCGCTCGGGCAACCTCACCGAAGATGATTGGCCGCGCCTCAGTAGCGCCGCCCAGCGATTGAAAGACCGCCCCTTATTTATTGATGACACCTCCGGTATCACACCACTGGAGATGCGCAACCAAATCAAGACATTTACCCGCGAGCGCGTGGAGCAGCTGCGTCAGGCCTGGCATAAGGAACACGGTTCGGACACCCCGGCGGATATGGAAGCGCTTAACAAGCAGGCTCAGCCGGGCATGATTATGGTCGATTACCTGCAGTTGATGAGTGGTAGCAACCCGGGTGAAGGTCGTGTTCAGGAGATCTCGCAGATTTCCCGTGAATTAAAGAATATGGCGCGAGAATATGAATGTCCGATGATTGCACTATCGCAGCTCAGTCGTAATCTCGAGCAGCGACCCAATAAGCGTCCGATAAACTCGGATCTGCGTGAATCTGGTGCGATTGAGCAGGATGCCGATGTTATTGTCTTCCTCTATCGCGATGAGGTTTACAACGAAGACAGTCCCGACAAGGGCAGCGCTGAAATTATTATCGGCAAGCAGAGAAATGGCCCTATTGGCACCTGTCGTCTGGCGTTTTTGGGTAAATACACTAGATTTGAAGATCTGGCTGGCGATTACTTCGTCGAAGATTAAGTCTTTTAGCTTAAGCCCTTAATATTCAGGATTGTTAATCATGAGAGTTTTCCACACCGTCAGTGGTCTTCGAGATGCTTTAAGAGTCAATCGCCTCGACGGCTTACGGATTGGCTTTGTGCCGACCATGGGCAACCTCCACGATGGCCATCTGGCACTGGTTGAACAGGCTCGCAGCAGCTGCGATATTGTTGTCTGCTCTATCTTTGTCAATGCTCTGCAGTTTGGTCTCAATGAAGATTGGGATAAATACCCACGCACCTATCAGCTCGACTGCGACAAACTTCGCGATGCCGGTTGTGACTACCTTTTCCATCCCGACGATACTGAGATGTACCCCAATGGACTCGATACTCAGAGTCGCGTGATCTGCCCGAGTATGACCGATGTACTCTGTGGCGCGAGCCGCCCAGGACATTTTGAAGGGGTGACCACGGTGGTTACCAAGCTATTCAATATTGTGCAGCCGGATGAGGCTATCTTTGGTATTAAAGACTATCAGCAGTTGGCGGTGATTCGCCGTATGGCTGAGGATCTGTGTATGCCGGTGCAGATCACCGCGGCACCGATTCACCGAGAAACCGATGGTTTGGCAATGAGTTCGCGTAATGCCTATATTACCGATGAAGAGCGCCCCAATGTGGTTGTGCTCAAGCAGAGTCTGGAGTGGATTGCCGAGCAGATTGTGGGTGGCGCGCGCAACTTTACTGAGTTGGAGGCGACGGCGATTCAACGGGTTGCTGATGCCGGGTTTAAAACCGACTATATTACAGTTAGCAACAGCAGAACTTTAAATCCCGCGGCTGAAGATGATCTTGAAATTACCATTCTTGGTGCCATTTTTACCAGTGCGGCCCGTCTGATCGATAATTTAAGTATTAATCTTTAATGCACTGGTGATAGTTCGCTGATAATAGCCCGGCGACTGATCTAAATTTGCTTGATAAGCTGAAAGAAATTTAAACGGAGATTGTGAGTGTTATCTACATTTTTAAAAGCTAAATTACATATGGCGTCGGTGACTCAGGCAGAGCTCTGGTATGACGGTTCCTGTGCCATTGATGCGGACTTACTGAAAATGTCAGGGATGCAGGAATTTGAACAGATTGATATCTACAACGTAACCAATGGCGAGCGCTTTACCACCTATATTATTGTTGCCGAGCCCGGCTCGGGGATTATTTCCATCAACGGTGCTGCGGCTCGCAAGTGTCAGGTTGGCGACAGAATTATTATTGCTACCTACGGCCAACTCACCGCTCAGGAAGCTGAACAACACAAGCCCAAGTTGGTCTATCTAAATGCCGACAATACAGTTGAGCGCTCAACCAATACTATTCCCACCCAGCTGGCCGAGTAAGTAAGTTTTTAGTCGGTGGTTGAAACCTATCTGCCCTGGCAGTTGGATCGCAAGTATTCACGCATTTTAGAAATTTCTTCGAGTTTTTCCTTATTTGGTAGATAGCGGTACTCACCGGTCTGCTCATCCAACTGACGAACTCGCCCAGCATTTTCCAATGCGATTAATTTTCTACTCGCCTTAGCGCAGTTGCTGCGTTGCACCTTTAACTGCTGCTCTGTTGGCTGGGGGTTTTCCAATTCTGGGACGTTTTTGCTGCTGTCCGTTGAGGTTGCTGCAGACAGCATGGCAGAGTTTTCAGCGCTGGCAGTACCGGCTTTTACCCTAATCAGCGTTGTCGGTGTATTGGCCGGTCTGGTTTCGCTGTAATGAGTAACCCCATCCTGATCGATCCATTTGTAATATTTATCCGCTAAAGCTGTTGCTGAAATGCTGCTGAGCGCCACCAAGCAGGCGATTGTTAAAGCTGATTTCATTCTCTATCCCTGTTTAAAGTCTATCCATAATGATTGTCCATCGCTTCAAGTATAGATTTTAGAATTGGGGTTAAGCAGAAAATAATTCGCCGCGCTTTGAAAAATGCTTAAAAAGTGTTAAATTGCGCCTGTTCTGTGCGTATTGCTACAGAAATTTGGACAAAGTACCAGGTAGGCGTTATCCATGCCGCTGGTCATCAAGAGCGAAGGCGCTAGTATCCAATGTGCCGGCTACAGTCAAAAAGCACTTACCCGTGTGACTGGAACTTGCCGCAATCGCGGCGTCACTTCTGATGTAACAGCCAATTGCCACTGCGAAACGTCCCAAATATTATTATTTGTGAGGATTTATTGTGGAACTCTATTCCGGCGGTGAAATTTTAATCCGCGCGCTAAAAGATGCAGGTATCAAGAATGTCTGGGGTTACCCGGGCGGCGCTGCATTACATATCTACGACGCCCTGTATCGACAGGAAGACGTACATCATATTCTAGTTCGTCATGAGCAGGCTGCGGTTCACGCTGCTGATGGCTACTCTCGCTCTACCGGTGAGGTGGGTACAGCCCTGGTGACCTCTGGTCCAGGTGCAACCAACGCGATTACCGGTATTGCCACTGCCTATATGGACTCTATTCCCCTGGTGGTTATCTCTGGACAGGTTCCACTGACCAAGATTGGTCAGGATGCCTTCCAGGAAACCGATATGGTCGGTGTTTCCCGTCCAATCGTTAAGCACAGCTTTTTGGTAACTCGCGCTGAAGATATAGCCGAGACTATTGCTAAGGCCTACTATATTGCCTCCACGGGTCGCCCGGGGCCGGTTGTTGTCGACATCCCTAAAGATGTTACCGACCCCAGTTACAAGGTTCCTTACAGTTACCCCGATCAAGTGAAGATGCGCTCCTATCAGCCCACTGACAAAGGTCACCGTGGGCAGATTAAGCGTGCGGTTAAAACGCTTATTCAAGCCAAACGTCCGGTTATCTATGCCGGCGGTGGTGTTGTTTTGGATAATGCCTCAGAGCAGTTGACCGCTCTGGCGCAGAAACTGAACTTCCCGGTGACCAATACATTGATGGGTCTCGGTGGATATCCGGGTACTGACCGACAGTATCTGGGTATGTTGGGTATGCACGGTACTTTTGAAGCCAATACGGCGATGCACCATGCGGATGTTATTTTCGCCATTGGCGCGCGCTTTGATGATCGGGTAACCAACGATCTGGACAAGTTCTGCCCCCATGCAACGATTATTCATGTGGATGTTGATCCCACCTCAATATCGAAAAATATCGATGCGCATATTCCTATTGTTGGAACCTGTACTTCGGTTCTCGATGAGATGAATAGTCTCAGTGAGCAGATGGCTATTGAGCCAGATGCAGAAGCGATTGCCGAATGGTGGGTTCAGCTCGATCAGTGGCGCGCTGACAAAGGTATTTATACCGCATCGCGCTATGAGGAGAGCTCCGGTAACTGCATCAAGCCCCAGGATGTTATCAAGATGCTCTACAAGATCACCAATGGTGAGGCGATTATTACCACCGATGTTGGTCAGCATCAGATGTTTGCTGCACAGTATTATCTTTTTGATAAGCCGCGCACCTGGATCAATTCCGGCGGTCTCGGCACTATGGGCTTTGGCCTGCCTGCAGCTATGGGTTGCCAGTTGGCGTTCCCGGACAAGGCGGTTGCCTGTGTTACCGGTGAAGGCAGTATCCAGATGAATATTCAGGAGCTGTCCACCTGCAGTCAGCACAATCTGCCGGTAAAAATTATCAATCTGAATAATGCTGCTCTGGGTATGGTTCGCCAGTGGCAGGATATGAATTACAGCAGCCGCTACTCCGAGAGCGTCTACGAGGATTCACTGCCGGACTTTGTAAAGTTGGCCGAGGCCTATGGCCATGTGGGCATGAAAATTACCCATATTGATGACCTCGAAGAGAAGATGCGTGAGTGCTTTGCGATGAAAGATCGCGTGGTATTTATGGATATTGATGTTGATCGCTCTGAGCATGTATACCCCATGCAAATGCCTGGTGGTTCCATGCGCGATCTGTGGTTAAACAAGACGGAGAGAACCTAATGAAACGGATAATCTCTATTCTTTTGGAAAATGAGTCAGGTGCTCTGTCGAGAGTTGTCGGTCTATTTGCCCAGCGCGGGTATAATATCGACACTTTGACGGTTGCCCCTACGGATGATGACACCCTGTCGCGTTTAACACTGACAACGCAGGGCGATGATCATATGGCTGAGCAGATCGTCAAACAGCTGCATAAGCTGATTGATACGATTAAGGTAGTTGATTTGACCGTCGGTTCGTATATTGAACGCGAGCTGATGCTGGTTAAAATCAAAGCCACAGAAAATGATATTCGCGCAGAGTTAAAAAGCTGTGTGGAAATCTTTCGGGGGCACATTGTTGATGTGACTCCACAGACCTATACCGTGCAACTTGCTGGCGACAGCGAGAAGCTGGATGCCTTTATAGAGGCAGTTCGGGATATGGGTATTATGGAAGTGGTGAGAAGCGGTGTTTCAGGCATCTCCCGCGGCGACAAATTTTTACGTGTTTAAATTTTTTTAATTACTAGCTCTATTAAATTACTAGCTCTACTAAATATTAGGTGAATTCAATGCAAGTTTATTACGATAAAGACTGTGACCTCTCCATCATCAAAGGCATGAAAGTTGCCATTATTGGTTATGGATCCCAGGGCCACGCCCATGCCAACAACCTGAAAGATTCCGGTGTTGACGTAACTGTTGGTCTGCGCGCTGGATCTGCTTCTGCAGCCAAAGCTGAATCTGCTGGCCTTAAAGTAGATAACGTACCAGCCGCTGTTGCCGGTGCTGATCTGGTTATGATTCTGACCCCTGATGAGTTTCAATCTCAGCTCTACCGCGATGAAATTCAGCCAAATATCAAGCAGGGCGCTACTCTGGCATTTGCCCACGGTTTTGCTATCCACTACAACCAGGTTGTACCCCGTGCTGATCTCGACGTAATCATGATTGCGCCAAAAGCACCTGGTCACACAGTGCGTAACGAATTTGTTAACGGCGGTGGTATTCCGGATCTGGTTGCGGTCTATCAGGACGCATCTGGCAACGCCAAGAAAGTCGCTATGTCTTACGCCTCAGGTGTTGGCGGTGGTCGTACTGGTATTATCGAAACTACCTTTAAAGACGAGACTGAAACCGATCTGTTCGGTGAGCAGGCAGTACTTTGTGGTGGTGCAGTTGAGCTGGTTAAAGCCGGTTTTGAAACTCTGACTGAAGCGGGTTACGCTCCAGAAATGGCTTACTTTGAGTGTCTGCACGAACTCAAGCTGATTGTAGATCTGATGTATCAGGGCGGTATCGCCAACATGAACTACTCAATCTCAAACAATGCTGAGTACGGCGAGTATGTAACTGGTCCTGAAGTTATCAACGCCGAATCACGTCTGGCCATGAAAAACGCTCTTAAGCGCATTCAGGACGGCGAGTACGCGAAAATGTTTATCACTGAAGGTGCAATGAACTATCCTTCAATGACAGCCTATCGTCGCAACAACGCGGCACACCCGATTGAAAAAGTCGGTGCCGAGTTGCGTGGCATGATGCCTTGGATTACTAAGAATGCACTGGTTGATAAAGATAAAAACTAAGTGTTACTGTTAGTTGATTCATCTAAAACGGCTCGCTTTTCAGTGAGCCGTTTTAGCATGGGTCACGTAGAAAATTTATACTGAAAACCTATTAATAATAAGCGGCAGATAACCATGAAAAACAGCATGACCAGAGTAGTCGATCTGGATGGCGGGATTAACTTTCGCGATATAGGCGGCTATACCAATAGTCAGGGGCGCACTGTTAAGTGGCGCAAGATTATGCGCTGTGGCCACCTCGCTGGACTCAGTGATAATGACCTGGATGCACTGGAGCAGATTGGTATCAACCGGGTGCATGATTTTCGCCGCAGTGAAGAGCAGGTGCAGTCACCGAGCTGCGCTATTCGCGCTGAGTTTATCGATGATTATCAAATTCTAATTGGCGATATCTCGCGCTTTTGGGAATTTCTGTTTGAAGGCGAACTGACCGCGGAGTCCTCCCATCAGCTGGTGGTTAACTCCTATAAAACCTGCATCGATGCGGTGATTCCTCCGTTTAGTCGATTTATGCGTCATATTGTCGACAACGCCGACAATGCTTCGGTATTTCACTGTTCAGCAGGTAAAGATCGCACCGGTATGGCCGCGGCTTTAATTCTGTCGGCGCTGGATGTACCCCGCGAGACGATTATTGAAGACTATATGCTGACCATTGAGCACTACGATTCGGATAAGTTGATCGCGATTGTCGAAGAACATCTACGCAAAGCTAATGTCGAGAGCTGGGACCGCGAATGGCTGCTGCCATACTGCTCTGTTCATCAGGACAATATTATTGCTTTCCTCGATGGCATTGATGAGCGCTATGGTGGTGTTAAGAATTACCTGATTACTGGGCTGGGTCTATCTCAGGCAGATCTGGATAAAATGCATCACTGCTATTTAGAAGGCTAAACTGCTTTTTATAGGGCTAAAGGCTTTTTATAAAGCTAAATGCTTTTTATAAGGCTAAAGGCTTATAATGCGCGAATAAGCACTCCTAGCTAATCGTAAAGGGTAACAGCATGATTGATAAAGTAGAGCAAACAGAGAAGGTTGTAGACCTCAAGCCGGCAGCGGCAGGGGATACGCCAACTCCGCGCAAAGGTATCTACTTGCTGCCCAATATACTCACCACCGGCGCTCTGTTTGGTGGTTTCTACGCGGTACTCTCTGGCTTTAGTGGCCAATTTGAATTTGCTGCCCTGGCTATTTTTGCGGCAATGATTTTTGATGGTCTGGATGGTCGTGTTGCCCGCATGACCAATACCCAAAGTGATTTCGGCGTTCAGTACGACAGCCTCTCGGATATGGTCTCGTTTGGTGTGGCACCAGCGGTGGTTGCCTACGGTTGGGGCGTTAGCGATCTCGGCAAGTTGGGTCTGGCGGCAGTTTTTGTCTATGCGTCCTGTGCGGCACTCCGTTTGGCACGTTTTAATGTGCAGGCTGAAATGGCCGACAAGAAAACCTTTACCGGCTTGCCCAGTCCTGTGGCAGCGGCGTTGGTGGCAGGCTTTATCTGGTCTACCTACCAGATAGAATCTTCTTTGGGGTTGTCGGTAACAGGCGCCATACTGACTGCGACTGCCGGTCTTTTGATGGTGTCCAACTTTAAATACCCAAGCTTTAAAGAAGTTGATTTGCGCGGCAAGGTTCCCTTTATCGTTATCTTGTCGATTGTGATGGGTTTTGTGGTGATTACCATTGATCCACCGCGAATTCTTTTTGCTCTGGCGCTGACCTTTAGTTTTTCTGCACCGGTAATCTGGTTGTGGAAAAAGTTGATGGTCAATAAGCCGAGCTGATTTTAGCGCTTGGAAAAGTGCTAAAACTCTGTTTGAATAATGACTATGAATAATCCAACTCAAAATAATGTCGTTAATATCAGTCTTGGTACTGATATATCTGCGCCTTTATTTTCTGTCTCTTTATTCCCTGTCTCTGGATTACTTCTTCTCCTGCCCTGAGGGGCATCTATCGTTATACCTTATCCAAATTTTCATTTATTGCCTCTGGCAATAAAATTCTAGCCCCATCGCGGGTGAATCCGTTTTACAATGTGGGCTGTACAAAGAAGAATACGGCTCCAATCAGGAATAGAAGAGACCATGAATACCCAGCCTAAAGAAAAATTAGTTATTTTTGATACCACACTGCGCGACGGTGAACAGAGCCCCGGCGCATCGATGACCAAAGATGAAAAAGTGCGCATCGCCAAAGCGCTGGAAAAACTGCGTGTCGATGTTATCGAAGCCGGCTTTGCGATTTCCAGTCAGGGTGACTTTGAGGCCATTCAAGCGATCGCCAACACCATTACCGGAAGTCGTATTTGCAGCCTTTCGCGTGCGATTAGAGGTGATATTGAGCGCGCTGCAGAAGCTCTGAAGGGGGCCAATGCTGGGCGCATTCATACCTTTATTGCGACCTCACCGATCCATATGAAGCACAAGCTGCAAATGCAGCCGAATGAGGTTCTTGAACAGGCAGTAGGGGCGGTAAAGATTGCCCGCAGCCTGATTGATGATGTTGAGTTCTCTCTGGAAGATGCCAGTCGCACAGAATTCGAGTTTATGTGCCGGATTACCGAAGCGGTAATTAAGGCCGGTGCGCGCACCATTAATCTGCCCGATACCGTCGGTTATTCCGACCCCGGTGAATACGGCTCAATGATTAAGCGTCTGTTAAATACCGTACCGAATGCCGATCAGGCCATCTTCTCGGTGCACTGCCACAATGACTTGGGTCTGGCGGTGGCTAACAGTCTCGCCGCTGTGCAGAACGGTGCGCGACAGGTTGAATGCACCATTAACGGTTTGGGTGAGCGGGCCGGTAACGCCTCTCTTGAAGAGCTGGTGATGGCAGTGCGCACGCGCAAGGATGTGTTCCCAGTCGAAACCAATATAGACGCAGTGCATATAGTGCCGACCTCACGTCTGGTCTCCGGTATTACCGGATTCCCTGTGCAGCCCAACAAGGCGATTGTCGGTGCCAATGCCTTTGCCCATGAGTCGGGGATTCATCAGGACGGAATTTTAAAATTCCGTGAGACCTACGAAATTATGAAAGCCGAGGATGTTGGCTGGAGTACCAATAAGTTATCTCTTGGCAAGTTATCCGGCCGCGCGGCACTCTCCTCGCGCCTTGACGAACTGGGCATCAAATTTGATAGCAAAGAAGAATTTAACGCTGTGTTTGTGCGCTTTAAGGCACTGGCGGATAAGAAGCGTGAGATCTTTGACGAAGACTTGCAGGCGCTAGTTTCTGAAGCGCAGATGGGCACTGAAGCTGATGCCCTGGCACTGGTTGATCTTGAAGTTCTATCCAAGTCTGGACAGGCTCCGCAGGCAAAAATTGCTATCGCCTATCAGGGTAAGGAACACCGTGCCGAAGCCTCGGGTGATGGTGTTGTCGATGCAATCTTTAATGCGATTGAAAAGCTGGTGAGCAGCGAAACAACCTTACAGCTCTACTCGGTCAATGCAGTGACTGAAGGCACTGATTCCCAGGGTGGTGTCACTGTCCGTCTAGAGAAAGATGGGCGGATTATTAATGGCCAGGGGGCAGATACAGATATTTTGGTGGCCAGTGCTAAAGCCTATTTAAATGCGCTGACTATAATGCGCAATCCTGGTCGTCTGCACCCTCAGTTGGGCGGTGTTTAATGGACCACAGCCTGCAGCATCAATATTTACAGACTTTGGGCGTATTGCAATATGTGCCCAAAGATACTGTTTATGAAGATGTTGTGGCTGATAGTAAACCAGTTCCCAAGATAGCGGTGCCAGTCTCGGCAGCTGAGGGATTTGAAACCGCTGCCAAGTTAGATGCTGGCTTAGATCAGTCTCGTAACCAGGCTCCTAATCAGGCTCCTAATCAGGGCATCGCTAAAAAGCCCATTGATGTAGCCGTTTTGGTTAATCTGGGTCTGGATGATAATCCCGCTGCACCGGCTAAAGCCAAAGTGGCTGCAACAAAACCACCGGTTGCCGAGAATAGTCAGCCGACAGCGGTGATAGAGGTTAAGTTTTCACTCTGGCAGATCACTGATGAACTGCTGGTCTGCAGTGCCGTTGAAGGCGCTCTGGCAGAGACTGCCGAGATGCAGTTGCTAAGCAATATGCTAAATGCCATTGGCTGCGGCATTGGTCGGTTGCCGCAGATGGATTTAATTGAGTGGCCACCCTATCCCAATGCGCCCAATGATGAGGCTGAGGCAAGGGAGTATCTTGCCACTCTGCTAGAGGCAAAATTGGCCGGTAAACCAGTTAAAACGGTTTTACTGTTAGGTGAAAGTGCGGCTGATTGGCTGATAAGCCCAGATAAGGTCGCTAGTGATAAAGCCCCTGTGGCTCTGTCGGAGCAGACAACAGCGCTGCTATTACCCTCACTGGCGACCATGATAGATAAACCACAGAAGAAAGCCGTTGCCTGGCAGGCGCTGCAGGTCTTGCTTCCCGCTAACTCTTCCTCTGTCTAGATATCCTCAGGTACTGCAGTGACTTCCCTAACAGAACCGACCTCAAAAACCCTTATACGCCCTATGTGCAGAGATGATCTGCTGCAGATTGTTGCGATTGAGTTAGAGGCAACGCCATCTCCCTGGAGAGGTGTACAGTTTGAACAAAGTCTTGAGCAGCACTGTTGTCTGGTGCTCTATGATACTAAGGTCGATGCTAAGGGCAATTCCAACATAGTGCTTGGCTACGCCATAGTCTCGACAATACTGGATACAGCCGAGGTGCTGAATATCTGTATTAGCCCGGATTATCAGGGCCGGGGATTGGGCTCGCAATTGCTGACCCATCTCCTAAACCAGTTATCTGATGATATCGAGGTGGTCTATCTGGAAGTGCGCGTTTCAAATTTTCGCGCCATACATCTCTATCACAATCAGGGTTTCCGCGAAGTCGGCCAGCGGCGTGATTATTACCCCACAGAGTTTGGTCGCGAGGATGCTATCTTGATGAATCTGACACTGTCTCAAGAGGCTGGCAAAGCCTAAGGCTTTTTACCTCGGCTTCTTAATTGGGCTTTTTGTTTGGTAGCTAGATTATTAAGCTATTATGTACCCATCAATATTGTGTTCTAATTTATTACTGAATAGTGTGATTTAACGAGGGAAGATTATGGGTTTCGAACTGTTTTATTGGCACTGGTTAGTGTTTGGTATGTTGTTGGTGGCGGCTGAGATATTTATTCCCAGCTTTACGGTTCTCTGGTTTGGTCTCGGCGCCCTGGTTGTCGGGCTGTTAATGCTGGTGCTCGAGCTTAATTTTCCCGCACAAATCTTAATTTGGACAGTCTCCTCGGTTCTCTGCACTGTCTTGTGGTTTAAATACTTTAAGCCGAAGATGATCGATAGAACCACAGCCGGTATCAGTCGCGATGCTGCGATTGGCGAATCCGGGCAGGTGATTAAAGTTCCCACCGAGCACAGCCGTGGGCAGGTGCGTTTTACCACACCAGTGCTGGGTGATGACGAGTGGGATTTTATCTGCGATGGCGAGGTTGCACTTGGCGATCGTGTGCATATTAAAGAGATATCGGGCAATACATTAATTGTTGTTAAATTGAGCTAATTTAACAGCAATATTTAAACAGAAAGACTAAATAAGGTGTTAAGGGAGAAGATAAGATGGAAGGTTCTATTGTAGTCGTAGTTTTTTTACTGCTGGTTTTAATCACTCTGCTAAAGGGGATAAGACTGGTACCTCAGGGTTCGAAATGGGTTGTTCAGCGACTGGGGAAGTACCACACATCCCTTAAGCCAGGTTTGAATATTATTGTCCCCTATATCGACAGCGTCTCCTATAAGGTGACTACCAAAGATATAGTGCTGGATATCCCTTCTCAGGAAGTGATTACGCTGGATAACGTGGTGATTGTTGCCAATGCGGTGGCCTATATTAATATTGTTGCCCCAGAGAAAGCGGTGTATGGCGTTGAAGATTATGAGCTGGCTATTCGTACATTGGTACAGACATCACTGCGTTCGATTGTCGGTGAGATGAAACTCGATGATGCACTCTCCTCGAGAGACCAGATTAAAGCCAAGCTTAAAGCTTCTATCTCCGATGATATCGCCGACTGGGGTATCACCCTTAAGACGGTAGAGATTCAGGATATTAACCCCTCTGGCACCATGCAGCAGGCGATGGAAGAGCAGGCCGCCGCAGAGCGTCAGCGCCGCGCCACGGTAACCCGTGCAGATGGTGATAAGACCGCTGCTATTCTTACCGCAGATGGCCGTCTCGAAGCCTCACGTCGCGATGCGGAAGCTCAGGTAGTTCTGGCTGAGGCAACCAAAGCTGCACTGACCAAGGTCAATGAAGCGATTCAGGATAAAGAGCTGCCGGCTATGTATCTGCTGGGTGAGAAGTATGTCGAGGCACTGAGTCAAATGGGTAACTCGGATAATGCAAAATTAGTGGTGCTGCCTGCGGATATACCTGCAGCGGTGCGTGGAATTATGAATAACACTAAATAAGCTCTAGAAAAGCGTCAACCGAATGACTCGGTTGGCGTTTGCTTATAGCAACTTCACTGGTTAAGGAAAACCCCCATGTCTAAATTCTTTTCTTCGTTATTAATACTCGTCTCAATAGTCCTGTTCTCCAGTGGCTGTGCCAATGGTTATGGCGGTTACGGTGCGCCCAAGAAAATTATTATCGATACCCAGGGTGTCAATATGAATGCCTATTATCAGGATCTCGCGGACTGTGAAAACTATGCACGACAGATCGATGTCGGTGCTGAAACCACTGAAGGGGTTGTCGAGGGTGCGGTCGTCGGTGGTGTAATCGGTGCTGTTTTAGGCAACCATGAAACCGCTGAGCGCAGTGCCGGCGCTGGTGCAGTTCTCGGGGGTGTAAAAGGTAATAAGCGTGCCCGTCATGAGCAGGAGCGGATTGTTCGACGTTGTTTGAGTGGGCGTGGGTATAACGTACTCAATTAGCCACTCCGTCTCCCTGACAGGTGGGGGTGGCTCAAGATAAAAACACAACCACCGTCATCCCGACAGAGCGAAGCGACGAGGGACCTCCTGCCAATTCCAGAGATCTCTCACATACGTTCGAGATGACAGAGGCTGGCTTTCACCAATATGGCGAAAGCCAGCCTCTGTCAACTTCTAACCGGCCGTTTCTGCAACTTCCTCTGTAGCGTCCTGCGATGCATTCCCAAACTTCTTGCGGTGGCTGAAATATTGCCATCATTTTCGTTTAGGACGCGCTGAATATGTTCCCATTCCAGTCTATTTACCGACGGTGGTGAATCCTGCACCTCAACCTTGTCACCGGTCTCCTCAAAGGCAGCAATAATCTCATCGGCACCAGCGGGCTTGCAGAGGTAGTTAGTAGCCCCCATTTTTATCGCTTCTACCGCAGTTGAGATACTCGAATAGCCAGTGAGAATAACTACCTCAAGACCCGGCTGCAGTTCACGCAATTGCTGCAAGATAGATAGGCCGGACTCGCGCTCAAGTTTTAAATCCAGAACCACTCGATCAATTGATGTATTAGAGCACTGAGCTAAAGCCTGCTCACCATTGCTAGCAGTGACCGCCTGATTGCCGCGGCGAACCAATACTTTGGCTAAAACCGAGCTAAACACCTCATCGTCATCGACCAGCAAATAATTCATTCTGCGCTGGCCTCAAGAGGTAAGAGAATGCTCGTCAAGGTGCCGCTTTGGCTATCGCTGGCTGCGATATTTTGCAGGCTTACCGAACCGCCAAATCGCGTCAGTGTTGCCTGAGATAAGAACAGGCCAAGACCCAGGCCATCGGCTTTATCGGTAACAAAAGCCTCCCCCAAACTATCCATTTTCGCCGGGTCAAACCCGGTGCCATAGTCGCGAATATCAATAGTCGCCGTATCAGTATTCCAGCTGATATTCACATCAACATGGGTACTGGCATCGGCAGCATTGTTAAGCAGATTGAGAATCGACTGGGCAATAGTGGGGTGAAAGATGGCATAGCTATCAACGCAATCCTTGAAGTTAATATTGGCCTTAAGGGTTGGCCGCATCAGCTGCCAGCGCTCAACCACTGTCGAAAAATAGGTTGTTACAGACTGCGCTTTAAGTTGACTGGACTGGGATTCTTCCGCAGTAGTCAGCAGTTGTTTTAAAGTGGTTTTACACTGATCAATCTGCTGATTAAGCAGCGCCAAATCTGAGTTATCGACTGGCATCTTATCAACTAGCATCTCATCCACTAACAGCTTCATTGTGTTGAGTGGGGTTCCCAGCTCGTGGGCTGTACCTGCGGCAAGAGTGCCTACAGCGAGTAACTGTTCATCGCGCAGCTGCGCTTCACGCTGCAGGGCAATTTCCTGCTGCTGAATTTTTAAGGCCGAGGCCATGCGGCTAATAAAATAGATAATAATCGCTGCGCTGATCGCGAAATTTGCCCACATCCCCAATATATGCAAACTGTTATCGCCAGCCCCGTGATGATGGCTGGGAGCCAGTGCAGCGATCGGCATATAATATTTGAGCAGTAGGCTGTAGGCGACCATGGCCGTTAGTGCGACAAAAATACTGTAGCGCCGTGACAGAGTGATAGCGGCGATACTTATCGGGATTAGATAATAGGAAATAAATGGATTTGATGCGCCACCGCTAAAATACAGCAGCAGAGAAAAGAACAGTATGTCGGCGAGCAGGTGTGTAAAAAACTCATTGTCGGTAATCGGCACCTGCATTCGGCTGCGCTGCCAGGTGGCGGCGGTTACCGAGGCGTAGACAGCCAGAACCACGGCAATGGCGGTGGCGGGCAATCCAATGGGACTGATTTGAGTGAAATAGATCAGTGCGACAATTTGCCCGAGTAGAGCCACAGCTCTAATTGAACTGAGGCGAATAAGATTTTGTCTGACCGCCGAATAGGTCTGCTGGTAAGCGTCTTTTGTCATCCGCAAATGGTATCAGAAATAGCCTATAAAATTGTCCACAGCGTTGTTAATCATTTAAAAAACGTTACTATGTGCGCCTTAAAGTCCTAACGTTAAAACACCAATGTTAAAACACTAATGAGTAAATTCTATGCAGCCACTCTCTGATGACCTACAAGAAAATCTCGACCGCATGATTGTTGAATGCCTGGAAAATGGTTGTGTCTGGGGTTTACAGGACGCCGATGAAAACTGGGCACTGGTCGGATCCACGGACAATGATTCTATCGATGTTATTCCCTTTTGGTCTGACTGCGAGTTGGCTGAGGCGCTGTGTAATGGCGACTGGGAAATCTACAAGCCGGTGGCCATTGAGATGGAAGAGTTTCTCGATGACTGGCTGCCAGGTATGCACGGCGATGTGTTGATGGTCGGTGTTAACTGGAGTGCGGATCTTGAAGGCCAGGAATTTGAGCCGCTGGATTTACTGGAAGAGTTTGAAGCTGAGCTGGATTAATCCGGCGAATAGGTAAATACCTCTTCCAGTGGCACCTGAAATACCTGTGCAATCCTAAACGCCAGTTCCAGTGAGGGGGAGTAGCGACAGGCTTCCAAAGAGAGGATTGTCTGTCTGCTGACACCGACCTTAGTGGCCAGAGCTGATTGAGTCATCTGGCCATGTTCAAAGCGCAGTTGCCGTATCTTATTTTCAATTTGATTGTTTGCCACAGGGCTATCCTCGTCGATAGAAGAACAGTTGGGTGGCCTGCTTGATTAGTGCAGATATCATTAGTGCAATTAATAGAAGATGCATGGCTACTGGGCCGTTTATGGCGCTGGTTTTACCCAACACAACAATCCCTTCGCTGAGCATAATAGTGCCAATCAACAGGCAACAGAGTACTGTCAGCGAGTAATAGGCAAAGGCGTTACCTCTGGACTCAATGGCTCTATCTCGCTCATCTTTTTGTTCTGGGTTCTCACGGGCAAACAGTGCATAGAGAGCAATGCTGGCCACTATCGAGAGGATAATGACATCTCTTACCAGCAGGCCCATTTCATAGCTGGCTATCTCTGTCCAGCCAGAGAGTCTAAAATTGTTGTAGAAATAATAAACTGATACCACCCCAGTGATGGCCAGTTCAATCCAGATATTTTTTTCCCGTGCTGAGATATCCATGTCAGAGCTTCCTTTATTAAAAAAATAAGAAATTGAAATGTACGAAATATATTACTTAATGTAAAGTATTTCTTACATTATATTTTCATCTTCCAATTGCCTGCCTTGACCTTGCCTCAAAACTCATTAGTATGCGCGACTTATTCAGCCTACTACCTACTAAGCAGATTTTTATGTTTCTCGAGCAGTTTCACAGTTCAAACAACAACATCGTGTCAATTAGTGCCGAGCAGGGCAGCAGTTTTGCAAAAGATATCAGCAATGATTTTAATCCGATCCACGATCCGGACAGCAAGCGCTTCTGTGTTCCCGGTGATCTGCTATTTGCACTGGTATTGGGGCGCTATGGTATCAGTGAGAAAATGAGCTTTAATTTTGCCGGTATGGTTTCGGCAGAGACAGAGCTATTATTTCCTCAAGCTCCTGATGAGCATTTTGAGATTTTGGATGGCCGTGAAAAGTCTTATCTGGAAGTCTCACGCAGCGGACAGGTATTGGAAAATGCCTCTGCTGTCGAGAGCCTAATTAAAAATTATGTCTACTTCTCCGGTCAGAATTTCCCTCATCTGTTGGTGCCAATCATGGCTGAAAATAATATTATGATTAATCCCCAGCGTCCGCTGGTGATCTATGACTCAATGTCATTGCAGTTTGATACCGTCGATCTTGTGGCGCCGACTGTTGAGCTCGCCGGCACCAGCTTTAAAGCGGAAGGCAAGCGCGGTGATGTGCAGTTTGAATTGCGTCTGATGGATCAGGGTGTGCAGGTTGGCAGTGGCGCAAAGACACTGATTCTCAGTGGTCTGCGTGAATATCAGCAGGAAGCTGTAGATGGCATGGTCAGCGGCTATCTGGCCAGTAAAGATCGCTATTTAGAACCTGCATAATACAGTTTGTCTAAGCAGCGATCCTTTCTGGGATTGTTAGAGCAACTCCTTTAAGAAACGACCGGTATGTGAGGCTTTAATCGATGCTACAGTCTCCGGGGTTCCCTCGGCAATAATCTGCCCGCCACCAGAGCCGCCCTCAGGACCGAGATCGACAACCCAGTCAGCGGTTTTAATCACATCCAGATTATGTTCAATCACCACCATGGTATTGCCCTGATCGCGCAAGCGATGCAGTACCGCCAATAGCTGTTCTATATCGTGGAAATGCAGGCCGGTGGTTGGCTCATCGAGAATATACAGAGTTTTACCCGTATCTCTTTTTGACAGTTCCTTCGATAACTTGATTCGCTGCGCTTCACCACCGGAAAGGGTGGTCGCAGACTGTCCGAGTTTAATATAGGAAAGACCCACATCCATTAATGTCTGGAGTTTTCTGGCAACCGCTGGAATAGCATCGAAAAATTCACGGGCATCTTCCACCGTCATATCCAACACCTGATGAATATTTTTTCCCTTAAAGTGAATATCTAGGGTTTCGCGGTTATAGCGTTTGCTCTTGCAGACATCGCAGGGCACATAGATATCTGGCAAAAAGTGCATCTCAACTTTGGTCACACCATCACCCTGACAGGCTTCACAGCGTCCGCCTTTAACATTAAAGCTAAAGCGGCCGGGGTTATAACCCCGTGAACGGGCTTCCTGGGTGCCGGCAAAGATTTCTCGAATCGGGGTAAAGATGCCGGTGTAGGTGGCTGGGTTGGAACGCGGCGTTCGACCAATGGGGCTCTGGTCAATATCGATACATTTATCCAGCTGATTAAGGCCGGTAATAGTCTTATGAGGCGCAGACTTTAATGTTGTCGCCTTGTTTAGGGTGACCGCGGCCGCCGGGTAGAGGGTCTCGTTGATCAGGGTGGATTTTCCCGAGCCGGAGACGCCGGTAATACAGGTAAATAGGCCAATGGGAATCTGTAAATCTACATCTTGGAGGTTATTGCCACAGGCGCCAGTGACATTGATAAATTTACCCTTATCTTTGTTGCGCTCAGCGGGAACAACAATACCCCGTTTGCCGGAGAGAAATTGACCGGTCACCGAGTTGGGATTTTTTTTAATCTGCTTGGCGGTGCCCTCGGCAACCACCTTGCCGCCATGAACACCGGCACCGGGCCCTATATCCACTATATAGTCGGCGGCGGCAATCGCCTCTTCATCGTGCTCGACAACAATCACTGTATTACCCAGATCGCGGAGGCGTACCAGTGTTTTTAAGAGTCTCTCATTATCGCGCTGATGGAGTCCGATAGAGGGTTCGTCGAGAATATACATAACGCCTACTAAACCGGCACCAATTTGGCTGGCCAGACGAATACGCTGGGCTTCACCGCCAGACAAGGTGTCTGCACTGCGGTTGAGGGAGAGGTAGTTAAGGCCTACATCTACAAGAAAGCGGAAGCGCTGGCGAATCTCTTTAATAATTTTTTCGGCGATCTCGCCCTGACGACCCTCGAGTTGTATCTGATCGAAATAATCGCAACATTCACCGACCGGCATACTGACTATATCTTCAATACGGCGTTCATCGATAAACACATGGCGGGCGGATTTACGCAGTCTGGTGCCTGCACATTCGGGGCAGTGGGAGCTGGTCATATATTTGGCCAGCTCTTCGCGCACCGATGTCGACTCGGTTTCGCGGTAGCGGCGCTCCATATTATTGATCACGCCTTCAAAGGTATGCTCGCGGCGGAACATGGTGCCGCGGTCATTGACGTAGCTAAAGGTGATTTCTTCGTCGCCACTGCCGTAGAGCACTTTTGACTGATGCAGCTCGGAGAGCTCCTGCCAGGGAGAATCTATATCAAAGTCGTAATGGGCAGCTAGCGAGGAGAGCATATTGTAGTAATACAGCGTGCGTCGATCCCAGCCGCGAATCGCGCCCTCGGAGATAGAGGCCTCTGGATGCTGAATCACCCGATCCACATCAAAAAACTGTTTCATGCCCAAACCATCACAGGTCGGGCAGGCACCGACCGGATTGTTAAACGAAAACAGTCGCGGTTCCAATTCATTGAGGCTGTAGTTACACACCGAGCAGGCAAACTTGGCGGAAAACATCTGATCCGGCTTGTCTTCATCCATATAGCTGATTGCCGCCAAGCCCTCAGCGAGGGTCAGGGCAGTTTCAAACGACTCGGCCAGTCGCAGGCCCATATCGGCTTTTACTTTAAAGCGGTCAACCACTACTTCGATATCGTGTTTTTGTTTTTTATTCAGGGCCGGAGCTTCATCGAGATCGCAGACCAGACCATCGATTCTGGCGCGAATAAAACCCTGACGACGGAGGCTTTCAAAGAGGTGCAGATGCTCGCCCTTGCGCCCTTTGATAATCGGAGCCAGTAGCATCAGCTTGGTATTCTCTGGCATCGCCAGCACCTGATCGACCATCTGGCTAACAGTCTGCGCCTTTAGAGCCTGATTGTGTTCGGGGCAGCGCGGTTCGCCGGCACGGGCAAACAGCAGGCGCAGGTAATCGTAGATTTCGGTAATCGTACCCACGGTAGAGCGCGGGTTGTGGGAGGTGGATTTTTGTTCAATCGAGATAGCGGGAGAGAGGCCCTCAATATGATCCACATCGGGCTTTTCCATCATTGACAGGAACTGTCGAGCATAGGTCGACAGCGACTCTACATAGCGGCGCTGGCCCTCGGCATAGAGGGTGTCGAAAGCCAGGGATGACTTGCCGGAACCAGACAGGCCGGTGATAACAATTAACTTGTCCCGGGGAAGATCGAGATCAATATTTTTGAGATTGTGGGTTCGTGCGCCACGTACCTGAATGGTATCCATTGGAAAATCTTATTCTTGAGTTAAACGACCGATTATAGGCTGCAGTTAACCCAATCGCCAAAGTGAATTTTTAAATATTAACCTCTGATACGCATGCAGAAGTTCTACAGACTGAAATCTGCTGAAAATAGATTAATTAAAGCTAAACCCGACGATAACTAATTGCACTGATGCTTATCGCTGTTACTATATTGCCCTTAAAAAATAACCTGATATAACCTTGAATAATTCCTTCACATTTTCCGCCATCGAAAAGCGCGCCACAGCCTCTCTAGCCACACTTTACGGCTTTAGAATGCTCGGCCTGTTTATGGTGCTTCCGGTACTCGCGCTGTATATAGATGACTACAGTGGCGCCTCGCCATTCTTGCTGGGAGTGACCCTGGGAATCTATGGCCTGACTCAGGCCGTGCTGCAAATACCGCTGGGATTGCTGTCGGACAAAATTGGCCGTGCTCCGGTGATTGTCGGCGGGCTGGTGATCTTTATTATCGGCAGTATTATCGCCGCCAACGCGGAGAGCATCAGCGGGCTGATTATCGGTCGCGCAGTGCAGGGTGCCGGTGCTATTGCCAGCACATTGATGGCGCTGGTCAGTGATTTGACCAGTGAAGAGAATCGCACAAAATCCATGGCTGCCATAGGCGCAAGCATCGGCCTGTCGTTTATGTTGGCAATGATTATCGGGCCGATTATTTCAGCAGCTATGGGGCTCTCGGGAATATTTTGGGTAACCGCATTGCTCGGGTTAATTGGCATATTTGTTTTTTTGGTTGCAGTGCCTCGGGCTATATCAGTCAAGCGCAATCGCGAGACCCTGACCGATGTCAGGCAGATTGGAAGACTTTTTTATGAGCCAAATTTGTGGCGGCTTAACGTTGGTATTTTTACCCTCCATTTGGTACTGATGGCTGGCTTTGTGGTGATCCCAACCATCCTTACCCAAGAGATGGGGATTTCCGGTGACAATCTCTGGTGGGTTTATCTGTTACTGATTGGCGGTGGTTTCTTTGCCATGTTGCCAGTGATGATTTTGAGTGAAAAATACCGCCGCCAGAAGAGCAGTTTTGTGGCAGCAGTGGGATCTATGGCGATACTGATGTTACTGCTCGGCTTATTTCGCGGTAGTCTACTAACCGGTTTTATGTTGTGGCTGTTTTTTGCTGCATTTAACCTGCTTGAAGCTATGTTGCCATCCTGGTTGAGCAAGGTCTGTCCGGCCGGCCGCAAGGGCACCGCCATGGGTATCTACTCCACCAGCCAATTTCTCGGCGCCTTCGCTGGCGGTATTCTTGGCGGATGGAGTTTGCAGCAGTTCGGTATTGATGGACTATTTATTTTACTGGCTGCGATTCTGGCTATTTGGTGTCTAGTGGCACTGGGTTTAAAGACCCCGAGAGGGTTGCAGACAGTAGTTTTAAATGTTGGTGATATGGCTCATGAGAAATTTGCGAAATTAATCTTAAATGTTCCCGGCGTAGAAGATATACTCATCGTCAAAGGGGAGCAGTTGGCCTATGCCAAAGTCGATAAAAAGACCGTGGATATGTCTAGTCTAAAACCTTACTTTAATCGTTAAATAACAGGGGAATAAAATGGCGCGCGGAATTAACAAAGTCATCATCGTTGGTAACTGTGGTCAGGATCCGGAGACCCGCTACCTGCCTTCAGGTGGTGCTGTCACCAATATCAGCCTAGCTACCTCGGAAGCATGGAAAGATAAGAATACTGGCGAGCAGCAAGAGCGAACGGAATGGCACCGTGTGGTGTTCTTCAACCGTCTGGGTGAGATTGCCGGTGAATACCTGAAGAAGGGTTCAAAAGTTTATGTTGAAGGCTCACTGCGCACGCGCAAGTGGCAGGGCCAGGATGGTTCAGATCGCTATACAACGGAAATTGTTGCCAGTGAAATGCAGATGCTCGACAGCCGTGGTCAGGAAGGCGGTGGGTATCAGCAGCAGGCGCCACGTCAAAACCAAGCGCCACAGCAGCAGAATCAGGCACCTCAGGCTCAGCAGAATCAAGCACCACAGCAGGCCGCTTCGCAACAGCAGCAAGCGCCTCAGGATATGGGTGGTTTTGACGACGATATTCCTTTCTAGGAATTGCCGGAAGTCGATAGAAAATAATTTAAACAATAAAAATTTGAGGCAGTTATGACAATTCAGGTTGGCGATAAAATTCCCGAAGGGATGTTTACGGTGATGGGTGCAGAGGGTCCTACGGGCATCAGCACTGGAGAAATTTTCGATGGCAAAAAAGTGGTTTTGTTTGCTGTTCCCGGTGCGTTTACACCAACCTGCTCGGCGGCGCATCTGCCGGGTTTTGTGGTTCATGTTGACGATATTAAAGCCAAGGGCGTCGACACTGTTGCCTGTATGTCAGTCAATGATGTGTTTGTGATGGATGCATGGGGCAAGGGTTCCAACGCTGAACATATTGTGATGCTCGCCGATGGCAATGCTACTTTTACACAGGCTCTGGGTCTTGAACTGGATGGCTCTGGTTTTGGTATGGGTACTCGCAGTCAGCGTTTTGCGATGATTGTTGATGATGGCGTTGTCACTTTGCTGAATGTCGATGCAGGTGCGCTTGAAGCCTCCAGTGCGGAAGCTATCTTAGCGGCACTGTAAGCAGTAGTTTCAGGTTCGTCCTGTTCTAAAGGGAGCTGATTTCAGCTCCCTTTTTTATTGCCGGTAGTAATTGAGCAGGTACAAAAAAGGCGACCGAAGTCGCCTTTTTTACTGGTTTGTTACAAGACCACTTATCAGCCTTTATAACGCTCCATAATCAATGTTGCATTGGTGCCACCAAAGCCAAAGCTGTTCGACATAATACGGTCGAGTTGCTTCTCTTTGGTCTCAAGCAAAATAGGCAATCCCGCAGCGGCCTCATCGATAGTATCGATATTGGCAGAACCGGCGACAAAGTTATTCTCCATCATCAGCATGCAGTAAATCGCCTCGTGTACGCCAGCAGCACCGAGGCTGTGGCCGGAGAGAGATTTAGTCGAGCTGATATCGGGGCAGCTGTCACCAAAGGTATTGCGAATCGCGCCGAGTTCAGCGAGATCGCCCACTGGCGTACTGGTACCGTGAGTGTTGATGTAGTCGACTGGACCTGAGGCAGTTGCCATGGCCATCTTCATACAGCGCTCAGCGCCTTCACCTGAGGGTGAAACCATATCGGCACCATCGGAAGTTGCACCGTAACCGGTAACCTCACAGATAATATTGGCACCACGTGCCAGTGCGTGCTCAAGCTCTTCAACAACTACCGTCCCGGCACCCAGACCTGGTGCAAAACCATCGCGGTGTGCGTCATAGGCACGGGAAGCGATCTCAGGGGTGTCGTTGTATTTGCTGGTCAGTGCGCCCATAGCGTCAAACATACCGGCCATAGACCAGTGCATATCTTCAGAACCACCGGCGAGAAGAATATCCTGTTTGCCCAGTTGAATTAATTCAACGGCGTGACCAATACAGTGAGCACTGGTGGCACAGGCAGAGGCAATAGAGTAGTTAACACCCTTAATTTTGAAGGGTGTTGCGACACAGGCAGAAACCGTGCTCGCCATAATCTGGGTTACACGGTAAGGGCCAGCGCGTTTGATACCGCGGGCACGCATAACATCGATAGATTCGGTAAACATCTCACCGGAGACACCACCAGAACCCATCACCAGACCAGTGCGGTGGTTGGAAACCATCTCTTCGCTAAGGCCGGCATCGGCGATAGCGCGCTCAGTGGCAATATAGGCGTAGGAGGCTGAAGGGCCCATAAAGCGAAGGATCTTGCGATCGATATGCTCTTTGGGGTCCAGGTCGAGAACCGCACCAACATTACAGCGCAGTCCCATTTCAGCAAAATCTTCACGGCGGCGAATGCCAGAGATACCCTCTCGTAGAGAGCGGGTCACAGACTGTCTGTCGTTGCCGAGACAGGATACAACACCAAGGCCCGTAATTACTGCACGTTTCATCGGTAATCCTCTTAAATTAGATATATGTAGAGTTAGTTATACTGAGCTTTAGAAGTTATCAGTGCTCTCGAAGAGACCCACTTTGAGGTCTTCTGCGGTATAAATCTCTCTTCCATCAACTTCTACTGAACCATTGGCGATACCCATAACCAGCTTGCGCTGAATAAGGCGGGTCAGTTCGAGTTTGTAAGTCACTTTTTTGGCGGTAGGCAATACCTGACCAAAGAATTTAACATTGCCGGCACCCAGCGCACGTCCGCGACCCGGGTTGCCATTCCAAACTAGGAAGAAACCCACTAATTGCCACAGGGCATCGAGACCAAGACAGCCGGGCATAACCGGATCGCCTTCAAAGTGACAGCCGAAAAACCACAGGTCCGGGGTAATATCCAGCTCTGCAATGATCTGTCCTTTACCGGCGACACCACCAGTATTGTTGATTTCAACAATACGGTCTGCCATAAGCATGTTGGGAGCCGGCAGTCTGGCATTGCCTGGGCCGAATAGTTCGCCGCGCGAACAGGCGAGAATTTCTTCACGGTTATAAGATGACTGTGGTTGGTGTGTCATGGGGTCCTTAATTAATGCTGTTTTAAAGGCGTGCATCGTACCCAGTTATGGCCAAAGCGGCAACTTTTAAGCGTTAAAATAACTCTAAATACCCTCGAAAAGCCGTTTAAATTACAAGAGTTTAGGGCGCTTAAACTAATATCGGTTGACAGCAAAGCAGCGGCTCCCTAGCATTCGCCGTTATTAACTACTGTAGATAATGACACGTCCATGCTTTCATTCCACAAAGCTGTTGAGCAAGACTTTTCAGCGGTCAACGACCTGATTATCGACAACCTTCACTCGAAAGTGGGTCTAGTCGAAAATATTGGCCACTATATAGTCGATTCTGGCGGTAAACGCTTGCGCCCGGTGGTTGTGTTGCTTAGTGCTCTGGCCAATGGTTATAAAGGGACAGAGCATCTGTCAGTAGCTGCAGTGATTGAGTTTATTCACACTGCAACTCTACTTCACGATGATGTTGTCGATGTCTCTGCACTGCGTCGCGGGCGCGAGACTGCCAACCAGCAGTGGGGCAATGCACCCAGTGTACTAGTAGGCGATTTTCTCTATTCAAGAGCCTTTCAAATGCTCGTCGAACTCGGTGATATGGATATTATGGGTGTTATCGCCGACGCTACCAATGTGATCTCTGAGGGTGAAGTTCAGCAGATGGCCAATGCCGGCAATTCGGATATTGATGAAAAGATCTACTTCGAAGTTATCTACCGTAAAACTGCTAAGTTATTTGAATCTGCGGCGCAGATTGGCGCTATTTTGGCCTCGGCTGATTCCCAGCCTATGGCCGATTATGGCCGGCATCTGGGTATGGCTTTTCAGATAATTGATGATGTACTGGATTATCAGGGCGATGTGAGTTCGATCGGTAAAAATGTTGGCGATGATCTCGCCGAGGGCAAGATGACCCTGCCTCTTGTTCATGCCCGCGATCATCTTACTGGCCCTGAGCGAGAGATAATTTGTCAGGCGATTGAGAATAAGAGTGCCGAGAACTTTGCCGCTATTCTCAGCGCGGTAAAATCTTGCGGAAGTTTGGAGTACTCGATTGAGCAGGCGAAACTGCAGGTAGAGCAGGCGAAAAAAGCTCTTGCCGAACTGCCCGACAGCCAGTTTAAAACGGTTATGGCTGATCTTGCTGACTTCTCGGTTTCGCGTCTGTCCTAATTGCACTAGCAAGTTAATTTTTGTGATTTACAGGTTCGATTAATTGACAACTACCTAACTTTCGTACCATTCTTAACCACCCATAAAAATAATTATATTCACTAGTAAAAGGAGAATTAAGTGATAATCGGGATTCCCAAGGAAATCAAAACCGGTGAGCAGCGGGTTGCTATGACCCCCGCCAATATCGAGTTTTTAATCAATAAAGGGTTGCAGGTACTCTTGCAAACCGATGCCGGCTCTGCCGCTGGCTACCCTGATGCAGCATATACCGCTGCCGGGGCTACTCTTATCTCAGACCGCGCCGAAATATTTACCAAGGCAGATATTATTTTGCAGGTTCAGTCTTTCGGTTCTAACAATGAAAACAGTGACGATGATTTAGCTCGCCTGCGCAACGGCCAGCTGGTTATTGGCATGATGGATCCACTGGCCTCACCCAGCGCCGCTCAGGCAGTGGCTGATATGGGTGCCACGGCAATTGCCCTTGAATTAGTACCGCGTATCAGTCGCGCTCAGAGTATGGATGTACTTTCATCCATGGCCACTCTGGCTGGCTATAAAGCAGTGCTTATGGGCGCCTCTGCGGCGCCGCGAATTTTCCCCATGTTGATGACCGCTGCAGGTACATTGCAGCCCGCCCGAGTATTGATTATGGGTGTTGGTGTTGCCGGCCTGCAGGCCTGTGCAACCGCAAAACGTCTGGGTGCTGTGGTTGAAGCTTACGATGTACGTCCCGCCGCTCGTGAACAAATTATCTCGGTCGGTGCCAAGCCGGTAGAGTTGGATTTGGATACCGGCGAGTCTGAAGGCGCTGGTGGCTATGCCAAAGAGCAGGGCGAAGATTTTCTCCGCCGTCAGCGCGAGCTGATGACAGCGGTAGTCGCCGAGCAGGATATTATTATTACCACCGCCGCAATTCCTGGTGCCAAGTCACCAATTTTGGTCACCGAAGATATGGTTGTGGCCATGAAGCCCGGTTCGGTAATTGTCGATCTGGCTGCCGAGCGTGGCGGTAATTGCGATCTTACCGAGCAAGGTAAAACCGTGGTCGCTCACGATGTGACTATTTTAGGGCCGGAAAACGTCCCTTCGGATCTCGCCTATCACGCCAGTCAGATGTACGGCAAAAATATGCAAACTCTGTTGGAATTAATTCTCGACGAGCAGGGCAATCTCAATCTCGACTTCAATGATGAGATTGTCGCCGGCACTGTGGTCGCCCATCAGGGAAATATCCCTCATCCACATATGCGTAAATTATTGGGTCTAGCCGAGCTGGTAAAAGAACAGCCAGCTGTCACCGCTGAAAACAACCAAGAGGAAAAATAAAAATGGAAATTTTAATTTTACTACTGGCGCTATTTGTATTGTCGCTATTTCTCGGTGTCGAGCTGATTACCAAAGTGCCACCGACCCTGCACACACCACTGATGTCCGGTACCAACGCAGTATCCGGAATTACTCTAGTGGGTGCACTGCTGGCCGCCGGTAGTGATGGATCGCCAATGTTGGTTAATGTACTCGGCTTTATTGCGGTAACTCTGGCGACGATTAATGTTGTCGGTGGTTATCTTGTGACCAATCGCATGCTTGCGATGTTTAAAAGGAAGTAAGCGATGAATCCAAATATTGTAAATTTTGTTTATCTGATTGCCGGTATTTTATTTATTCTCGGTATTAAAGGCCTGACCAAACCCAAGACAGCGGTGCGCGGCAATATGCTCTCAGCACTGGGTATGTTATTGGCCGTGGTTGTCACGCTGCTGAATATTAATACTGTCGACTACAGCTATATAGTTGCCGGTGTGGTGGTGGGTGGAATCGTTGGCTCAATTATGGCGCTGCGAATTCAAATGACCTCTATGCCGCAGATGGTTGCTCTGTTAAATGGCTTTGGCGGCGGTGCGTCGCTGACTATTGCGCTGGCTGAGTACTTCACCGTGCTCGGTGTTGCTCCACAATCTTTTGCAGATCTGGTTACCTCGCTAGCTGTGGATAGCAGTGCATTTGGTGTGGGTGTGGAAGGTACTATCGCTCTTGTGGCTATTGGCCTGACCGTTCTTATTGGCGCGGTGACCTTAACCGGTAGTCTGGTTGCCTTTAGCAAGCTGCAGGAATTAATGAAAAAGAGTTACGGACTGCCCGGTGGCCCGATTGGTAATGGGCTATTTTTGGTCGCCGCTCTGGCAGCGGTAGTCTGTATGGTGATCAATCCGGGTAATCTGGTCGCCATGGTGACTATTGTCGCTCTGGCCTTACTGCTTGGTCTGTTTCTGGTTATGCCAATTGGCGGAGCAGATATGCCGGTGGTTATTGCCTTGCTCAATTCCTATTCAGGTATAGCCGCAGCACTGGCCGGCTTTGTGCTTGGCAATACGGTATTGATTATCGCCGGTTCTCTGGTCGGAACCTCGGGGTTAATCCTTACCCAGATTATGTGTGTGGCGATGAACCGTTCGCTGGCCAATGTACTGTTTGGCAAGATGGCCGCCGGTGGTGAGAAAATTGATGCCGATGAAATCTACGCCGGCAAAGTGACCAGCGCACAGCCAGAAGAAGTGGCGATGATGCTCGAAGTGGCAAAGCGGGTGGTTATTGTTCCGGGTTATGGCATGGCAATGGCGCAGGCTCAGCACGCGGTACGCGAGTTGGCCGATGCTATGGAAGCGCGTGGGATAGAGGTTGAGTATGGTATTCATCCAGTGGCGGGGCGTATGCCCGGGCATATGAATGTTCTATTGGCTGAAGCCGAGGTTCCCTACGACAATCTGGTTGAGATGGACAGAATCAATCCGACCTTTGAAGATACCGATGTGGTGATTGTGATTGGTGCCAATGATGTCACTAACCCTATGGCGAGAGAGGCAGAGGGCAGTCCAATTTACGGGATGCCAATTCTCAATGTCGACAAAGCGAAAAACGTGGTTGTGATTAAGCGATCGCTGAGTCCGGGTTTTGCTGGACTACCCAATCCATTGTTTGCTATGGATCACACGCTGATGGTTTACGGCGATGGCAAGAAAGCGGTTGTTGAAATGACCACGGCTCTCAATCAGGCTTAGTTTGTATGAGTTGAGCTTGTAAAAAAACTCGTAAAAACAAAGCTCATAAAAAGACAGACACAAAAAAACCGGCGTTAGCCGGTTTTTTTATTCACTGCGAAAAATTACTTTTCGCCGAGAGCCTTAAACTGCTAAAGGCTTTTTACTTGCCAAGAGCTTCTTACTTGCTAAGGGCTTTAACCTGAGCATTAAGACGGCTCTTATGACGGGCAGCTTTATTCTTATGAAGAATACCTTTGTCCGCCATACGATCTAATACTGGAACTGCTGATGTGTATGCTGCTTGAGCATCGGCTTGAACACCAGTCTCTATAGCTGCATCAACTTTTTTCAAATAGGTGCGAACCATTGAGCGCAGGCTGGCATTATGCTGGCGGCGTTTCTCGTTCTGGCGTGCGCGTTTCTTAGCTTGGGCTGTATTTGCCACTTGTTTGTACTCCTCTCAAAGGGTCTCACTGAAGGCGCGGAAATATACAGGGTTTAACAATCACATTCAACTCAATTTTCATGGTAATTCCGGATACGGGCAAAGTGCTTAAAAGTAGTTCTGAGAAGGAAAATAATTAGCCACACAAAGCCGCTTTTACATATTCACTTGGAGATGTTCATGGAGGTCGTTAAACTGCGCAGATTAAACCTGTCAAAGTAGAGTAGCGAATTGACCCAAGAGCCGTCGCAGAAGCAGCAGCAACCGACTAAAAAAGCGGATGGCGGATTACTGCGCTCCAGCGGCGTGGTCAGTTTCTTTACTATGCTATCGCGCTTTATGGGGCTGGCACGGGATATTATTTTTGCTCGGGTGATTGGCGCTGAAGCCCTTGCCGATGTTTTCTTTGTCGCCTTTAAGATACCCAACTTCTTTCGTCGGCTGTTTGCCGAGGGGGCCTTTGCTCAGGCATTTGTGCCGGTGCTTGGGGAATATCGCGAGAAGGGCAGTCAGGCGGCCTTAAAGGAACTGACCAATCGGGTTTTCGGTACTCTGGGTTTATCTCTATTACTGTTAACGGTGGTGGTTGTGCTTGCCGCACCGGCATTCGCCGCGCTATTTGCCCCCAAGTGGTATTTAAACGACCCGTTTAAATTTAATGCCACTGCAGAAATGCTGCGGATTACCTTTCCCTACCTGCTATTTATCTCCATGACCGGTGTTGCCGGAGGGATATTAAATAGCTATGACCGTTTTGCCGTGCCGGCATTTACCCCGTTACTGCTCAATATATCGATGATTTTTGCCGCCCTAATTGCCGCGCCCTGGTTTGATCAGCCAACCTATGCACTGGCCTGGGGAGTTTTTGCCGCGGGCATTATCCAGTTTGTTTTTCAGCTGCCATTTCTGGCGCGCATCCATATGCTGCCGGTACCAGTGGTCGATTGGCGTCATCCCGGGGTTAGAAAGATACTCGCCCTAATGGGCCCGGCGATCTTTGGTGTCTCGGTCAGCCAGATTAATCTCTTGTTGGATACGATGTTGGCGACTTTTTTGCCCACCGGCAGTGTCTCCTGGCTCTATTACTCAGATCGCCTCTCGGAATTGCCGCTGGGGGTTTTCGCCGTGGCGATTGCCACCGTTATCCTGCCTAATCTCTCCCGTCATCACTCGGCCAGCTCAACTGAGGCTTATTCCCAGACATTGGACTGGGCACTGCGCATGGTGCTATTGATTGCGGTGCCTGCCGCCGCCGCGCTTATGCTGCTAGCTGAACCGATTTTGGCGACGCTGTTTTTATACGGTGATGTAATGACTGCGCGGGATATTTCTATGGCGACCTATAGTCTGCGCGCCTACTCGCTAGGTCTAATCGCGTTTATGCTGATTAAGGTGTTGGCGCCGGGCTTCTTTGCTCGTCAGGATATGCGCACGCCAGTGCGAATTGGTGTGATTGCCATGGTCGCCAATATGTTTCTAAACCTGCTGTTTGTGCTGCCACTACATTACTACTGGCAGGTCGGTCATGTGGGGCTGGCTCTGGCAACCTCGGTTTCGGCATTTTTAAATGCCGGACTATTATTTTATGCCCTGCGTAAAAAGGCCATTTATGCGCCAAGCGGTTCCTGGCTGCGCTTTATGGTCGGTTTGTTGCTGGCGGTGGTGGCGATGCTGGTGGTGCTGATGCTGACCGCGGCTCAGTTTGATGCCCTAAATGTCAGTGTCTGGCAGCAGCAGAGTTGGTGGCAGCGCAGTATGGCTATTGGCGTTATCTGTGGTGCCGGTTTTGGCGCCTATTTAGCCATTTTATGGCTTAGCGGTATGCGTCTCTCGGATTTACGTGGTCCGGCCAAAGCAACCAGCCGCGATCATTGATTGCGGTCTTGCTATCGCGAATATCAGCCGTCCTAAATTGCCGTCTTAATTTGCTCTCTAGGTTACCTTTCTGGCCGTGGCTAGGTATACTCGCCGATCAGTTTAAAGAGTGAAAAATACGGTTGTGCAGCAGGGTAAAATGACCTTTATTCGCGGATTGCATAACCTGCAGCCGGGGAAACAAAAATCCGTGGTCACCATCGGCTCTTTCGATGGGGTGCATATAGGTCATCAGGCAATTCTGCAGCAGGTCAAAGAGGCCGCTGAACGCTTGCAACTGCCATCGGTGGTGATGACTTTTGAGCCGCAGCCGAGAGAGTATTTTTCCTCTGAGCGTGCCCCGGCCAGACTCATGCGGCTGCGGGAGAAGATCGACGCGCTATTGGGTTTTGGTATTGATCATGTGGTTTGCCTGAAATTTAACCGTCAGTTGCGAACCCTCTCTGCGCTGGACTTTATCGACCGGGTACTGGTTGATGGTCTGGCGGTAGAGCATTTGATTGTCGGCGATGATTTTCGTTTTGGCTGTGATCGCAGCGGTGACTTTGCGATGTTGACCGAGCGCGGTAAACAGAGCGGATTTGAGGTTATGGATACCGCCACTGTCGAGGTTGAAGGGCAGCGGGTCAGCAGTACTCTGGTACGCGAAATCGTTGAGCAGGGAGATTTCCCGAGAGCCGCCGAGCTATTGGGGCGACCTTTTTCAATCAGCGGCGTTGTCGGCTATGGCCAACAACTGGGACGTGAGTTGGGATTTCCCACCGCCAATGTGCAGCTAAACCGTTTTAGTGCTCCGCTGGCAGGGGTTTTCGCGGTCAAGGTTAAGGTGGATGGAAAGGTTTATCGTGGCGCCGCCAATGTAGGTGTGCGGCCAACCGTAGGCGATTTGATAAAACCTATTTTAGAGGTTCATCTGCTCGATTTTGATAGGGATTTGTACGGTCAGCGAATTGCTGTGGAGTTTGTCCACAAGATTCGCGACGAAGAAAAATTTACCAGTCTGGAAAAACTGATCGCCACTATTCAGCGCGACGTAGAAACTATCAGACTGTGGTTTACCAACAACACTTAAGATAAGGCAGGCCTGTAAGGCCCATAAAAGAGACTAATGACCGACTACAAAGCAACACTGAATCTGCCAAAAACGGCTTTTCCAATGCGCGCAAATCTGGCGCAGCGCGAGCCGGGTATATTAAAAGAATGGCAGGACACCAATCTTTATCAGCAAATCCGTGAGGCTCGTGCCGGTTGTGAGAAATATATTCTCCACGACGGCCCTCCCTACGCCAACGGTGAAATCCACCTTGGCCATGCGGTGAATAAAACCCTTAAAGATATAGTGGTTAAGTCGCGGACTCTAAGTGGTTTTGATGCACCTTATATCCCTGGCTGGGACTGTCACGGTCTGCCGATTGAGCACAATGTAGAGAAAAAGATTGGCAAAGCTGGCGTCAAAGTCGAGTACTCCGCTTTCCGCAAGAAATGTCGCGACTACGCGATGAAGCAGGTTGATGGTCAGCGTGAAGGCTTTGTGCGCATCGGTGTATTTGGCGATTGGGAGCGACCCTATCTGACCATGAATTACCATGTCGAGGCGGATACTATTCGCGCGCTTGGAAAAATTGCTGCCAACGGTCATCTGGTCAAAGGTTACAAGCCGGTCTACTGGAGTGTTGTCGGTGGTTCCGCGCTAGCCGAAGCTGAGGTTGAGTATCAGGATAAAACCTCTTACAGCATTGATGTTGCCTACCCGGTAGTTGGCGAGCAGCTGGAAAAAATAACCGCGGCCTTTGCTGGTGCGCCCGGCGAAGGTGAGATCAATATGTTGATCTGGACCACCACGCCCTGGACTATCCCCAGCAGTCAGGCTATTTCGGTGGGTGCCGAGCTGAGTTATGTGTTGGTACAGATTAATACCGAGAATGGCCCAATGCGACTGGTCTGCTCTGAGCTTTTGCTCGAGTCAGTGATGCAGCGTCTGGAGATTGAAGACTTTCAAATACTGGCGACCTGTGAGGGTCAGCAGTTGGAAAATATTGTCGCAAGACACCCATTTTACGATCGCGATATTCCGGTCTTACTCGGTGAACACGTGACTACTGATGCCGGTACCGGCTGTGTGCATACAGCCCCTGATCACGGTATGGAAGATTTCGTGGTAGCTAAACAGTATGGCATCGAGACCCTTAACTACATTCTGGATAACGGTGTCTTCCACGACGATGTTGAGCTATTTGCCGGTCAGCATGTCTACAAGGTCGATGACTCTGTTCTCGAAGTACTGCGCGAACACCATCGTCTACTTAGCTGTGGAAAATTTGTTCATAGCTACGCTCATTGCTGGCGCACCAAAACTCCACTGATCTATCGCGCTACACCCCAGTGGTTTATCTCTATGGATAAAAATGGCTTGTTGGAAAAAGCCAAGGCGGCGATTAAAGATGTTAGCTGGCACCCGGATTGGGGTCAGGCACGAATCGAAGGTATGCTCGACAACAGCCCGGATTGGTGTATTTCCCGTCAGCGCACCTGGGGTGTACCTATTGCGCTATTTGTTCATAAGCAGACTGGTGAGCTTCACCCCAACACTCCAGTACTGGTTGAGCAGGTTGCTCAGCTGGTCGAGAAGGACGGTATTGATGCCTGGTTTGAGTTGGATGCGGCGGATTTAATCGGTGCAGATACGGCTGATTATCAGAAGGTTACCGACACGCTCGATGTCTGGTTTGATTCCGGTGTTACCCACGAATCAGTGGTCAACGCCCGTGAAGAATTACGCTATCCGGCAGATCTCTATCTGGAGGGTTCGGACCAGCATCGCGGTTGGTTCCAGTCATCGCTGAAAACAGCAATTGCGATCAATGGCACTGCACCCTACAAAGCGGTTCTCACTCACGGCTTTACCGTGGATGAACACGGTCGCAAGATGTCCAAGTCGGTGGGCAATGTGATATCGCCGAAAAAGGTGATCAATGATATGGGTGCAGATGTTCTGCGTCTGTGGATTGCTTCGGCAGATTTTAGTGGTGAGATGACTGTATCCGATGAGATTTTAAATCGCGCGGGAGATTCCTATCGTCGAATCCGCAATACGGCGCGTTATTTCCTCTCTAATCTGGATGGTTTTGATCCTGCCGAGCACGCAGTTGAACACAGTGATTTGCTGGCTCTGGATCGCTGGGCGATCGATTGCGCGGCGCAGCTGCAGGAAGAAATTATCAGCGCCTATGACCAGTTTCAGTTTCACCTGATCTACCAGAAATTACATAACTTCTGTGTTCGCGATATGGGTGGCTTCTATCTGGATATTATCAAAGACCGAATCTATACCTGTCCTGAAGACAGTCTGCCGCGCCGTTCGGCACAGACCGCTCTGTTTCATATTGCCGAGGCGTTCACCCGCTGGATCTCTCCTATCCTGAGCTTTACCGCTCATGAGATCTGGGGCTTTATGCCCGGCAAGCGAGAGTCTTCAGTGTTTCTTGCGGAGTGGTACCCGCTGCCGCGCCTGATGGCCGATGAAAAAATCGATCAGCAGGATTGGGCAGCGATACTGCAGGCCAAGGAAGCGATCAATAAGGTGATTGAAGACCAGCGCAACCAGGGTGTTATCAAAGGATCACTGGGTGCAGATATACAGCTGTTCGTCTCTCCAGAGTTACAGCAGTCACTGGCCAAGCTGGGTGATGAATTGCGCTTTGTCACCATTACCTCAAAGGCCAGTCTGTTACCTCTGACTGAGGCAGCA
>ENA-OQVM01000301-OQVM01000301.1-marine-metagenome-genome-assembly--contig:-NODE-301-length-80691-cov-6.018161_pt1 | contig 80691 bp, 72 predicted proteins | sample MGYA00237776_ERZ505498 | MGnify/ENA primary metagenome ERZ505498 (study PRJEB26159, sample SAMN06265151) | marine metagenome | isolation source: Helgoland LTER site | place: Germany:Helgoland, sampling... | reverse complement strand
AATGCTTGCAAGTACCAGACAATATTACGCTCGTGAAACTGCCGCCATACTCACCCAAACTGAACCCCATGGAAAACATCTGGGCCTATCTGCGGTCAAACAAACTCGCTATCTCGGTCTTCGACACCTACGAGGGAATCCTCAAAAAATGTGCCCAAGCGTGGAACTTCTTCGCCAACGATCCAGAACGAATAACTTCGATCACCAAAAGAGATTGGATCAAGGTCAACTATTAGGGCGGTTGGTATAAATTCTGTCTTGTAACCGTTCGTTGTAGATGCAGTTTGAAGCCGACACCAAAAATATGGTTTCAAGCGCCTCAATCTGTCTCATTATTCGTCTTTATATTCAGCATTGTCTCAAAATGACCGGTCACATTTTGAAGACACACAAATGGCACGACAATCCCTGCTTACCGCAGAAACCTGACAAGAACTGTTCGGCCTTCCGGAAGACCCAAAGCAACTGATGCGTTTTTACACTCTGAGCTGGGACGATCATGGTTTGATCCGAACCCGGCGGAGGGATGAAAATCGTCTTGGCCTTGCGATACACATCGCGCTGTTGCGCCATCCGGGTCTGGGATGGCTCAATGGTTCGGTGCTCCCGGGTCATTCATCACTTGACTGGCTGAACAGTTGGCCATGCCGGACATATTTCAGGCAGCACCGGTGCGTGGATATGTCGTTTTTGCTGTTTTAGACGCATATTAAACACGAGAAATATATCCGTATTTTAACAACCAACAATAGGCCTTTTCAACATTCATCAGATTAATTTTAAGCGCGGCCGCGACGGTGTCTATTGCCACGCCTTGGGTCCCAGACTTGGTAATCTGGCTCATCACGGCCGAAATTGTCTCGACCGTCTCAAACTGATGCCCTGCAGATACATAACGCCGCAGTTTAAACATTTCTTCAATAGATATATCACTGCTGTTCATAGCTTTGCAGATTTGCGTACCATGGGGCATGAAGTGTGTCGGGAACTGCGACAGATAATCCATTGGTGGAGGTGCTATGGGGTGACTGTTGGGGTATTGTCGCTTGGTTTGAGCTGTACAGGCGCGAATTTCCGCGAGATGCGCCCAGACATCTTGCATCTGCGGTACGACAACCGACCAATCATACGTGGTTTCGACGCGCTTAATCGCATTTTCGCCCATTTTTTTGCGTAACGTATCGTTTGACGCCAAGCCGACAATTGCGTCAATCATTGCCGGCACATTGATTTCGACCTGTGCTGATAAATTACCCGAATATTGGGCGAAATTTATTTGATCCAGATGTAAAAGCCTCGCTTGGTTGGCAGTTTGTGCGCCACTTAGACTGAATGTCGGCACCCTGATGCCAACATCGGGGCTGACGGTATCGCGCAGACCGTCCCAGTCCGAGGCAATCACGGGCAGACCTGCGGCCATCGCCTCGACCGGCGAGAGCCCGAATGATTCTTGCGTGTTGTCGATCGGATATGCGGCAATGTCAGCGCCTGAATAGGCCTTATCGCGGTTGCCTGATACATCCCCGTCAAGATAATGATAGCCGACATCTGGCATCAAAGCTGCGGCACCATCCTCAAACACTTTTTTTGAATGGGTCTCGGCATAATAGCCGCACGCGACCATGTGCAATTTTTTTTGGCTGCCCAACGCCTTTTGGGCGTGTTGGAGGGATATGAATAAAGGCAAGGGATCAAATTTTGAATAAGGGCTGAGACGGGCCACGGTTGATACGACGATATCATCTTCTGTCCAACCCATCTCTTGGCGAAAGCTATGGCGTATCTCTGGCTTGCGGCTAAAATCTTTGGCATGAATGCCAAGTGGTACAACGGGCAACTGTGGGCGCTGTGGCACAGTACCAAAACGGTGAGATAGAAAATCATCTGCGGTTTCAAACAGATATTGCATTGCTGAGTGCACCGCCCGAGATGTGCAAATAATCGCATCCCATTCGGCCTGTGGACTGGCGCGCAGGCTGTATATCCCATCCATGCTGGCAGCGCTTGAAATGGTATGGGTCAGACCGCAAAGTGAATAGCTTTCCATGCCGAAATGTAGCCGTTGCCAAGCTTGTTTTTGATAGTTCGGCATAGAGATAAACATTGCGCCCAGTTCCTGCAACGGCTGTGGCGCGCTGCATAGGACGCCTTTGACCGGTTTGGATGCACCGTGTTCTTTTGCGATTTTTTTGAAAGCTTCAAGCCGCTTATCGTTAGTGGAAAGGGCGATGAATTCGTCAACATCAGCGTGGTCAAAAAAACCCTTTAGAAAAGATTGTCCGGCAATGCGGCGGCCGTTCAAGCCTTTTTTTGGGTCAAATCCGTCCTCAATATAATAAATGGCGGCATTACGTTTGGCGTCTGGCATGAAAATGAATCCAAATAAAATATTTTGTAAATACAGACCACGGCGTCTGTAAAAGCTGGGCACTGGTCGTGCGGCAGGACCCCTGCCAGAACCGTGACCACGCTGTGCCCGTTATTGTGGTCAATTATGGCGAAACCGTGACAACAACCTTTGAAATAACAGGCTAAATGAATTCCCCAAAATACATAATAATTTCGTATAACTGCATCACGACACGATTTATGCGCTTAAGGTCGCCTGTACAGCACGGGTCCAGCCGGCATATTTGTCTTGTCTTGTTTTTGAATCCATATCAGGGGTAAACCGCGTCTGACACGCCCATGTTTTGGCAAAGCCTGCCATGTCGGGATAAAGTCCGCAGTGCATACCGGCCAACCAGGCGGCCCCAAGGGCTGTGGTTTCTAAAAACTCTGGTCTGTCGACGGGTGCGTCGATAATATCTGATACAAATTGCATGGTCCAGTTTGACGCGCTCATGCCGCCGTCCACCCGCAATACTGGCTGGCCTCCTGATTGATTCCAATCGGCTTGCATGGCTTGCAATAGGTCGCGCGTTTGAAAGCCGACGCTCTCAAGGGCCGCACGGGAAAACTCGGCCGGGCCAGAATTGCGTGACAAACCAAAAATCGCACCGCGACATTCAGCATTCCAATAGGGGGCCCCAAGCCCGGTAAAAGCGGGCACCATCACCACGTTTTGCCCGCTGTCGGCCGCCTCGGCCAGCGCTTGTGTTTCGCCGGCATGATCAATGATTTGCAACCCGTCGCGTAACCATTGCACCACAGCGCCAGCAATAAAAATTGACCCCTCCAATGCATAGGTCGGGGTGCCGTTCAATTGATATGCAATCGTCGTGAGCAGGCGATTTTTTGATGTAACTGGTGTGGCTCCGGTGTTTAAAAGTGCAAAACATCCGGTGCCATAGGTTGATTTCATCATCCCAGGCTCGAAACAGGCTTGTCCCACGGTTGCGGCTTGCTGGTCACCGGCAACACCACAGATTGCGATGGGGCCACCAAACAGTGACGGGTCGGTCCACCCAAAATCTGCGGCACAATCCAGCACTTTGGGCAGCATGCAAACTGGGATTTCCAGCAGGCTGCACATCATATGGCTCCAGCGGCCCTTGCAAATGTCATATAACAGGGTCCGCGCAGCATTGGTGGCATCGGTTACGTGTACTGCGCCCTTCGTCAATTTCCAGATCAAGAAACAATCTACGGTTCCAAACAACAAATCGCCCGCGTTTGCCCGCTCACGGGCACCGGGCACATTGGCGAGAATCCAGCTCAGTTTTGTGCCTGAAAAATATGGATCAAGTCTCAGCCCGGTGCGGTCGGTGACCATTTGTTCATGGCCAAGGTCACGCAGTTTTTGGCATTGGGGGGCGGTACGGCGATCCTGCCAGACAATGGCGTTATAGACCGGTTCGCCAGTGTGCTTATCCCACACAAGCGTGGTTTCGCGCTGATTGGTAATTCCGATTGCCGCAATGTCGCCTGAGGTCAGCGCCGCTTGTGAAAGTGCCGCCCGGCAGGTGGCAAGCGTGCTGTCCCACAGATCGGCCGGATTATGTTCGACCCAGCCGGAATTGGGATAGTGTTGGGTGAATTCTTGCTGCGCAGAGGTTACTTGCGCCATCGCACTATTAAAAATGATCGCCCTGCTTGAGGTGGTTCCCTGATCAATCGCTAGAATATGGGTCATATCCCCCCCTTTATGTGTATCAGCGCTCTTTTGGTGTCACACTTAGCGGGTCTTTGCCCTGAAAGAAATAGTCCCGCTCAGTTGTGGTTTGAAAAGGCTGCCATGTGGTTTTGCAACCGAGGTTGCCACCGTTCGCATGCCTGTAATTAAAGGTGCACTCAGATGTCATTGGACGCATGGTCTTGCGGATGCTCTGCCATCCAAACCCCCAGCGCGTTGGTCTGTTCTTCGGTCAACCGCAACCCCAGTTTCGAGCGGCGCCACACCACGTCTTCGGCAGTGCGAGCGTATTCGTGGCGCATCAGCCATGCGACTTCGCGTTCGGTGAGAGTGGCACCAAAATCCTGCCCAAGTTGGCTGGTGGTTTGCACCGTGCCTAGCATATTTTGGGCGTCTGTCCCATAAGCCCGAACCAAACGCTGCGCCCATTTTCGATCAAGAAATGTGTAGGCGGCGCAAAGCTCGGTGATCAGACGGTCCACATCTCCTACAGGAAAATCACCACCCGGCAGAGCGATACCTGCAGTCCAAGGCGGCGTGGCGTGCGCAAAGAAGGGAGTGATTTTTTCCAGAGCGGATTCAGCGAGCTTACGGTATGTAGTAATTTTACCACCAAAAATATTCAGCATTGGCGCGCCCTGAGCCCCCAGCGCATCTTGATCCAGCGTCAATACATAGTCACGCGTCGCCGCAGTGGCCGAGGCTGCCCCATCGTCATAAAGTGGGCGCACTCCGGAATAGCTCCAGACCACATCCTTTTTCGTCACCGGTTTGTCGAAATAACGCGACGCAAATTGCAACAGATAATCGCGTTCCTGTGGAGAGCATTCGGCAGGGGTGGAGGGGTCGTCGTGGTCGGCATCCGTCGTGCCGATCAGGGTGAAATCGCTCTCATAAGGAATGGCAAAGATGATCCGCCCGTCCGTGCCCTGAAAAAAATAACATTTTTCGTGGTCAAATAGTTTTTTCGTGACGATATGGCTACCACGGACCAAACGCACCCCATCTGTGGCGTTGATCCCGGCGGTGTGACGCAAAATGTTTGCCACCCAGGGCCCCCCGGCATTTACCAGCATCCGTGCTCGCACCACCCGCGGCTCTCCGCTTGGGGTGTCGTTAATTGTGATATGCCACAAATCATCGTGACGGCGTGCCTCGGTGACTTTGGTGCGGGTCAGAATTTGGGCGCCGCGGGCTTCAGCATCGCGGGCATTCAGTACCACAAGTCTGGAATCCTCGATCCAGCAATCAGAATATTCATAGGCCTTTTCGAATTTGTCGTTCAAAGGCACGCCTGCAGGGTCGTGGCGCAAATCCAACGTGCGGGTGGCGGGCAAAAATTTGCGGCCTCCCAATGTGTCGTACATAAACAGGCCAAGGCGCAATAACCAAGCCGGGCGTCGCCCCTTCATGCCGGGCAAGACGCGGTTTAACAGCCGTGATGTCGGGGTGTCGCTCTCAAAGCGCATATCGGCGTGGTAGGGCAATACAAAACGCATCGGCCAACTGATATGCGGCATCGCCCTCAACAGCGTTTCGCGTTCAATCAAAGCCTCGCGCACCAGTCGAAACTCAAAATATTCAAGATAGCGCAGGCCACCATGAAACAATTTGGTTGAGGCCGACGAGGTTGCCGAGCCTAGATCATTCATCTCGGCCAAGGTCACAGACAGGCCACGACCGGCAGCATCGCGTGCAATCCCGCAGCCGTTAATGCCGCCGCCAATGATGAACAGATCGGATATATTGTCATTTGAATGTGCCATGGTCGTCCTTAATGAGCTGCCCGTATTTTTGCGCGGTTTAGATGACTGATGTCAATATAAATGTTCGTATATGTTCGTTTTAATTGCTGAGGTGGTGATTTATCGTACAATCAGAAAGCATGCAACATTTACCATTGATGGATCGGTTACAGGCGCGTCATTCGTAATGCACCGAGGTCTGTGGTTGATCATTGTGCTGTGAGCGCTTAGCGTTATGTCTGTGTTTACAGGAGCTCCCGATGTCGCAAACGCTTCGCCTGCCGGAAATACTTGAGCTCGCTCGCGAGACCGGGAAAGTTGCTGTTGAAGATCTTGCGGCGCATTTTGGGGTCACGGTACAGACCATCCGGCGCGACCTCAGTGAGTTGGCCGAAGTTGGGCAACTTGATCGTGTGCATGGCGGCGCGGTTCTGCCCTCGGGGATCACCAACCTGGGCTATGAAGAGCGTCGGTCACTGAACCAACCGGCCAAGCGCGCGTTAGCGCGGGCCTGTGCCAATGATATCCCGGCGGGGGCGTGCGTGTTTTTAAATATCGGCACCTCGACCGAGGCCGTGGCGCGGGAATTACTACACCACAACGATTTAATGGTGGTGACCAATAATATGAATGTGGCCTCTATTCTCGCGCCAAACACCAACTGCGAAATCATCATGGCGGGTGGCGTTCTGCGCCGTGCCGATGGTGGTTTGGTGGGCAGTCTGACCACCAGGATGATCGCACAATTTAAATTTGATTACGCGGTGATTGGGTGTTCGGCGCTGGATCAAGACGGCGATGTGTTGGATTTTGACTTTCAAGAGGTCACGGTGAGCCAGACAATTATCGCACAGGCCCGCCAGACGTTCTTGGTGGCAGACCACTCAAAATTCCAACGTCATGCCCCGGTGAGGATTACGTCCCTTTCCAAGCTGGATCGATTTTACACCGATTTGGCCTTGGTCCCACCGCTTGCCACCGCATGCAAGACTTGGCAGACTGACGTGCGGCTTTGCGCTTAGCTCAGCTCCGCAGTCCATCAAGGGCGTTTGCGCATCCGGTCAGTGCGGCGTAATCGTCATGCACCAAAGCAACCTCAAAACGCTCCATAACCTTTGAAAACCGCCCCATGGCGTAAAATGATGCTGCAAAATCGCAGGGCTTTAGATAGGGCATGAGGGCTCTGGCAACGCCCCCAACCAAATAAATCCCGCCATAGGGTAGGTGGATCAAGGCCAAGTCGGCACAAAGCTGCGCAAGCAAACGCACTGTAATCTGCACGGTTTGGCGCGCAAGTGGATCCGACGCGTCTGCCATGGCTGCCATGATCTGGTGTGCACTCAGGCTGTGGGCTTGCCCTGCTGTCTGGGCAAAATATTGGTAGACGGTTTCAAGCCCAGACCCTGCCAGCACATGTTCAACAGAAGCAAAGCCCTGTTTGTTCTGGAGATAAAGCATCAGATCAAGATCTTCTTGGCTGCGTACGGGCAGTCCGATGTGTCCTGTTTCCGAGGCGGGAACGCGCACCCCTGAGGCGTCAGTCAGCGCCAGCGCCGCGTTGCAGCCTGTGCCGATCCCGATGACAAGCTTCGCGCCGTGGCTTTGGAAGTCTTGACGCGGTGCAGGCAAGGAAAGAACCTTTTCGAACGCGCTGTTGGGCAAGTCTTGCAACGCATGGGCTTGCGCCTGAAGATCATTGATAACCGCCACAGTATCCGCGCCAGTGACCTTTTTCAGGCTGGCGTGATCAATCGACCAGTTCAAGTTGGTCAGATGTCCGGTGCCGTTTTCGACTGGACCTGCGATTGCAACACAGGCCGCAGTGATCTGGCCTGCAGAAGATGCATCGCAATACCGCTGGATTACGGCATGTAAACTGTCAAAATCACGATTGGCGTACCGTTGAATTGCAGTGCGGTCTATAGTGCCGTCTTGGGCTAAAGCGATCCTTGTATTGGTACCACCAACATCTGCCACAAGTGTGGTCATATTAAGGTTTTTGGGCATGTGGTGTCTCCTTGCTGGCTGGGTGTTGCATACCCAATTACAGGGTCAACCTTCAAGTGCTCAGACCGCAACAACAGGTGTATGCGGGCCGCAGTTCGCAAACGCGCAATGCGGGGTTTTTGGGGTAAACAAAATAGATTACTTATGTTCCGCCTTCGTTCTCATTTTTTCATTGGACGCTTGGCACAAAGCGATTACATACACCCCTAACAGATGGGATGGTCAATGGCAGAGCAGAAATTTATCGAAGTTCGCGGCGCTCGGGAACACAATCTGAAATCCATTGATGTGGATATTCCCCGCGATCAACTGGTGGTGATCACTGGCTTGTCGGGGTCAGGGAAATCCTCATTGGCGTTTGACACCATCTATGCTGAAGGTCAGCGGCGCTATGTGGAATCGCTCTCGGCCTATGCGCGTCAATTTCTCGATATGATGGAAAAGCCTGACGTCGACCACATCAGTGGTCTGAGCCCTGCGATTTCGATTGAGCAGAAAACCACAAGTAAAAATCCGCGCTCGACCGTTGGCACGGTCACCGAGATATATGATTATTTGCGGCTGTTGTTCGCCCGTGCCGGTACCCCCTATAGTCCGGCCACCGGCAAACCAATTGAGGCCCAGCAGGTACAGGATATGGTCGACCGGGTGCTAACAATGACGTCCGATACGCGGGCATATCTGCTGGCACCGATTGTGCGTGACCGCAAGGGCGAGTATCGCAAAGAGTTTCTGGAACTGCGCAAACAGGGGTTTCAGCGGGTCAAAGTCGACGGTACGTTTTACGAATTGGACGAACCGCCGGTGCTGGATAAAAAATTCCGGCATGATATCGACGTCGTGGTCGACCGCATTGTGGTGCGTGCGGGTATCGAGACCCGGCTTGCCGACAGTTTTCGCACTGCACTTGATTTGGCCGATGGCATTGCCATCCTTGAGACCGCTCCGAAAGAGGGTGCAGCGGAGCGGATGACGTTTAGTGAAAACTTTGCCTGCCCTGTGAGTGGCTTTACCATTCCCGAGATCGAGCCGCGGCTGTTTTCGTTCAACGCGCCCTTTGGCGCCTGTCCTGATTGCGACGGTTTGGGAAAAGAGCTTTTTTTTGATGCGCGCCTTGTGGTGCCCGATGTTACTTTGAAAGTCGGGGATGGTGCGCTGGCACCCTGGCGCAAGGGCAAAAGTCCGTATTTCACCCAGACAATCGAGGCGATTGCAAAACATTATAAATTCAAACCCTCGACAAAATGGAAGGATTTGTCGGAAAAAGTACAGCGGGTGTTTTTGTACGGTTCTGGCAAGGAAGAGATCCAGTTTCGCTATGACGAAGGCGGTCGGGTATATCAAATTTCGCGGGTGTTCGAGGGTGTCATTCCCAATATGGAGCGGCGCTATCGCGAAACCGATAGCAACTGGGTGCGCGAAGAGTTCGAAAATTATCAAAACAATCGTCCCTGTGGCGGTTGTGGCGGCTTCCGGTTGCGGCCAGAGGCGCTGGCAGTTAAAATTGCCGATCTGCACGTTGGGCAGGTGGTGCAAATGTCAATTCGCGAGGCCTTTAAGTGGTGTGAGACAGTGCCTGAAAACCTGACGGCTCAGAAAAACGAAATCGCCAAAGCCATTTTGAAGGAGGTGCGCGAGCGCCTGGGGTTTTTAAACAATGTCGGGTTGGAATATCTGACGCTCAGCCGAAACTCCGGTACGCTGTCCGGTGGTGAAAGCCAACGGATTAGACTGGCCAGTCAAATCGGCAGCGGCTTGACAGGTGTCCTTTATGTGCTGGATGAACCGTCAATCGGGCTGCACCAACGCGACAATGATCGCCTGTTGATCACATTGAAAAACCTGCGAGATCAGGGCAATACGGTGATCGTCGTCGAACACGACGAAGAGGCGATCCGCGAGGCGGATTATGTCTATGACATTGGTCCCGGTGCGGGGGTCCACGGCGGCGAGGTGGTCAGCCACGGCACACCCGAGCACATAGCCAATGATAAAGTCTCGATCACCGGCCAGTATTTGTCTGGCATACGATCCATTGAGGTCCCGGCTGTGCGGCGCAAGGGAAACGGCAAAAAGCTGCAGGTGATCAAAGCCACTGGCAATAATCTCAAGAATGTCAGTGCCGATTTTCCTTTGGGCAAGTTTGTCTGTGTCACTGGCGTTTCAGGGGGCGGTAAATCCACCCTGACCATTGAGACCCTGTTCAAAACCGCCTCGATGCGATTGAACGGCGCGCGGCAAACGCCGGGTCCTTGTGAGACGATTAAAGGGCTCGAGCATCTCGACAAGGTGATCGATATCGATCAGCGCGCAATCGGACGTACGCCGCGCTCCAATCCCGCCACCTATACAGGGGCCTTTACGCCGATCCGGGATTGGTTCTCGGGGCTGCCGGAATCCAAGGCGCGTGGGTATAAGCCGGGGCGGTTCTCGTTTAATGTCAAGGGGGGGCGTTGCGAGGCTTGTCAGGGGGACGGGCTGATCAAAATCGAGATGCATTTCCTGCCCGATGTCTATGTCACCTGCGAGACCTGTCGTGGTGCCCGTTACAATCGCGAAACGTTGGAAATAAAGTTTAAAGGCAAAAGCATAGCCGATGTTCTTGATATGACTGTGGAGGATGCGCAGATGTTTTTTCAGGCGGTGCCCAGCATCCGAGAAAAAATGGATGCGCTGGTACGCGTAGGATTGGGCTATATCAAGGTTGGCCAGCAGGCGACGACCCTGTCTGGGGGCGAGGCGCAGCGGGTAAAACTGTCGAAAGAACTCGCGCGCCGTTCAACCGGGCGTACTTTGTATATTCTCGATGAGCCCACCACTGGATTGCATTTTGAAGATGTGCGTAAGCTATTGGAAGTGTTGCACGAACTTGTTGAGACAGGCAATACTGTGATCGTGATTGAGCATAACCTCGATGTGGTCAAAACCGCAGACTGGATTATAGATATCGGTCCGGAAGGGGGTGATGGCGGGGGTGAAATTGTTGCGTTTGGCACGCCGGAAACAGTAGCCAAAAATACGAAAAGTTACACCGGTCGCTATCTGAAACAGATGCTCACCCCACGGCGGTTTGCCGCAGAGTGATTTTAGATCTCTAGCTTACGCGCTTTTGTTTATTCCTGACTGCGAGGGACTATCGCCCGCGCGACTCAAATCGGGGCAGCATGGCTGAAAAGTCCCGACCGCTGCCGTCTTCGTCCTCGACAAAGCGCCGGTACAGATCTGTCGCTGCTTGGCCCAGTGGGGTATCGGCATCGACGGCCTCGGCGGCCTGTTGCGACAAGCGCAGGTCTTTCAGCATCAGATCTGCGGCAAACCCGGGCTGATACCCGTGATCGGCAGGCGAGGTCGGGCCAATCCCGGGGGCAGGGCAATAGGCATTCATGGTCCAGCTATAGCCCGATGAGGTGCTGACCACATCGAACATCGCTTGACGATCAAGACCCAATTTATCGGCCAGTGCAAAGGCTTCACAACTGGCGATCATGGTCACGCCTAGGATCATATTATTGCAGATTTTAGCCGCTTGCCCGTTTCCGGCCGCGCCACAATGCACGGCTTTCTGGCCCATGATCTCAAACAGAGGCTGTGCGGTGTGAAACGCGTCTTCTGCACCACCCACCATAAAGGTCAGCGTGCCGGCGGTTGCGCCGCCTGTGCCTCCTGAAACCGGTGCATCCAGCGCTGTAATGCCTCGACCTGCGGCGTCTTGGGCGACGGCGCGTGTGCTGTCCACATCGACGGTTGAACAATCCAACAAAATACTACCCTCGCGCATTGCCGGTAGAATTTGCTGTGCAACGGCGCGCAGGATTGGGCCGTTGGGCAGCATGGTGATGACCAGATCAGCCTGAGTGACGGCCTCTGCGGCAGAGGCGGCGGAGGTCATGCCCTCGACAGTGATCCCAGCGGTGTCAAAACCGGTCACACGGTGACCGGCCTTAATCAGATTGGCGGCCATCGGCGCGCCCATGTTCCCAAGACCGATAAAGCCTATTTGCATTCCTGCCTCCTCAAATGTTAATTTTGCGCGGCCCAGCGGCATCAACATGCGCGATACTGCCACCGATGGCACCGCGTCCAGAGCATGCTGCCACTGCGGACTGCGGTCTTTGTCGATGATCGCGGCGCGAATACCTTCCAGAAAGTCCCCATGCTCCATCGCACGATAGGTAAAACGGTACTCCAACTCCAGTGCTTTGTGAATCTGGGTGGTGCCCCGCAGACGGTGAATGCTCTCAACGCCACAAGCCATCGCAAGCGGTGAGTTGCGCGCCATCAACCCAAGCGTTTTCTGACTGAAAGCGCTGTTATCATGGCGCAGCGCATTGACGATATCGGTGAGTGTTTCACCGTTAAAGTGGCGGTCAATCAATGGCTTGTCGCGGGCCACTGGTCCCTCGGGGGCGGGTTGCGCCGCCGCGGTAATCAGCGTGCAATCCCCAGTTTTTTGCAGGCGGTCAATCAAAGACGGCCAGTGATCTTGCGGTATAAAATGATCAGCAAAGCCGGCAAGAATGGCGTCACCGGCATTCATCCGTGTGGCAGTTGTGCCCAAGTATTCACCCAACCGACCTGGCGCTGAGGCCAAAATTAACGAGCCTCCGACATCGGGGATCAAACCGATACCACATTCAGGCATGGCAATCTGACTGCTTTCACCAACCACGCGGTGACTGCCATGACAGCCCAAGCCGACGCCGCCGCCCATGGTAAAGCCCTGCATAAAGCTGATCACCGGTTTGGGATAGGCGTGCAGCTTGGCATTGAGCCGATACTCATCGCGCCAAAAGGTTTGGCCGTAGGCAAAATCACCCTGCGTGCCGGTCGCATATAACTCGGCTATGTCGCCGCCAGCGCAAAACGCCTTTTCGCCGGCCGCGTCGAATATCACCACAGCCACAGAGGGATCACTTCGCCATGCTTCAAGCGCCGCCTCTATGGCGGTGCACATGGCATAGGTCATTGCATTCATTGCCTTAGGCCGGTTGAGGGTAATGCGTCCGGCGCTGCCGTTTTTGATGATGATTATATCCGTCATTAGCCGCGGTCCGACAGCATCTGGCGCGAAATAATCATACGCATAATTTCATTTGTGCCTTCAAGAATTTGATGGACGCGCAAATCGCGCACGATTTTTTCGATGCCGTAATCGCTTAGATAGCCATAGCCCCCATGCAATTGCAGACAGGTATTGGCCACCTCAAAGCTGGCATCTGTGACGTACAGTTTTGCCATGGCACAAAATTTACCCGCGTCGGCGGCTTTCGTGTCCAGCTTCCATGCCGCTTGATGCAGAAAGACCCGCGCCGATTGGAGTTTCACCTCCATTTCTGCCAGCTTAAACTGCAGGGCTTGAAATTGATCGATGGTTTTGCCGAAAGCTCTGCGTTCGCCCATATAGGCCAGCGTCATATTCAACGCGTTTTGCGCGCCGCCAAGCGCTGATGCGGCAATGTTGAGCCGCCCGCCATCTAATCCGGCCATGGCATAGTGAAAGCCGTGCCCCTCATCGCCGATCAGATTGTCGCTCGGAATTTTACAATCGTCGAACTGCACCTGAGCTGTGGGTTGGGCGCGCCATCCCATCTTGTCTTCAAGGGCGCCAAAAGACAGCCCCCGCGCGCCATCTTCGACGACAACGGCGCTGATCCCCTTGGGGCCGTCTTCACCTGTGCGGCACATCACGATATAGGCATCAGAATAGCCGCCGCCAGATATAAAGGCCTTGGTGCCGCTCAGTGCGTATCCCTCATTGCTGCGGGTGGCGCGGGTGCGCAATGCAGCCGCATCCGAGCCAGATCCGGGTTCGGTCAGACAGTAGCTGAATATTTTGGTCATCGCGCAGATATCCGGCAGCCATTTGGCGCGGGTTTCAGCCGAGCCAAAGCTATCAATCATGCCGCCACACATATTGTGGATCGACAGAAAGGATCCCACCGACGGGCAGGCCATGGCCAGGGCTTCAAACACCAGCGCAGCATCCAGACGGCTCAGACCCGAGCCACCACTTTGTTCGCGGACATAAATGCCTGCCAGGCCCAATTCGGCCACTTTTGGCCACAGATCCTTTGGGATTGCACCCTGCCTATCCCATGTCAGCGCATGAGGGGCGATATGGTCTTGTCCAAACCCGTACGCCATATCAAAAATAGCGTTTTGTTCCTCGGTACGTGCAAAGTCCATTGTGTTCTCCCCTTTATAAGTGCCACAAAAGCCAAAGACTAATACAGCATTATTTCAATCGTGTTTCCGTCAGGGCCACAGGGCGGGTGTTGGAGGTAAATAGCCTGTGCCACCGTGTAAAAATGGCCAGCTCCGTCTCTCTCATCGCGCCAGGGCCTTTATTAGTGTCGGGAGCAGATCAGACAGATGTCTTCAGCCGTTAGTAGGGCAGGGTGCGGCCCAGATCACTGGGAAAGGGCGCCACGCCCAATATGGGCATGGCGCCTGCGATGGCTAGTCCATCGCTTTGAAGTTAAACTCGCCACCCTGCTTAATGCCCGAGGGCCAGCGCGCAGTGACAGTTTTGGTGCGGGTATAGAATTTAAACGCATCGGGGCCGTGCTGGTTCAGATCGCCGAACACTGATTTTTTCCAGCCGCCAAATGTGTGATAGGCCAGCGGCACAGGGATCGGAACATTGATCCCAACCATGCCAACGTTGATCCGGTTGGCAAAATCGCGTGCCGCATCACCATCTCGGGTAAAGATTGCTGTGCCATTGCCGTATTCATGATCCATTGCCAATCCAAGCGCCTCTTCGTAATTTCCGGCGCGTACTGTACACAGGACTGGGCCAAAGATTTCTTTGGTATAGATGTCCATATCCGGTGTGACATTATCGAATAAATGTGGCCCAACGAAAAACCCGTCCTCATAACCCTGCAGGTTGAAATCACGGCCGTCCACCACCAGAGTTGCGCCCTGATCAACGCCGGTTTGAACGAGGTTTAGGATGTTCTGTTTGGCGGCAGCGGTGACCACGGGGCCGTAATCTACGTCCTGTCCCGAGGTGTAGGGCCCGACTTTCAGCTTTTCGATCCGCGGCACCAGTTTTTCGATCAACCGGTCTGCGGTCTCATCACCGACTGGAACCGCAACAGAAATTGCCATGCAGCGTTCGCCTGCAGCACCATAACCAGCCCCGATTAACGCATCGGCTGCCTGATCCATATCAGCATCTGGCATGATTATCATATGGTTTTTGGCGCCGCCAAAGCACTGCACTCGCTTACCGTTTGAACAGCCACGGCCGTAGATGTATTCGGCAATCGGAGTGGAGCCAACAAAACCGATCGACTGAATCACTTCATGATCAAGAATTGCATCCACAGCCTCTTTGTCGCCGTTAACAACCTGAAGAATGCCCTTTGGAAGCCCGGCCTCTTCCATCAGTTCGGCCATCATCAACGGTACCGAAGGGTCGCGCTCTGATGGTTTGAGAATGAACGCATTGCCACAGACGATAGCAGGGGCAAACATCCACATCGGGATCATGGCAGGAAAGTTAAACGGGGTAATGCCTGCGCAGACCCCCAGCGCCTGGCGCATTGAGTACATGTCAATGCCCGGCCCAGCACTGTCGGTGAAATCGCCTTTCAGCATCTGTGGCGCACCGATGCAATATTCAACAACCTCCAAACCGCGCTGTACGTCACCCTGCGCATCGGGCAGGGTTTTGCCGTGCTCGCGGCTCAGCGCCTCGGCCAGCGCATCCATATCACGGTTCAGCAGGTCAACAAATTTCATCATCACCCGCGCCCGGCGCTGTGGATTGACCGCGCCCCATGCGACCTGTGCGGCGGCGGCAATCTCGACCGCTTGCGCCATTTCGTCTGCGGAGGCTAAGGGAACCTTGGCCTGAACTTCTCCGGTGGCGGGATTGTAGACGTTGCTAAACCGACCAGAAGTGCCCTTAACATGGGCGCCATTGATGTAATGTGTAAGCTCTTGCATTTTGTTTCTTCGTTCCTTGTTCTTCACCAAGGTATGGCCAAGGATTGGCCGGGTTTTTGGCGGGGTTCTCGCCCAGCTTATCCTAGGGTAGCGATTCCAGAACCCGTCGTGGATAAAAGGCGTTTGATGGTTTGTATCATTTTTTTTCATGTCGCCAACCAGTAATTTAATCTGGCAAAAAGCATTTTTTTACCACAAACTGCACAAGTTGCCATAACGTAAGGTTATGATTAACTTGGGGATTTGCTATTAAATACCTCTTACACCCCCGTTTGCGGTTCACCTTAAGGCTGTATTTGCGCGAAACACGTATCTTGACACGACACTTACAGTTGTAACAAGCTGAAACTGGGGTAGGTGTGATGGAGGTTTTGCAATGCAAGTTCATCAAATACTGAAGACCAAGAAAGACACGGCTGTTGTAACAGTGACTTTGGGACAGAGGATCCGGGCGGCAGCGAAAATTTTAGCGGCGCGGCGTATCGGAACGGTTGTGGTCTCAGATGACGGAAACACAATAGCCGGCATTTTATCGGAACGCGACATCGTGCGGGCGCTGGCCCAAAAGGGGCCGGAGTGTCTGGTGGAGCCGGTTGAACAATATATGACCAGTACTGTACAAATATGTGCACTGTCGGACAGTGCCGATGCCATTCTCGGGCGCATGACCGAGGGCCGGTTTCGACATATGCCTGTTATTGAAGGTACCATGTTGGTGGGCCTGATTACGATTGGCGATGTGGTCAAAGCCAAACTTAATGAGTTGGCAATGGAAAACCAGTCTTTGGAGGCGATGATTAAGGGTCATTGAAGCCCTTGCAATTTCCCTCGTAATATTATTGCGTGTGGCGAGCCGCAATCTAGGAATATACCGCTATGCGCATTGGATTATACCCCGGAACCTTCGACCCGATTACTTTGGGGCATCTGGATATCATCAGCCGAGCCGCTCTGCTTGTAGATCGTCTGGTCATTGGTGTTGCTATCAATCGCGACAAAGGACCGCTGTTCTCGCTTGAAGACCGGGTCGCGATGATCAAGGCCGAATGTGCCGCTCTGGGTACTGCGACTGGCACTGAGATTGTGGCCCATCCGTTTGAAAATTTATTGATCGATTGCGCACATGATGTTGGTGCACAAGTGATCGTGCGTGGTTTGCGCGCTGTGGCAGATTTTGAATATGAGTTTCAGATGGTCGGTATGAACCGGGCGATGGACAGCTCGGTCGAGACGGTGTTTTTGATGGCCGAAGCCAAGCACCAGGCGATTGCGTCGAAACTGGTCAAGGAAATTGCAAGACTGGACGGGGACGTGTCAAAATTTGTGACCCCCCCTGTACAGGCCCGCTTGCTGGAGCGGTTCGCCAAGTAAAACCATGCATATACTGAAGCCGGCAATACGCAGGCACAACCGGCTCCGCGCGGCGCTATGCGCCGAGGCTTGCCATGTAAACGCTGGTATCGGCCATCCGGTTTGAAAACCCCCATTCGTTGTCATACCAAATCAACACCCGACACAGATTACCGTCCAGCACTTTGGTTTGGTCCGTGGCAAAAATGCTGCTTCTTGGGTCGTGATTGAAATCGATGGAAACCAGTTTTTCGTCAGTGACCCCGAGGATGCCCTTTAACGGGCCGGCAGCGGCGGCGGCGGCGGCAATCTGATTGATTTCTGCCGTGCTGGTATCGCGAACCGTTTCAAACGTCAGGTCGACGCAGGAGACATTCGGCGTCGGGACGCGAATTGCAACCCCGTCCAGCTTGCCCGCCAGTTCCGGCAGAACCAATCCAACCGCCTTGGCCGCACCAGTCGACGTCGGGATCATGCTCAGGGCGGCAGAGCGGGCGCGATAGAGATCACTGTGCATAGTATCGAGAGCTGGCTGATCACCGGTATAGCTGTGAACCGTAGTCATAAATCCGCGTTTTATTCCGATGTTCTGATGTAAAATCTGGACGACCGGAGATAAGCAATTTGTTGTGCATGAGGCGTTAGAGATCACTCGGTCTGCGGCGCTAATCTCGGTGTGATTGACCCCGTAAACGACAGTTTTATCCGCACCCTTCGAGGGCGCTGAGACTAGAACCCGGTTCGCACCGTTATTAAGATGAATGGCGGCCTTAGCGCGGTCGGTGAATACGCCGGTACATTCCAGCGCGACATCCACATCCTGCCAGGGCAATTCAGCTGGGTTGCGCAGAGCTGTCACCCGAATATCACCGCGTCCGGCGTCGAGATATTTTTCACTGTGTTTGATCTTGACAGGAAAACGACCGTGTACGCTGTCATATTGCAGCAAATGGGCATTGGTTGCCACAGGACCCAGATCATTGATAGCAACGACTTCAATATCGGTGCGGCCCGACTCTATAATCGCCCGTAAAATATTGCGCCCGATACGTCCAAACCCATTTATTGCAACTTTGACCGACATGCTAACCCCTTTGGTAAACCCTATGATAGCGCTAACACCATGATTGCAAGGTAAAGTCAAGATCGCCCAACAGATCCTAACCATTGTTGAATTTAGTGATGTATCTTCAATACGACGATCTGCGCATTAGCGCCAAATCGCCATTTCATCCAAGACTATCACGAATTTTTGGGCCAAAAACAAAGCGTTCTCGCTGTTACTGAAACCAAAGTCTAGCATAAAAAAAGCCAGAACAAACAGTCCCAAGCTCGCTGAAATTGTATTGGTCATTGCTTCACCGCCTAAAATAGTAATTGAATTAAATAACACAATGTTAACTATTCTGGGGTCAGAAATCAATGCAAAAGTCGACCCATGGCTCCGGCGACGTCGGCCATCCGGCAGGAAAACCCCCATTCATTGTCATACCATGCCAGCACCCGCACGGTGCGCCCCCCGACGACTTTGGTCTGATCGGGTGCAAAAATCGACGAGTGTGGGGTGTGATTAAAGTCGATCGAGACTTTGGGTTCCGGATCATAACTCATGACCGCCCCCATGTGACCGTTTGCAGCCTCTTGAACAATGGCGTTCACATCGGAGACTGAAACCGATTTTCCGGCCTCAAAAGTCAGGTCAATGGCAGAGACATTTGGCGTGGGGACGCGGATGGCGGTGCCGTCCAATTTGCCGTCAAGTTCTGGCAACACCAGACCCAGAGCTTTTGCCGCCCCTGTCGAAGTGGGAATCATCGCCATTGCTGCCGCCCGAGCGCGGTAGAGGTCGTCATGACGACGGTCTAAAGTAGGTTGATCGCCGGTGTAGCTGTGTATCGTTGTCATAATACCTCGCTCAATCCCGATCGCATCGTTCAAAACCTTGGCCAGAGGCGCCAGACAATTTGTGGTGCAGGACCCGTTTGAAACCATCCGATCCTCAGCCGTCAGACTGCGGTGGTTGACGCCATATACAATCGTCTTGTCGACTTGGTTTGCCGGGGCTGAGATTAGAACTGATTTCGCGCCACGATCCAGATGCACCTTGGCGCGGGCGCCGTCGTTGAATTTACCGGTACATTCAAGAACCACATCACAACCATCCCAATCGAGCGTTGTGGGGTCATAGCTTGAGAAAACCTGCATCGGGCCGCGGCCCAAATCCAAGGTGTCTTTGGTGACCTGTACTGTGCCTCCAAACCGACCGTGGATGCTGTCATAGCGCAACAGATGCGCATTGGTCTCAATGGGTCCTGTGGCATTTATCTTGACCACCTGCACATCATTGCGGGCACTTTCGGCAATCTGTGCCAAGGTGCAACGACCAATTCTACCAAATCCATTGATACCGATTGTGACCGTCATGCTGTCGCTCCTGCTGTGCTGATATGCTTTTGCGTATACGACTAGCCTTACTTGAATAAAAGAAAAAATTACCTATTTTACAACATGTTAGCGGTAACAAGCGCATTGAGTTCATGGTTGCGCTAACAATGTGGGGCGTACGCTGCTCTTGCCGATAAAATCTTAGTGCCGCCCGGGTCTTATCCGAGCGGCACTGCCTTTCGCGCCTTAAAAGCGGCTGGTTACAGCAGAGATTTAACCGCTGCGACGGTTGCGTCTGCGGTGATTCCCATCTGTTGGTAAATCACCTCTGCGGGGGCCGATACGCCAAATCCGCTCATGCCAATGAAATGGGCTTTGCTTTCCCGGCCGCGTTCGCCCAACAACCACTGGTCCCACCCTTGACGCACACCTGCCTCAATTGCGACCCGCACCGGGCCGCCGGGCAGAACCCGCCGGCGATAAGCGGCGTCTTGGGCAGCAAACAATTCCATGCATGGCATCGAGACAACCCGCGTGCCGATACCTTCGGCTTGCAATACGTCCCGGGCTGCCAAGGCGATTGAAACCTCTGAGCCTGTGGCAATTAGAATGGCTTGGCGCCGACCTACCGCATCAGCCAGAACATAGGCCCCCTGCGCTGACAGGTTTTTGGTTTTATGCTCGGTGCGCACGGTTGGGAGCCCTTGGCGCGAGAGGGCCAGCACGGTTGGGGTGGTTTTCGTGGTGATAGCAACTTCCCAGCTTTCGGCTGTCTCAACCGTATCCGCGGGACGAAATACATAGGTGTTTGGGGTGCTGCGGCTGATTGCCAGATGCTCAACCGGTTGGTGGGTGGGACCATCTTCGCCCAATCCAATGGAATCATGGGTCATCACAAAAACTGTTGGCACCTTCATCAAGGCGGCCAACCGCATGGCCGGTCGGGCATAGTCGGTAAAGCACATAAACGTACCGCCATAGGGCCGGACACCGCCGTGCAGCGCCATGCCGTTCATCGCAGCCGCCATGCCGTGTTCACGAATGCCCCAATAGACATAGCGACCACCGCGATTGTCGGTGTCAAAGACCCCCAAATCGCCGGTCTTGGTGTTGTTCGATCCGGTCAGGTCGGCCGATCCGCCAACGGTCTCAGACATCAGCGGATTGATCACATTTAATACCATTTCACTGGATTTTCTGGTTGCCACTTTTGGCATGTCCGCGGCGATTTGCTTTTTAAACGCCTTGATTGCAGCCCTGAGTTTTGTGGGTGCATCACCGGCATAGGCACGGGAAAATTCAGCTTGTTTTGTGCCCGAGAGCCCCGCTAGGCGGGCCTCCCACGCCAGCCGGGCGGCTGCGCCTTTGCGGCCAATAACCTCCCATTGGGCTTTGATATCGGCTGGAATTTCAAACGGTGCCGATGTCCAGCCATAGGCCGCTTTGGTGTCGGCAATCAGCGTCTCGTCAGTCAAAGCACCGTGTCCTTTAGAGGTGTCCTGTGCAGAGGAGCCCAGCGCAATATGTGTTTTGCAAGCAATCATCGACGGCGTCGCGCTGGCTTTGGCGTTTTTGATTGCAGCATCAATTGCCACCGGATCATGGCCGTCTATTTCTTGCACATCCCAGCCGCTGGCCTTAAAGCGCCCAACCTGATCTGTGCGGTCAGACAGCTCGACAGATCCATCTATAGTGATGTTGTTATTGTCCCAAAACATAATCAATTTTGACAGCGCATGGCGTCCGGCAAGCCCGATCGCCTCTTGGCTGATGCCTTCCATCAAACACCCGTCTCCAGCGATCACATACGTGTGATGATCAACAATTTTAGCACCGTAGCGGGCGCGTTGAATCTCTTCTGCCATGGCAAAGCCAACCGAATTGGCAATGCCCTGACCCAACGGGCCTGTGGTGACCTCGACGCCCGTTGCGTGGCCGTATTCGGGATGGCCTGCGGTAATGGCACCCCATTGGCGGAAATTACGGACCTGATCGATCGTCATATCGGCATATCCGGTCAGATGCAGGAGGCTGTAGATCAACATCGAGCCGTGGCCCGCCGACAGGATAAAGCGGTCTCGATCCTGCCAGTTAGGGGCAGTGGCATCAAATTTGAGATGGTTTTCAAACAGCACTGTTGCAACATCGGCCATACCCATTGGCATGCCTGAGTGACCAGAATTGGCTGCGCGCACAGCATCGAGTGTCAAAGTGCGGATAGCGGCAGCTTTTTGCCAATGGGCGGGGTGCCGGGTCTGAAGGTCTTGAATGTCCAAAATACGGGTATCCCTTAAATGAATGATTGATGAGATGCTCAATAACAGCCTTAAACCTAAGATCAAGCCACGCTCGGTGCCGTTTGCTAGTCATAGAGAGATTTATTTTGTTTAAAGTAATCTATAACCTTGCTGAGCGTCTTGCGAATCGTCATGGCGCGGGTGAGTACGATTTAGACAAAAATGGGGATGGATATCCGATGCCGCAAATAGATGTGACTGAACGGCGGATCACCACGGCGCTGGACCGGATAAGGAAAAGTATTGAAAGCGAGCCTGTTCCACAAATGGCCAACGCGGTGGCGCATGAGCTTGAGAGCAAGGTGAGCCAATTGCAATCAAACGTGCAAGAGGCAAATGCAGAATTGGCAGAAGAACAATCCACCAATGCACAGCTTGAACAACGGGTCCGCCGCCTGCGCGAGCGCCAGCAGGGGTTTTTGACCAAGCTTGAAGCCGATATCGGCAAACAGCAATCGGCAATGCGCAAGCTTGATGAAGATCTGCAAAAACTGCGCCTCGCCAACGAACAACTCCGTCAAAGCAATCATGCGCTGCGCACCGCCAATGAAACCGGGGTCGCGGATGCAGAATTGATCAACAAAGCGATGATGGAAGAGATTGTGTCGTTGCATGCGGCCCGCAGTGCGGATCAGGCCGAAGCGCAGGTGGTCATCACATCCCTGAATGTATTGCTGCAGAAAACCGGCTCAAGCGGTGCTGGATTTGAGGAGAGCCTGTAATGCCAGAAATCCAAGTCAACATTGGTGGACGCAGCTTTGACGTGGCCTGTGCACAAGGCGAAGAGGCCCACTTACAAAAAGCCGCAAAAATGATCGACACCGAGACCGAGATTTTAGCCAAGCATATGGGCCGCTTGCCAGAAGCCCGGATGCTGTTGATGGCCGGGTTGATGCTGGCTGATCGCACCTCGGGACTGGAGGAGCGGGTCAAGACGGCAGAGGCCGCATTGGAAGAGACCCAAGCGAAGCTGCATGATCTGCGACGACGACGTGGCACGGGTAGCGCGAGCGCAGAACCCGTATCCGAGGGCGCGGCAATGGCTTTTGCCGATATTGCAGATGAAGCTGAGGCGCTGGCGGATATGATCGAGCGGCGAAGACGTGCCGAGCGTTAGTGCGGTGCAAGCTAAGTCGGTTCCGGCTTGGTAAAGATCGTCATGTTCATGGTGGCAGTGCAGTCTAAAGGGGGGGCTGCTGCATTGGGGCAAATACGCTCAGTGTACGGTTTGCTCAGAACCTCTAATCCACCTGCTTGGCCCGCGATGTAGCCATGACAAGCTGTGTTGATGGCTATATTTTGGGCAGCTTTACGCTGAACTAAAAGGTGGAAATTATGTGTAGTAAGGTCTGCAAAGCCTCTATCTCTTAAGGGTTTCCCGCAGCAAGGTCACTGGAGACGAGAAAGTGACTTGCCAAGGCGCTGCGCTGTCCAAAGCTGGCCACATTCACAGCGAAGGCCGTTTGACTGAGCCTAAGATCACCCTTGTTTTTATCCGCTATACCCAAATCAGCGAACTCGTCTGGCCAGAGATTATGCCTGTCATGGACCTTCGGTAAGGCCGATAGCGCTGCTGGAATGATTGGAAAATGCATACCCTTCAACAGTTTTGGAGCGGCAAGAGCAATCAGGTCTTGTTTGAATAAGGGGGGTGAACTTAAGCCCGCGCCAAACGGGGAAGACCCCTGACGAACAGCAAGATCCATATCGTCGCTGTAAAAACTGGATAGTTTTTTGGTCGCAAGGATACGCAAATCGATGTCAGGCGGTTCGTTAGCAAAGTCTGACAGGTTTGGGATACGCCATTTTGAAACAAAGCTGGGTGTAACGCTGGTCAAAACCTTGCCGGGCTCAAGTTTAAGCGGCGCTGTCGCCAAACGCAGTTCAGTAAATGCACCTGCGATCGTGTTGTGATAACTCAGGCAGACAGGAGTAGAGGCCAATCCTTCTGGTGACCTGTCAAAGGGTGTTTGTCTAAGATGCGTTTCACGTTGGCGTACTTGCTGTACCGCGCCTCCTTGAGTAACGCCGATTTCATCCAGCGCTGCACGGAAACTCGGACGACGCCCCCCATCATCAAAGGCTCGAAGCCCAGTGAGAGGCGAAAGAGAAACTATTTGGCTATAGTATTTCTGGCGTCATGAAAAATTAATTCAAATTCGAATATGCCAAATTATGGGCTCATAATATCATTAATCAGTCATGATGGCGCATATATCAGTAGAAAAAATAGCTCTGATGACAGCAGGTGATAGCGGAATGGCCGCCGATGCAGCACGTCGATTTGCATAAGATGGGCTTATAGCTGGCATTCTTTTGTCTTCGGGAAATGGCGACTCCCTCCACACAGGCCTTGGAGGTTTGGCGGTACAGGGTCCAATCTGAACGGGAATAATTTGTTAGCACTTGTTCAAGCTGCTCAAAATCGGTGGGCGTATCGCCAAATTCTGCCCAACTGCCCAGCCCAATTGCGCTAACGGTTAAGTCACTCTTATCCAACTGATGATGCTGCTTAAAAATAACGCTTTGATTGAGTTTGCCTTGCTGTTGTGATTTTGATAATTTGAAGTGACCGCGCATAGGAAGGTGAAGCATGTCAATACCAAGACGTTTCGATTATGTGCGTCCCGCAAAAAACGAATAGAAAAAGCCTTTGCCTCAGGATTTCCCGAAAATTATCTCCAATCCTACCATCTTATCGAACAAGGCGCCATTAGTTCAAACTGCCGCGTTTCACTCACTGGACAGAAGACCGATCTAACTTTTCGTATAATACTGCGTGGTAACGATACAAGCTCCAAGGAATGGCTTTATTGAAATCAATGCGTGAAACCGCAGCTGTCCCGAAAGTTTATCATGCAGAAACGGGACCGAAAACTCTTTCGCATCCATTTGTGATTACAAGTTGGTTGCGCGGTGGCACGCTTTCCTCTGTTTTTGAAGAGACATGTAGTGAAAACACTGACGCAGCGCTTGGCCAAGCTGTTGGCAAAGTCTTGGCGTAGATTGGGCAGCGGCGTTTAAGTGCGTCAGGAAATCCGGGATCGGACCGATCGGTTTCTTCCTGAAATGTCGGAAACCAAAAGATCGAAAAACAAAATCAGGCTTCAACGAATAACTTCGAAAAAGAGAACGAGCCAATTGCGGTAGCGGTCGGTTTTGTGGGTCTTTTTCTCAGGCGCAACACGGGCAAGCATCTGGGGAGAGCAAAAGCAAGCCGCGTGTTTGATATGGGTAAGAAGAATGCTGCGCTTTTTAATGACCCATCGCATGCGTACTTGGTGCATTGCGATTTAAATGCCACCAATATTTTGGTTGCTCAAGACGAGAATGACGTCTGGAATGCGACTGAAGTCCTCGATTGAGAGTGGGCGCATTCAGGCACTCCAATTTTCAAAATCGCCAATATAATGCGGTGGGAGAATTTAGTCCGACTGGCTTTTAGGGAGCTATTCATTCAATCATTTGTTGTGAATGCAGGAACCCTTCCAGACCTTTGGTATGAACGTGCGCTACTTACGAATCTATTGAACTTACTTGAGATGATCGACACGCGGAAGCAATTGCTGCACAGACGAATGAAAATGGTGGAACGTATTGACTAAACCTTGGCGCAGTTCGGTTTTTAGATGCTGGATCACAAATCGATAGACGACATCCAACTTATCGTCGACGTGCCGGAATTCGTTTGTTTGGTTCGCAATGTAGAAATGCTTGCCAAGCATGTTCACTTTCAGATTACTCCAACACCTAAAACAAATGGAATAATTTCATCTGTGGCTGTATTTCGGGTCATTGATTGGGCCTTCACTGCCTGCCTGCAGTTGCTTTTGATCGACATTGACGCGCAAAACTGGCGACGATCCTTCAGCCGGCTGGGCCCGCCAAGTCGCAGCGAGAAGGATTTCTTAATCTCCGAATATCACGCATAGAATGATAGTCTCAGGATGCTCTCCATTGGGCCTCTTCGATCCATGGATCCCCCAGCCTGCTGTTGGACGCATAGTTATGCGATACACCGCCAATGGAATGTTTTGCAGTTGGCGCGTTTTTGATGGAGCTGGCTCGGCACGCATGACGCCTCTTAATGAGGTTATTGGTCCATATTTTGTGTTTGTGTGCCCAAATGTGGTAAACTTGCGCCCATAACCAAACTTCGGAAAAGGAATGCATAGAATGATTGCTTATGTCACCGTTGGTGCTGACGACATTATTTGCGCAGAACGGTTTTATTCTGCGTTCCTGCCAGCCCTTGGTTACGGCCTGAAAAAGTTCCACGGTGATCTAAGTTACATGCTGCCCGTAGAGCCGGGGCAGTCACCCGTTCTCCCCGATTTCTACGTGAAATCACCCTTTGATGGACGTCCGGCTTTGGCTGGGAACGGTAGTATGACGGCATTTGATGCGCGCAGTCAAAAACAGGTGTGTGATCTTCATTCCGCCGCGCTTGCCGCAGGTGGTTTTGACGCGGGCCAACCGGGCTTTCGTGACGCCTATGGACCTCACTTTTATGTTGGCTACCTTCGCGACCCTCACGGGAACAAGATCGCATTGTTCTCGAGCAATCCAGACGAACCCGGACGAGATGGGTAACGCGAAGTTTCCAGCTAAAAAAAGATCCTGCTTGGTATTTTAGACCGGAAGGACGCGCGGCAAAGGCCGGTTTGCAGAGCCAGGTGACCCTATCTGGTTTTATGCCACCAAAATCATGCCAAAAACAAAGCGATTGTCGAAGGTTTTTCCTCTTTTACACCTGCTGCCGTTCAGCGCATTTTACAAGGTCGGTTAGAGAGGTTCTGAGCTGATATTCGGTGGTTATGTACGCCTATCTTTGCCGGCTCTCGTGATTTTAGCGCTGACATCGACATGGTCAGTTTATTTGGCGTACCGCAGCAAGGCAGCGCCAAGCAAGGTGGTCATCGTCGCAAATACCTTTAAAAGGCTCAGCCGCTCTTTCAGAACAAAGACCCCGATGAGCAAAACAAAGACGATGCTCGTCTCACGCAACGCAGTGACAAGAGCGATTGGAGCCTGTGTAAATGCCCAAGTCACCAACGCGTAGGCGACAAAAGATGCTGTGCCACCAATCACCATGACACGCATTCCACAACGCGGGATAGACCAGAGTGTTTTTGGGGATTTCCAAAGAAGATACAGCGCCATAAGTGTGCCGTTTCCAACTGCAAGCCAGCAATAAAACCCAAGCGATGTTCCAGCGATACGCGCACCAAGACCGTCAACCAAAGAATAGGACGCTATAAATAGACCCGTAATACCAGCCAAAACCGCTGCTTTGCGGTTTACCTGTCCGTCAGACCGCCGAACCATCGCAAGGCTGATTATTCCAGCGCCAATAATCGCGATCGCCAGCAGCTGAGTGCCCGAGAGTTGCACCCCAAGAATCGTCAGTGAAAACAATGCAACGATCAATGGCGCAGAGCCACGAGCAATTGGATACACTTGTGTTAAGTCACCTGTTTGATAGGATTTGAGCAAGAAAATTTGATAGCCTAAATGCAGTGCGATGCCGCTGAACAGATACGGCAAGCTCGCAGCCTCAGGCATGGGCACAACGGGCAAGATGATGGCAGCGATCGGCACATGTCCAATCACGACTGCGCCCATACTAAGTGCTTTGTCCGTACTTCCTTTGACCAAAGCATTCCATGCAGCGTGTAGAACAGCAGCGCCTATGACTGCGATAAATACCAGACCGGTCAAAATTTTACCTTCCAATTGGTCGCTGTCAAATCCGACATTTGATAGGTTTGCTAACAAGACGTGAGAACGTGAATCTAAGTGCCGTTTTTGAATTCTAACCCTATTGTGGAAAAAGCTCAAACCAAAGCGAGATATCAAAAAAAACCGGTTTATGATGCTGTGTGGCACCCCATAAAATATCCACCGACAGAAAGTAGGAGAGGTGGCGTTATAAGGGCGCAGCCGGAACCCGTAAGGCTTCGGCCGTTCGTGGCTACATATTTACTGTTTGCACCAAGACCAGTCCGCAAATATCCGGTTGCGGGCTTGCGCCCGCATTCAGCCTATCATCCGTGCGCAAATGCGCACATCACGACAACGCTTTAGCCATTTGCCTCACGGATTTTATCGGCAGCCTCTTTGTCAAAGGTTATGGCGTTGTCGCCCAACAAAGTGTCCAACTCGCCCGACAGGGTCATTTCGGTAATAATATCACAGCCCCCGACGAACTCGCCTTTCACATAAAGCTGTGGCACCGTCGGCCAATCGGAATAATCTTTGATACCTTGGCGGATTTGATCATCGGCCAGCACGTTGACGTCTTGATAGTCGATTGCCATATAATTGAGCACCCCGGCCACGCGCGAAGAAAACCCGCATTGTGGCATGGCTTTGGTGCCTTTCATGAATAAAACCACATCATGATCTTTTACGGTCTGTTCAATTTCGGTTTTTGCGTCTGTCATGGGATTTTCCTTTAGTCGGTTGTCTCTGGGGCTTTGGTCGTCAGGGCCAGCGCATGCAACTGACCGTTTGAGCCCTCCATCTGGTTTTTTAAAGCGGCATAGACAGCGCGTTGCTGCTGCACGCGGTTTTTACCGCGAAAGCTCTCGTCGATCACCTCGGCTGAATAGTGATTTCCGTCACCCGCCAAATCAGTGATCGTTATGCTGGCTGTTGGAAATTGCGCGCGTATCAGGTCTTCTATTTCTTTGGCTTCTATGGCCATGGCGGTGTTCCTAGTGGTTTGTGAGGCAACAGTAGACGTCACATCTGTGACCTGCAAGCCACCAGATCAAGTGAACAGGTCACAAAACGTTGCGTTATAGATCGCGCGCATCTCGTCCAGAGGCGCCTCGCTGCTGCCAAACTTTACGGTTTGCCCTGAAAAACGACCAATGCTTGAAATCGGGACATCGTGCTGACCGGCTGCAATCATCAGCGCCTCGGCCTGATCAAAGTTACACGCCACCAGATAGCGCGCTTGGTCTTCGCCGAATAGCTGTGCACAGTCTTCGGTATCGAGCAAAACACCAACATCGCCGGCCTCGGCCATCTCAAAGGCGGCCAGCGCCAGTCCGCCGTCTGACAGATCGGTACAGGCGCGGATGTTGTCGCGGTTGTCGAGAATAAACTGACCGTTGCGCTGTTCAGCGCTCAGATCAACATAAGGAGCATCCCCATCGGTGCGGTTAAATACCTCGGCAAGCAACGCAGATTGGCCCAAGTGACCCCCACTGTGCCCGATAAGCAAAGCAATGTGGCCATCGCGGGCCACCCCGTCGATTGGGTCCTGTCCGGCGACGATCAGGCCAACCGCGCCGATGGTTGGCGTGGGCAGTATGGCGGTACCGTCTGTTTCGTTATACAAAGAGACATTACCAGAGACGATGGGCATATCCAATGCTGTGACGGCTTCAGAAATGCCCTTGATTGCCCCAACAAACTGGCCCATGATTTCTGGCTTTTCAGGATTGCCAAAATTCATATTATCCGTGGTGGCCAATGGTTTTGCCCCCACGGAGATCAGATTGCGATAGGCTTCTGCTACCGCTTGCTTGCCCCCTTCAAAGGGATTGGCCTGAACGTAACGCGGGGTGACATCACTGGTGAAAGCCAATGATTTTTCGCTGCCGTGCACCCGTACGATGCCCGCACCCAAGCCTGGTGCGCGCATGGTATCGGCCATTACGGTACTGTCGTACTGGTCGTAGACCCAATTTTTTGCGGCGTAATTGGGGCTGTTCAAAAGCGCTTTCAGGCCGTCGATGGGATCAATTTGTGGCACACTGGCCAATTCGTTGGCGGCCGGGGTTTCCACCCAAGGCCGATCATACTCAGGCGCAGTGCCCGACAGGGCCTTTAGGGGCAGATCAGCCTCGATCTTGCCGTTTAGTTCGATGACAAAACGGTCTTCGGCAAGCGTGTGTCCGACAATGGCAAAATCCAGATCCCATTTGTCAAACACGGCTTTGGCCACGGCTTCTTTGTCTGGGTCCAGCACCATTAGCATACGTTCTTGGGATTCCGACAACATCATTTCATAGGCCGTCATATTGGCCTCGCGGATGGGCACATTTTCCAAAATAAGATGCACACCAAGATTGCCCTTGTCGCCCATCTCAACCGCCGAACAGGTCAGTCCTGCGGCGCCCATATCCTGAATTGAGATCACCGCACCGGTTTGCATCAATTCCAGACAGGCCTCCATTAAGCGCTTTTCGGTAAATGGATCGCCGACCTGCACTGTGGGGCGTTTCTCTTCAATCGTATCGTCAAACTCGGCGCTGGCCATTGTGGCACCACCAACACCGTCGCGGCCGGTCTTGGCACCCAGATACACCACAGGCATGCCGACACCCGAGGCCGCAGAATAAAAAATCTTATCAGAATCAGCCAGACCCGCCGCAAACGCATTGACCAGACAATTACCGTTGTAGGCTGGATCAAACCGAACCTCACCGCCAACGGTCGGCACGCCAAAGCAATTGCCATAACCACCAATGCCTGAAACCACCCCGTGCACCAATTGCTTTGTCTTGTGATGGTCCGTGGCACCGAAAGACAGCGAATTCATCGCTGCGATTGGACGTGCGCCCATTGTGAATACATCGCGTAAAATGCCGCCCATGCCGGTTGCCGCACCCTGGTAGGGTTCAATATAGGACGGGTGGTTGTGGCTTTCCATTTTAAAGACCACGGCCTGCCCATCGCCTATATCTACCACGCCTGCGTTCTCGCCGGGGCCGCAAATCACCTGAGGGCCGGTTGTTGGCAAAGTTCGCAACCAACGTTTGGACGATTTATACGAGCAGTGTTCGTTCCACATCGCAGAGAATATGCCCAGTTCAGTAAAGCTGGGTTCACGGTCCAGTAAACGGATGATTTCGGCATATTCGTCGGGGTTCAATCCATGAGCGGCAATCAGATCTTCAGTAATGGCGGGTTGGGTCATAGTTTGATGTTGCTCCCATGGCATGTACAGCGTCCGTCATAAGACAATGCGCGCAGGCATGGAAGGGGCAGGGTGGCTTGATCTGCGCTTGGGATGGGTTTCCTTGCTCTGAAGGGCGTTTATCAGGTCAGGCGGTACGGTGACCGCGTTTTGGCAATTGTCCAAGTTATGCGCGGGTTTTGACCGCGATTAAGATCAATATGTAGTTTGATTTTAATCGCGGCAGTGTCTTTGATGAGCGTTTGGGCAAATAGTTGCCCGACAAATAACAAGCTTTGGCCTCAGAATTCTGGGTGCGAAATTAGCACAAAAAAAAGCCGAGCACTAAGCTCGGCCAAGTCCAACAGGGAGAAATGAAAACGCACATGTAATCGACACTGCAGCTTTCGAAATTTCTTTAATGGAACGTTGATCTAACGCCTAGTGTAAAAAGCGCTCTGACAGGGTATGACCGCTATGCATTGGGCGCATAGCTTGAAAGCAACAGACCAAAGAGGGTATCACATGCGGTGGTTGGAGAGCGGCACAGGTTTCAGGCGTCCTGATCGCGTTGCCTGCGCCGAGTGGCAAGTATCTCGGCTTCGACAAAGTCGCGAAACGCTGCAATACGTTTTGATTGCCGCAGCTCTTCCGGATAAGCGAGGTAAACCGGCACCTCAACTGACTCAACGTCAGGCAATACGCGAACCACACTGTCTAAATCTTGAGTAGAATAGTCTGGCAGCATGCCAATGCCAAGCCCATGGATCACAGATTGCAGTACGCCAAAATAGTTATTTACGGTGAGCATGGAGCTGACGTTATAGGTCATCAATCTCTGGACCAAAGCCAAGCCAGACGCCACTTGTGCAGAGCGTGGATTTTGGCAGATCAGCCGGTGGTCTGAAATGTCTTCAATACGTTCCGGTGTGCCGTTTTTGGCGATATAGTCGGGTGAGGCATACAGACGCATGCGGATATTCATCAGCCGTTTGCGCACCAAATCGGCCTGACTCGGCTCTTTCATCCGAATCGCGACATCTGCCTCCCGCATTGGCAAGTCGAGCACTTTTTCCTCAAGCATCAAGTCAATTGTCAGATCTGGATATAAATCATAGAGTTTTGACAGGCGTGGCGCCAGCCAAAGCGAGCCAAAGCCAATTGTTGTGGTGACCCGCAATTCTCCAAACACTTCTTCTTCACTGTCCCGGATACGAGCTGCTGCGGCATCAAGACGTTTGTTCATTGCAACAGTGGCATCAAACAGCAATTCGCCCTGTTCGGTCAAAATGAGGCCTCTGGCATGGCGATGAAATAACGTCGTGCTTAGGCTATCTTCCAAAGCTCTGACCTGTCGGCTGACTGCGGATTGTGACAAATGCAAGATATCACCCGCATGGGTCAGACTACCAGCATCGGCCACAGCATGAAAAATTCTTAATTTATCCCAGTCCAAATCGATACCTGTATGTTAAGGTTTGCCGCGCCAAAGATGTCACCTAGTTACTAAAAGCATCATTAAGCTTTGGTTGCTACAAAGTAAATAAATTGATAGATATGTATACAGGTCAATACATTTGACCTTCATACGGCTATTGCTCGCACCACAACCGAGGTTCAGCAAGGGGTAACAGGCCATGAGGCGCGCGGAATGACCGATCAAAGAGTGTCGTTAACCGACAAATATGACTTAGAAAAAACTTCTGTTCTGCTCAACGGAACGCAGGCGCTTGTGCGCTTGATGCTGATGCAAAAAGCCCGTGACGGGGCGGCTGGGTTGAATACCGCCGGCTATGTCACTGGCTATCGTGGATCGCCTCTGGGTGCGGTTGATATGCAGATGGTGCGGGCACAGGGGGCGTTGGACGCCTCGAATGTACGCTTTGATCCGGGTCTGAACGAAGATCTTGCCGCGACGGCTCTTTGGGGGACCCAGCAGGCCGAACTGCGCGGTGAGGGTAAATATCAGGGTGTATTCGGGCTTTGGTACGGCAAGGGTCCAGGGGTCGATCGCTCGGGCGACGTGATGCGGCACGCCAACATGGCGGGCACTTCAAGCAATGGCGGCGTGGTCATGGCCATGGGCGATGACCACACAGGTGAATCATCGACCGTCTTGCACCAATCCGAATTTGCTATGATTGATGCCTACATGCCAGTGGTCAGCCCTGCAGGCGTTCAAGAGATGTTGGACTTTGGTCTTTATGGCTATGCACTGTCGCGCTTTGCCGGGGTGTGGGTCGGCCTCAAAACGATGAAAGACACGGTTGAGGCGACAGCCGTGGTCAACGGTGATCCGCACCGGCTTGAATTCATCCACCCCACGGTCACGCTGCCGGAAGATGGTCTGAATATTCGCCTGCCTGACACAGCGCATGATCAGGAATTTCGTTTGGTGAATTTTAAGCGGCAAGCGGCCGAGGCGTTTTCTTACGCCAATAAAATGGATCGGCGGGTCTGGGGGAAACCCGGGGCCAAGATTGGATTTATTGCGGCTGGAAAAAACTGGCTGGACCTGGCTCATGCGCTGTCTCTTTTGAACATTGATGAGCCCGAAGCACTGCGGATGGGGATCAGCACGTATAAGGTTGGGCAGACTTGGCCGCTGGATACCAGAGGTCTGTCCGAATGGGCAGACGGTCTTGATTTGATTGTTGTTGTTGAGGAAAAGCGCAAACTGATCGAGGTTCAGATTAAAGAAGCATTGTTTGATAGCCGGCGTGACACCCGTGTCTTTGGAGCCCGTAAGGGGGCAAGCGGGGAGGAATTATTTGCAATCCACGGGGCGCTGGACCCGTTTTTGATTGCCGAAAAACTTGGCGAAATCTTGATTGACGAAAACTGCGCCACTGAGGCTGTCAACGTCGGGCTTGCGGCGCTACGCGATTCAAGGCGCGCCGACAATGCACAGGATTTGGCTGCGAGATTACCATATTTTTGTGCCGGTTGTCCGCATAACACCTCAACCAAAGTGCCTGAGGGCAGTCGCGCCTATGCCGGCATCGGCTGTCATTATATGGCGCAGTGGATGGACCGTGAAACTTCTGGCTATACCCATATGGGTGGCGAAGGCGCCAACTGGATCGGCGAGGCACCGTTTTCAACCCGTAACCATGTGTTTCAAAACCTCGGCGATGGCACCTATAATCACTCAGGTATTCAAGCCATTCGCGCAGCGGTGGCGGCGGGCACAACCGTCACCTATAAAATTCTCTATAATGATGCTGTGGCAATGACCGGCGGTCAGGGCAATGACGGCGCGTTGGATGCGCCACGTATTGCCCGTGAATTACTGGCCATGGGCATTGCCAATGTCGCTTTGGTGCACGACCAAAAAGAAGACATCGATCTCGCACGCTTTCCAAAAGGCTTGGCGGTGCATGAACGCGATGAAATGGACGCCGTCCAAAAAACCTTTGCCGGTTATGACGGTGTCTCCGTCATCTTGTATCTACAGACCTGCGCGGCCGAAAAGCGGCGCAGACGCAAACGCGGTAAATTTCCCGATCCGGATAAGCGGGTATTTATCAATACCGACATCTGCGAAGGGTGTGGCGATTGTGGGGTGCAATCAAACTGTGTGGCCATCAGCCCTGTCGAAACCGAATTGGGGCGCAAACGGGCCATTGATCAATCCGCCTGTAATAAAGATTTCAGCTGTGTCAAAGGGTTTTGCCCATCTTTTGTCACGCTAAAGGGCGCACAGATACGCAAATCTGAAACTGCGCAGTTGGATTTGCCACAGATGCCCGAACCGGTTTTGCCGAACATCGACAGGACCTTCAACGTGGTGATCACGGGGGTGGGCGGAACCGGGGTTGTGACCATCGGCGCGGTTTTGGCGCAGGCGGCACAGATCGATGGCAAGGGTGCAGGCATGATGGAAATGGCTGGATTGGCGCAAAAAGGCGGTGCTGTCCATATTCATTGCCGTCTTGCCAATCGGCCAGAGGATATCACCGCGATACGGGTTGCCACCGGTGAATGTGATGCACTGATTGGTGGTGATCTGGTGGTAAGTGCGGCTGCGAAAACACTGGGTCTGACCAAGGCTGGTCGCACCGGTGCTGTGGTCAATGCGCATAATATCGTCACAGGCGAGTTTACCCGAGACACCGACTTTACCATCCCAACTGAGCGTCTGAGCCTAGCGCTGCAGGCCCGGTTACAGGATCGGGTGCAGTTATTGGACAGCACCGAACTGGCTCGGATCACCATGGGTGATTCTATTTATTCTAATATGTTGATCTTTGGCGCAGCTTGGCAGCAGGGGCTTTTGCCGATCTCGCTCGACGCGCTGCGACAAGCCATCGCTTTAAACGGGACGGCGATTGATAAAAATTTACGTGCGTTCGATATTGGGCGCTGGTCGGCGTTATTTCCGGACGAGGCCGCGGCGTTGATCGCGCCCACTGTGGTAAGATTGCCCCAGACGCTGGATGAGAAAATAGCTATCCGGACCAAGCATTTGCGGGCTTATCAGGGTCATCAACTCAGTCGGCGCTATGCCCGGATGCTGGAGCGCACTGCAGATCCCGACCTAAAGCTTGCGCTGGCGAAAGGTTATCATAAACTGCTGGCCTATAAGGATGAATACGAGGTTGCGCGGTTGCATCTTGGCACTTACGCCAAAGCATCACAAACCTTTGAGGGGCCGTTTGAGATGACCTTCCATCTGGCGCCGCCTTTATTGTCCAAGATCGGCAGCGACGGGCGACCACAAAAACGCAGCTTTGGCCCATGGATGCTAGGGCCGCTACGGGCACTGTCTGCGCTGCGGGTGTTGCGCGGCACGGTTCTTGATCCGTTCGGCTATACGGCCGAGCGGCGGATGGAACGAGCGCTGATTGCGCAATATGAAAAAGATATGGCAGCGATCCTTCCGGCCGTGACCCCCGATACCCATGAGATCGCCGTCGCACTGGCCGCTTTGCCATCGGACATTCGCGGGTTTGGTCCGGTGAAACAGGCCAATAAGATCAAGGCCGGCAAGCGGCGAGAGGAATTGCTCGCGGGGTTTCACCGCGGTGGTGGCGATCTGGCGCAGGCTGCGGAATAAACGACAGTGTCATAGAAATATTATGCCTAGGTTTTATTGGTCACCTATCAGGGTCCGATAAGTAAAGGAACGATATGAGCCGGGAACGTCACGCAGCGCAGGATATAAGCTATGCGCATTCCGCAGAAAGCAAGCGCGGTCAAATCGTTATAAAGCTGTTGGAAAACGCCACTGGACGTCTGACCTTGATCAAACGGGCGCGCGGGTATCAAGACGAAGTGGCGCAGGGGCGCGATTTTTGGCAGGTGATGGTCGAACGCTATGGGTTGTCATTGGATGTGGTTGGCGGGTCGATTGATCATATTCCGAAAACGGGTCCGGTTATTTTAATCGCGAATCATCCCTATGGCATTCTTGACGGGATCATGCTGGGTCATATTTTATCGTCAGTGCGAGGGGATTTTCGCATTCTGGCTCATAAAGTGTTTCAAAAGTCTGATGAGCTGAATCGCTCCATTCTACCAGTGTCTTTTGATGACACGAAACAGGCGATGCGCGACAATATAAACACCCGCAGGCAGGCTTTAGATTTTTTGGCTGATGGTGGTGCGATTGGCATCTTTCCCGGTGGCACGGTATCGACGGCGCGCACACTGTTTGCCAAGCCGATAGATCCGAGCTGGCGTACATTTACCGCGCGAATGATCGCTAGATCAAACGCGACGGTCGTGCCAGTTTATTTTGATGGCAATAACAGCTGGATGTTTCAAATGGCCAGCCATATGCATTTTACACTGCGTTTGGGCTTGCTGATGAAGGAATTTCGAAAACGCAATGATACGCCGGTCCGTTTGGTGATCGGTGATCCGATCCCGCAGCAGCAATTACAGGATCGCAGCAAAGATCCGCCGGCGCTGATGGATTATCTCCGAAGAGTAACTTATGATCTTTCTCCCGTGCCCTTTGATGACTATGACTATGGCTACGAATTTGAAGACTGGTATAAAAAACAACAATAGAAAGGCCCGTTATGGCCGTTGGTATATTTGATTCTGGCCTCGGTGGCTTGACCGTTCTGGACGCAGTGACAAAACGAATGCCCGACGTGCCTTTTGTGTATTTTGGTGATAATTCACATGCGCCATACGGCGTGCGCACGGCAGACGATATTTATGATTTGACCACACGCGCAGTCGAATGCCTGTGGGATAACGGCTGTGATCTGGTGATTTTGGCCTGCAACACCGCATCGGCGGCGGCTTTGCGCCGGATGCAGGAAAGCTGGTTGCCATCTGAAAAGCGTGTTTTGGGGGTCTTTGTGCCCCTGATCGAGGCGTTGACCGAACGGCGATGGGGCGACAATTCACCGCCCCGTCAGGTAGCAGTCAAGCATGTTGCGCTGTTCGCTACACCGGCGACTGTCTCAAGCCGTGCCTTTCAGAGAGAACTGGCGTTTCGTGCCATCGGGGTGGACGTCGAGGCGCAAGCTTGTGGCGGTGTTGTCGACGCGATCGAAGAGGGCGATCTGATCCTTGCCGAGGCTTTGGTGCGTTCGCATGTGGACGCGCTCAAGCGCAAGATGCCACAGCCTGATGCCGCGATTTTAGGCTGTACGCATTATCCGCTGATGGAGCAAGTTTTCAAAGCCGCACTTGGACCGGCGGTGCAGGTTTATTCGCAAGCCAGCCTTGTATCTGAAAGCCTCGCAGATTATCTGGTCAGACACCCGAAGATGCACGGGGTGGGTCAACGGTCGAGGTTTATCACCACCGGGAGCCCGCGACAGGTGTCTGATAACGCTACCCGGTTCTTAAAACGAGAGATTTTGTTTGATCCTCTGTGAACCGTGGACGGAAAATGTGGTATGAAACAGAGCTTAAATCGGCAGGGGATAAGCTTTAATATGCCCCAGTAAGAGGCTATAATGACGTATAAAATCGCAATTCTGGGTGCATCAGGCTATACCGGTGCAGAACTGATAAGACTGCTGGCAACGCACCCCAACTTTACGATCGCAGCACTGGGGGCCGAGCGCAAAGCTGGGCAATCACTGGCGCAGGTATTCCCGCATCTGCGGCATTTGGATCTGCCCCTATTGGTCAAAATCGACGCGATTGATTTTAGTCAGATTGATTTGTGTTTCTGTGCTTTGCCGCATAAAACGTCTCAAAATATTATTGCCAGCTTGCCGGCGGACCTTAAGATTGTCGATCTCAGCGCTGATTTTCGCCTGCGTGATCCTGCGCAATACGAAGCGTGGTACGGCGAAAGCCATGACGCACCGGCCCTGCAGCAAGAGGCGGTGTATGGCCTAACCGAATTCTACAGGGATGAAATTATCTCTGCCCGTTTGGTGGCGGGAACGGGCTGCAATGCCGCAACTGGCCAGTATATGTTACGGCCATTGATTGCCAGCGGGCTGATCGATCTTGATGACATCATTCTTGATTTGAAATGTGCCGTTTCTGGTGCTGGACGTGCGCTTAAGGAAAATCTTCTGCATGCGGAGTTGTCCGAGGGGTATCACGCCTATGCGCTCGGGGGCACGCACCGGCACTTGGGTGAATTCGACCAAGAATTTAGCGCTGTCGCCGGGCGTCCGGTGAAAATTCAGTTCTCCCCACATCTGGTGCCTGCAAATCGCGGTATTCTTGCCACTGGCTATGTCAAAGGCGATCCGGATGCTATCCATAATGCGCTGCACGCAACCTATGCTGACGAGCCTTTTGTCGAGGTTTTAGACTTTGGTGAAAGCCCAAGTACGCGGCACGTGCGGGGCTCAAACTTTTGCCATATTGGTGTGACGGCCGACCGCATTCCGGGGCGTGCGATTGTCATCGGTGCGCTTGACAATCTGACCAAAGGCAGTAGCGGTCAGGCCCTGCAAAATGCAAATTTAATGTTGGGTGTGCCCGAAACAGCTGGCTTGATGTTGGCGCCATGTTTCCCCTGAGCGCACCATGAAGGGGTTGAAAAAAACACGGCGTATTCAAGTTATCGTCGCCTGCGCAGTTTTCTTGGCGCTGGCCACGGGCTTGATTGGTTTTGCTCTCAAAGATGGCATCAACCTGTTTCGGGCGCCAAGCCAGGTCTTGGCAGATCCGCCATCCCCAAATGAAATCTTCCGGCTGGGCGGTTTGGTGAAACAGGGGTCTCTGATCCGTGGCGAGGCGCTGGCGATCTCTTTTTCAGTCACCGATGGCGCTGAAGATATCGAAGTGACGTATAGTGGAATTCTGCCCGATTTATTCGCCGAAAATCAGGGGATGATTGCCATGGGCCGTTTTGACAAAGGGGTGTTCACTGCCAGTGAAATTCTCGCTAAACACGACGAGGACTATATGCCCAAAGAGGTCGTTGACGCGTTGCGCGAACAAGGCGTGTATCAAAACCCCGAATAATTGAGGAACCCGCGACCTTTAGGCACGACCCTGAAGGCGTCAAATGAGCCAATTAAGATTGGCGACCTGGCAAATGCCATCTATAGTTGGTGACATGATTATCGAACTCGGACATTTTTGTCTTATTTTGGCCTTCGGGCTGTCGTGTGTCCAAACGGTCAGTGGTCTGGTCGGCGCGCACTACCGTTGGGCTGGCTGGATGGCAATGACAGGGCAGGCGGCATTGTTGCAGTTTGCCCTAACCGCCTGCGCGTTTGCGGCGCTGACCCATGGGTTTGTCACCTCTGATTTCAGCCTGCGACTTGTGGTGCTGAACTCGCATTCTCTCAAACCGATGCTGTATAAAGTTTCGGGCGTCTGGGGCAATCACGAGGGATCGATGTTGCTCTGGGTTCTGATCGTCACATTGTTTGGTGCAACCGCAGCTTGGTTCGGCGACCGTTTGCCCCCCACCTTGCAAAGCCGGGTACTGGCGGTGCAATCGGCTATCGCGGTGGCGTTCTTTGCCTTTATCATTTTCACTTCGAACCCGTTTTTGCGCCTCGAAGTGCCGCCGTTTGACGGCCAAGATCTCAATCCTCTGCTGCAGGATGTCGGCTTGGCCTTTCATCCGCCATTTCTTTATTTGGGTTATGTTGGCCTAAGCATGACATTTTCATTTGCAGTGGCTGCCTTGATTGAGGGACGCGTAGATGCGGCATGGGGCCGCTGGGTTCGACCCTGGACCTTGGCGGCATGGATCTTTTTAACCATTGGTATCGCGCTTGGCAGTTGGTGGGCTTATTACGAATTGGGCTGGGGCGGGTTTTGGTTTTGGGATCCGGTTGAAAACGCGAGCTTTATGCCTTGGTTGCTGGCGGGGGCCCTGTTGCATTCGGCGATTGTGGTTGAAAAACGTGACAGCCTGAAAAACTGGACTATCCTTTTGGCCATTCTGGCGTTTGGGTTTTCTTTGACCGGCACGTTTATCGTGCGATCAGGCGTGCTGACATCTGTGCACGCGTTTGCCAATGACCCAGAGCGGGGGGTTTTTATTCTTGCTATTCTCGCGCTGTTTATTGGGGGTGCTCTGACGTTGTTTGCGGCGCGCTCTAGCGAGATGGAGGCGCGCGGTGTGTTTTCTTTAGTCAGTCGCGAGGCCGCGCTGGTCAGCAACAACATCCTATTGGCCGCCAGCGCCTTGGTGGTGTTTATCGGCACGATCTGGCCGTTACTGGCCGAGCTGGCCTTTGATCGCAAACTCAGCGTTGGCCCGCCTTTCTTCAATCAAGCCTTCACACCGTTTATGGTCGCGCTGGGTTTGATTTTACCGCTTGGATCTGTTCTGCCTTGGAAACGCGCTCGGTTGGGACGGGTGACGAAACGTTTGATCCCGGCGCTGGTGCTGGCGCTTGCGGGCGCAGGGCTGGTGTGGACGCTGCAAACCGGTCGAAGCCTGTTGGGACCGGTGGGTTTGTTTCTTGGGGCTTGGTTGGTTTTTGGTACGCTGACCGAATTATGGACCCGGGCCGGACGCAGTCATGATCTGCGCCGATTGGTGAGGTTGCCGCGCGCCGACTGGGGCAAAGCCTGCGCTCATGCCGGGCTTGGGGTAACAATCTTTGGTATTGCCGGCATGACCGCTTGGCAGGTTGAGGACATTCGGGTGACCGCACTTAAGACCCCTTGGCAAGTTGGGGCCTATACGTTGCAACTCGACAAGGTAGAAGAACTCAGTGGCCCCAATTACCTGACCACAATGGGCACAGTCACCCTGCGCAAGGGGCGTCGTCTTATCGCTGAACTTACACCGGAAAAACGCTATTATCCTGTTGCGAAAATGCCCACAACAGAGGCTGCAATCGATTATCGGATTATGCGCGATGTTTATGTGGTGCTGGGTGACCCTGAGGTCAATGGTGGCTGGGTGGTCCGCACTTATATCAAACCGCTGGCCAATTGGATTTGGGCTGGGGCGCTTTTGATGGCGTTTGGCGGGCTGTTAAGTTTAAGTGATAAACGTCTACGGGTTGCGGCCGGTGCAACCAGAACACGGCCAACGGTTCCCGCCGAATGAAAGCGATAAAATGCCTCTTATGTCTGGTGTGGCTTTGTGCACCGGCCTGGGCGGTTGAACCGGACGAGGTGCTGTCGGATCCCGCGCTTGAGCAACGTGCCCGTAATTTGTCACAACAATTGCGCTGTTTGGTATGTCGCAACGAAAGCATTGATGAAAGCAACGCCGGTTTGGCCCGCGACTTGCGCCTTTTGGTGCGCGAGCGCTTGGAAACTGGGGACAGTGACACAGAAGTCATGAACTTTGTTGTCACGCGCTACGGCGAATACGTCTTGCTCAAACCCGATAGTACCGGCGCAAATTGGCTGCTGTGGGCCAGTGGACCGTTGACGCTGCTGTTTGCCGCCGGGGTCGTTGTGTCTTTTTCCCGTCGCAGGGCAAAAGACCCTCAAACAGCTTCGGTCACATTAAGTGCAGAAGAGACCGAGGCCCTGAGAAAACTGCTGGACGATTGACACTGGGATTTAATGATCTTCTTTGCTAGCTTGAAGCTGCGGGATGTACAGTGTGTAAAAGAGTGATGGATCTGAGATGATATATGAAACTATTGATTTAAGTATAAAAAACAATATTGCGGTATTGACCCTTGACCGACCTGCGGTGATGAACGCGTTGAACGCGCAAATGCGGGCGGAAATTCTGCATGCGGTTCGCCACAGCACCGAGGTCGCGAGGGTTTTGGTGATGACCGGTGCGGGCATTGCGTTTTGCAGCGGTCAGGATCTGAACGACAGCGGGGTGGTGGGAAAAATTGATCTCGAACGCAGTTTGCGAGACCAATATAATCCGATGCTACAGGCCATTACCGATAGCCCTATTCCCACCATCAGCGCCGTGAACGGTCCGGCGGCCGGTGCAGGCGCCAATCTGGCACTCGCAGCGGATGTGGTGATTGCTGCAGATAATGCGTATTTTGCTCAGGCTTTCACCCGCATCGGCCTGATGCCAGATGCCGGTGGCACCTATACGCTGCCAAGGCGCATGGGAATGGCCAAAGCAATGGGGGCTGCGCTGTTTGCCGAGAAAATCAGCGCCCAGCAGGCCGAGAATTGGGGGATGATATGGGAAGTTGCCGCACCAGACGGGTTCGATGCCCTATGGAAAAGTCGTGCCGCACATTTGGCAAACGGACCGTCGGTTGCCTATACCCATACCAAAACCGCGCTGAGCCTCAGTTTGCAGAACACTTATGAACAGCAATTGATGCTGGAGGCAAAGCTTCAAGGCGATTGCGGCAAAACTCGGGATTTCAAAGAGGGCGTGCTGGCATTTCTGGAAAAACGGCCTGCGGCATTTGAAGGCCGGTAACAGTTGTTTTGAAAGCGCGTGTACCCGTGTTTCTGTGTCAGAAGGGCATTTTTACGCTGGGGCCAGACCTGCGACAGCCGCTTTTATAATCCATCCATTTACAACCGACCCCCGCGAAAACGCCCCCGCGCGGGTCCATTGCGCACCGAGGGTTCAGCGGTTTTCAATATCCACATAATCACGCGCGGTTTCACCAAGATACAATTGTCGGGGCCGGCCAATTTTCATCTGCGGATCAGTGATCATTTCTTTCCACTGCGATATCCAGCCAACCGTGCGAGACACTGCAAAAATTGGTGTGAACATCGAGGTGGGAAAGCCCATCGCCTCTAGGATGAGGCCCGAATAGAAATCGACGTTTGGAAATAGTTTCTTTTCGATGAAATAAGGATCGCTCAGAGCCATTCGTTCCAGTTCTTTTGCGATCTGCAGCAGCGGGTTATTTTCCACACCTAACAGCTCCAGGACTTCGTCGGCGGATTGTTTCAACACGGTCGCCCGCGGGTCGGTGTTTTTATACACCCGGTGGCCAAAGCCCATCAGTCGATACGGATCATTTTTGTCTTTTGCTCTGGCAATAAACTCGGGAATACGGTCAACCGAACCGATCTCGCGCAGCATTTCTAGACAGGCCTGATTGGCACCACCATGCGCCGGGCCCCACAGACAGGCAATGCCCGCAGCAATACAGGCAAACGGGTTGGCCCCTGAGGATGACGCAAGCCGCACGGTCGATGTCGAGGCGTTCTGTTCGTGATCGGCATGCAGGGTGAAAATTCTGTCCATTGCCCGCGACAGGATCGGATTAACCACGTAATCTTCTGCAGGCACAGCAAAGCACATGCGTAAAAAGTTTGAGGCGTAATCCAGATCGTTACGGGGATAGACAAAGGGCTGGCCGACAGTAAACTTATACGCCATCGCCGCTATAGTTGGCATTTTTGCAATCAGTCGGAACGACGCGATCTCGCGTTGGTGCTCGTCGGTGATGTCGGTGCTGTCATGATAAAAGGCTGACATTGCACCAACCACACCGGTCATAACTGCCATTGGGTGGGCATCGCGTCGGAATCCACGGAAAAAATACATCATCTGTTCGTGTATCATCGTGTGGTAGGTCACAATATTTTCAAACTCTTCCAATGCGGCTGCCTTGGGCAATTCACCATAGAGCAACAGATAGCAGACTTCGAGAAAATGCGACTTGCCGGCCAGTTGATCTATTGGATACCCGCGATGCAGCAATTCACCCTTATCGCCATCGATAAAGGTGATGCTGCTGTCACACGATGCTGTTGAGGTGAAGCCAGGGTCATAGGTGAACATCTTTGCCTGAGCGTACAGTTTGCGAATATCAATGACGTCCGGCCCCGCAGAGGGGGACATAACCGGCAAATCATAAGAGGTGCCGTCCACGGTCAGTGTCGCATTTTTTGTTGCTTGAGCCATCGTCAATCCTTCATATCGGTCACCCAGAAGACTGCGCAAGCTGCGCGTTCTGGAGATCAGTCTGTTATCTCTTTTGCAGATATGTCTGTTAATCTGGCAATTGTATCTTGGCGTCCCAGCACCAGCATCATATCGAAAACGCTTGGCGTTGCGGTGCGCCCCGCGAGGGCCGCTCTTATCGGTGCGGCTATTTTACCAAAACCAATGCCACGCGTCTCGGCAATTTGTGACGTTACTCTCTCCAAATCGTCACGGTTCCAAGTAACATTTTGCAAATGCGGCGTCAACTCGTGTAGAATGCTAATCCCAGTGTTATCCAGCGCGGACTGGGCTTTGACGTCTGGTATAATCGGCGTTTCAGCCAGAATAAACTGGGCTTTGTCAATGAGTTCCGCAAAGTCACGCGCGCGTTCTTTTAGGCAATACATCGCCGAGAGCATCTGCGCGGCAGTCTGATCGGAAAGTTTGGGCGCGCCGGTCACGGCCAGAAACGCCTGCAATTCATGCAGCAGCGCAGCATCGTCGGTGGTGGCAATATGCTGGCCGCTTAATTTGCTGAGCTTTTTGAAATCAAACCGCGCAGGTGATTTTCCGATGCCGCCAAAAGCGAACCATTCCTGCGCCTGCGCATCAGTGAAAAACTCGTCATTTCCATGTGCCCACCCCAATCGGGCGAGATAATTGCGCATCGCTGCCGCCGAATATCCCATGGCGTGATATTCATCCACACCCAACGCCCCATGACGCTTGGACAACTTTTTGCCATCGCTCCCGTGGATCAGCGGTATGTGAGCCCAGACCGGTATCTGCCAGCCCATTGCATGGTAAATGGTCATCTGGCGGGCGGCATTATTCAAGTGATCGTCGCCCCGTATCACTGTCGTCACCCCCATATCATGATCATCCACAACCACGGCCAGCATATAGACAGGGGTACCGTCCGAGCGCAGCAAAACCATATCGTCGAGCTGGTCATTATTGATGATGACATCGCCTTGCACCTGATCTGCAATCACTGTTTTGCCGCTCTGGGGGGCTTTGATCCGCACGACATAAGCGCCTTGCGGATGATTGGCTGCCTCCACATCCCGCCACGGGCTGCGAAACAATGTCGAGCGTCCCGCCGCACGGGCCTGATCGCGAAAAGCGGCTATTTCATCTTGTGAACTGAAACATTTATACGCTCTGCCAGCCGCGAGCAATTCATGGGCCACATCGGCATGCCGCGCTGCACGGTCAAACTGGGTTACCGGCTCGCCGTCATAGTCAAGCCCCAGCCAATCCATCCCGGTAAAAATGGCTTGTGTTGCCTCTGGGGTTGAGCGCGCCCGATCCGTGTCTTCGATCCGCAACAAAAACTTGCCACCGCGCCCCCGGGCATACAGCCAGTTGAACAGCGCAGTGCGTGCGCTGCCAATGTGAAGGTACCCAGTGGGTGAAGGGGCAAAGCGGGTGATAATCTGGCTGGACATAGAAGTTTAACCTTTGGTTAAGCAAAACGCTGATACTTTCGCGCTCTGTCTAACCATCCGTCTTAGGAGGGGCAAGCACAGGCATGACCCGATTATTTTCTACGGCGTTCTGGGGCGATATTTTCTGGCAGCAAAAATCGCATTTGACCGACTGGGCCCCCGTGTCATTTGCTGTCGGTATTGGAGTGTATTTTGGGCTTGCCTCAGAACCTTCACCTGTCTTGCTGTTGGGGGGTATTGGTCTCAACTTGCTGGCTTTGTATATGTGCAAAAACTGGGATTCCGCATATAAAATGGCAATTGCAGCGCCGTTGCTGGTCATATTTGGGGTCGGTTGGGCAAATGTATCGGCGCTGTATAAGGCGTCTGCAGTTTTGAAATATCATTATTACGGTCCAATTGAGGGGCGGATTGTTGGGGTTGACCGGTCTGCTTCTGATGCGCTGCGTTTGACACTTGACCGGGTGGTCCTGCGCCGGCTTGCCCCCAAGCAGACGCCAGAACGGATACGGGTCTCGCTGCACGGCGCTTTATTTGACTTCAAACCAGTGCCGGGGGAAACAATTATGCTCATGGGACATTTATCGCCGCCTGCGGGCGCGGTAGAACCATCAGGCTTTGATTTCAGACGTTACGCTTGGTTTTTACGTCTTGGAGGTTTAGGCTATAGCCGCACACCTGTTGTGGTGCTGACACCTGCAGGTAGCGCGCTGGCATTAGCGCGGGTGCGCATGCGCATATCCACCCGCATCCAAGCGGCTCTACCCGGTCAACTGGGGGCTTTTGCTGCCACATTGCTCAGTGGCGACCGCTCTGGTTTGAATTCACAGACCTTGCAGATTTTGAGACAGACGAATTTGGCGCATTTACTGGCAATTTCTGGCCTGCATATGGGGTTGCTGACTGGATTTATTTTTACCGTATTAAGGCTGGCTGTGCTGTTTCTGCCCGGATCTGCCCGCCATTGGCCCGCTAAGAAAATTGCGGCATGCGGCGCGATACTGGCCGGGGCTTTCTATCTGGCTTTATCGGGCGGCAATGTCGCTACAGAACGTGCTTTTGTGATGGTTTTAGTGGGGTTTGGCGCTTTGTTTTTTGATAAACGTGCCTTGAGTTTACGGTCGGTTTCTGTGGCGGCAAGTTTGGTGCTGTTGTTGCGCCCAAGTGCCTTGCTGGGTCCAGGGTTTCAAATGTCCTTTGCCGCGACGTTGGCTTTGATAACGGTCTATACAATCTGGCGGCAAAAACGCTGGCAACCTGGCCCTAAATGGTCACAACCGATCTGGATGGTTGTGATGTCTTCGCTGGTGGCGGGGCTGGCAACCGCACCGATTGCGGCCGCACATTTCAATATGGTGTCGCAATATGGTCTGCTGGCCAATCTTATCTCAGTGCCGCTGATGGGTTTGGTTATTATGCCAGCCGGTGTCATCGGGGTAATGTTGATGCCGCTCGAACTTGAGAGTGGCGCGCTTTGGGTGATGGGGCAAGGGCTTGCTTGGATCCTTGGCGTGGCCGATTGGGTGGCGGGTTTTAAAGATGCGGTGCGCTATATAAAAGCACCTGCACCTGTGGTTTTGCCATTGCTGGCGGCAAGCGCCTTATTTTTGGGACTGTGGATCGGTCGCCTGCGGGTCATCGGTGTGATTGGCTGTCTGCTTGGGTTTCTGATCTGGGTCCAGACGCCCCGACCGCTGTTGTTAATCAGTGATAACGGCGCACTTTTGGGCATACTGGCCCCACAGGGGCGTTTGTTAAGCAAATCAAAAGGCGCAGGGTTTGTCGCCAAAAACTGGCTGCGCAACGATGGCGACGGGCGCAGCCAAGTACAGGCGGCACAGGGGTGGCAACTGGCGTTTGGGGATATGGAATGGCTGCATATTCTGGGTAAAAAAGCCGCAGCTTCCATCACAGACTGTCGCAGCGATCAGGTGGTGATTGCCAATGTCAAACTTCAAGCCCGTGGCGACTGCTTGATACTGGACGCAGCCGTTTTTTCAGCCACCGGCAGTATGGATATTATCGCACGCGACGGGCGCTTGCAGGTCCGCACTGCCCAAAGCTATAGCGGCAACCGGCTTTGGTCGCGTCAACATTTGACACAGTCCGAGGTTGTTGCGCTTGCGCAAAAGATTGACCGGTTCACGGTTTTACTTAATAGCTCCGGATCAATCCCACCAAGCGTCCCTGAACCTTGACATGACCAATTGGCAGCATGCGGGTTTCATAGGCCGGATTTGCCGCCTCGAGTGCCACAACATCTCCCATCCGCTTAAACCGCTTTAAAGTTGCCTCATAGCCTTCGATCTGTGCCACCACAATATCGCCATTTTCAGCGGTGTTGGTTTCCCGTATCACCACAATATCGCCTTCGTTGATACCGGCATTGATCATCGAGTCGCCCTTTACCTCAAGCGCGTAATGCTGGCCTTGCCCTGAAAGCATCTGCGTCGGAACCGTCACTTGTGGCGCCTCATCCGCGATAGACTCCATCGGGATACCAGCGGCAATACGCCCGATCAAAGGCAATTGCTGGCTTTGCGTGCTGTCGATTTTTTGTGCGGCAGCCGGTGCAGGAGCATTGGGCCTGCCACCATCAATTAATTTTGGCATAAACCCGGTTTTGACCTCGCCCAGAGACTCTGGCAGTTTAACCACTTCGATTGCCCGCGCCCGATGCGCCAATCTACGGATGAACCCGCGTTCTTCAAGCGCTGTAATCAGCCGGTGTATCCCCGATTTTGAGCGCAGATTTAGCGCTTCTTTCATTTCGTCAAACGAGGGTGGTACGCCGTCTTTTTGCGCCCGCTTGTGGATGAATTCAAGTAAATCGCGTTGCTTTTTCGTCAACATTTTTGAACCTCTATCATCATTTGTTTCATGATGTTCTATAGATGTTCTTGTTTTGTGTCAAGTTCGTACCGTATTTTAGCAAACATGGTCTACAACAGGATATAGGGCACCTCGACCCCTGCCTTAAGCTCTGGGGCATGTGGCGGGCGCACCAAAAGCGCATTTGCCTGTGACAAAACGCTTAACAACGCGCTGTCCTGACGATCAAACGGGGTTAATTGGCCGTCGTAGAAACTTGCGCGCATATAGTGTTCACGCGGACCGTTTTTTTCAATCGCACAGGCCAATGGCGCCAAGGCGTGACGGGTCTGCTCGGCTGGTAATCCTAGCATGTGGCGGATCATCGGTGTCAGGAAAATATGACCACACACCATAGACGAGACCGGGTTGCCTGGCAGGCCGACGATGGGCGTGTCTTTGATCCGTCCTGCCATCAGCGGCTTGCCGGGGCGCATCGCCACTTTATAAAATGACTGGTCCATTCCCAAGGTTTTTCCAGTCTCGGCAACAAGATCGTGGTCACCCACTGAGGCCCCTCCAATCGTCACAATCAAATCCGCCGTCAGGGCCAAATCGAATACCATTTGCAGGGCGGGAATTGTATCGCATGCAATGGGCAGTATGCGGACCACTGCGCCGCTGTCTTCCAGCAGGGCTTTCAGACCGAAACAATTCGAGGCAATGATTTGGTCGCTGCGGGGGTCTTGCCCCGGCATCACCAATTCATCGCCGGTCGAGATCACAGCCACAACCGGCTTACACCGCACCGGCACATGCGGTTGGTTCATCGACGCCAGCAGCGCGATATCCGCTGGGCTGAGGCGCCGTGGTGCAGCGATCATCTCACCACGTTTGAAATCAGATCCCGACGGGCGGATATGGGTTTTGGGATCGACCTCGATCACGACAATCATGTCGTCTGCGTCGCGTTTAACATCTTCTTGGATGATCACGTGTTGTGCGCCTTGCGGCAGGGGTGCACCGGTAAAAATTCGCACCGCTTCCCCCGCGCCAACCATGCCTGAGAATCGGTGGCCGGCTGCCGCCTCGCCGATCACCCGATAACGCGCGCCAGGTGCAAGGCCCGCAGTTTGTACCGCATAGCCATCCATTGCCGAGGCGGCGAACGGCGGTTGATCGCGCGCGGCCTCGACAGGACGTGCAAGCACCCGCCCGGCCGCAAGATGTAGGGGCACGCTTTCTTCCGGGCCCGGCTCAACCAGCGTAACGAGTCTTTTAAGTGCTTCAGCAACAGTTATCATAATATCTTGCTGTCTTCTGCCATCTGATCATTTTCCCATTGCTCATATGTCCGTCCATCGTGGGCTAATTTCCACTCTGTGCGTCCATTTGTGGTCCGGCCGTTAACAATAGCGCCTGCTGCGCTTGGGCTAGAAAATGCGTAGTTTTTTGTAAATCGTGTTTGGTCTCCATCTATGACAAGAGTGCCATTATTGCATAATTCATGATATAATTTGTGATAATGGGTTTTTTTTGTGGTATCACCAACCCATTTATCCCGTCCTAACGATCCTGCTTGAACAACGAGTTCACCTTTTCGCAAAAAGGCTGTAGCGTTCACGCCAGACCTAGGCTTTACCAATTCGAAGACAATAACTGGAGTTTCTTGCTGTCCTGCATCGGAAGAGACAGCCACTGACTTATCTAAAAACGTATCGACCCGGATGGCGGGCAGAACAATTTGAAGCGTTTCCAAGAAAGATTCCATATTCGCTATATCAGCTTCAGATAGACTGCTTTTTGGCGGTATATTCGCGTTTTCTAGACTCGAGTGGCTGATATTTTTTGCAATTTCGACCAAACGAGATTCTAAGTATTTCACATGCGCTTTATGTAGACTGTTTGCGGCAGTTGTGATCAACACAGCGTTGTCCCACCAATCCTTTTGCACGGCATGTTCTTTGATGCGCTTTGAAAGCTTCTCTGCTTCGCCAATATAAGCCAAATTGCGACCGTCAAGGTCACCGATCAAAATATACACGCCGGTGTAATCAGTTTCTGGACGTGCCAAAGCCTCCTTTAACTGCGTTCGTGGTATTCTAAGAACATGGCCTGTCCAGTTGAAAACCTCAGCAGTAAGCATTCCGTCAGGACGACCATCCGTAAAAAACAGTTGCAATGATCGACCGCCTACATTCATGAAGACTCATAGCGCCCTGATTTTCCGCCATCTTTCAAGACGACGTGGATGCCGCCAATCTGCATTGCCTTATCCACCGCCTTGGCCATGTCATAGATTGTTAAAGCTGTGATACTCACCGCACTTAACGCCTCCATTTCCACACCGGTTTGACCAGTGGTCTTAACCGTTGCGTGAATACGTACACCGGGCAACGTTGCATCAGGGATCAATTCGATCGCCACTTTGCTGATCGGCAACGGGTGACACAAGGGGATCAGATCGGATGTTTTCTTGGCACCCATAATCCCTGCCAGCCGGGCAACCCCCAGAACATCGCCTTTTTTAGCGCGATTTTCAACAATGATATCATAAGTCTCTTGGGCCATCTTGATGTGACCCACGGCTTCGGCAATTCGGGATGTGATGGCTTTTTCGGACACGTCGACCATATGCGCCGCGCCCTGACCGTCAAAATGGGTGAGGTCTGCCATTATGCTGCCCCCGCCAGTGCCGGGTTGGCCAGCAGGCTGCGCGTCGCCTGCTCTACATCCGGTTGCCGCATCAGGCTTTCTCCGATTAAAAAGCTACGGGCGCCAAAGCTGGCCATTGCCGCCAGATCAGCGGGCGTGCTCAAACCTGATTCTGACACCAAATGACGCCCCGCAGGCACCCGTTGCGCCAAAATACGGGTGGTGTCGAGGCTGGTTTCAAACGTTTTCAGATTGCGATTGTTGACACCAATCAAGGGCGACGATAGTGCCAGCGCCCGATCCAATTCTGCGCCATCATGCACTTCGATCAACACGTCCATGCCCCAGTCAAACGCAGCCTGTTCCAATTCTGCGGCCTGCGCATCCGACACCGAGGCCATGATGATCAAAATGCAATCCGCACCAAGAGCCCGCGCCTCGGCAACCTGATAGGTATCATACATGAAATCTTTGCGCAGTGCTGGCAGCTTGGTCGCCGCTCGCGCTGACGACAAAAACGATTTTGCACCCTGAAAACTTGGGGTGTCAGTCAGAATTGACAGGCAGCAAGCTCCCCCCGCTTCATAGGCTTGGGCCAATTTTGCAGCATCGAAATCTGCACGGATCAAACCCTTTGAGGGGCTGGCTTTCTTCACCTCGGCAATCAGGCCATAACCGGCGCTTGCAGCCTGTATCAAGGCTGTGGCAAAGCCCCGTGGCGGGCTGGCCTCACGGGCTTCAGATTCTATTTCAGCAAGGGGTTTTGAGGCTTTGTCGGCGGCCACTTCTTGCAATTTATAGGCTTTTATTTTGTCGAGGATGGTCAGGCTCATGAAGTCTCCGATGTGATCCGGGCGACGGTGTCGATCTTGTCTTTTGCTGTACCGCTGTCGATACTGTGACGGGCCATGTCTACCGCTTGGGCGTTATCATCGGCAACACCGGCCACGATCAGCGCTGCGGCCGCATTCAGCAGAACCGCATCGCGGTAAGCGCTGTGCGCGCCGTTCAACAAGTCGCGAAACGCGGTGGCGTTATGGTGTGGAGTGCCACCAACAATAGCCTCGAACGGATGGACCGGCAGCCCAAAGGCGTCGGGGTGCACCTCGGTCTCGGTCACGGTGCCATCGGTATTGAGAATCGCAACCCAACTAACGCCAGTGATCGTCAATTCATCGGTGCCATCGCTGCCGTGAACCAGCCAGGCACATTCAGAGCCAAGTTGTCCAAGTGTTTGCGCCATTGGCAGGATTAAATCCCGGCTGAACGCACCGGTTACTTGGCGTTTGACACCGGCAGGGTTGGTCAGTGGCCCGAGGATGTTGAAAATCGTGCGGGTGCCCAATTCAGCGCGCACCGGCCCGACATGGGCCATGGCGGGATGGTGCATCGGTGCCATCATGAAGCCGATGCCGGCGCTGCTTAAAGATTTTTCCACAACCGCTGGACCCACCATGACATTGATGCCCATCTGCGACAGCGCGTCCGCGGCGCCGGATTTTGACGACAGGTTGCGATTGCCGTGTTTGGCAACCGGAACACCGGCCCCGGCCACCACAAAGGCGGTGGCGGTTGAAATGTTCAGTGTTCCCTTGCCATCGCCCCCTGTGCCGACAATATCCATTGCCCCCTGCGGTGCGCGCACACGGTGGCATTTGCCCCGCATCACGGCGGCGGCGGCGGCATATTCTTCCACGGTCTCGCCCCGTGTGCGCATGGCCATCAACAATCCACCGATCTGGCTGGGGGTGGCTTGGCCTTCAAACAGCAAGGTAAAGGCGATCTCGGCCTCGACGCGGGTCAATGGCCGGTCGGCCGCTGCACCGATAAGAGTTTTCAGCTGATCACTCATGCCGCAACTTTCATTGATTTGAGAAAATTATCAAACAGCGCGTGGCCGTGCTCTGACGCGATTGATTCAGGGTGAAACTGTACCCCGTGTATCGGAAGGTCACGGTGTTGCAGTCCCATAATTGTGCCATCTTCAAGATCAGCCGTCACCTCAAGACAGGCGGGCAAACTCTCGCGCTCAACCACCAACGAATGATACCGTGTGGCTTGGAACGGACTGGGCAATCCGGCAAACAAACCGGTTGCGCGATGCTGCATCCGGCCCATCTTGCCATGTACGATCTCGTGACAGCGCACCACCCGCCCGCCAAAGGCCTGTCCGATGGTCTGGTGCCCCAAACAGACGCCCAAAAGGGGTGTCTGCGTGGCGGCGGCGGCGGCTGTGAGACCCAGACAGACCCCGGCTTTATCCGGATCGCACGGGCCCGGCGCCAAGACAATTCCAGCTGGTTTCATCGCCATCGCCTCATTGACTGTCACTGAATCGTTGCGCCTGACCACAACATTAGCCCCCAATTCACCCAAATAATGCACCACATTATAAGTGAAACTGTCATAATTATCGATCAGTAGCAGCATTTTTCACGTCTTTGCTCTAAAGGGGCTAGAGGCCCACGCCATGGTCGCGGTATACATGGTCAGGGTTGCGTCCCACCGTCAAGGGGCGCAAGAGTTAAAAATGGTGAGTTGTGAAAAAGAAGCAAGGAACAACGGCGTGACACGTGGCATGGTAATCGGTATGGTTTGCGGTCTTATAGTTGCGGTGGCCGCGCTTGCGGGTCTGTCTTTGCTAACAGGCCAACAAGCGGGGGTTGCCGGGGGCCCGTCAGAGCCGCCCGAGGTTACTTCTGATTTACCAAACGCGCGGTTGGTGCCTGCCACTGATGTTATCGTCATCAGCCCTTTGAGATTGGTGAAAGACCCCTCTAAACCCGTTGGGCCAGAGTTGATGGTCCGCGCGCCTGAAAACCCGCAAATCCGGTCGGGCCGATTGGAAGTCGTTGGAATTTCTTTTCCTGAATTTGCCACAGCACCAAAACAAACCGTTCCGGGTGACGTTTCACTCACACCGCGTGACAAGGGTGTGGTGATTGGCAATGCCCGTATGGCGCCGTTGTACCGTAAAATTGAGACGCCGCTGGCAGTCGTTGTACCAGAAACGGCGCCCGCAAGCAGTCTTACAAGTTTTGCGGCCGAGATTAACCGCAAGCGCAAAAACAGCGAAACCGCAGCCACCAAAGATCAACCCCTTCGCAACAACGCGTCCGGGGCCAAACCTGCGCTGATGCGGTTTTCTGAGCCTTTAGACATTGACCCAGACCAGCCAAAAATGTCGATTGTCTTGCTGGATGACGGCGCACACAGCATTGATCTTGATATTCTGAAGGCATTTCCCTATCCAATTACTTTTGCGCTGGACGCCAGTTGGACGGGCGCTGATGTGGCGATGAAAACCTATCGCCGGCGGGGCTTTGAAGTGATGGTTTTGGCAGAATTTGCCGAGGAAGTTACACCTGACACCGCGCGGAAAATGCTGCAAAACGATCTGCGCAAACTGCCGCAAGCGGTCGCTGTAATGGAGGCGCGGCGGGGCGGTGTGCAGGCGAGCCTTTCTGTTTCAGACAGAGTGACCCGGCTTTTAAAGGCCACCGGCCACGGACTTGTACTGTTTCCAACACCACTAAACGCGGCGCGGACATTGGCGCAGAAATCTGGTGTTCCAGCAGCCACCATTTTCCGGGATTTCGATAGCAAAGGCCAGTCTGCACGGGTAATTCGAAAATTCTTGGATCAGGCAACCCGGAAAGCCCGCAGCGATGGAACGGTTATCATGATTGGCAGGTTGCGGTCTGAAACCATAAAAGCCCTCATACTTTGGGGGTTGCAGGACCGGGTCAACCATGTCGCGCTGGCGCCGATCTCGACCGTGCTGCTGACTGATGGCATGAAGTGAGCCAGAAGACCTAGCTGTTTGATCCACCGTTAAAGCGCGCTGCATCTGCCGCGGCGCGACGGATCGCGTTCGATTTATCGATGGTTTCTTGATGTTCGGCCTCGGGATCACTGTCATAAACGACCCCGCCGCCTGCTTGAATATAAAGCTTCTTATCCTTAATCACCGCTGTACGGAGCGCAATACACATATCCATATCACCGCCCGCGCTGATATAGCCCAATCCACCGCCGTAAATGCCGCGTTTTTCTGGTTCTAACTCGTCAATAATTTCCATTGCCCGCACCTTCGGCGCACCGCTGACGGTACCAGCTGGCATGCCCGCAAAAAATGCCGATAGCGGATCCTGATTATCGGCCAGAGTGCCAACGACGTTGGACACAATATGCATCACATGCGAGTAGCGTTCGATGGTAAATTCCTCGGTTGGCCGGACGCTGCCTATTTTCGCGACGCGGCCTACGTCATTGCGACCGAGATCGAGCAACATCAAATGCTCTGCCAGTTCTTTTTTATCTGCCAAGAGTTCGGCTTCCAAGGCGCGGTCTTCTTCCGGGGTTGCGCCCCGTCGACGGGTTCCGGCAATTGGTCGAATGGTCACTTCTTGCCCAAAGACCCGCACAAGTATTTCGGGGCTGGCACCCACCACTTGGAAACCACCAAAATTAAAATAAAACATAAACGGTGATGGGTTGGTTTGACGCAGTGACCGGTACAAAGAAAACGGCGGCAGCGGAAAATTCTGTGTCCAGCGCTGCGAGGGGACAACCTGAAAAATGTCGCCGTCGCGGATATATTCCTTGGCCCTTTCAACCGCCGAAAGATAGCCAGATTTAGTGAAATTTGAGACTGGCGGCGAAATGTCGGCCGCTTCTCCCAAATCGCGGTTGACTTGCGGAAGTGCCCGCTCCAGGTCGCGTACCGCATCCATCACCCGCTCGGCGGCTTGCGCATAGGCGGCCCGCGCTGATTGCCCGTCACTGACCCAAGCAGGCGACACCACCGTCACCTCGCTTTTTACCCCGTCAAGCACCACGATCACCGACGGGCGCAGCATCACAGCATCGGGCAGACCCAGCGGATCGGGATTGATATTGGGCAGATGTTCGACCAGCCGGATCATATCATAGCCCAGGTACCCGAAAAAACCTGCGGCGGCTTGTGGCATATCCTCGGGCAGGTCAATCCGACTTTCTTCAATCAAGGCGCGCAAAACATCAAGCGGTGGGCCTTTTTGCGGTTCGGAATGATCAGGGTCAAATCGCGCTTGACGGTTGACCTGACTGTGAAGTCCACGGCAAGTCCAGATGATATCGGGCTTCATCCCAATGATAGAATAGCGACCACGGACTTCGCCCCCGGTCACTGATTCGAGCATAAAGGCATCGCGCGCCGCGCCGGTTAGCTTCAGCATCAGGGAGACCGGCGTATCCAGATCAGCAGCAAGTCGGGTGAAAACAATCTGGTTTTCACCCTTTAGATAGGCTGTTTCAAACTCGGCGAACTCCGGGATCAGCGTCATGCAAGCTCCTTTTAATGAAAGGTGTTACTGAAATTGAGCGTGGACCGCATTCAAAGCTTGTTGATCCAATTCAAAACCGATGCGGGTTTGGAGGTCGCGGGCAAAGGCGGCAAAGATATCTTGTGACAGGTCATTGGTCGCCTGTGCATTGATCGCATCACGCATTGGCCCATCTAAAGCCACGTCTTGGGCGCGCGGCAATACCGCGTCGAGCCGTACCAAAACAACGCTGTCAGCATCATCCAGTATGGTAATCGTACCGGTGGCGGCGTCGAAAACCTGTGTGATTAATGCGTTGGGTGCGCCTTCTACATAGTCGCGCCGCGTGCGTTCGGTTTCTGTTTGTGCGCGCAGATCAAGGCTTTCAAAACTTGCGTTGGCGGTCAGGCCGGCAGAGAGGGCTTCGCCTTTGCGGCGTAGATGCGCCATTGTTTCAGTCTTGGTCCAGTGTTCAACAACCGCCTCGCGAACCGTCTCCAACGGTTTTGGCGCTGGCGGCACGATGCCATTTAAGCGCAGCGCAAAGACGCCACCGTCCGGCAGGGCGATCAGTTTGGGAAATCCGTCCTCAGTCACAGTGGCAGCCGCAACTTTAAACTCTTGATACGCGGCAAGCCCTTGAGAGACCTCGCTGTGCCAATCGACAGTTTGCAATTCCATCTCTGTCTCGCCCGCCAATTCTTCCAAAGTGGCACCGGCAGCCAGCAGATCATCAATATTGGCCACTTGCTCATCGATCTCCGCACGCGCCAGATCGAGCGCCAATTCATTGCGCAGTGGTCCACTGGCCGCCTCTAGCGATGTGGCTTGGGCCTTTAAGATCCCGTTTACGCGGAACAAGGCCGGCCCAATCGCGGTGTCAAACGGACCAACAACCTGGTCAAGCTCGGCGGCGAATACTGCCACACCAGCTGCGCCCAAGGCCACTTGATCCAAATCTCCCATATCAACATCGGTCAACGCCAGTCCGCGGTCTTCAACCAGACGGTCGAAACTGATGGCGTCCACTTCGATCTGGGCTTTGGCCTGCGACGCCTCAGTGGCGTCGACAAATGCCAAACGGTCGACCAAGCGACGTTCGGGTTTGTTAAATTCTGCATCACGGGCCTCGTACAGCCCAGCTATTGCGTCAACGCTGACCTCAACCCCATCCACCAATTGTGCCGGTGTCAGTTGAACATAGCTGATTTGTTTGATCTCGGGCGTCGTGTAAAGTGCCAAATTTTCGGAATAGAAGGCTTGCAACACGGGTTCCGTCGGGGCGGTAATAGCCACATCCAAATTGGTGGCATCAATCCGCGCCCAAGTGAAATTCCGACGCTCGCCAATGTAATTGAGCAGCTGATTGGCATAGGAATCCGGCATCTTCAGCCCAGATACCACTGCGGCTTGAACCAGTGAACGGGCTGTTTCTTCACGCATATTGGCCTCAAATTCGGCCTCGCTCAAACCGGCATTTTCTAGAGCGAATCTATAATTATCTCTGCTGAAACTGCCATCGATGCTTTGAAATGCAGAGACGCCGACAACCTGTTGACGCAGGTTCTCATCGCCAATGGACAGACCCAAACCGCTGGCTTCATGATCAATGGCCCTTGCGACCAGCAGTTGTTGCAAAACTTGTTGGTCGATACCGAAGGCCTCGGCTTGTTGAAAGCTAATCGGCTGCCCGACTTGTTGTTGAACTCTGCGCATCTCTTCTTGAAGGGCGCGCACATAGCGTTGGACGTCGATTTGTTTGTCACCAACTGCCCCAACAGACCTGACAGTGCCGGACAGGTTGGTGGCACCAAAGCCCGCCAAGCCGACAATCAGTAAGGCCAAGATAACCCAAACGAATCCTTTGGATATAGAAGTTCCACGCAATGCCATAATGCCTCCTTAAGATCTGTCGGTTTGGATGCCGCTTTGACGCTGTTTACGCGTCTGAGACGGGCTGAGCAAGCGACAAGCGCAGGCTCTGCAGTCGGGTGAAGAGATTTTCGATCTCAGTTTTGTCAATATTTGCAAAGGCGACCCGGATTTCAGTCTCCCCGCGCGGGTCACCGGGTGGTGTGAACATTGTGCCAGGCAGGGCCAATACCCCGATATCGCGCACCATACGCTGCGCCAATTGATCCGAGGGCAATGCGAAAGGGTGCCGGAAATAGGCGAAATAAGCGCCAAGTCCCAGCAATTGCCAGCCCTCAGGCTTTTGGGTGTTAAAACCCTGCGAAATTGCCCGCCGCCGATCAAGTATTTCCAATCGCTCTGCCGCCAGCCAGTCGCGTAGGTTCTGCATCGCCCAAAGCGCTGCATGCTGCCCAAGTTGTGGAGCGCAGATAGCGATGCTGTCGAGAAATTTTTCAATCTCGCCAAGCCGAGACTGGCTGGCCACAAGCGCCCCAACCCGGTGTCCGGTTAGGCGGTAAGCTTTTGAAAATGAATATAACTGCACCAATGTGTCGGACCAGTTCAGGTTTTGAAACAATCGGTGTGGAGGCTGGGGGCGGCTGTCAAAATCGCGATACGTCTCATCGAGAATCAGCGCAATTTTATGGGATTGCGCCAAGGTGAAGAAGTCCGAGATCAGAGATTCAGGATATTCCACGCCCGCGGGATTGTTGGGGCTGACCAAGGCAATCGCCTTGGTGCGTGGGGTGATCAGATGCGCAGCCTGAGCGGGGTCTGGCAGCATCTGGGTATCGGTTGGCAGGGCACGCGCCGTCACCCCGGCCATATCGAGGCACATTTTATGATTAAAATACCAAGGGACGGGCAGAATGATCTCGTCCCCTTGATCGGTCAGACAGGCAACGGCTGCGGCGAAGGCCTGATTGCAGCCTGCGGTCACGGCTACGTTTGATGGCGCAATGTCACCAGCGTAATCCGTGCACCAACGTTTGGCAATTTCGGTGCGCAGCGCAGGCAGCCCTAATACCGGTCCATATACATGTGTGTCGGGCTCGTCTTGTACCAAGCGGGCCATTTCAGCGCGCAAGGCCTGTGGTGGCGGCTCAACGGGCGCGGCCTGACTGACATTAATCAGCGGATGTGTGGGTGAAAACGTATGGTCGTCGAGCCATTTCAGCGCCTGCATAACCGGCGGGGCAAAAGTTGCTTTTGTGCGCGTCATGGACATGCGCTTAATCCTTCATATTGGAGGTTTGGCGCGCTCAATCCTTGCCACGATAGGGCTCGACGTATTGCAGGGCCATGTCCCATGGAAAGAAAATCCACGTGTCTTGACTGACCTCGGTGACGAAGGTATCCACCATTGCGCGCCCCATCGGTTTTGCATACACGGTGGCGATATGCGCCTTTGGCATATGGGCTTTAACCAGCTCAAGCGTTTTGCCGGTATCGACCAGATCATCGATTACCAAAACCCCCGTTCCATCGCCGACCAAACTCGGATCGGGGCATTTGATTACCCGCGGTTCTGATTGCGACTGATGGTCGTAGGATTTGACGCTGATGGTGTCGACCAGACGAATATCCAATTCGCGGGCCACGATCATTGCAGGCGCCATGCCGCCGCGCGTAATGGCCACCACGGCCTGCCAGGGGTCGCCACCCGGCCCCTGGCCATCAAGCCGCCACGCCAGAGCGCGCGAATCGCGGTGTAATTGATCCCAACTGACGTGAAAGCCTTTTTCATGTGGCAGTCTATCCATTTCATCCCCCCTCAGAGACCGTCATCTCCCGGGCTTTACCCAGGGTACCGGTTGTCTTTTGACCGCTGATTACTAACGCCTGTACGTTGGTTTTATCCTAACTTACAGGATTTGTGGTCAAGTTTTGGTAATGTCGGGCGCGTCGACGGCCTTCATGCCAACGACATGATATCCGGCATCCACATGTAGGTTTTCACCGGTTGTTCCGGACCCCAGATCAGACAAGAGAAACAGCGCTGCTTTGCCCACTTCGTCTTGCGTAACATTGCGGCGCAGCGGCGAATTATACTCGTTCCATTTCATGATATACCTGAAATCGCCTATGCCTGACGCCGCAAGCGTCTTAATAGGGCCTGCGGAAATCGCGTTGACCCGAATGCCGTCTTTGCCCAGATCCTCTGCAAGATATTTTACTGAGGCTTCAAGCCCGGCTTTCGCCACCCCCATAACATTGTAATGCGGCATTACCTTTTCAGCGCCGTAATAGGTCAGCGTCAGACAAGAGCCACCGTTTTTCATCATTTTTTCCGCGCGTTGCACCACTGCGGTGAACGAATAGACAGATATATCCATCGTCATTAGAAAATTGTTGCGGCTGGTGTCGACATAGCGACCTCGCAGTTCGCTTTTGTCCGAAAACCCGATGGCATGGACAATAAAGTCCAAACTGTCCCACTGCGTCGCCAGATCAGCAAATAGCCGGTCAATTGAGGCCTCATTTGCGACATCACATTCCAGCACCAGATCGCTGCCCACCTGCGCGGCCAGAGGAACAACCCGCTTTTTCAACGCCTCACCTTGATAGGCAAAAGCCAGTTCTGCTCCGGCTTCACCGCAGGCTTTTGCGATACCCCAAGCGATTGATTTATCGTTGGCTAGTCCCATGATAAGGCCACGTTTACCGACCATAAGTTGGTTAGACATTGCATATTCCTCAGTGGTGACGGATCTGTGATCGTTTAGGCGATTGCTTGCCCATCAGCAAGGCCGCACTAATTTATAGTTTGTTGGGCTGGGATGTCGGCAGCTGTCATGGTAAATTATTGAAGTAACAACCGGAGTTAGTGAAATGACAGTAAGAACTGGATTATTTGCAGGCGCTTGCCCGTTCGCTTTGGCGCGCAGCTGGTTGGCTGAGGCTGAAAAGACTGAGATAAATGATCCTAATGCAATGGCGTTATCAACCGTCGATTCGCAGGGAATGCCGAATGCAAGGGTGGTGTTGCTCAAGGCAATTGCAGACGATGGTTTTGTCTTTTACACCAATTATAGCAGTGCCAAGGGTCAAGAAGTGGAACAGGCACAAAAAGCTGCTTTCGTGATCCATTGGAAATCTTTGCGGCGGCAAATACGGGTTCGCGGCAAAGTCACTCGGCACAATAAAGCAGCATCGGACGCATATTTCCAATCCCGAGGCCTTCAAAGCCGCTTGGGCGCTTGGGCCTCACAACAATCAAAACCTTTGGCGTCACGCGAGTCGTTGATGCGGGAGGTTGAAAGATTTGCAGACCTCTACGGTGATTCGCCCCCGCGCCCAGACCATTGGGGGGGCTATCACATTACGCCAGATGAAATTGAATTTTGGGCTGACGGTACCGCGCGTTTGCACGATAGATTCAAATGGACGCGAAAGTTAGCAGGTGACCCGTGGTTAATTACGCGTTTAAACCCATGACTAAAAAGATATTATTTTGCCTTGGCTCGCCATCATAGCCATTAATTGGCGTGATACACTCATAACCTAGACTAATTAATGCTTGCCAATTGGTGTCGGGATGGCGCAATTAGTTTTGCATAGTTGACAGTTTAATGAGTGGCAATGGTTGGTCTTACGGGGCGTGAACACGATTTTGTGCATAGTGCTATAGTTGATGGGGTTGCACTTAAAATCGTGAATGCGCTGTTGAACAATCAGGTGGCTGATTTCACATCGCCTGATATAGTGCAGGGCGAGTGGGGTTAAAATGAATTATAGCATAGATTGTTTTGGAATTCCGGTTACAGATTGGCGCAATCCAGCAATGGCGCCGCCCAACAATTTTTTCATAACATTCAGGTTGATAACATTTTGGTGAATTAAAGTGCAACAAGACAATGAATCTGCTCGTATCATGCGGGGAGTGGTTAAATGGTTTGATCAGGCGAAGGGCTTTGGCTTTGTCGTTGACGCAACCGGGGGAGTGGATATTCTTTTGCATGCAAATGTGCTGCGAAATTTTGGTCAAAGCTCGGTGGCAGACGGGGCGCAGGTTGAAATTTCGGTGCAAGACACCGCCCGGGGAATGCAGGCCGTTGCGATTCTCAGCATCAAACCTCCCGACTGGCGGGCGCTGCCTTTGCTCGCTGATTTCGAAGATATCGGAGAAGACGTAATAAATATGGCGGTTCTGGAGCCAGCACGGGTCAAATGGTTTGACAAGATAAAAGGTTTTGGATTTGCGACGGTGTTCAAACGGCCAGAAGATGTTTTCTTACACATAGAAGTTTTGCGTCAATCTGGCCTGTCCGATCTGGCGCCGGGCGAAGCTTTGGCAGTGAAAGCCATAGACGGCAAGCGTGGTCGCATGGCTGTGGAAATCCGCGCTTGGGACTTGGCTTCGAGCGACACATGAAAGTATGTCACAGTTTTTGCGCCAGTTTGGTGCTTGTTGTATTTTTTGCGGCTCAAGCTGTGGGTGCGCAATGTGCGGATACGATCGTTAAACTGCGTGGTGACTGGGGCGTTGTGACGTTTCGGGTTGAGGTGGCTGACACTCAAGCCAGCCGGTCGCGGGGTTTGATGCACCGAGAACACCTCGCGGCGCAGTCCGGCATGTTGTTTGTGTATCCGGCACCACAAAGAGTGGGCTTTTGGATGCGCAACACCCTAATTTCTCTGGATATGTTATTTATAGATAAGGCGGGGCGGGTCTCGATGATCCACCACCGCGCCGAGCCGCTGGATGAGACGCTCATATATGGCGGGGAGGACGTACTTTCTGTGCTTGAGATAAATGGCGGGTTGGCCAATGAGTTGGGTATCACTTCAGGGTCTGAGGTGCAGTCACCGCTTTTGCCACAAAAAAGCGCCGCTTGGGCCTGTCCGTGAAGATTTATAACAAACAGGCCTTTTCAATTCCGAAAGGGCCAGTTAGACAGCCTGCAGGTCCGGGGCGTAGCGCAGTCTGGTAGCGCACCTGTTTTGGGTACAGGGGGTCGCAAGTTCGAATCTTGCCGTCCCGACCAACTTTCAAAATCCAGAGTTTGAAACTGCAAGCTGGAGCTTGTAGGTCAGCAGTGCCCGGTCGATTGGCGCCACAAATGGTTAAGAGCGCGGCTGTCTAGCATGCATAGCTTAAATAACTATTAATAAATGATAGAATTTTTACCACTGCAACTTTCGCATCGCATATTTTTTTTTAAAATAAATTTAAATGAAATTAAACTGAAAAAAATCCGGCTGAGAATCGGTGTTTTGGTTCTTTATTTAGATGATCAGTTGCCGCTAAAGCTCAGTGTATATTCAAAATTTTAAAATGGTCATTTGCGCTCGCTTGAATATCAGAATTAAATTGTGTGCCTTAGCGCAACGATATGATTTTAAGACCTGTACTCGGGTCAATCGAAAAATCTGCTTTTTAGAAAATTAAATTGATTGACCGAACAGGGCTAAATACGTCAGGTAGTGGAACACAGCATCTGCATACGCTACATGTGGTATCTGGCGAGGGTTACATTGACGACACATTACTGGCTACAAGTGACGCGCGGCGTCCAAGATTGGCGGTGTAGGGTGTTGCTGGTTCCCGAAAGTAAAAGACATATCGCACGACACGGCCTGACATCGGGCAGGCAGAGCGCAAGAACAAGAATGAGGCAGCGACAAGATGAAAATTGAACGTAAATTTACCGAGGCGGGCAAAGACGCGTACGCAAACATTGAATTTGTGAAGACGTCTTCCGAGATCCGCAATCCCGATGGTACGATTGTATTCCACCTCGATGATGTAGAGGTGCCAGCAAGTTGGAGCCAAGTCGCATCTGACGTACTGGCACAAAAATATTTCCGCAAAGCCGGTGTTCCGGCAACGCTGCGCAAGAGCCGTGAAAAAGATGTGCCTGCGTTTTTGTGGCGGTCCGTGCCCGACGGCGATTCTGTGGCCTATGGTGGCGAGACGTCGAGCAAGCAGGTTTTTGATCGTTTGGCGGGAGCATGGACCTATTGGGGCTGGAAGGGCGGTTATTTTACAACCGAAGCCGACGCATCAGCTTATTACGATGAAATGCGGTATATGCTGGCGACCCAGCGGGCGGCGCCAAACAGTCCTCAATGGTTCAATACCGGTTTGCACTGGGCGTATGGGATCGATGGACCAAGCCAGGGTCATTTTTACGTTGATTATAAAACAGGTAAGCTGACCAAATCTACCGGAGCCTATGAACACCCGCAACCACACGCGTGTTTTATTCAATCGGTCACTGATGATCTGGTCAACGAGGGTGGTATTATGGATCTGTGGGTGCGTGAAGCGCGCCTTTTTAAATACGGATCCGGCACAGGAACAAACTTTAGTTCGCTGCGTGGATCAGGTGAGTCGCTTTCTGGCGGTGGTCAATCCTCCGGCTTGATGGGGTTTTTGAAAATTGGCGACCGGGCAGCCGGCGCGATCAAATCAGGTGGCACCACCCGACGGGCGGCCAAAATGGTCATCTGTGATGCCGACCACCCGGACATCGAAGAATTCATCAATTGGAAGGTGCGCGAGGAACAGAAGGTCGCCAGCATCGTCGCTGGTTCAAAAATGCACGAAATCCGCCTGAACGAGATTTTTGGTGCGATCAGGGCGTGGGACGGCAGCAGTGAAGATGCAATCGATCCGGTCAAAAATGCCCAACTGAAAGTGGCCATTCGCGCTGCGAAAAAGGTATCGATCCCCGAGACTTATGTAAAACGCGTTTTGGATTATGCAAAACAGGGTTATTCCAGTATCGAGTTTCCAACCTATGACACCGATTGGGATTCTGAGGCCTATGCCTCGGTGTCAGGCCAGAATTCAAACAACTCGATCCGGGTCACCGACGCATTCCTCAAAGCGGTCGAAAATGACGCGGACTGGGAATTAATTCGTCGGACCGACGGCAAGGTTGCAAAGACCATCAAGGCCCGCGCCCTGTGGGAAGATGTCGGTCATGCGGCTTGGTCATGCGCTGATCCGGGCATTCAATATCACGATACCGTAAATGCGTGGCATACCTGTCCCGAAGATGGTGAAATTCGTGGGTCTAACCCCTGTTCGGAGTATATGTTCCTTGACGATACGGCTTGTAATCTGGCGTCGATGAACCTTCTGACGTTTTTGCAGGATGGTGTGTTTAACGCCGAAGAGTACATGCACGCCACCCGTTTGTGGACGCTGGCGCTTGAAGTATCTGTGATGATGGCACAATTTCCGTCCAAAGAGATCGCCAAACGCAGCTATGAGTTTCGCACTCTCGGCCTTGGCTTCGCCAATATTGGTGGTTTGCTCATGAACTTGGGCTATGGATATGACAGCGTAGAGGGGCGGGCGTTGTGTGGCGCGCTTTCGGCTATTATGACGGGTGTGTCCTATGCGACCAGCGCGGAAATTGCTGGTGAGTTGGGGGCTTTTGGTGGCTATGAGCGCAATAAAGAGCATATGCTGCGGGTGATCCGCAATCATCGTAATGCTGCCCACGGCAAAAGCGACGGCTATGAGGGCCTCGCGATCAATCCGGTCCCTTTAGATTTGAAAAACTGCCCCGATCAGGAGCTGGTAAACTTATCAAAGATTTGTTGGGACGAGGCGTTGTCTTTGGGAGAACGTCATGGATATCGCAACGCGCAGACCTCGGTCGTGGCGCCAACCGGCACAATTGGTCTGGTGATGGATTGTGACACCACCGGCATCGAGCCCGACTTTGCGCTGGTGAAGTTCAAGAAACTTGCTGGTGGTGGTTACTTTAAGATCATCAACCAATCGGTACCTGGAGCGCTGGAAAAACTGGGTTATCCAAGTTCGCAAATTGAAGAAATTGTGAGCTATGCCGTGGGTCACGGCAGCATCGGCAACGCACCGGCAATCAACCATACGTCGTTGATTGGCCACGGATTTGGACCAGCAGAGCTGGATAAAATTGAAGCGGCGCTCGGGTCGGCGTTTGACATTCGATTTGTGTTCAACCAATGGACTTTGGGGCAGGACTTCTGCACCAAAGTATTGGGTGTGCCTAGCGAAAAACTGATGGATCCCACCTTTGACCTGCTGCGGCATTTGGGCTTTAGTAAAGCCGATATTGATATGGCCAATGACCATGTTTGCGGCTCAATGACCCTGGAAGGTGCGCCACATCTTAGGACCGAGCACTACAGCATATTCGATTGTGCAAATCCATGTGGCAAGAGAGGCAAGCGCTATCTTAGCGTCAACAGCCACATTCACATGATGGCAGCGTCTCAGTCGTTTATTTCTGGGGCGATTTCCAAGACTATTAACATGCCGAACGATGCAACGATCGAAGATTGCCAAAAAGCCTACGAATTAAGTTGGTCGCTCGGCGTGAAAGCAAACGCACTGTACCGCGATGGGTCCAAACTCAGCCAACCACTGGCTGCCGCGCTGGTAGAGGATGACGACGAAGCTGCAGAAATTCTCGAAAGCGGCAGCATCAACGAAAAAGCCAAAGTGCTGGCTGAGAAAATCGTTGAAAAGGTGGTGATCAAGGAAATCGTGCGCAGCAATCGCGAAAAAATGCCAGAGCGGCGCAAGGGATACACGCAAAAGGCCGTTGTTGGTGGCCATAAGGTGTATTTGCGCACTGGCGAATACAGCGACGGTTCACTGGGTGAAATTTTCATCGACATGCACAAAGAAGGCGCTGGCTTTCGAGCAATGATGAACAATTTTGCCATAGCAGTGTCCGTGGGGCTGCAATATGGGGTGCCTCTGGAAGAGTTTGTCGACGCCTTTACCTTTACCAAGTTTGAACCAGCAGGTCTGGTTCAGGGCAACGACAGCATCAAGAATGCCACATCAATCCTTGATTATATTTTCCGGGAACTTGCGGTGTCTTATCTTGACCGCACCGACCTGGCGCATGTCAAACCCGAAGGTGCCAGCTTTGACGATCTGGGCCGCGGTGAGGAAGAAGGCTTGTCAAATATCAAGGAGTTAAGTGAAACCGCAGCGTCTAAGTCTTTGGATGTACTGAAGCAAATCAGCTCATCGGGTTATCTGCGCAAACGCTTGCCGCAAGAATTGGTCGTGTTCCAAGGCGGGCAGGCAGTCGCAGGTGGCGTCGTCAGTGACACATCGCTTGCCATTTCAGCACAGCAGGCAGATGTTGCCCAACTGTCAAATACCGGCACCGCCACAGCAGCACCGGCGGTCGGTCTGCGGGCACAGGCCAAGATGCAAGGATACGAAGGAGAGGCGTGTGGTGATTGCGGCAATTACACTTTGGTCCGCAATGGCACCTGCATGAAATGCAACACCTGCGGCGGCACTTCGGGTTGCTCGTAGATATCAAGGTTAAGGGGCGGGTGCGCTCGCCCCTACGACGTTCAGGCCACAGGCAAAAATTTTAGAGCAGTAACAACGATGAGCCTGAACGGCGAAACTGGGGGCCTTGAGCCCCTTTTTTTTGGCCACTAAAATTATATAAAAACAGGAAGTTCTGCGGTATCTTTAAGGCTTTCTGTCACAAAACTTGCCGAGACATCCATCAACGGCAGACCCTTTATGAGCCGCTGGTACAATCGATCATAATCTGAAATATCACGGACGCGCGCTTTGATCAGGTAATCCAGATCACCTGACATGCGATATAAACCGATAATCTGGGTGATACCTTGTGCAGTTTTGGCCAGCTGCTCTGTCCATTCAACCGAATGCTGCGCGGTTTTGATTTGAATGAAAACCAGCAAGCCAAGATCCAGTTTTTCTGGATCTACCAGTGCCATACGTCGGGTGATAACCCCACTGGATTCTAAGGCTTTGACCCGGCGCCATACCGCATTGCGCGACAGACCAATCATTTCCCCCAGGCGATCAAGCGATATGTCACTGGAGATTTGTAATTGTTTAAGAATTTTGCGGTCTAGGTGGTCAATATCCACAAATTGCTCCTGTTTGTGAGAAATCTTTGCAAAGTTATGCCAATATTTTTGTAAATTGGGATATGAGATACACTAATCGGGTCTAAGATTGATTGAAACTGAAAAAGTGAGAGGTTCCATGTGGACTAAATTATTTTTAAATCATCCTAGAGCCGTTGAAGAGAGTTATGGCGAACACGCAATCTTTGCAGGCCGTTTTGCCGCTCAGCTGTTTTTCGCGGCAGTCTGCGCGCTTATCCATGCCCTGATACCGGGGGTGTTTGAAAAAACCGCCAGTAAAATCGTCGCGCGCCTCTATGCCCAAACAGCGGGACGCGGCGTCTAATGTGTCGGTGGGCGGCCTATGTGGGCCAGCCGGTTTTTCTGGCCGACATCATTGCAGACCCCGTGCATTCTTTGATCGATCAGAGCCGGAACGCTGAAGAGTGTAAGACAAACCTGAACGCAGACGGCTTTGGCGTTGCATGGTATGGCCACCGTCGCAAACCGGGGCTGTACCGCGATATTTATCCCGCTTGGTCCGACCCCAACCTGCGGGCGTTGTCAGAACAGGTGAAATCAGCGCTTTTTCTTGCGCATGTCAGGGCCTCGACAGGATCGGCAATCAGCCGCAACAATTGCCATCCGTTTGTGGTTGATCGGTGGAGCTTTATGCACAATGGACAAATCGGAGGCTTTGAAGCGGTGCGCAAAGCGGCTGATATGCTGATCCCGAATGAGCTTTACCGTCACCGGCGTGGCGCAACCGACAGCGAGGCGTTTTTTCTGGTCGCCTTGGGCAACGGGCTGGAGACCGATCCTCTCGACGCGATTGCCCGCGCCATCGCAACTTTTGAGGCACTGGCGACCAAGACGCCAAAATTCCGCATGACTGCGGCCTTTTCAGATGGTGAAAAGCTCTATGCGGTGCGTTATGCCTCAGATGATCGCGCCCCGACGCTTTATCACCGCTGGAGTGGATCACAAAAGGGCAGGGCGGTTGTATCTGAACCCTTCGATGCGGACAGCGGCGTCTGGCAAGAGATTCCAGATCGCAGTTTTTGTATTTTTGAAGGCCAACAGGTGAAAATTAACAAACTCTAAGCGCTGCAGAGGGTTCTTTAAGGTATCCTGGCTGCCTCTTGCGGGGCGGGGTGTCAGCTGAAAATGAAGATTTGCGCGGTTAATACGCCCTTTGCGTTTTGATGTGGGCAAGCGCCGCACTGTTTAAACAGACCATTTATGGATGATCGAGATACCCTTGGACATTTGGTGATCATTTTTAAACCTAACGTTTGCAACTCTGGAAAATTGTATTTCATCCAGCGGCATTGGACGGGTTTTCAGCGGCCTGTATTTCAGCCAATTCGGTGATGACCCGCTGCCATAAATCGGGGGACTGGGCACCTTGCACCACATGCTGTCCGGCAACAATGAATGTTGGAACCGATGTGATGCCCATCTGTCGGCCAGCGGCTTCTTTTTCGGCAACCACTCCACTGTCGGCGACAGATGACAACAGTTTGCTGACGAGGGCGCCGTCCATGCCGCCGCGTTCACCCACCTGCGCTAAGACTGCCGGATCGCCAATATCAAGGCCCAGCTTGAAATAGGCACGAAACAGGCCCGCAACCACTGGGGTTTGACAGCCTTCAATCCCCGCCCAGTGTATCAACCGATGCGCATTGGATGTATTCGGCGTGGTCTTTATCTTGTCAAAAGCGATCTCCAATCCGGCACTTTGAGCGTGCTCGGCCACCGGTGCATAGGCCCGCACAGCCTGTTGCTTGCCGCCGAATTTCGTCTCGAGATAGAGCCGCCGGTCCATGCCGCCGGCTGGCATGTCGGGGTTGAGTTGGAACGGATGCCATTCGATATCGAAGTTATGCTCTGGGGCGGCCTCAAGGGCGCGGTCCAAATGGGCTTTACCAATATAGCACCAAGGGCAAATCGGGTCAGATATAATATCCAGTTTCGTCATGCGCTCGCCTTGTAATAGTCGCGGAGTTTGTGCCGCAGTATCTTGTTGTTTGGCCCGGTTGGCAACCGACAGATATGAATGTAGAGCCGGGGCTGTTTATATTGCGCCAGTTGGGTTTTAACAAAGCGCTTCACAACGACGTGATCCAAATCGGCAGCCCCGGTATGAAACGCCGCAATAACAAAGACCTGTGGCTTGACCTCAACCTCTGTAACGGCAACGTCTCCGATATTTGGATATAATCGTAAGGCAGACTCAACCTCAAGCGGGCTGACGCGGTATCCTCCCGCAGTCATGATATCATCGGCCCGACCACAATATTCAATCTGACCGTCCTGATCCATGATGCCTTGATCGCCAGTGACAAACCATTCGTCAGCCACCAAGCGGCGCAAAGCACCGTTTTCGTGACGATACCCCAACATCAGGCCCTGATCGTGACGCGAGACAGCAATCATGCCCTTTGTGCCGACTGCAACCGGCCCGTCGGCATCTACAATTGCTACTCTCCGGCCGGTCTGGGGACGGCCGAGGGTGCCGGGGCGTGCAGGGTGAGCGGGGCTGGCCGATATAAAGGTCGAGCATTCAGACATGCCATAAGCCTCATAAACTGGGCAGCCTGTGGTCGCCCGCCAAGCATTTTGCAGCGTGTCGGGCATTTTCTCACCAGCACTTAGTGCATGGCGCAATTTGGGCAGTTTCAAGATCGTCTCATCAGTCAAAATTTTGCGAAAAACTCCAGGTGCCGCAGCAAATATTGTGATTTCGTGCTGGTCTAAAAGTTGCCGCAGACTGGCAATATCGCCCAGCGTTTCGGAAATGATTGCCGTTGCGCCGCACCGCCAGGGATCCAATAGGCCGGTGCCCAGTGTGTAGGTCCAGTTAAAGGCACCGGCATGTAAAAGCCGGTCGGTGCTGTGGATATCTGTCCAGTCTGGGCCCATCATTTGGCGGGCCCAGATCACTCGGTGGGCGTGCATCACCGCACGTGGAGTGCCAGAGGTCCCCGAGGTATAGACAATATAGGCCAATCGATTTGGATCACCGTACAGATAAGCGGCGGGCGGCGCGTGCCGCATGTCGCGCAGTGCGGCCAGATCAATGGTCTGGCACGCTGTATTCGCCGCGTGTTCTGTTGCAAGACATGCGATTTTAGGGTCGTGGATAATGGCTGCAGGGGCAAGATCATGAATGATTTTAGCAGTTTCGACCTCAGTCAACTGGGCGGCGCAGGGCACGGGTACCAATCCCACAGCGATGGCGCCAAGAAAGCTTAGCGGAAAATCAACACTATGACCCAGCCGTAACAAAACAAGATCACCAGGCCGCAGACCCCGGTCCAAAAGTCCTGCGCCAGTGGCCAGAACGGCCTGTTCCAACTGGCGGTAACTCCAGATAATTTGATGTGGGCCTCCGACCAGTTCAAGCGCTGTTTTGGCAGGGGTTTCAGTGCTATGGCGCAATCCATAGGCGGCCAGATTAAACTGGGGCGGACAGCTGGGCGGAGGCCCTTTATCAAACAGCGACAGCATAACAAATCTGCTAAGTTGGTTTGGTGCCAGTTGCAAGCCGGTCAAGCCAACGATATATCAAGCTTATGACGGAACGTGCCCCTTTTTCACTTTTGCGCGTCGCGCGCGAAGACGGCAGTGGCGCGGCGCCGGAACCGCTGGATTTGGGCCAACGCGTCCGCGGCCTGCGCAAGGCCAAGAAGTGGACGCTTGAACAAGCGTCACAGCAAGCCGGGTTGGCGCGGTCGACCTTGTCTAAAATCGAAAACGGTCAAATGTCGCCGACCTATGACGCGCTGAAAAAGCTGGCAGTTGGCTTGGAAATATCCGTACCTCAATTATTTACTCCCCCGTGCAACACGCAGATCAATGGCCGTCTTGTGGTGACAAAATCCGGTGAGGGTCCGCAAAAGCCCACCGTCACCTACGAGCATGAGCTGCTTGCCGAAACCCTAACCCAAAAACAGATGATGCCTTACCGCGCGCGAATCCGCGCCCGCTCTGTCGATGAATTTGACGGCTGGGTACGTCATGATGGCGAAGAGTTTTTGTATGTTTTGACCGGTATGATCATGCTCTACACTGAATTTTACGAACCGATGACGATGCGCCGTGGCGACAGTGCCTATTATGACGCCTCAATGGGCCACAATGTCGTGTCATGCAGCGAAGACGACGCCACCCTTTTGTGGGTCACCACGCTGGCTTAACAAAATCAGCCATGCCAACAGCGATAATTTGCATACCAAAAACCATCGCGATCTGGCCGGTATAAATGTCGGCAAAACTGTCGGAAAATTCCCGCGTGGCGGTCACCGCGGGATTGGTAAAACTGGTCGGAGCCGTATACAGTACGCACCGGCAATACACAGCGCTGCAAACGGTGGCACCGCTTTTGGACATGAATTCAAGACACAAAAAATGACAAATAATAATCCAAAAGTTGTAATGAATTCCCGGGTCCAGTGCGCTGGACCTGTACGGTGCATCGTGATCTACATCTGCCAGATCTCTTGATCTAACATCGCATGGGCAACCCAAACCCCCAGCAGCCCGCCGATCACCTGCAAGATGACGAATTGTACCGCATGCCCAGGGGGGGGGGCGCAGGGCAAATGCCAGCGTAACTGCTGGATTGAAATGCGCCCCCAAGACCGGAGCCAATGTGGTGATTAAAACATACCGGTTGCAGCCGGTGGCGATGGCGATTGCCGACAGCGTGTTCACGATATTTCCCGACGCCAAGCCCGCGCCCATCATGCCTGATCCAATCACAGCGGTTAACACAATCCGGCCCCAAGACCTTTGGCCAGCAGTTTGGCAATCATGGTATCGTTCCTATTTTTGCGACGGCGTGTTTCAAATCAATGGCTTGCATCGTTTGAAACGATATTTCCATAAAATCCAGAGTTCTGCGGCTCAGGAGGCCAGACACAGATTGAACCGCTGAGCCCGAATTTGTTTGCGGGGCTGCTGCTGGATCGTTGATCCCGCAATGGGCCCTTATCGGTGCGCCAGACCAAATCGGGCAAGTCTGTGTTGCTACCGCACCACAAATCGTGATCATCAGATCCATAACTGGCGCATCCGGTTTGGCAAATTCATTCCAGATTTTGGAGCTTAGCTCACCCCCATCATGGTTTTGGCGTCACAGCAATAACATCGCATGCGGATGAACCCACCCGCCTGGCTGTGATCTGACAAAAGAAGCCCACCAGTGGCGCGCACCATGCGCGTTAAGCGGATATTCCAAAAGGATTGAGCGGGCTGGGCTGCGGGTGCAAAGAACGAGGATATTCATGGCATGGTTGGAGCATACAGTTGTCACAGGAACGTGTCAGCCAACCAGCGACAGTTAAAAAATTATTTTGACCGGGGCTGTGATTATTTTGCCTGTTCCCTTCACCGCCAACCGTGCTGGCGTACAGGCGCTGAGCGCCACCGCCACCATCAAGCCCAGCATCACGGCTGTGCGGGTCAAAACATGCCCCGAACTGAACGCGCGCCACCCGAGATATCCTTGCCGATCCCCTCGACGGTTCCGCATCCACATACTGCGCAGAGTAGAGAGATAGATAAAATTCGCACCATGGGCCTTATCATTTCTGTTCATACCACCAAACGTCGGGTAAAAATCCCAACCAATCGCCGTATATTGGCAAGTTTTTGGGATAGTTCAACGCTTTGTTATGCGCAATACGGCTGATGTTCCACTGATAAAATGGGATCACATAACGCCCGGCTGTCAACACCCGGTCCAAGGCGCGCGTGGCCGCCAGAAACCCTTGCCGGCTCTCGGCATTGATAAGCGCAGTGATCATCGCATCCACAGCCGGAGATTTTACGCCCATCCAATTGCGGGACCCGGCTTGATCGGCTGCGTCTTGCCCCCAATACAGATGTTGCTCGTTGCCAGGGCTTAGCGATAATCCGCGCCTGAAATATGTCATGTCAAAATCTTGCGCCTTGGTGCGAGCGGTGTATTGCGCATTGTCGACCGTCGATATGGTCACATCCATACCCAACCGTTCAAGCGCGCGGGCATAAATTTCCATGATGGCGTGATGTTCCTTTTTGCCTTGCTGTAACAAAACTTCAAAGGTGAAGGCGGCGCCATTACTGTCCTGAAGTTGTCCGTCAATCACCTGCCACCCGACGGTCTCTAACAGGGCGCTTGCCGCAGCGATATTTTTACGGTTGCGTTCGCGCCCGTCGCTCACCGGCAAATAATAGCCGTCCAGCGCACCTGGCAACAAATCGGCCTCGAAAGGGGCTAACAGCTCACGCACCTGACCGGTGGCGGGCCCCGGCTCAAAACCCAGCACCGAATTTGAAAAATAAGACGTGATCCGCGACTGACGTCCCCCTGTCATCGCGTCATTGATAAACTCGAAATTGAACGCCAAGATCATCGCCTCGCGGACCCGCCAGTCGGCAAAGATAGGCCGCCGCGTATTCATCACAAACCCGGTCATACCAGAGGGGCGCTGGTGGGGAATAAGCGATTTTTTGACTGTCCCTTCGGCCACTGCGGGAAAATTGTATTTGCTGTCCCAAGCGTCGGCGTTAAATTCCCTATGCATTGTCAAGGTGCCGGATTTAAAGGCCTCAAACGCCACCGCGCCATCGCCAAAATAATCATATCTGATTTTGTCTAAGTTATTTGTGCCGCGCCGGAACGCCAGATCGGCGCCCCAATAATCGGGGTTGCGTTCAAGCGTCAGGTAACGGCCCGGCTCAAACGCGCCAATGACATATGGGGCGCTGCTGATCGGAATATCGTTGAGCGTGGCGTTCGCGAAATCCTTACCCGCCCACTGGGATTTTTTAATAATCGGCCGCATTCCGGTAATCAGCGCCAACTCAGGGTTTTTTTCTGAAAAGCTGAACCGGACTGAGCGCGGGCCAGTAGCCTCGGCTTTGGAGATTTTGCCCCAAAGCCCGTGATATCGTGGATGGCCCAACGTGCCGAGTGTTTCATAGGACCACAGTACATCTTCGACTGTTACCGGGCTTCCGTCTGAGAACTGGGCCTCTGGACGTAGGGTGAATTCGACCCAAGACCGGTCTGCCGGGGTTTCAATAGATTCTGCAAGCAGCCCATACAGCGAAAATGGTTCATCCCAATTGCGTCCCATCAGCGACTCGTAGGCTATAAATCTCAACTGCCATGGGGATTTTCCTTTTAATATTAATGGATTTAGGGAATCAAATCCGCCCGTTTCACCAGAGATAATTGTTCCGCCCAATGGGGCGTCGGGGTTGGCATAGGGCAGCGATTGGTAATCGGCTGGCAGCACGGGATTGCCATACATCGCGATACCATGTTGTTTCTCAGCCAGTGCTGCAACGGCGAGTGAGCTTATCGCAATTGCGGGGCTCAGACGGTATAAAAAGGATTTAAGTAACTGTCGCATTGGGATAAGTTTCCTGTCTAAATCGGGGCGAGCTGGGGGCATGATAGGCGCGCTATAAGCGTTTTTCAAACTTTTAGCTTGGATGCTGGACTTATTATCGGTATAAAGTCGTTACTGCTCGATAGGTTTCTTGCCTGTATGAAACCTGCCTCAATAACTCAACGCCTGCCTTGTGCAGGCGTTTTTTTATGCAGTTGCGGTTTCATTGTGTTGGTCGTCCGCGCGCAGACCTTATTATTTTGGTCAATTATGATAAAGAAATACGAGAATCTGAAAGGAAATGCGCGATGTCATTAGAAGGTAAAATTGCGATCGTCACGGGTTCAACATCGGGAATCGGTTTGGGAATCGTGCGTGGTCTGGCCGAATCGGGGGCTGATGTGATTCTCAATTCGTTCACAGACACAGCGCAAGACCACGCACTAGCAGAGGGCATCGCTAAAGAATTTAATATTTCAGCGCGATATGTCTCGGCGGATATGTGCGATGGGCAAGCCTGCCGCGACTTGATTGCTGAAGTGGGGCGCTGCGATATTTTGGTCAACAATGCTGGGGTGCAACATGTCGCTCCGATTGATCAGTTTCCGGCTGACAAGTGGGATGACATCCTTGCGATCAATCTGACATCAGCGTTTCATACGACAGCCACAGCCCTGCCGATGATGCGTGCCGCAGGCTGGGGCAGGGTGGTCAATATAGCCTCTGCGCATGGTTTGACCGCTAGCCCGTTCAAATCTGCTTATGTGGCTGCCAAACATGGCGTGGTTGGGTTGACCAAAACCGTTGCGTTGGAGACAGCCGAGGAACCGATCACCGCAAACGCTATTTGTCCTGGATACGTATTGACCCCTTTGCTGGAGGCGCAATTGCCAGCGACGATGGAGAAATACAACATGGACAGAGAGACCGTGATCAAAAAGATTATTCTCGACCGGCAACCGTCGCGGAGCTTTGCCACGGTCGAACAATTGGCTGGAACATGCTGTTTTTTATGCTCGAATGCCGCTGACCAAATTACCGGGACAACGATCAGTATGGATGGTGGCTGGACCGCAATGTAGACAAAAATCAAGGCCGCATGCCTGGTGAGTGGGGATTAATTAGGCTGTGGGCGCAGTTTTTTCTGTGTCGTTGGCCTCTTGGCGGGCGAGTTGTGCCTTAGCGCTGTCGCTGTCGGCGTTCTCTAAAACAGAGCCTGCGACCACATCGCCTTGAGCCTCTGCAACTATCAGGGGTGGGGCGTCTTCGCTTGGGGGATAGACAAGTCCGGCTGAGATCACCAGTTTTGCGGCCTCTTCTACTGTCATATCCAACTCGATGACGTCTTTGCGCGGCACAAACAGCATAAACCCAGAGGTTGGGTTCGGGGTGGTTGGCACAAAAATACTGAGTAAATCATCGGCTGTTTTCGGGTGGCGGGCAATCTCGCCTCGGGCGCTTGTGGTCACGAAGCCGACCGCCCAGACATTCTTGCGCGGATATTCGATCAGGCAGGATTTCTCGAACGACCGATCCGATTGGGCAAAGACGGTTTCAGCGAGTTGTTTCACGCCAGAATAGACCGAGCGCACAACAGGCATTCTGGCGACTACAGTTTCAGCATAACGGATCATCGAACGCCCGATAAATCCCTTGGCAAGTGAACCGACAAGGATCGTGAACAACAAAAACAGCACGACCCCAACGCCGCGAATGTTGACTTTGGTCTCAGGACCAAACAAATTTTTGAAAAACTGTTCCGGCTGATAGGGGCCAGGGACAAATGGCAGCACAACCCCATCCACCCACCCGATGACCGACCAGATCAACCAGATGGTCAGGGCCACCGGTGCGATTACCACGAGCCCGGTCAAAAAGCTTGACCTTAGGGTCGCTAATAGACCGGGTTTTTTTGTTTTTAGGGTCTGATCAAAGGGGGTTGTCATAAAATCCACATTATACTGCTAACATCTGTCAGTACTGATTTTAGCGCTGGTTCACAATGCAATGTCGTAAAAATTGGATCAACTTTATATCAATGTGTTAATTTCGCGCGCAATTTCTGCTGCAAGACGGGCATTGCTGCGTACCAGCGCAATATTTGCGGTCAGTGAGCGGCCTTCGGTCAGATCAAAAATCCGCTGCAAAAGAAACGGTGTGACGGCTTTGCCGACGATTCCTTGTTGATCTGCGTCTGCCAGAGCGGTCTGGATGAAAGGGGCCATCTCGATCTGGTTGATCTGTTCGGTTGCTGGCACAGGGTTGGCGATTAGCTGGCCGCCTGGCAGGCCCAGTTGATGGCGCATAAGGTGGGCACGTGCAATCTGTGCGGGTGTGTCCATTCTCAAGGGCGCAGGTAACTCAGACTGCGCCGACCAAAACGCGGGCAGACTGTCCTGCCCATAGGCAATGACCGGAACGCCAAGCGTTTCAAGAACTTCGAGAGTTTTCGGTAAATCTAAGATTGCCTTTGCCCCCGCTGCCACCACGGTGACCGGCGTTTGCGCAAGCTCATGCAGATCGGCCGAAATGTCAAAACTGTGCTCAGCGCCGCGATGAACCCCGCCAATGCCACCAGTGGCAAACACCGATATTCCGGCCCGCGCCGCCCCGATCATCGTTGCGGCCACGGTTGTCGCGCCGGTGCCCCCCGTGGCCATGCAAGCCGCCAGATCGGCCCGTGACAGTTTGGCCGCATCGCGGGTTTGCGCCAGCCTTGTGAGCTGTGCAGCGGTCAACCCGATGCATAGGCGCCCATCCAGCACCGCAATAGTTGCCGGTACCGCGGCATAATCGCGGACGCATTGTTCCACATCCTGCGCCATCTTAAGGTTTTCCGGCCAAGGCATGCCGTGGGTGATTATGGTGCTTTCCAGCGCCACCAGCGGGCGTTGTGCACTTTGGGCGGCTTGAACTTCGGGCGAAAGGGTAAGCAAACTCATACGGCAGTATCTCCTGAAACGTACCGCGCCGCTATCTCAAGAGCGTGGTGTAAAGCATCGGCGCGCGCAGCGCCCGCCAGTTCGGCGGCCATATGCGCCGCCATAAAGGTGTCGCCCGCGCCGGTCACCCGTGTCACCAGCACATCAGGCGGGGTCTGGACAAAACTCTCACCTTGTCCGGCATCGCAAGCCGGCCTTGCCCCATTCGTCACCAGCACCCGGCGCGCGCCTTTGGCCAATAGCGCCTGCGCCGCTTCAGCAGCCGTATGATATTCGGTTTGGCACAACAGGCCCGCCTCTTCGAGATTAACATACAACAACGCCCGCCCACGGATGAGCAGCGGCAGCAAACGGTCTGCCTTGCCCGGTGAGGCCGGCGCCACACATAGATCACATTCGGCAAAAAGTGGCGAGACTGCGATATGTTCCAAAAGGCTTTGGGTTAGGTTGCCATCAAGCGAAATCATCCCGGAAAACGGAGCCTCGGGCGTGCCGAACGGCCCCGATATCAACGGTGCCATGACGTTATTTTCCGTCGTTTCAAGAGAATGGACGTCCGCAATTGCGGCAATTAGCCCGTTTGCATCTTCGATCGCCATATACCTGTCTGTGGGTAAATCATCAGAGCGGTAAACATGGTCACAATCGATACCCATCTTTTCGCAGGCGGTGATGAGCGCATGACCTTCTGCGTCGCGACCGATCGACGACAGTAAAACCGGATCAACCCCGAATCGTTTGAGGGTCATGGCGATGTTCAACGCCACACCGCCGGGCAGGCGGGTAATCCGTCCCGGCACATCCGAGCCCTGCTTCATATGGCTGGCCGAGCGGCCGATTATATCCCATAGAACCGAGCCAATGCATAATACCTGTGTCATAACGCCCTTCTGACCGCAGTTTGTCCCACACGCAAGCAGGAGCAATAAAGCCTGCGCAAATTATCGATTGTCTTTCGCCACCACAAGGACTTATCAGACCTAATAGGCCCAACAACACCTGACTATGAGGTAACCAGACCCGATGCACCGCGCTCTTCGTTTCATGATAGCCTATTGGTTTTTTCTACTGGGCCCAGTTCTGACGGGTTTTGTCACTGCCCATGAGCTGCGTCCAGCGATCGGCGATCTGACCGTTACACCGCAGGGTGCGGTCTTGAGGCTGTCGATAAATGTTGAGGCGCTGCTTGCGGGGATTGATCTTGACGGTTTGGAAAACACCGATGCAAGCTCAGGCTCTGGCAGGTATGACCAACTGCGCAGCTTGCCGCCCGAGACATTGCAGACACGGGTAGCGACGTTTTTTCCAAGGCTGTTGCCAGGCATCCTGCTGCAAGATGGCGGGCAGTTGCAGCGTTTCACGCTGAGCGCTGTGACTGTCGACGCGGTGGGCGACCCTGAACTGCCCCGCGACAGCCGCTTGGAGCTGACCATTTCAGACCCGATTGCGTCACCATCGGTCCTGTTTCACTGGCCCAAGGGATTTGGCGCTTTGATCTTGCGCCAAATGGGTCCTGAGGATGGCTATACCGGATATCTTGGGGGGGGCGATAAAAGCGATCCAATTCGGCTTGTAGGCAATGGCGATCAAACAGTGTTCAGCGCGTTGATACGGTATATACCGGTGGGTTTCGATCATATTTTGCCCAAGGGGCTTGATCATATTCTGTTCGTTCTGGGTTTGTATTTTTTGTCGGTACGTTTTGGTGTTTTGTTATGGCAGATCAGTGCTTTCACGCTGGCCCACACGGTCACATTGGCGCTGGGGGCTTTGGGATATGTGACGGTTCCGGCGTCTATTGTCGAACCGCTGATCGCCGCCTCGATCGTGTTTATTGCGGTAGAAAATATTGCCAGCCCGAAATTGCATGCCTGGCGCCCCGCAGTGGTGTTTGGGTTTGGGCTGTTGCATGGACTTGGATTTGCCAGTGTTTTGGGTGAATTAGGCCTGCCACAGGGGCAATTTATCCCGGCGCTGATCGGGTTTAATATCGGTGTTGAGTTGGGTCAATTGACGGTGATTGCCGCTATGATACTGACCTTGGGGCTTTGGTTTGGCAATCGGGCGTGGTTTCGGATCCGCATCGCAGTGCCGGCCTCGGCACTGATCGGAATAATTGGCGCTTGGTGGTGCGTGGAACGTACACTGTTATAATTTAATTACCGCGAAATTATAATTCAATTACTGCGAACCGCCGCCGCTTGCAGAGAAAGTCGGCGACCGCAATAGGCAGGGGGGGGTTGCTTTGACACTATAAACCCAGTAGAGCGCGTTCACACAATACCGCAGACGCAAGCGGGCACGTTGGGGGAGACATCCCCATCTGTCCACCGGTTGGAGCATCCGCTCTCACACCTTGCGTCGAGGCGAAAACCGGAAAGGATACGACCCATGGCTCTT
>ENA-OQVM01000299-OQVM01000299.1-marine-metagenome-genome-assembly--contig:-NODE-299-length-81001-cov-11.353196_pt1 | contig 81001 bp, 79 predicted proteins | sample MGYA00237776_ERZ505498 | MGnify/ENA primary metagenome ERZ505498 (study PRJEB26159, sample SAMN06265151) | marine metagenome | isolation source: Helgoland LTER site | place: Germany:Helgoland, sampling... | reverse complement strand
ACAATCAAATGCACCAAGTTAGTCTAGTTCGGATCGAAAAAAACAATACCAGAAACACTTCAGCTTACAGCAAATAAGTTTTGAACCTTATACTTCATCAGAGCTTATAATTCTTAGATAAATTTGGTTGATGTCTCTTCGGCTAGTGTGGCTATTACCTCATCCAATTTGCAGCCTACAGTGTCACACGACGCAAAACTCCCGCAACTGGCAAAACAGTACCTGCGACTTCCCCAGGATGATCTGCATAATTGAACCAAAACGTTTCCGATCCAGTATCGCGTCGTCGAACTCCATCAGGCATCAAATCAAATTTCAAATTAGGGGCAATGGTCTTAATTAAATGCATATGCGCATCATCGTCCCCCCAGCCAGCCATGTATGTCATGTTTCCTCCGCAGCGAACAGCTACAGACACGCCGTCATGCGTGGCCAGGAGTTCTTTGTTTCCACCTTCAAGCTGTTCAAGGTAGCTGTGCACATATCCTACATTTTCAACTTAATCGGCATATCTGGCCTCAATGACTGCACCCGAACAACGCTGAGATCACTATTAGGCAAATTTAGAGGGAGTAGTGTTGATATTTTAAAATTCTCATCTCATGCACAAGTACGCAGTCCCAAGATCACTTCAGAGGAAGTATTAGACAAAGCGTTTTTAAGGTCAGCCAGCATATAAATCATTCCTGGCACTACAATCAATTGATATCCCTAAAAATCTCTATTGGTGGCAGGCAATATATCTATCGAGAGTCCAAGTTTTCGTAGACTGCGATACCAATCGAACACCAAACCAAAATAGCTCAAACCAGCGCCGTGAGGTTGTACACCCCAAACGAAATCAGCATCATAGTCAAATAGAAGAGCAAATGGAGCCTGTATCGATGAAACTGCGGGAGCATCCGCTAGTTCTTTAATAACACTTTCAATTTCACCAAAAACTTCAGTTGCCACGTTATCAGGACGCAGGAGGCCAGCATGCATTTGCTCTTGGGCAAAGGAAACCTGGCGCCATCGAAAATAAAAAACAGTCTCTGCACCATGAGAAAACGCCTCCCATCATTTGAACGTGTCTTTTCATTATTTGACTCGAGTGAAACGACAAGATCTTGACGTCCAGTAAGAATGTCACAACGCCATAGTGCCGTTTCGGAAGCAATTAACAATGTATCATAAACCCATCCAGAGGCAGATAACATCCCATCAAAAGCCCAAAAACGTTCAGTCTCTCCTTTTGAAAAAAGCTTTTTTGATAAAATATCAATCCAAAAAAGTTCACAACGCTCCGGGTGCCATAATGAGCCCTCACCAAGCAAACAAAATGTGTTGCTAAAGACCTGCATATTGCTCCTTATCGTATGCTTTAACAATTTTTTCTGCTCTAGCGCCTACCTCTTTCGTAGTCATATTTGGTTTGTACAAAGCAGATCCAATACCAAATCCAGTGACTCCGGCGGCCAGCCATTCAGCAAATCCATCACAACCAATACCACCTACGGCATATGTCTTTGTTCCCTCGGGTAAAACCGCTCTGATAGCCTTAAAACCTTTAACCCCAAGCAGCATAGCCGGAAATAACTTCAACCCATCTGCTCCAGCATGCAGTGCTGCAAAACATTCTGAGGGGGTCATAACCCCAGGATAAGAAAGCATATTCAATTGCTTAGTAGCAACAATTACTGAAGCATTAGTGTCCGGAGAAACAACCATATGTGCCTGTAAATCTGCAAGTTTTTCAACCGACGGCACATCAAGTACAGTGCCTGCTCCAATTTTAGCCCGATCACCAACTGCATCTATCATTTTTTCAATACTTTGAAACGGCTCAGGCGAATTCAAGGGAACTTCTATCCGATCAATTCCCTCATCCAATAGGGTAAATGCTACTTCCACAGCCTCAGTAGGCGTTACACCGCGTAGAATTGCAATTATTTCACGGCTCATACGCGATCTCCATAAATATGTGAGTAAGCTGCTACGAGGCCTGATACTGTCATGTCTTCGGCAAATGCTGTAACTACAGGAACTCTTTGAACAATCAAAGCTGCTTCATAAGCTTGCGAGAGGTTTTGTACACCAATGATCGCAACCTTCTGACCCAGCCAATAGGGACGCATCGAAGCAAGCTCAGCTCCGATTAAAAGGCCTGACAACCGTGAGCGGGCAGCGTCATTGTCCAGTTCATTCAACAAATTTTTAGCCCGCAAAGAAAATAACTCTGCAGCCAAACTTTCAGGCCGCGAAATCGCTGTGTCAACACTATCTAAAAATGCAGAAGCATCCCACCCTTTTCCCATAGAGTGACGCAGAACAGATTGCGTTGATAAAAGCCCAAACAGCTCACCCGTCATGGCGGTGCGAAAACTTACAATCTCACCAGCACTTACATGCACCCACTTAGTATGTGTTCCGGGCAAACAGATAACGCCATCAAATTCTGGATTTACTGAAAGATACCCAGCAATTTGAGTTTCCTCGCCACGCATCACATCTGCAGGATTACTTTGTTTAATTCCCGACAGAATACGAACACTCAAAGTAGGTTGTTCTGTTACTGCTGTAACAACTAAAGAGATATTAAAAGGCATACACGGCACCTCCGCGTAAGGTGCTTCTGCCCAACCTTGTTTTGACCCAACCATACCACAAGCCAAAACAGGCCTTGGTAAAACATCAGCACACAAAGCTTGTAACGCCGGCTCAAAACCATCTGGTGTCAACCCAGCCATACCACTATCAGATTGCCGTTGCTCGACGACACGTCCGTCAAACCGCATCAACCATGCCCGCAGATGTGAAGTGCCCCAGTCCACTGCTATCCATGCCACATCATTCATTAGCCAGTTACCACGACGCCGCCATCCACAACCATAGATTGACCTGTCATCATTCGACTGGCACCGGAGGCCAAAAAAAGGGCAGCGCCAACAATATCGCTTGGTTTAAGGTGCTCCTTTAACGATTGGCGGTCCATGTGTGCGGCAAGCCCATCAGGCGTTGCCCATTTGTCCAGTTGCTTTTCTGTCAGTACCCACCCGGGTGCAATTACATTAACTCGAATTTTACTAGGTCCAAATTCGCGAGCAAGGCTCCGCGTCATACCATTGATGCCAGAATTAGAGCCAGTATAAACTGGGAATCCTGAATTCCCCATCATATAACTTATAGACGAAAAATTAATAATAGAACCACCGCCATTAGTTTGCATCCCAGGAATGACCGCCTGGCAAGCGAAAAAATATGACTTGAAATTGATAGCTATCATCCTGTCCCAATATTCACTGTCTACTTCAGCAGTCGTATGACGTTCGTCATTAGCTGCGTTATTTATCAGAGTAGAAATTGATCCATGCACAGTTGCGGAATGATCAATACAAGCTTTTAGGGCATCAATATCCGTAATGTCACACTGCATGAATAATGGGCGATTATCATGCTTAGCTTCCATCTCATCACAAAATAAAATTGCATCAGAACGTTGGACAAAAGCAACCCTAGCACCCTGCTGTAAAAACCCTTCTGTCAAGGCTGCCCCAATACCGGAACCACCGCCAGTAATGAATACCGAAGTGTTTTTTAGGTCGTTAAACGTTGCAATTTCTTTCATGGCTAATCTCTTTCTTGCAGGGTTTAGATAAGGTCACCCTTAATTACCCACATCCGTTCCGGAAAGCTCCATGGTAAAGTCAATCCATGATTCATCAAGTATGCGCCGCTCACTGTAACAGGGCCTGATTTCAGCACATTGGTACCACGGGACAAATGACCCATGCATTCACGGTTTACCAATTCAATTTTATACTATGATTTAGATTTTAATCAAATAAGACGCAAAGGCCGTGGCATTATCTGATCGGAAGTCGCTATCTTGCCAGCAAAAATAACAAACTGGGCACCATCATGTTGCAACTGTTGCTCAGCAAAAACTACTGGGTCAGCACTTTCAAGACGTAAAATATCAGCACCAAGCATCCAAAATCTGTTACCTTTCCACCAATTAGTTACACACTCAAGTATATCTATTTCTTTGGTCGCCAAATCACGTGGGTCCATTTCAAATTCCAAATGACGCTGTGCAGCTACCCAAGCCCTGAATATGAAACCACCAGTTCCAGAAACTCTATTGAAAAACGGTACATGAATTGGGGGCTGGACAAGGACATGACGCTTAAGTCAGCAAGATCATCTATCAAGCTTGATATACGCGAACGACTTGGAGGCTTCATTTATAACTATTTAAACACACCAACAGGCGAACGTATTATAGTCGATTCAAGAGGCGACCACCGATGAAAGAGGCTGTAAAAGTTACCGTCTCTTTTGAAGAAAGTCAAATTATATATTTTGACAATCAATCCGAAGTGCGACTTCGCTGACCCAGGCTTAGCATGTCACTTGGATACGTTTTGCCAATAAATAGGTGATAGTTTTTGCATTTTGACGCTTCCCGCTGAGATCTAAACAACCTTTAACGGCTTTGCTCATGAATATTCGATATGCCATTCATCCAGATTGTAAGCATCTCAAATTTGTCTGTGTAAATATTCCAATATAGCTGGCCGCACATTCATATCACCCCGATGTCGAGCATCCATAATTACTTTACGCACTTCTGTTAAATTAGATCTTCGTAAAAGTGATTTCACAGGCCCAATAGAGGAAGGACGCATAGACAGGTCTCGCAATCCAATCGATGCAAGACATAATGCCTCAATTGGCCGGCCAGCATCTTCACCACAAAATGACAAAGGAGTATCTGTCTGTGCGCATCTCTCGACAACTCTCTCAATAAAACTCAAAAACGACACATTCAAAGTGTCATAACGCCGACGCACACGTTCATTTTCACGATCTGCGGCAAAGAAAAACTGTTTAAGATCATTGCCACCAATCGATAAAAAACCAACTTCTTCAAAAAACTTTAGAGGTGCAAAGGCTAGACTAGGTGTTTCTAGCATAGCGCCAATATCCACTTTAGATGGTAAAGCGTGGCCCAGCCGCCGCTCGCGTTCCATTGCCTTTTCCATTTCTGCCTTAGCCTGTGTATATTCTTCATATTGCGCGACAAAAGGAAACATAACCGTTAACTGTCGTCCGTTAGCCGCGCGTATGAGCGCCTGCAACTGCATCCGTAATACACCAGGTTTATCCAAACCCACACGAATAGCCCGCCATCCAAGAGCGGGGTTGGGCTCATCGTTGGGTTTCATGTAAGGCAGCACTTTATCTGACCCAATATCGAGAGTACGAAAAACTACTCTTTTGGTGTCTGCAGCTTCCAAAACTCGTGCATAAAATGCACTTAATTCAGATCTTTTAGGCATCTTATTGCGGATAAGAAATTGGAGTTCAGTTCGAAACAAACCCACGCCCTCAGCGCCAGAACCTTGCAGAGAGGGAAGATCAGCCATTAATCCAGCATTCATATGCATGCCAACCGTTGTACCACATAAAGTACGCGCCTTTTTTTTACGGATTGACGCATAGCGTTCATTAGCTGCGGCCTGCATGGCCATTTTGTCCCGAAAAGCATTAACGACTATTTCATCCGGCCTCAAATGCATGATCCCTTGCTCACCATCAACCATGACATGATCACCATTTAATGCTTCCAGAGTGGCGCGTTCAACATGGACTATCAACGGAATGGCAAGAGCACGGGCAACAATTGCAGCATGACTGCCGACAGAGCCTTGCTCTAGAATTACACCCTTGAGCTTGCGACCATAATCTAGCAGTTCTGCCGGCCCTATATTACGAGCAACAAGAATTGGGTTTTCAGGCATTTCAGCACCAGTATCAGCACCTTGCCCTGTCAAAATTCGCAACAGCCGATTTGAAAGATCATCGAGATCGCTTAATCTCTCACGCAAATAGCTATCTGTAGCTTGCCCCATACGAGCGCGCGCAAGAGACTGCTCTTTTTCAACAGCAGCCTCCGCGCTCAACCCGCTATTAATATCTTCTTCCATACGCCGCATCCAGCCTTTGGAATTAGCGAACATCCTGTAAGCTTCAAGTATTTCAGCCTGCTCTTTGTCAACAGCTGCTGTAACGAGCATTTTATCAACTGCACTGCGCATTTCTTCAACAGCTTCATTCAGCCGTTCTATTTCGCGTTTAGGATCGTCTGCTACAGGGTTGGTAACCACTACTCTAGGTTCATGTAACCAAATATGACCTTCCGCTACACCCTCCTGACCTACAGTGCCACGCAACATGGTTGGTTGACTGTGTCGAGCCTTCATCGCACTGCCCTCACCAATAAAAGCTCCAAGTTCTGCCATCTCTGCCAGTACCATCGCGACAACTTCCAAAGCATAGATTTCATCCGTCGAAAACTCGCGCGATTGCTTTGATTGGACGACCAAAACGCCTAAAGTTTCACCCAAACGCAAGATCGGCACACCTAAAAAGCTAGAGAAAATCTCTTCACCCGTTTCCGGCATGAAGCGAAAGCCAGGTTCTTGTGGTGCATTAGCGGTATTCACAACCTTCCGGCGACGGGCGACTTTTCCTACCAAACCTTCACCAAGACGCATACGTGTTTGGTGCACAGCTTCTGTATTCAATCCCTCAGTAGCACAAAGTTCTAGCGTGTCTTCGTCACGAAACAGGTATATTGAGCAAACTTCGCTTCCAATACTAGTAGCTATAAGATGAGTGATTTTATCCAATCTCATCTGGCCTGTGTCATCGCCTGCCATTGCATCGCGCAACCTGCCAAGCAACTTCCGGCTTTCAGTTTCAAAGCGTTCAGCCATTGCCTTGCGTCTCCTAATTTGGGCTTTTTCTCAACGAATTCACACGACAGATTAAAGCAAAATCATAAAGCGCCGGTAGAAAAGCATGGTTTTTGCTTATTGTTCAATATTCAGTCAATAAATTCAGCTACGCTTATATAATATGCATCTGAGAATATTAAGAAGTTTTATCCAAATCAAAAGAATCATGGAGCGCCTGAACAGCCAGTTCAACATATTTTCGATCAATCAGAACACTTATTTTGATCTCCGATGTGGTAATCACACGGATATTAATGCCTTCCGCGCTTAGTACGCGAAACATTTTTGCTGCTACGCCAGTATGACTGCGCATACCAATACCGACAACGCTGACCTTGGCAACATCTTTGTCTGCAATCAGTTCATGATAGTTAATCACACCGCTATCTTTGGCATCTGACATCGCTTTTTCTGCGCGCGCGACTTGATCAGTAGGGCATGACCAAGTCATATCAGTGCGGCCTTCTTCAGCGATATTCTGCACAATCATATCAACGTTTACACCTGCTTCGCTGAGACCCGTAAATATTGTTGCTGCAATCCCCGGCCGATCTGCCACACTTACCAGTGTCATTTTGGCCTCATCGCGGGAAAATGCCACACCTGCAACTACATTGCTCTCCATGATGTCCTCCTCGGCACAAACCAGAGTGCCGGCCTGATCATTTGGTTCTTCAAAACTCGATAAAACACGTAATGGCACATTGAAACGCATCGCCAGTTCAACCGAACGGGTCTGAAGCACTTTAGCACCAAGACTTGCTAACTCCAGCATTTCTTCATAAGCGATTTTTTCAAGTTTTCGTGCCTTTGGCGACACGCGTGGATCAGTGGTGTAGACACCATCCACATCAGTATAAATATCACATCGTTCAGCCTTTAAAGCGGCTGCGAAAGCTACAGCCGTGGTGTCACTGCCACCACGACCCAAAGTTGTGATACGCTTTTCGGGGCTGACCCCTTGAAAGCCTGATACAACTGCAACTCTCATACCTTCTGCAAACTTAGCCGCAATATTAACAGAAGGGATTTCTTCGATTCGAGCACTTGAATGCGCCGAATTAGTGAGTACTGGAACCTGCCAGCCCTGCCAGCTACGAGCCGGTATTTCCATTTCCTGAAGCGTCAACGCCATTAAACCAGCAGTGATATTTTCTCCACTCGAAACAACCGCATCATACTCACGCGCATCATACATAGGAGATATCTCGGTAACCCAGCCCACAAGTTCATTAGTCTTACCAGACATTGCAGAAACTATGACAATGACATCATAGCCTTTAGCGACTTCTACGCTGACCCGCTTAGCTGCACGGCGAATACGGTCCAAAGTGGCAACAGACGTCCCACCAAATTTCATTACAAGAACAGGCATAACAGCCTCACGTCAAATTCACTGCTGGGCCATACTCTGACAGCCTAATAAGCGCAAGATGCAGGAACTCTAGTTGTTTCACTTATTACTATTTCTCAAAAAAATTAGAACAGTTTAAGTATGGCACTTTCACTTAAGGCACAGCTATCATTGTTTTTTGAACATCGATAGGGTTGTAAAAAGCAATCCAAAGTTTCGAAAACACTATTTTGGCCAAAGATAGAGTGTCAAACCGATCCACAAGGCCTGCAACAGACTGATTTACCGTGACGGCTTCCTCCCATATCAGTTTGCACCAGCCTGTATGGTAAATGCCACCAGCGATTTTATCTCTTAAATCAGAAGCAAGATTGCGCCCAATATTAAGCACTGCAGCCTTTGACATCTTTAAATATAGCTACCACCCAAACCTCGCGTATGAGGCTCTATTTGCGAAGAAATGATTGTAATCTTCAGGTTTTATGCTTCGGTAAGGTTCGGCGAAAGTGACTGACCTGTGAGAAATACTCCCCTTACATTCACTGCAAAGGTTTGAGTCCATAAACTTGGCGCAAAACCTGTTTTCAAGTCATCGTTCCTATCAAGGTAAACGCCTACATTTAAAATCAACAACTCCAAGGGTTGTCCTGCCAAAGCAGTAGCCAACGCTGAATGATCCGGGGTGTTCGTTACGCCTAATGTCATTGCACCATCAGTAAAACGGCCTGTCGCAATAACATCATGTCCTTATTTTTGGTAGTGTTTGACTAAGCCCTAACCAATGCCACGCGTAGCTCCTGTAAAAATTACTCGCGTACTTTTAATTGGCTTTTCGGGTAGGAATAAAAGGCAAAGGCGCTACTGGCACACCATCATCGATAAGAGCTTTTGCCTCTTTAAGATTAGCCTCACCCCAGATTGGCTTTTCAGGTGCATCCCCAAGATGCATGGAACGCGCTTGTTTAGCAAAATTTCCTCCCACATACGTTGCATTTTTTTCAACCGTTTCGCGCATCTGAGACAATGCTTTGGCCATATGTTGAGCTTCAACGTCTGTCTTACTTGGCAGTTGAGACTTCACTAAAGCAGAGCTTTTATCCCGCGCTGTGCTCACATTTGGTGCCATAATGGCTTTTGATACATTTTTATCACCGCATACCAAACAGCTGACATGCCCAGCAACTTTAAGCGTTTCATAAGCATCAGCTGAGGCGAACCAACTTTCGAAGATGTGACCATCACTGCATTTAAGAGAATATTTAATCATATTTTTTTACGTAATCTCAACAAAGAAAATAACAATTCTAAAAGATAAGCAACTAGTCCACTAAGAGCGGATTATAGTCTAGTAAAATTTGCGCTAAATCAGGCTCTACCACCATCGAAGCAGCTTTTTTACTGCTAACCCATTTTCTCTCACGTTGTCCCTGTTCTGGAAAAGTTTCTGCCAACGAATTTACTTTTACTGCGTAGACAACCGCCACACATGATAGCGACTTTTTTTTACTCAAAAATTTGGAATAAGAAAACAGACCCAGAGGACGCATTTCCGGCCGGCCAATGACGCCCGCCTCCTCCCAAGCTTCACGCGCCGCACTATTTTGCGGCTCCATACCATTTACAGGCCAACCTTTAGGAATAATCCATCGCCCAGAACGCCTAGTAGTTACCATCAAAATTTGTACTTTATTTTCCTTGATCCGATAACACAGCGCTGCAAATTGAGTGCGAACTGCAGATTTAACTGTTTGACCAAAATGTAAAGGCAACTGATTGATCATAGGGGCGGCTACTCCAAGCCCTACTATTTTAAACCAGAATTACTCTATTGTTAAGACATACTTCAGATTATTCATTACGATCAAATTCATATAAACCTCGATTCCACGAAGTTGACACCTTAATATTATTTAATGGATAATTTTACCCTCTTGAGGCCAGCCAACCTATGCCCAATAATAGTAAAGTGATGAAAACCTCTAAATGGATTACAGGTCTGACTATAGTGCTGTGCTACATTTTTTTGGCGCAGGGTGGTCGTACAGAACCTTTGCGCATCTTCGCAGCCGCCAGCTTGCAAGGTCCACTAGATATAATTTCTGAGGATTGGGATATTGATACTATTATCAATTATGCAGGCAGTGGAACTTTAGCAAGACAAATAGACTATGGTGCATCCGCAGATCTCGTAATTCTTGCAAATGCTTACTGGATGGATTGGTTGATAGAACGAGGCCAATTTGCAGGCACCGCTACAGATATCATTTCAAATCAGCTTGTCGTAATAGGACCTCATGGCACGGCACCAATGTCAAATCCAACAAAAACTGATTTGTTAGATAGGCTTAGCGGAGGCCGTCTAGCCATGGGACAACGCGCCTCCGTACCTGCAGGTATTTATGCACGAGCATGGCTAGAAAATATTGGTGCATGGGGCACAATACAAAACCATTTAGCGGAAACTGACAATGTTCGTGCAGCTTTGGTTCTAGTGGCGCGAGGAGAAGTACCTTTAGGTATCGTTTACAGCTCGGATGCGGCATCTGAGGAAGCAGTATCAATTCTGTGGCGGGTTCCATCCGATCAACATTCCCTAATCAGATATCCAGCGATTGCGCTTACACCCACAGGCGAAGACTTTCTTGCCTATATTGAAACTCGAACCGACGTGTTAATTTCATCCGGATTTAAGGCTCTACAATGATGCTGGATGCTGCAGGATGGGATGCTTTGCTATTGTCGCTTTTGGTTGGAGTGACATCTATCGTCATAGCTCTGCCACTAGCTATTTGGGTTGCATGGGTTCTGGCTCGGCGCAACTTCTGGGGGAAGGCTGCATTAAATGCGCTTGTTCACCTACCGTTGGTTCTACCACCAGTTGTGACCGGATATTTGTTGCTCATAAGTTTTGGTCGTACAGGCCCCGTAGGCATACTTTTAGAAAACACCTTTGGTGTCGTGCTTGCATTTCGCTGGACGGGTGCAGTGCTGGCAGCTGTAGTAATGGGCTTTCCACTAATGGTTCGCGCCATACGGCTAGCTATTGAGGCCGTAGATCCCAAGCTAGAACAGGCAGCATCCACTCTTGGTGCTCCAGATTTTGCGGTATTTCGTACTGTCACCTTACCTCTAATCTTACCTGGTATTTTGGCTGGGGGTGTCATGGGATTTGCTAAAGCTATTGGTGAATTTGGAGCGACAATTACCTTTGTCGCTAATATTCCAGGAGAAACACAAACGCTCCCCTCAGCCATCTACACAATGCTGCAAGTGCCTGGCGGGGAAGAAACCGCAATACGCATGGTAATCTGGGCTTGCGCTCTGGCGTTATTTGCCGTTGTACTCTCAGAATGGCTAGCCCGTCGCGTGGCTGCAAAGATTGCAGCAACATGAGTTTAGACTTTTCTATCCGGCATGACCAAGGAAATTTTACCTTAGACGTTAGTTTTAAAGCGCGCTCGGGGGTCACCGCTATTTTTGGAAAATCCGGCTCAGGTAAAACGACTATCGTGAATGCCATAGCAGGGCTGCTAAAACCGCACACAGCAACCATTTCTCTTGGTGGCACAATTTTTAATAATGCCTCTACATTTCTGCCTCCAAATAAGCGGCGGGTAGGATACGTCTTTCAAGATGCGCGTTTATTTCCTCATTTAACGGTGGCTCAAAATCTTGATTATGCACTGCAATTCGGAGCTAAACCAAAGGACCGTAGCTGGATTGTTGAAATTCTTGACATTAGCAATCTATTAGGACGCAGACCTAACACTTTGTCAGGTGGTGAAAAACAAAGAGTAGCATTAGGGAGAGCTCTACTAAGTGATCCTCTATTGTTATTAATGGATGAACCTCTTGCAGCGCTTGATGCCCCCCGAAAAACAGAAATTTTACCATTCCTCGATAGGTTGAAGACTGAGAGCAAATTGCCAATTTTATATGTCAGCCATTCTGTTGATGAAGTAGCCCGACTAGCAGATCATATGGTGTTGCTAACGGAAGGACGGGTGGCGCAACAAGGTCCAATTTTTGAGGTAATGGCTGACCCAGCCGCAATACCAATTTTAGGCGTCCGTGAGGCTGGCGCGGTATTAAATGCCACTGTTACAAAACATGACAGCGACGGTCTGAGCACATTGCGTTTAGCTGCTGGATCTTTGCAATTGATGGGTGTTCGGGCTCCAATTGGCGCAAAAATTCGCCTTAGAGTTCTTGCCCAAGATGTGCTTTTATCCCTACACCAGCCAGAAGGCCTTAGCGCACAGAACATTTTAAGAGCTACTGTCACATCAATTAGGTCAGGCGATGGACCGGGTGCAGCAATTGCACTGGATGCCGCAGGGGAAACTATTTTAGCGCGAGTAACCGCACGAGCAGTCATATCTTTAAATCTTACTATTGGCAAAAGCCTCTTTGCCATCATCAAGGCTACATCAGTTTCCCAAGCGGCTATTTCTAGTGGAACTGTCTCAATTAAGCACAACAAAAGCAACATATAGTATTTAAACACTACTCTTGTTCACTTAATGTTCCTGCATGTGAGTATTGACAACAACGCTGGCGAGGCGTGAGAAAGTTACATCGCAGACAATCAGGCGATGGATAAAATCGGGCAAGTATGAACGAGTTGACTACACTGAAGGAGGGCACGCGCGTGTGTGGATCGACACAGACGCAACAGTCGTCCTTTACGCCAGAGTCTCCAGCGCCAAGCAAAAAACCTCCCTCGAAACGCAAGAGAAAATGCTCCGAGAAACCTGCCCGGAAGGAGAGTTTCTCAGCGACGTTGCATCTGGATTCAATTCCAAACGACGAGCCTTTAGATCCATACTGGAACGAGCATTGTCGGGGGAACCAATCCGCTTGGTGGCTACCACATCAGACCGTATCGCCAGATCAGGCTTCCCACTCATCCGTCACATCATCGAACTATCAGGTGGATCAATCGAACTTCTGGAAGAAGAAGATTGTCCCGAGCAGTTCGATGTCCGAACGCTCGTTGCATTTATCACTTCCTACTGCAACTCCGTCCATGGCAAGCGCAGTCATCAAAGGCACAAGAAAGATCAGGGTATTCCCGAAGAATGAGCCGTATCTTCTTGAACTGATCCGTCAGCATCGCCGTGCCTACAATCTGGCTGTTGCCTGCTTCAAAGAGAGCGATGCTCGTCCAGAGCTGCGCAAGAGCGAAGAGATGAAGAAGACAGTCCTTCGTGGCATCATCCGTGAGTTTGTACGAGATGAGGTTATTGACCGTGGTGGTGAATTTGCTTCGGCTGGATGTGATGAGGCTGTTCTCAACGCCTTCCGAACGAGATATGCGGTGATTGAGCGGCGCAAGAAGGGTGAAGCCGCTGACTTTGCCTTCCGGAGCATCAAAGATGTCCGCCAAGGCTTCCTGATCCAGAAGCTGTCTCCCAGCTTCGTCCTTAAGAATTTCGACGTTTCTGAGAAACTTCCAAAGGAAGCTTTCAAGAAACTAACCCGAATTGTGCATGAGCGAGGGCGGTGGTTCATCTGCGCTCAGAAGCACATTACCACAGCGCAAAACGCCGAAACCCAAGGGTTGCGCGTTGTGGCTATCGACCCTGGTGTGCGGAGCTTCGCAACCTCATACACAGATGACCACTGCACCACCTATGGCGATGGATTTTATGCCTCAAAGGTATTTCCGTTGCTTCTTGAGATCGACAAGCTGATTGGCCTGCGAGCACGCGCTCGCAATGACCAATGGAAAAAGCATTACCAGAAGCGTATCGACCGAAAGGTCAACCGTGCCAAGGACCTGATCAATGACTTGCACAAGCGCGTGGCTTTTGACTTGGTATCTCAGTTTGATGTGGTCCTTCTACCCAGCTTCGAGACCCAGGAGATGGCTTCTAAGGTCGAGAGAAAGATCCGCACCAAGACAGTTCGATCCATGCTGGGTCTCGCCCATTATCGTTTCGAACTACATCTGAAGTGGATGTGTAAGAAATACGGGAAACGGCTCGTGATCTGTAATGAATCCTACACATCTAAGACACGGTCTTGGGATGGTGTGATTCACTCAAGTCTCGGCGGTGCAAAGATGATCAGCGATGGAAATATACGGGTTGATCGTGATCACAATGGCGCAAGAGGCATTATGCTTCGAGCGCTCTATGGCAACTTGGGCCATGAACAGGCAGTGGGGGCAACATGATGTTGCGTTCGTTGCGTTTTAAATCAAGTGTTAACGTATTAAAACACGATCTCTGAGCATCTCAACTAACTCTATATTTGGGATGTTTAACTTTAAGGCTAAGCGGTGCATCCCAAAGTGCACATGCGCCATGTCAGTGTAATAGTTAGAATAAGCAAAGTTTGTCGCTGCGCCAGCCACCGCGCCTAATACCGGGACTGTCTGAGCTGCTAGTTTCTGACCCATTACAGTTGAGAGGCGCGGAGCGACACGAGCGATCACCGTCTGGACTACCTCGCCTGTGAACATAAGCCGAGTTGATAAAAAAGTGATGTCGCTGCCGTCATCATGTTCAAACGGACCCGCTGACGAGAAAACATGCAGGCACTCTAATCGTACTGATTTTACCATTGGGTCAAAACCATATTCGACGGCGACGCCTTCGATTATCCGCAACATTAATGTCGTGGTCACAGGTAATTCAGCCAAAGCAGACGGCAAGCCACCTACACCGCCGACGGCTCCCATTGCGGTACCAACAACTGTATTCAACCAATCCGATTGATCTGGAAGCCACTTACGCGATTTTGTAGCTGCCAAAAGAGCTTGCTCAAGAGCTATCCACGTTACATAATTTAACTGTTCTGAAATAGGTTTTGGCAAGCGACACAGAAGTCCTTCCGCACGCGTCCCAATAAGATTCAAAACTTGAATTCCAAGTCTGCCAGCATTTTTGTAACGTTTTGCGAGATTTTCCAACTCGGCATCTAAATTGAGCTGGTCAGTAAAAATAATATCCGTCATTTTTAGTAAATGGGTATGAATATTTATCTTTTCAATCTAATCGAATAACTTTGCCCATAACTCCATTCCACGCGTTAGGTTCCACCGCACGACCCAAAACCCGTTTGGGGTTAATGGGAGGCGGCATCACCACTCGATCTAAACATGCAAAACCAAACTTGTTGTAATAATTGGCATCGCCCACCAGCATCACACGAGACCAATGCAGTCTAGCAGCAATTTCCAGAGTAGTTTCAATCAACTCCCGCCCCAGGCCTTCGCCTTGCCGAGTTGGGTGAACAGCTACAGGTCCAAGCAGTAAAGCTTTGTGATCACCGACTCGAACTGGCCAATATCGTATCGCACCAGCAAGAATACCTTCAGCATCTCGAGCGACATGACAAAGTTCGACTTGAGGTAGAGCGTTATCACGCAACCTGTAAGATGAAAGAGCTTCACGGCCAGGGGCAAAGCAGAGGTCATACAGCGCTTCCACCTCCCACCAGTCTTCAGGCGTTTCAATTGTAAGGTGGTACATTGGTTGCAAGGCTTTTTTGAAGGGGCTGGTGCACATATTACCATGAGGATAATCTTGAGGCAAACTACCAAATCGGAGCTGTTATGTTTTACCGACCTTGCGATGGCCACAATCTACCACATAACCCGTTTAATGCTATTATCACTCCTCGTCCAATTGGTTGGATTTCAACGCGCAATATGAATGGGAATGATAATTTAGCACCATATTCATTTTTTAACGGAATAGCTTACGCACCTCCACAGGTGATGTTTGCCTCAACAGGAACTAAAGATGATCAAGATGGAACCAAAGACAGTGTGGCCAACATTCGCGAAACTGGTGAATTTTGTGTAAATATTGTTGAACACTCAATGAAAGACGTGATGAACCAAACGTCAGGTCTATGGGATGCAGATACTGATGAATTCAATCTTGCTAAAATTGAGAAAGCTAACTGCAAAGAAATTGACTGTGCGCGCGTAGCAACCGCGCCAGCGTCTTTAGAATGCAAAACAACACAAATTGTAAAAATCGAAGGGCGCTCAAACTATGTAGTCTTTGGAGAAGTTGTTGGCGTATACATACGGGACGATTGCATTGTAGATGGTATTTTTGATGTATTACGCTACCATCCTTTAACGCGATTAGGTTATCGTGATTACTCTGTAATCCGAGAAAAATTCAGTCTAAACCGTCCTAATAAATAAAAATTCCAGACCAAGATTGTTTTTATTTTGACAAAACATTAATGGTTACCCAAAATTCCAGTGCGCACGCCGTAATCTGTCGCAACTTCGTAGTCAGGATCGTCGTCACTATCGACAATAAGATGTCCTGCGTTCGTTAACAACCGATGGCAGTCGTGTGTGAGATGTCGCAACTGTAACCTTTTGCCTTTCGCCTCATACTTTATAGCAATTGCTTCAATTGCCTGCAGTGCAGATTGGTCAACAACACGGCTGTCTGCAAAATCAACAATAACTTCTAACGGGTCTTTATCCACATCGAACATTTCAATGAACCCTGATGCCGATCCAAAGAATAATGGACCCTGCACTTGATAAACCAGCGCTCCTTCGGTTGTTTCATAAGTATTCGCGTGGATGCGTCGAGCGTTATTCCAAGCGTATGCCAACGCTGACACAATCACGCCAACAACAACTGCAACCGCCAAGTCTTCCATAACAGTTACCACAGTCACCAGCACAATAACGAATGCGTCCGTTAATGGCACCTTGCGTAAAATCTTCAATGAGTTCCATGCAAACGTTCCGATCACGACCATAAACATAACACCGACCAAAGCTGCAAGCGGTATCAGTTCAATAATTGATGACCCAACCAAAATGAAAGCCAACAAAAAAAGTGAGGCCACAATACCAGCAATCCGAGTGCGGCCACCAGACTTTACGTTAATCATCGACTGACCAATCATGGCACAGCCCCCCATACCTCCAAAAAAACCTGTTGCAGTATTAGCTACACCCTGAGCGATACATTCTTGACTAGCCCCACCGCGCTGACCAGTTAAATCACCAACAAGATTTAGAGTGAGCAGACTTTCAATAAGACCGATCGCCGCCAAAATAACTGCATATGGCAAAATTATTTCTAGTGTCTGCCAATTCAGAGGAACCGCGGGAATATGGAATGGAGGCAAGCCACCTTTAATGCTAGCAAGATCACCTACACGCGGCACGTCTAAACCAAAGCCTATTACCACAGCAGCAACAATACCAATACCTGCTAGAGGAGCTGGAACTGCTCTGGTTATCCTAGGTGCAATCCAAATAATAGCCATTGTTGCGGCAACTAAAATTAACATTAGATACAAGGGAGTTCCAGACAACCACTCACCACCGGCCATACCATGACCAGATGCTTCAGCACTCCCTGGCACTTTAAACTGTGTCATTTGGGCTAAAAAAATGACTATTGCCAAACCATTTACAAAACCTAACATCACCGGATGAGGTACAAGACGTATAAATTTGCCCCATTGCATCACACCGGAAAATACCTGTAGCAGTCCCATTAAAACCACTGTAGCAAAGAGATATTCGACGCCGTGCTGTGACACCAAAGCGACCATTACAACCGCTAAAGCGCCTGTTGCACCCGATATCATTCCGGGACGCCCCCCAAAGATCGCAGTAATAAGTCCAACCATAAAGGCTGCATAGAGCCCAACTAAAGGATGGACCCCCGCCACAAAAGCGAAAGCAACAGCTTCAGGCACTAGTGCTAGAGCAACAGTTAGGCCAGACAATAGTTCAGTTTTGATCTGAATCGGTGTCAGTTTAACATCACCTGGAGAAATTGAAAAATCACCAAAACGAGTTCTTTTACTGATGTTAGAGAAATCAAAAAGAGCCATGAAGTATCCGTAATAAAAAGAATGGACGTTACGCACCCACTAGCGGATTGGCTAGAGAAAGACCATGGGGCTCAACGTAAAAACAGGAAGATTTCATTGGTATCATTGAAGACTAATCAACAAGCAGATGGGTCTTTTACTATATATCGAAAAATTTAAAGACTAGGCTCTGGACTCTTCGACAGATGTCAACGTCAACGACTGCTTTATCTCATAACAAGCACGGGTAAAAAAGCTACTATGACCGGATTGAAAATTAAATTGCCGTTCGCTGTGCTTGTTCAAACGGCCACTGGAAATCTCTTGCGGGGAAAGGACTTGAACCCCCAACACAGGGATTATGTGGCCCTAAAATCTTCCTGTCTGTCATGGCCCTCGCTGCAACGGTGTTGTTTTGGTTATTGGTCTAGACCTTAAGTATGCATTTAGTAATTTGGATTTCTCCATTTCTATTTACCCCTAAGAATGCTGTTGGACACAAAATCATTCAAAAATCATAATAAACTGGCGAAAAACAGATATAGCATCAAGTTTAGGTACATCGGGGCTTTTTCTTTCGTATAAAAGGCGTCAAAGTTATAGCAGGATTATAAATGAGGCGCGTGTGAACCATTCAAAAATTGCAGTCATTGGAGGCTCTGGAATCTATGAAATTGATGGTCTCGAGAATGCCAGCTGGATCTCTGTTGAAACGCCGTGGGGCGCACCGTCTGATCAACTACTGACAGGTACACTGGGCGGCGTAGAAATGGTATTCTTACCACGCCACGGCCGTGGTCATGTTCACTCTCCATCAACGGTGCCATACTTGGCCAATATAGATGCACTAAAACGGGTCGGTGTAACGGATGTAATTTCAGTATCTGCCTGCGGATCTTTTCGTGAGGAAATGGCGCCGGGAGATTTTGTTATTGTAGATCAGTTCATAGACCGAACCTCAGCTCGAGTTAAGTCATTTTTTGGCTCAGGTTGCGTTGCTCATGTTTCCGTTGCCCATCCTACCTGCCCACGTCTATCTAAAGCTTGTTTCACAGCCTCAAAAGATGCCGGCATTAACGTACACGACCACGGGACATATCTTGCCATGGAAGGCCCGCAATTTTCGACCCTGGCAGAATCAAAAATGTACCGTGATAGTTGGGGCGCTGACGTAATTGGAATGACCAATATGCCAGAAGCCAAGCTCGCCCGCGAAGCCGAATTATGCTATGCATCAGTCGCAATGATTACAGACTACGACAGCTGGCATCCGGATCATGGCGAGGTAGATGTATCTCAGATTATTGCCACTTTAACAAGCAATGCCGAAAAAGGACGTAGCTTAGTACACCGATTACCTGGCTTGCTGACTGCCAAACGCCCTCCGTGCGCGCATGAATGCGACCGAGCGCTTGAATACGCAATTCTTACCAACCCGGATGCGCGTGATCCAACTATTATGGCAAAATTGGATGCCATAACCAAACGCGTGATCTGACAATAAGGTATCAAAATAACATCAAATTCCACAGTTATTTAGTGCCCAGCTTCAGGATAGAGCACCTGCAACAGCAGGCACTGAACTTTTGATGCTTCCTTATGTTTACAGGCTAATTGTGCGCCAAAGCATTTTGCGCGCCATACAGTTTATCACCTGACTTCTATGTTTTGCAGTCTTGCGGCGCAGAAAGCACTCACCTATTCCTTTCTTAACGGGGAAAAGCGTGATTGGGTTCGCTAGCCATCTTTTCCACGCTCTATAACAGGAAATTTCACCTCCTTTGTCAGGAACCAGTATTTAGATAACTAATTTACGGAGATTAATATGACGGCTGTTCAGGACTACATTCGTACAATCGTTAATTTTCCACATGAAGGAATTCTATTTCGCGATGTTACAACATTGTTTGCCGATCCACGCGGTTTTCGAATGGCTATTGACCAGATGCTACATCCTTATGCTGGCCTCGAAATTGACAAGGTTGTTGGATTAGAGGCACGTGGATTTATATTAGGGGGGGCCATCGCACACCAGCTCTCAGTTGGATTTGTACCAATCCGTAAAAAGGGTAAGTTGCCTGGCGCCACTATCAGTCAGTCTTATACCCTCGAATATGGCGACGCCATTGTCGAACTTCATGATGACGCAATTAAAGCTGGCGAAAAGGTTCTGCTTGTGGATGACCTTTTGGCAACAGGCGGAACTGCAGAAGCTGGTATTAAGCTTATCGAAAGACTAGGTGGTGAAGTCTTCTCATGTGCTTTTATTATTGATCTACCAGATCTTGGAGGGCGCAAACGTCTTCAAAGTATGGGTATGGAAGTGAAAGCGCTATGCACATTTGACGGCAGTTAGGCATATTTTTCATCAAAAGTTGCAAATTAGATCATCTCAAACATGATATATATGGAGTTTGAAACTTTCAAATTTAAATAAAAGGCATGAACGCGAACTATAGAATAAAAAAGAAGAATTAGGCGAGAACAAGAAACTTTCAAATGTCTTCAATTTCGCAAATAACTAAATTTAAAACAAAAATCTAGGTTACAATTCAATATATGATTATCCGATACATACATCGCGTTATTCCGCGCGAATACAGACACTACTCCATCAGAGAGATACTAATTTTCCACAATTTAACGTGGAAGCTACATCACTAGTTTCTACCGATACAAAACTGGAATACTCTATTTAATGCGTAAAACGGCACCAGGATTCATAATTCCAATTGGATCCAGAGCTGTTTTTATTGCTCGCATAGCAGCCAATTTGACTGGACTGCCGTATCTTTCCAAGTCCTCAACTTTCAAGCGCCCAATTCCATGTTCCGCGCTGATGGAACCACCCATTTTATGGACAAGATCATGCACCAGACGTTTAATACGATACCTTTCGGTGGTGTATTCTGCTCTTGTTTTTCCTGCTATTGGAAAAACGTTGTAATGTAAGTTTCCATCACCCACGTGTCCAAAACAGTTAATGCGAAAGGCACCCAGTGTAGCAATCTGTTCTCCCGCTTGAGAAATAAAATCTGCCAACGATCCCAGGGGTACAGATATATCATGCGAACTAACCGAGCCAATCAAGCGATTGGCTTCTGGAATACTTTCGCGGATAGTCCAAAAATTGGCACTTTGTGATGCACTTTGCGCTATCAAAGCATCTCCAGCCAAACCATTGTCCAAAGCGATTTCAAACAGATTTTCAAATGCCATTGGCACATCAAGACCATGTGGCAAACCTAATTCTATTAGAACAGTCCATTGCGGCGTTTCCACCCATGGATTGCGGATCTGTGGTAAAGTTTCGGCAAGAAACTCAAAACCTTGACGGTGGATTAATTCAAAAGCACTAACGGCCTCGCCAAGCTGATCTCGAGCTAGCGCCAAAAGACTGAGAGCTGCGGCAGGAGAAGTTACCGAAAAGAGCGCTGTGCCTTCATGTCTAGGAACTGGATGAAGCTTAAGTGAGGCCACTGTAATCACTCCTAATGTACCTTCTGCACCAATCAGTAAGTGGCGGAGGTCATATCCGGTGTTGTTTTTCCGCAATCTGTTAATACCAGAGTAAATCTCGCCATCAGGCAAGACCGCCTCGACGCCTAATACCAAATCCCGGGTGTTGCCATAGCGCAGCACTCCGGTGCCGCCAGCGTTGGTCGCTAACAAACCGCCAATCCGCGCCGAACCCTGAGACGCTAATGATAACGGAAACAGACGGCCCTCGTCTTTGGCAACCTTTCGGACATCAGCAAGAGTGGCGCCAGCCTCAACGATTAAAACATTTTCTTGGGGGTAGATAGCACGAACAGCATCCATTTTTTCAAGCGAAATAATAAGCGGTACCGGCCCATCCTGAACAATTTGGCCACCCACCAGTCCTGTACCACCACCATAAGGTATAACGGGAATTTTTTCCGAATTTGCTGCTTTTATTAATGCTGCAACTTCATTAGTGGTTTGAGGCTTTACAACTAGGCCTGCTTGACCAGCATAACGCCCTCGCGGTTCCTGCAGATAGCGAGAATCAGCATGCGCAAACCGACTTTCGGGCAATATTGAACGAAGCCGTTTCTCGATTTCAGGTGTTAGTGAATTTAGCATTCTAGTCTCCCCCACTTTTGGGAATTGCCACCTGCAAATTTACAATCGGGCTATGCGGCATCTTGTTCAATTATCAGGTAATTTTAAAATACATTCTTTTTAACCAACGTCAGTCTTGCCACGTCTATCCATTCGCAAAGCTGCGTACAGAACATGCGTTCTCCACCGTCCATCTATTTGTAAATAACTCTGTGCAACCCCCTCATATTTAAAGCCACAGCTTTCCAGCAATTTGCGTGAGGCATTATTTTCTGGCAAACAAGCTGCCTCAATTCGACTGAGATCCTCTCGTGTAAAGGCATAGTGTACGACAGCCTTTATAGCCTCTTTCATGTAACCTTGACGTGCGTGGCTTTGACCAATCCAATAGCCTAATGTACCTGCCTGAGCTGGACCTCGACGCACGTTATCAAGAGTGATTGCACCTAAAAGAAAATCATCCGAACGCTGGAACATAAATAACGGTAATGCGGTACCATTCGTGACAGATTTTTGTGCCCAATATACTCGATTTGTAAACGCCTTGCGGGTCAAATGATCATTTGACCAGCTAGGTTCCCAAGGCGTTAAATGTTCAATGCTAGACGCACGCAATGCTGCCCATGTTCGAAAATCAGAATGAGTTGGTGTCCGTAGCGTCATACGCTCCGTCTCGATCCGCAATTTCCGTTTGGATAGCAACATTAGGCTGCGCGGCGCTCTTGCAATTGGTCAAATGTTGGCGCTTGGTCAATCGGACCATAAAGGGCCAAAGCCATCGGAGACGAGGATGCAATTTTTTCAGCGTAAATTCTTACGTCTGCGGCCTTTACAGAATCAATTCGCCCAACAGTTTCAGAAAGTTCAGGTACTCGATCCCAAATTTGAATTAGGCGCGCCAACCTTTCCGCTCGATTAGACGGACTTTCTAATCCCATCAATAAACCTGCCTTCATTTGCACCCGTGCTCGAGCTACCTCAGCTTCGTTAAGATCATCAGCCGCACGCTTTATCTCATCAACTGTAATCGTGGCTAAATCAGAAACCTGTTCCGCTGATGTCCCAGCATAAACCGTTGTCATACCAGTATCAGAATAAGCGCCTGACTGAGCAAATATTGAGTAACATAAACCCTTTTTCTCCCGAATTTCTTGAAAAAGGCGGCTGGACATTCCACCACCAAGCATGCTTGCATAAATCTGGGCAGTATAAATGTCATCATGTTTATATCCTGGCGATTCAAAAGCTAGGGCAAAGTGTGCCTGCTCTAATTTTTTAGAATGCCGCACTTCACCACCCAAAAAATACGCTTTATCTGCGCTCGATAATAAACTTGGTTGCATATGTCCAAAAAGCTTTTCAGCCAGTTTAACAATGACATCATGATCCACCGCACCAGCAGCCGATAAAATCAGTTGGTCCGGCCTATAGTATTGGCTTATAAAGCGCGAGAGATCCTCGCGGTCAAAGGCTGATACCCGTTCACTTGGACCAAGAATTGTACGTCCCAGAGGCTGCCCAGGATATGCCTTTTCTTGCAACCAGTCAAATATGACATCATCAGGTGTATCTAGAGCTTGACCGATTTCTTGTAGGATCACACCCCTCTCAACTTCAATTTCATTACGATCCAAAATGGGATTTAGCAAAATATCAGCGATAACATCCACTGCCAATGGTACGTCGGTTTCTAACACGCGCGCATAATAGGCAGTCACTTCGCGACTTGTATATGCGTTAATATAACCGCCGACATCTTCAATCGCTTCAGCAATTTGCAAAGCGTTACGCCTTTCAGTTCCCTTAAATGCCATGTGCTCAAGAAAGTGGGCGATGCCATTTTGGTTCTGCGCTTCGTGGCGCGCACCTGCCCCAACCCAGATCCCAACTGAAGCCGAAGCCAAACCAGGCATATGTTCCGTTACAATGCGAAAACCATTTTTCAGGCGGTGAATTTGCGTAGTCACTGGCTTCTATTTTCCTTAATATGTTTAATAATTACCGCAAGATCATTAGGCATACGAGTTAATCTTTCTGTACGCTCGTATAGGTCAGCCATGGAACTAGGAAGAGAGGGGCAAATATCAGTAGCATCTTCAACGGCGGCCGGAAATTTGGCGGGATGTGCCGTTGCCAATGTAACCATTGGAGTCTTAGTTACGCGTTGGTCATTCGCTACTTTCACACCAACTGCAGAGTGAGGGCACAACAGTTCTCCGCTTTCCTTAAACGTCGCTGCAATTTGCGCAGTTGTTTCAGCCTCAGAAACCCGGCCCGATCTATATATCTCCTGCAAAGCCTGCATCGCACCTTCGCTGACGTTGAATCCACGTCCCTTTAATTCATTCATTAAGCCGGTTACGGTATTGCTTTCTCGGTCATAAGCATCAAATAAAGCTCGTTCAAAGTTGGAACTTACTTGAATGTCCATTGACGGGCTAATTGAAGGGATAGTTTCACCTTTGTAGTAACCGTATCCATTCAAGCACCGATGTAAGATATCGTTTTGATTAGTCGCAACTACCAGTTTATCAATAGGTAACCCTATTCTTTTTGCAATATAGCCTGCAAAGACATCTCCAAAATTTCCAGTAGGAACTGTAAAGCTGACCTCACGAAGTGGAGCTCCCAAAGCTACAGCTGCTGAGAAATAATAGACAACCTGTGCAAGAACCCGGGCCCAATTGATCGAATTAACGCCAGCTAACCCAATATCATCACGAAATTTAAGATCGTTAAACATATCCTTGACCCGAGCTTGGCAATCATCAAAATCGCCATCCAAAGCCAAGGCATGCAAGTTAGTTCCAACTGGTGTTGTCATTTGCCGTCGCTGCACTTCGCTAACACGCCCGTGTGGGTAAAGAATGAATAGGTCAACACTATCTAAACCTCTGAATGCTTCAATAGCCGCAGACCCAGTATCACCAGAAGTAGCTCCTACGATTGTCACACGATCTCCCCGCCGGGCAAGCACCGTTTGAAACATCTGTCCAATTAACTGCATAGCAAAGTCTTTGAAGGCGAGTGTTGGTCCATGGAAAAGTTCAAGCAGAAAATGACCTTGGTCCAACTGCACTAATGGTGCGCGAGCTGCATGATTAAATCCAGCATAGGCTCGATCAATACAACCCCGAAATTCATTGTCTGTAAAAGTGTCACCGATAAATGGACGCATGACTGTATAGGCAATTTGCTCATAGCTTTGCCCTTGCATGGCTGCAATTGACTTAAAGTCTAAGTTTGGGATCTGCTCAGGAACGTAAAGACCCCCATCACGAGCAAGGCCAGAGAGCATCGCCTGCTCAAAAGACAGAATTGGAGCATTACCGCGGGTAGATATATAGCGCATCGATCAGGCTTTCCGTACGATTTTACTGTTGGGTCGGAAGACAAAAAAGGCGGTCATCACCAGCCAAATAAAAGCCAGGGAAAACCAAGTGAGAGCGTATTGCAGATGATCATTAGAAATGCCAGCTGTGTTTACGGGCCAAGCAGTCACACCAAGATTTGTTCCAGATGTCTCCCGAAGTACAACTAGAATATTCTCAGCGCCAAGCTCCTTGGCCATTTCAGAAACATCGCGTGCAAACCAAATGTTAGATGTTAAATCTGGCATAGGTGTAAAACTGTCAGCCTCATTGGGAATATCTAAATTTCCAATGAGTGATAACTTTGACATAGGCGTAGGTGCCACCGGGGCGGTTTCAGTTTGCCAACCAGTATCAACTAAGACCGCACCGTAGCCATCAACCGCAAACGGACGAATAATACGATAAACTGGACCTATTGATTTACGAGAGGCTAGCATACGGATGTAGCCTTTATTAAATTTTCCAGTGATCATAACAGGCGCATAGCGACGGAATTCAGGGACTAAACCATCAACCAAAGGAACAGGTGTTGCTGAAATCTCTTCAGCTATCTTATCAAGCAAACCTTCCTTCCAAGTCAGACGATGGACTTGCCAAACGCCTAGGCTGGCTAAAATAGTGGCTCCCCCTAAGCCAATAACTGCCATAAATACTAACCTACGCATGGAAAGTTCGAGCTCCATAAAAAAGCCGCCAGCAACCCGCGCGCTTTGTATTAGCGACCCTAAACGAGGTATTCATTTTTTAGCTTAGGTCGGGATGCCCCAAATATAGACTGCAAAAAATAAGAATAACCAAACGACGTCAACGAAGTGCCAATACCATGCAGCAGCCTCAAAGCCTACGTGTTTTTCAGGAGTAAAATGCCCTTTCATCGCTCGGATTAAACAAACGGTCAGAAAAATAGTTCCTATAATTACATGAAAGCCATGAAACCCAGTAGCCATGAAAAAATTAGAATAAAACTTATCAACGCCAAACTCCCAACCCTCATGCAAAAGATGTGCGTATTCGTAAGCCTGCAAACCGGTAAATGCTATACCCAGCACAATAGAAATTGCTAAACCTGCTATCAAATCTTTACGGTTATTTTCATGAACCAAAGCATGGTGTGCCCATGTAACTGCACATCCAGATAACAGCAAAATTAACGTGTTTATCAAAGGTAGATGAAGCGCATCAACAGGAAATACAAAAGGCGGAACATAAGTGCTACCTACATATTCATCCATTGGATAGATAGCATGTTTAAAAAACGACCAAAACCACGCTGCAAAGAACATAACCTCAGACATAATAAACAAAATAAAACCATAGCGTAAACCAATTCGCACTACTGGAGTATGGTCTCCAACATGGCTCTCTACTACGACATCAGACCACCACCCAAACATGACATAGAGTACTGCAACGAAACCTATTAAAAACAACCATGGACCAGTTAACTCAATTGTTTTGAAGAAAATAGTCATTCCGCCTGACATCCAAACGACACCACCAAACAGCATAACGAATGCCGCAAGGGCGCCCAGTAGCGGCCAACTAGATGGCGCCAAAATATGGTAATCGTGGTTTTTTGCGTGTGCCATAGGCTATCTCTCAGTTTAAGTTTTTGTCTATAGACGGGCCGAGGGAAGCGTAACCCTCGGGCAGGTCAATTTGATAGAAAGTATAACTTAGAGTAATCGAATGTACATATTTTGCGTCACGGTCGGACACTATCTCCGGATCAACGTAGAATGTGACTGGCATTTGAATACGCTCACCGGGCTCTAAGATTTGTTCCTCAAAGCAGAAGCAGTCAATTTTTGAAAAAAATCCGCCTGCTGCGTATGGAGCCACGTTGTAGCTTGCTGATCCTGCAACAGGTTTATCCGTCGGGTTAAAGGCCTCATAAAAAGCCAGCCCTGTCTCACCAATGCGTAATTCCATTTCACGAACAACTGGGGTAAATTCCCAAGGCATATTGCGCTCTAGGGATGCATCAAATCTTACTTTTATAGTTTGATCCAATATTGTACTTGATACAACCTCGCTGACTGAGGTTGTTCCTCCAAAGCCAGTCACCCTACAAAACCAGTCATAAAATGGGATCGACGCCCAAGCCAAGCCTGCCATAAAGACTACAAGACCGACAGTTTGAACCACAGTTTTTTGGGAACCTGACAACGCCATTATTGTTGTTCCTCAACACGAGGTAGCTCAAAGTCACCCCCAGTGATCTTAACAAAAGTCAGTGCTAATACCAAAATGACAAATCCACCTAGAAGTAAGCCCACTCCTATGTTTCGTCCCTTTCGGCGACGGTGCAGTTCGTGTTCAGTACGGATATTCATGACCAACCAAACCAAGCTATAGGCATTAGTGCCCCAGCAAGGATAGCACCAAAATGTAGGAACAAATACCACAAAGACAGTTTAAAAAACTTCTTTTCAGTCTTGTAATCATCAGCTTCTGACTGAGCTTCAGATCGGCACCATATTTCATATGCACCCTTTAGAAAAAGAATATTCAATGGCACAGAAGCAGCAAGATATAAAAGACCTCCAATGGAAGTAAATGCCGTACCGACAGCAACCAATGCCAAAACCACTGTGTAAACAAAAATGTGCTTACGGGTGGAAGTGCGCCCATGCGTGACAGTCAACATTGGAACTCCCGCGTCATGGTAATCAGCTTTCATAAATAAGGCTAACGCCCAAAAATGCGGAGGTGTCCAGACAAAAATTAATGCAAACATTAGCCAAGGCTCGAAGGATAAGGATCCCGTTGCTATCACCCAACCAATAACCGGGGGAAACGCGCCAGCAGCCCCGCCTATAACAATGTTTTGGGGAGTAGTTCTTTTGAGCCACGCAGAGTAAATTATGATGTAAAAGAATATAGTAAAAGCTAGCAACCCTGCCGCTAGAAAATTAGCACTCAGTGCCAACATCATAATCGACATACCGGCTAAGGCAAAGCCAAGTATTTTGGCTTCCTCCGCAGTTACCGTACCTGATGGAATTGGACGTTTTGCAGTGCGTTTCATTACGGCATCAATATCGGCATCCCACCACATATTTAAAGCGCCCGATGCTCCTGCACCTATTGCAACAAACAGAATAGAAGCTATCGCAATTATAGGATGCACATTTACAGGTGCAGCCAATAATCCAACCACAGCCGTAAATACGACTAGTTGCATAACCCTAGGTTTCATTAACGCGAAATAATCACTCAGGCCTGCGTCGTGCTCATGAACTGTTGTTTCCACACCTATGTCCACCATGAATGCCCTTTGACCTGATTTAGATGATTTCGCGAATACATCATAGATTTAAAGTATTATTTCGACACAAGCTGGACTGTTGGTGGGGTCCCTGCGAATTCTTCTCTAGCATCTGTCAACCAGTTTTCATACGCTGACTCACTCACTACTTTTACGGTTATTGGCATGTAAGCGTGATTCATACCGCAAAGTTCAGAGCACTGGCCGAAGTAAATACCTTCTTTTTCAGGCTTGAACCACAACTCTGCTAATCTGCCCGGAACAGCATCTTGTTTGACGCCAAATGCTGGTATTGTCCAAGCATGGATGACGTCTGCACCAGTCACTTGGACAACTACCGTTTTACCAACTGGTATGACTACAGCATTGTCAGTTGCCAACAGAAATTCATCCCGTGAGTACCCTGCGTCAATTAATGCCTCCTCGGTCTCCGAAGACAGAGCATTGTTTCCGCCAGTTGCCGGAGCACCTATCATGTATGCATCAAATCCAAAACCTTCGTCCACGTACTCGTAACCCCAAAACCATTGGTACCCCGTTGCTTTAATCGTGATATCAGCTTCAGGTATTTCCTGTTGATGGAATAAAGTAGGTAAAGAAAAAGCTCCAATGAAGACTAAAATCACAATTGGAACGACCGTCCAAGCAATTTCCACCGGTGTGTTATGTGTAAAGCTGGCAGCTTCAGGGTTCCGTTTGCGATTATACCGAATAACCACCCATAGCAGTAGTCCCGTAACGAAAAGGGTTATAATCGTAATGATAACGAGTATCATGCCGTCAAGCCATTGCAGACGACGCGCCACTTCCGAGGCTGCAGGCTGAAATCCCATTGCGCCATTTATTGGTTGCCCAATAATTTCAAGGTTTTCTTGTGCCCATGCTGGTGTACTTGTTATTAATGCGCTTGATAGGCCTGAAATCGATAGAAACTTTTTCATCTGGTAGTCCTGATCTGAATGGATCATTGATTTTTTTAAGAACGGGCTCTACGCACTTGCAAGGGCCAACTATTATTTTGTCGGCTCTTACAAACATATTCTTACGTCAAGATAAAGAGGTTTGGGCGCGTCAAACGGACGCTTCGTTACGAATGGTCGGCAAAATTAAACTAACAAGAATGCAAATTAGGAATAAACTATGTCTGAAGCCCTTTTTAACCCGTTGGAAAACAATCTAGACCGTGATGATGCTCTAGTTATACTTTGCGAAACGACTGCGGGAGCTGACGACGGTGAATTATTTTTTGAGCGGCATCGCGCAGAAGGTTTGGTTTATGATGACGGTCGACTAAAGACGGCAAGTTACAACGCGTCCGAGGGATTTGGATTACGAGCAGTGCATGGTGATGTTACCGGGTACGCGCATTCAACAGAAATTGATAAAGCAGCATTACTGCGCGCTTCAGAAACAGCACTCCTTGCAGTCGGTCAAGGAGGCGGTACGCTCGCCCCGCCCCCTCAACGCACTAATCGCAAGCTCTATTTAAGTGATAATCCGATTACCGGGGCCTCTTTTGCCCTAAAAATTGAACTGCTTAAAGAAATTGACGCATTTGTGCGCGAACTTGATCCTCGTGTCATTCAAGTTTCAGTATCCTTGGCTGCATCCATACAGGAAATCGAAATACTAAGGCCCGATGGAATGTCAATACGTGATACACGTCCAATGAGTAGGCTCAATATCTCTGTTATTGTTGAGCACAACGGTCATCGCGAAAGCGGTACTTGTGGCGGCGGTGGCCGCATTGGCTTAGATGGGCTGATATCTCCGCTTGATTGGCAGGCCAAAGCGCGTGAAGCACTTCGCGTAGCTATAGTGAACCTTGACGCCGTCCCCGCCCCCGCTGGCATCATGGATGTTGTTTTGGGGCCAGGATGGCCTGGCATATTGTTGCATGAAGCAATTGGGCATGGGCTTGAAGGAGACTTCAATCGTAAGGGCACTTCTGCATTTGCAGGTTTACTGGGCAAAAGGATTGCCGCACCCGGCGTTACCGTTTTGGATGATGGCACCATCCCAAACCGGCGCGGTTCTATAAGCGTAGACGACGAAGGTACGCCGTCTGGCAAAAATGTGCTTATCGATGACGGTGTGCTTGTGGGGTTCATGCAAGACCGTCAGAACGCACGACTGATGGGCGTCAATGCCACCGGAAACGGACGCCGTCAAAGTTACGCCCATGCACCAATGCCTCGGATGACTAATACATATATGTTAGGAGGTGGCTCGTATCCCAATGATATATTGGCAGATTTAAAAGATGGCATTTATGCAGTTGGCTTCGGAGGAGGTCAGGTTGATATTACAAACGGCAAATTCGTATTCTCCTGTACCGAAGCATATAGCGTAAAGAATGGAAAAATTGGCTCACCAGTTAAAGGAGTAACCTTAATCGGTGATGGGGCTACCGCATTGAAACAGATAAAAGGTATTGGCAATGACATGGCACTTGATCCTGGAATGGGCAATTGCGGTAAGGCAGGACAATGGGTGCCTGTAGGTGTGGGCCAGCCAACATTAATGATCAGTGGATTGACAGTTGGTGGGTCTGCCTAATCAAAAATGGCTTAGTTTGTTTTAGGAATTCCATAAATTTTTAAGTCTTACAAACTCCAGTCTAGCTCAAAAATACTGGGTTGCAGATTATAAGGCGAAGGTTTTTATTTCTACAATAACTTCAATCAACTCTAACGGGGCAGCAGTGCGCATTATCATTGAATTACTCATTTAAAAACTAAACGGAACAAATTCAAATACATCTATCGAACTAAGTTTTCCTACCATCAGTTAGAAAACTCAAAACGCAATTGATTACTTGAGCTAATAGTTCATCATAAGAAGTGGAATGAACCTGTGCAAAAAGCACCTGTTGACAATCGCCACTTGCGCCCCACAACTTGCCCCGCCATAGAGCGCATGAAATTTTTTGTATGAGGTGTATCAATTAAATGCCCGTTGTTGTTGTAGAATCCCCAGCAAAAGCAAAGACCATCAATAAGTATTTGGGTGATGATTACATAGTCCTAGCGAGCTATGGACATGTTAGAGATTTACCACCGAAAGATGGCTCTGTTGATCCAGAAAATGGATTCGAGATGCTTTGGGAGGTGGCTAGCGATAGCAAAAAACACATGAAAGCAATTGCAGACGCACTGAAAGATGACAATTCTCTTATTCTTGCCACGGATCCAGACCGCGAAGGCGAGGCGATAAGTTGGCACCTTCAAGAAGCGCTAACCAAACGGAAATCCATAAAAAAAGACACCCCTGTTAGTCGCGTAACATTTAACGCTATCACTAAATCTGCTGTATCACACGCCATGAAAAATGCTCGGCAAGTGGATATGCCACTAGTCGAAGCATATTTAGCCCGACGAGCCTTAGATTATCTGGTAGGTTTCAATCTGTCTCCCGTGCTCTGGCGCAAATTGCCTGGATCCAAATCCGCAGGTCGCGTACAATCAGTTTGTTTACGCATTTTGACTGAGCGAGAAACGGAAATAGAAGCATTTCGCAACCGCGAATACTGGTCCGTAAGAGTTGTTCTAGCATCACCACGGGGGCAAGAGTATGAGGCGCGGTTAATTAGCCTTGCAGGCAAAAAACTCGATAAATTTGACTTAGAAAATCAAACCCAAGCTGAGTTAGCAGAACAAGCAATTTCGAGCCGGGAACTAAAAATTAAAGCTGTTGAGGCAAAACCTGCTTCACGCAACCCATCTGCTCCGTTTATGACCTCAACACTGCAACAAGAAGCAAGCCGTAAGCTTGGTATGGGTGCCAGACAGACGATGAGTACTGCTCAACGATTATACGAGGCCGGATACATAACATATATGCGTACAGATGGCATCGATATGGCTCCTGAAGCAGTCACAATGGCGCGCGACGCAATCAAGAATAGATATGGAGCAAACTACATACCGCCTAATCCCCGAGTGTACAAAAACAAAGCCAAAAATGCACAGGAGGCTCATGAATGTATTCGGCCAACAGATATGACAATGGATGCAGACAGTCTAAAAATCATTGATGGCGATCAACGCAAACTATATGATCTGATTTGGAAAAGAACACTTGCCTGTCAAATGGAAGGAGCTCGTCTCGAACGCACTGCAGTTGAAATTGGCAGTGATGATGGTCAGATTGGTTTGCGCGCAACTGGACAGGTTATTCTTTTTGATGGGTTCCTGCGAATCTACGAAGAGGGTCGTGATGACGAAGTTATCGAAGATGAAGACAAACGCCTTCCACAATTAAATGAAAGCGAAAAAGCAGATAAACGTTCTGTAAAGCCTGAACAACACTTTACACAACCGCCTCCTCGCTTCACAGAAGCGACTTTGGTAAAACGGATGGAAGAACTCGGCATTGGACGTCCATCAACGTACGCCAGCATTGTAACAACTATTCAGGATCGAGGTTATGTAAGCAAAGACCGCAATCGTTTAGTCCCTGAAGATAAAGGTAGGCTCGTAATAGCCTTTTTAGAAAACTACTTCCGCCGATATGTAGGTTATGGTTTTACAGCTGAGCTAGAGGCTCAACTCGATGATGTGAGTGCAGGAGATCGGGATTATAAAGATGTACTCGGTCGGTTCTGGCAAGATTTCAGCGCATCAATAGCTGAGACATCCGAACTGCGGATTACTGAGGTGTTGGAAAAAATTAATGAAGTGTTTGAACCCCATTTATTTCCTGCAAATGAAGACGGCACCGATCCGCGTTTGTGCCCCAATTGCAATTTAGGAAAACTGAGCATGCGTACAGCCCGCTCTGGCGGTGCATTTATTGGTTGTTCGAATTATCCGGAGTGTCGCTATACTCGTGCATTTGGCCCCCCAGGCAGCGAAGACGAAAGTGGCATTCCACCCGAAGGCAAGCTTTTAGGCGAGGATACCGAGGATCAGATTTACGCATTTAAGGGCCGGTTTGGTCCGTATGTACAGCGCGGCCAAGTCACTGAAGGCAATAAGAAACCACCACGCCAATCCATTCCAAAAGAATGGCCACCAACAGAGGTAAACCTTGAGCAGGCCGTGCGCCTTCTCAGTCTACCTCGTGAAATAGGTCCGCACCCCGAAGACGGCATAATGGTGTGGGCTAATATTGGAAGATACGGCCCTTACTTGAAACATGCTGAATCGACTTCAAACCGAGGTGGCACTAATGCCAACTTAGAAAACATCGAAGAAGTCTTTACCGTCGGCATGAACCGTGCAGTCCAATTACTAGCTGAAAAAATTGCAAGCCGTGGCGGTCGCGGTGCGTCAGCAACAGCTCTGCACGAGTTGGGTGAGCACCCCACAGAAGGTGGCCCAGTAAGTGTTATGAAGGGAAAATACGGGCCATATATAAAGTGGGAAAAAATCAACGCAACAATCCCAAAAGATTTAGAGCCAGAAAATGTAACCATGGATATGGCAATCCAGTTAATTGCTGAAAAAACTCCCGCAAAAAAGAAAAAACGTAAGACTGTGAAAAAGAAAAAAACTGCAACAAAAAAACAATAGATTGTAGCCTGAAATAAGAGATTTCTTATCTATAAATAGCTCCTTTTACCACAAGAAATAGCTCTACTTACCATAAGCGTTGACTCGATGGTACGTAACTCTATGATCACAGGACGCTCATAGCGCGGCAAGGCGATGTTGGGGAGTTTATAAAATGAGTTACGGCTCAGTATGCGAAGAATTAAACAGGGGCGTGCTTGACGTCATCCCTAAACAGCAAAAAATACTAATTACTATCTGCGAACGATTTGACTTTATAATTAATTTTAAGAGCAAGAGGTGTATTCTGTGATAGACACACTTCAAAAGGCTCTGAATAAAAACGCTTTTTTTGACGGCTTCAGTCGTACCCAAGTACCAATGGTGGTGAGCGATCCAAGACTTGAAGACAATCCAATAATCTACGTCAATCATGCTTTCACAAAACAAACTGGGTATGCACGAAGTGCGGCAGTTGGGCGTAATTGTCGTTTTCTGCAAGGCGAAGAAACCAGCATAGCAACAGTAGATAAATTGCGGGCAAGCATCCAAGCCCAAGAATCTGTGTCCGTTGATATCCTCAATTACCGAGCTAGCGGCGAACCTTTTATGAACCGATTGTTAGTTGCACCACTCAGCGATGAAAATGGTGAACTACGATACTATGTAGGAATTCAGAAGGAATTAAACGCAAACCAAAGGGACACAGATGCGGAACGGATGAATCAGCAATTATCAGAAGTGCAAGACCGCGTTGAAGCGGATATGTCGATGATAATTGGTATGGTACGCCATCAATCTAATTTATCAATGCAGCCAGCGGAATATGCAGCTCTGACCCGACGTATCGAAACTCTCCAGTTGCTGTATGAAGAAATGGCGCTTTCCGATAGACATTCTAATGAAGACTCAATTCATATGGGTAGTTATATATCCCGCTTGGCCTGCGCCATCGGCCATGTCTACGGTCGCTCAGGAATTCGGTTAAATTTGCAAGTTGAACCACTTAACGCTTCAATGGAAATTGCATCACGAGTTGGATTAGTGACTTCAGAGCTTTTGTCCAACTCATTTGAGCATGCTTTTGATAGGATCGAAACTGGTCTTGTTGAAGTCCGAATGTCTCAGCTCAGTGGAGGTGGTTTACGATTAACTGTTTCTGACGACGGACTTGGAATTCCAAACAGCATGCAGTGGCCTAGTACAGCTACTATGGGCGGCCGAATGGTGGCAGGACTAATTGAGGGATTAGAAGGAACCATGCAACTCGGCCGAGGTGCAGCGGGCAGTTATGTTACTATTGATGTGCCAGCTGGGGCGACACTGTTAAAATAGCTAAGAAATTTATATGCTGAAAAAAGATCTCTATGTTTCGATACACGCTTTCAATTTTATTCATCTGATTTAGGGTGATTGCTGTCGTGCGGTTACTAAGAATAAAGTGGTAAAATCGGCATATACATCCAAAATTTTAGGTAACAGATCAATATAGGTAACTAAATCTTGGTATCTTTGGGATCAAAAGAAAAACCGCAGATACATGACCAGTTTAAGAAACATCAATCTTTAACTTTGGCCATCTTATTAACATAAATGATTTACTTGAGCTCAACACCTGCTTTTTAGAGCACCGCGCGAATGAACAATCAATTCAGCAGTATACACTCCCGGACAGCAATAACGCATGGATACAAAACCATTTTGATAACATCCGCCAATGAAAAGAAAATATTTATTCATATGCATTTTGGTATACTGTTAAATTCAAAGTATTTAACAAAATTCAACTGTAATTCATTTTCAAAAATTGTTTAAATCATCTTCGAGCTTAGCCTAGCTCCGAGAAATAGTGAAAATATATGTAATGACAGCATTTCCAGCACAATTTCAGGATTGGTTTGCAAGCCGGGGCTGGTCAATCCACCCACATCAACAAGACATGTTAAATCTGGCAGCAGTTCCAGCATTATTACTCGTGGCACCTACTGGCGGCGGAAAAACATTGGCAGGTTTTCTACCAACCCTTACAGAGCTATCGAATTCCTCACATGACGGTTTACACACGCTTTATATTTCACCATTGAAAGCATTGGCTGCAGATATAAAACGCAATTTACAGACACCGGTTGTAGAAATGAGTCTACCCATTCGGATTGAAGATCGGACTGGCGACACAACTCAAACTCAAAAGAAAAAGCAGCGCGCTGATCCGCCACATATTCTTCTAACAACCCCAGAAAGCCTCGCACTTTTAATCAGCTACGAAGACGCACCGCAAATTTTTTCAGGTCTCCAACGGGTAGTCATAGATGAAATCCACTCTCTGGCCGAAAGTAAAAGAGGTGATCAATTATTTCTTGCACTATCGCGGTTACAATCGCTTTGCCCAAACCTGCGACGAGTGGGCTTATCAGCCACTGTTGAAGACCATGGTGCGATAGCTAATATATTGGCAAAACATCCTGATAAATGCGCAGTTATCAATGCAGACCCTGGTCCTCCACCTAATGTTGAAATGCTCGTGACAGCGGAAGTCCCTCCATGGTCAGGAGCAGGAGCAAAGTATTCAATACCAGCTGTACTTAATCAAATCAAAAAACATAATACGACTTTGATATTCCACAATACTCGCGCTCAGGCAGAGATTTACTTTCACAACATATGGCTAGCCAACGAAGATCAGTTACCAATCGGTATTCACCATGGCAGTCTTGATCGGCAGCAGAGAGAAAAAACTGAACAAGCAATGGTTGAGGGTAAACTTAAGGCTGTTGTCTGCACTGGATCTTTAGATTTAGGTATCGACTGGGGAGATGTGGATTTAGTAATCCAAATCGGCGCACCAAAAAACATTAAACGTTTAGTTCAGAGAATTGGTCGAGCCAACCATTTCTATAACGTTCCTTCTAAAGCCCTATTAGTGCCTGCTAATCAGTTTGAGGTTATCGAATGTGTCGCCGCTTTAGAAGCTGTTAAAGCAGGCGAACTAGATGGAGAACCTCGCGGCAGCGGCCCTCGAGATGTGTTATGTCAACACATTTTGATATGTGCAGCGGCTGGGCCATTTAATGCAAATGCCCTTTATGCTGAAGTAGTTTCGGCAGGCGCGTATGCCACTTTGAAAAAAACAGAGTTCGACGCTTGCCTGAACTTTTGTGCTACAGGAGGATACGCTTTACGGGCATATGATCAGTGGAAAAGGCTGCAATACCGATCAGACGGAAATTGGCACTTAAGAGATCCACGCAGTGCCAAAAGGATTCGTATGAACATTGGTACGATCCAGAATACAGACACTCTTCAGGTTCGTTTCAAAGGACGTGGCGGAAAATCTCTGGGGGAAATTGAAGAAAGCTTTGCAGCCACCTTAACACTTGGCGATACTTTTCTTATTGGTGGACAAATTGTACGATATGACAGCCTTCGCGAGACGATAGTACAAGTAACGCGTGACGCTGCTAAAAAGCCAAAAATTGCTACTTTTATGGGAACTAAGTTTGCTAACTCTACGCAACTTTCCCATCGTATTATTAAAATTTTACAATACGACGCTTGGCCGGACCTTCCATCATATACGGCTGAATGGCTAGCCCTACAAAAGAGTGTGAGCCGCCTGCCTGAACCAGGACGTTTACTTATCGAAAGTTTCCCTTTTGATGGTTATGCGCATACCGTCGTGTATGGATTTGCGGGTCGCAATGCCATGCAAACACTAGGCTTGCTGCTAACCAAAAGGATGGAAGAAACTGGTTTAAATCCACTTGGATTTTTAGCAACAGACTATGCAACCCTAATTTGGGGCTTAAAACCTGTTAGAGATCCCGAACCACTTTTCAAAATTGAAGCATTACGCGCCGGAATGGAAACTTGGCTGGCAGGCAACGCAGTAATGAAACGCACCTTCCGAGCCTCTGCGACAATCGCTGGTTTAATTGAGCGAAACTATCCCTCCGCCAAAAAGTCTGGACGGCAAGCAATGTTTTCATCCGATATTCTATATGAAACATTAGCAAAATATGATCCAGATCACCTAATGTTAAATATCACAAAAGAGGAAGCAATGCGCGGGCTAGTAGACTTTGGCCGCATTGAAGAAATGGCAACGCGCATTGAAGGGAACATTGATTTGGTCAGTTTGGATCGCATCACTCCATTTGCGGCACCCTTGCTGCTAGAAATGGGGCGTGTGCCAATAAAAGGTTATGCTGAAGAAGAACTTTTGGCTGCGGAAGCCACACGTCTTATGTCATCGGTAGGTTTAAAATCCACTTAGTTAAAAGTAAACTTCTGATTCAATTATAGTTTTATAGTTCAGAGGTGTTACATCTTGTAATAGAGAAGATGCAAAACTCAAAATTTCGACCACTCAACGATAGCGTTTGTCAAACATCACAAGGTAATCCCAAATCATGAATAAATACGATTTTGTTTTTACGGGGGTTAGTCTGCAAGCGCTCGGATCCGGTGCTCTCTATTGGCCAACAAAAAACTTGCTTTGTGTTTCTGATTTGCATTTAGGCAAAGCAAATCGGATGGCAAGGCATGGTGGAAGCCAACTGCCACCTTACGACACTTGCGAAACACTGAACCGTTTGTCTCATGATTTAGACGTAACACGAGCCAGCACGGTTATTTGCTTAGGCGATAGTTTTGATGATCTTACGGCCATAAAGTCTTTGCCAGAAAATCAGAGGGTATGGATTACGCAATTGCAAGCAGGACGGCGCTGGATTTGGATCGAGGGTAATCATGACCCTGGAAATTATTCTTTTAATGGCTTGAACTTACCTGAATTTTCTGAATTTCCACTAACTTTCGCTCACATCGCTCGAAGCAAAACAACTGCAGAAGTCTCAGGACATTATCACCCGAAAGCCACGGTAAATATAAATGGCCGGTCAATTACCCGTCCTGCTTTTCTAATGGATGACAATCGCTTAATCATGCCTGCCTACGGTACTTACACAGGTGGCTTACGGAGCGACAACAGAATTTTTACCAAGCTATTACAAGAAACCGCATATGCCATTCTAACTGGACAAAAACCTGTACAAATTCCAATGCCACGGTAAAGGCCAAAATTAAAAATTAATTTAAAAGGATTCATTTTGTAATTGTTAGAGCAGTATCAATTTGTCAGAGTCGAGGTATTAAAATCGGTTCAAATAATTTACACATATAGAAATATTACAACCGCCTCAACTTTTCTCAATCGAACAAAATTCGCTTTTATTTAAAATTTTTCTTAGCCATCAGTGAAAATAACCTCATGGGACCAAGTCTTACCGTCACTGATGACTAGCCTGTCAAAGTCCATTAATTGTAAAAAATCATAAAAGGTAGCGACAAACTGCAAGTCCTGCTCACGAAAAAAATCGTTCTGCCGCATGTTAGATGTCATCTGTGCAAGAACAGCGCGCGCTCGGTAAAGTGTCGAAAAAACATTATCGTCTAATGCGACAATAATTAAATTTTTGGCATCATCTCCTTTAGCAAAAAAAACAAACCGCGGGCTTTCAGGTGAAGCTAGCTGTGAAGCAGTTAAGTTCGTGATGAAGGCAACCCTCACACTCTTATTAGCAGGAGGTGTCTCACGAATTAGACGATCAAACACTTCCGACGATTTAATCGCAGGGTAATAGTATCCCTCATGACGTTCATTAGCCCAAGCGGCAGTTGATAGACAAATAACAAGAGAAATAAAAATAATGTTGATCATTCTCGGTCCCTCAAAACGATGCTCAATGAGCTACTTACCGTAGCACCAGCTACAACTTTGAACAATTCATAGAAAAAGTAAGAGTGAAAATTTATCTTAATCGTAGCATTAGTTCTACCATAAAACCCAACCTATATTTAAATATAATATTCCTAAAGAACAAAGATCAGGCTTAATATCGACGCAAGTAAAACCAGCATACCAAGCCATTCTCGTCCAGATACAGACTCTCTGAATATAAAAACAGAAACTACTGCGGTAAAAATTAGTTCTACCTGCCCCAGAGCCTTAACCAACGCTGCATTTTGTAAAGTAAAAGCCAAAAACCAGCAAAAAGAACCGGCCATAGACATCAGCCCAACCCAAACAGCAACATGGCGCGCATTCCAAACAGCAGATACTTGCCCTGGCTCGCGCAAACGCAACCAAATAATCATGGCAAAAGTTTGCATCACAGTAACCACTGCCAACGTCAATCCTGCACGGACAATTGGGTCACTCACATCGAGGCTAAGAGATGCACCACGGTAACTTACAGCTGACACGGCGAATAATAGGCCAGATGCCAGGCCCAATCCAGACGCTCTGTTCACTAGGTTACCAAGCCGGATATGGACTAGGTCAGGAGGCGCAGATAACATCAATACTCCAACCACACCGAACCCCACAGCTGCAATCGCCCAGCTGCCAACGCTATCTCCTAGGATCAGCCATCCAATTAGCAGTGCTATTATACTCTCACTTTTCTTGAAAGTGATACCGACAGCAAAATTGCGCTCATGAAAGAGGCTCACCACGCAAATTGTAGCAAATATTTGAGCCACTCCACCGACAGAACAATAGATCCAAAACTTTACGCTAAAGTTTGGCAAAGGTTCCCCTATCAACTGCACGTAGCCAACGATCAGCACAACTATTAATGGCGAAGAGTACATAAAACGAGCCAACGTCGCCCCACCAGCGCTCAACTTACTTAAGGACAATTGGCGCTGCAGCATAAACCGTACGGTTTGAAAAAGAGCTGCAGCTATTGTGATGGGAATCCAAAGTGACATAACCAATTATGAGCGATCAAACAGTTAAGAGCCAGAGCTGCTGAAGGACTAAATATTTAATTATGGTAAGGTCTCGCAGACTGAATACATTTTGGGTCTGGGTTTTCAGTATGACCGTCAACGGCAATAACTTGACCTGACACCATACGCGCAGCATCAGAGCCTAAAAAAAATGCCATGTCAGCAATGTTGTCCGCCTCTACAAACGAACGCATTGAGGTGCCAGCAGCATACCCATCATAGACCTGATCACGTGTCATACCCTTAGCTTCTGCCTCCCGATTTAGCACTCCTTCCATACGGGTACCTTCAACAGCACCTGGACAAATAGCGTTGGCACGCACGCCAAACGGTCCAGCCTCCATTGCTACAGTTTTCATCAGTCCAATAATCGCCCATTTAGCTGCGGAGTAAGGCGCACGGTTTGGATAACCATAAATACCCGCGGTTGAGGATATAAATACAATTGAACCTGTCCCTGCATTTTTCATGCTTGGCAAAGCGTGTTTTACTGCAAGAAATGCGCCCTCCAGATTTACCGAGACACAGCTGCGCCAATCCACTAAACCGACATCCTCGATCGGTGCCGTTGGGCCTGCAATACCTGCATTTGCACATAGAACATCTACCGTACCGGCAACATTAAAAACCGCTGACATCGCATCTTCATCTATGGCATCACAATGACGCGTGTGCCAATGTTGGGGAAGGTCGGACAAAACTTTAGGATCTACATCTGTGACCCATACCTCAAAGCCCGCAGCATCGAACCTAGCGGCCATCGCACGGCCAATTCCAGAGCCACCAGCCGTTATAAGTGCTCGTTTCATGGCCGCTGCCCTACTCCGCGACCTGCAGCATCAGGAATAGGTAACAAAGCATGTGCCTTTGATATTTCATTTAAAGATTTCAAAATTTCTTGTGACGGATCACATGGCCGGCGAGTTTCGAGGCTAACATGAAGTAAGAAATGCTCCCCAGTAGCTAACAACCGACTATCGCTATACATTTCGTGCCACAGATGCATTTTTTTGCCTTCACCTAATAAAATCTGGGTCTTTACTTCTATTAATTGCCCAGCATTTACTTCATCCACATGCCGAATATGGGTCTCTGCGGTAAAGTAACTGCCACCAGTCGCAATATAATCGGCATCACAGCCGATCATCGCCATTAAGCGGTCTGTAGCATCCCCAAATGCCTGTAAATAACGCGCTTCATTCATGTGCCCGTTGTAGTCTGTCCAATCCAATGGAACTGTCCGGCGGACTGTTAAAATAGGATTTGACAGGTCCTTTAAATCATCTAATTGCGCCCCGAGAACACTTCCAATACGTAAAGTCGCTTCGTGAGCGTTCAAAATTGCGCCGGCGCCCCAATTATTTGCTTTTAGAGCTCGCATCATACTAACCAAGTTGCTGTCACGTGCCATAAGCATTTGTGAAATTGTCATATGACCAGACTGAGCGTCAGACTGGTCCGAAATTAGATTGACCAGATCATCCGTTAATTCAGGTACATCCATAAGTTTTGTCCATGGCCATTTTAAAGCAGGACCAAATTGAGCTATAAAATGGCGCATCCCAGCCTCACCACCTGCAGTCCGATAGGTATCAAAGAGCCCCATTTGCCCCCAGCGCATACCAAACCCCATACGAATTGCCTCATCAATTTCTTCTGTCGTCGCAACACCATCTTTGACTAACCACAAAGCCTCTCGCCAAACTGCTTCTAAAAAACGGTCAGCAATGTGGGCATCTATCTCTTTGCGAACGTGTAAAGGATACATTCCCATCTCACGCAGAATATCTTTTGCAGCAGCGACAAACTCTGGATCAGTTTCAGGCGAAGGAACCAATTCGACCAAAGGCAGCAGATACACTGGATTAAAAGGATGGCAGACCATAATTTGACTTGGACGCAGTGCACCCTCCTGTAGCTCACTAGGTTTGAACCCCGAAGTTGACGATCCAATAATAGCGTGTTCCGGACAAACTGCTTGTATTGATAAAAGCACACTATGCTTGATCTCTAATCTTTCTGGGACGCTTTCTTGTATCCAGTCCACCCCAGAAACAACCTCCTCCAAATCAGTGTGGAAGCTCAAAACGCCTTCATTTGGCAATGCCACATCTGTCAAGCTTGATAACGCACAACGAGCTTGGGTTAATACAGGACTTAATTCACCTTTTGCATCAGGTCTCGGATCAAAGATCCGAACATTCCAACCATTGAGTAAAAATCGAGCAGCCCAACCACCGCCAATTACACCGCTACCAATAATCGCTGCTGTTCTTGGCATTCCACCGTCCTTTTAATATTTGAAAACCATTCTTCTAAAAACAGAATACTTACCGGTTTATAGATTTGCATATTTTGAATATCGCTTAAATAAATTTGTTCAGATATATAAAAACTACTTCTTCCATCCTCAGCAATACTATTTGGTACAAACTAGAATGCTTAATTTGCTGACAACCTTAGCGTGCGCCTTAAACCTAAAGTAAAACTCTATGAGCCCATTTAAAAACAAATACTTACTCTCAGCCATGACGAGAATAGTATCTGCATTAATCACTGGTAAAAGATCAACAAAGCCAAAACAGTGCAGGTGGGCCCTGATCACAACACTGGCTATCTGATTATAATGGACTAAATCTTTCTCAAGACTTGAGAGCTCGTTTGACTAATCCAAGCTGTTCACGAACTTCCACTGCTCCAATCACTCGACCACCCATATTTTCGATTATTGAACCTGCACGTTCCACGAGCTGCCAATTCTGTGCCAATTCACCTTTTCCTAACCACAAATTATCCTCCAAACCTACCCGTACGTTTCCACCTGCCAATACAGAGGCAGCTACATAAGCCATCTGATTACGCCCCAAACCAAAAGCTGAAAATGTCCAATCATCAGGCACATTGTTTACCATGGCCATAAAGGTATTCAAATCATCAGGCGCACCCCAAGGAACTCCCATACACAACTGTACTAAAGCTGGTGCACCTAAAATACCGTCGGCAACCAATTGCTTTGCATACCATAGGTGACCAGTATCGAAGGCTTCAATTTCAGGTTTGACACCTAACTCTGTCATCATTCGACCCATCGCCGTCAACATACCAGGCGTGTTCGTCATGACATAATCAGCTTCTGCGAAATTCATAGTACCACAGTCCAACGTACAGATTTCTGGAAGACACTCCGCAATGTGTTGGACGCGCATTGATGCTCCAATCATATCAGTGCCTTCTACAACGGGCAGAGGATTTTCCGTAGGACCAAAAACTATATCACCTCCCATCCCTGCCGTGAGGTTTAACACGACATCAACCTCGGCCTCACGAATACGGTCTGTCACTTCGCGATAATACTCCAATTTTCTGCTTGGCGCGCCTGTTTCAGGGTCACGGACATGACAGTGAACGACAGCAGCTCCAGCTTTCGCAGCATTAATGGCACTTGCTGCAATCTGTTCAGGTGAACGAGGCACGTGCGGGCTGCGATCTTGGCTACCCCCCGACCCAGTAACCGCACAGGTTATAAAAACGTCTCGATTCATTGTCAGCGGCATACACAGCCTCCTTGCATATCGAATGGTTTGTCATAATTATAAGAAAAATATAGAATGGTCTCAAAAATATCTTTATCCAACTGTCATTAATAAGGCATTGGAAAAGCTCGATGTGTAATATCCAGTTCCTCCATTACAGCATCACTCAAAGTTAAATCAATCGATGCCAAAGCTACATCCAGTTGTGCCATATTTGTCGCTCCAAAAATCACTGAACACATAAAAGGTCGCCGAAGACACCATGCAAGTGCCATTTGCGTCGGATCAAGGCCGTTGCGCAACGCAACGGCGAGATAAGCATCAACCGCCTCAAAAGCCCTATCTGTCTTGCGCCCGCCTAATTCTGGGCTCAACGACAATCTAGAGCCTACCGGGATTGCTCCACCTTGATATTTTCCAGTCAACAATCCAGTTGCCAATGGCGAAAAGGATAACAAACCAACATCTTCATTTACACTGAGTTCAGCCATGTCAGTGTCATATAAACGGCACATTAGAGAGTATTCATTTTGTACAGAGGCCACCCGCGGTCCACCGGTCCGTTCGGCAGCACTTAACCATTGCGCTGTACCCCAAGCACTTTCGTTAGAAAGACCGAATGCGCGAATGACACCCCGGTCCACCTGTGCTTGCAAAGCACCCACACAATCTTCAATATTCTGACGTACCGCTAATGCATCTTGTTTAGACGGATCATAATTCCAATTCTGTCGAAACATATAACTCCCACGATTAGGCCAATGAAACTGGTAAAGATCAATATAATCAGTCTTGAGGCGTCGCAGAGAACCTTCAATAGTTTCGGGAATACTCTCAGCAGTAATTCCTGCTCCATCGCGAAGGTATGACAACCCAGCTCCAGAGTGCTTAGTTGCTAATATAACGTCATTACGGCGACTATCTCGCTCAAACCACTTGCCAATTATTTCTTCCGTTCTTCCTGTAGTTTTAGCGCTAATTGGGTTTACTGGATACATTTCGGCAGTATCAACAAAGTTAATACCAGCCTCTAATGCACGATCAATCTGATCGTGGCCTTCTTTAGGCGTATTCTGTGTGCCCCATGTCATGGAGCCCAAACACAAAACAGATACTTCAATTCCTGTCCGTCCAAGAGCACGTCTCTCCATGTCAAATCCTTTTTAATTTAATTTAAAAGACCCTAGCGAGCGAGAAGTGGGCTGCAAGGATAATATTTATTATATAAAATAATTTGTTGAAAAGAACAAATAGTGAACATATACTTAATTCATGTCACTGTCCCAATCTTTGCTTTTGCAAGCCCCTATTAGCGCCACGCCTTGTATACCAATTCTACCTGAGGGCGAGTTACATAAATTAAATCATGGCCTGGCTCTGGGCCGAGTACATCAGGCATGTGGATCTGCCCGCCATCGGTTGGCACTATGGTTAGCGGCGCAAACTACGGGGCCAGTCTTTTGGATTGCACCAAAGTGGAACACAGAACAATTAAACCCGTGCGGAATGATGTCTTTTATTAATCCAGGTCGTTTAATTCTTGTTCAACCTAAAAGTGCCAAGGATATACTGTGGAGTATGGAGGAAATACTACGCTCTGGAGCTAGCCCATTAGCCATCGCAGATATACCTGAGTCGCCAGCCCTAACGCCGGTACGGCGGTTACATTTAGCAGCAGAAAAGGGAGGAAAGACGGGTAATTCTGCACCAATAGGCTTATTGCTGACGCCAGGAACAGAAGGCGCCCAAGGGGTTGAGACCCGTTGGCACCTTGCTCCCGATCACAATGGTAGTACTGGCACATGGCGACTACACCGACTGCGTGCTCGCATGGCACCCGAACAAGGATGGTACGTAAAACAGGAAAAAAGTAAAAAGCTACCTAGGGTCTCAGGTATCATTAAAGATAATAATAATTTAAAGGCTTAGTCTTGATTTAGAAGAGAGCAACGACGCATCGCAAAATTATGATCAAAAAGAGGCTAGTTTATTTAGATAGACCTCAGCAGAAATAATGACGGATTTACAGGACAGTAAGGCGAGCGAGCCGAAAATGGATTAAACAAAGTGATAAAATATTGAAACTGTACATAATCACTTAAAAGTTAGGTTCAATTTCCGATTTAAACTGTGAAATAACTTGCGCAAGTCATTTAACCACTTGGAATTGTGCAAATGATAGAGCAACGTGCCGATACTATGCGTATGCTAATTTCCTTTGCGGCTTTATTTCTATCTGTTATTCTTCTCCAACTCAGTTCGGGGGCCTTAGGACCACTGGACGCGCTATCTGGATTGGCTCTTGATTTTTCCCGTCAAGAGATTGGCATGCTAGGGTCTGCACATTTTCTAGGCTTTTTCATTGGATGCTGGTGGGCGCCTCGTTTAATGGGTAATGTAGGCCACTCACGTGCTTTTGCGGCATTTACCGCATCTGGCGTTATAGGCCTATTAGCACACATGCTTTTAATCGATCCAATCGCTTGGGCAATGATGCGTATAGCGTCCGGCCTATGCGTAGCTGGATGCTACACAGTAGTCGAAGCATGGTTGCAAGCCAAAGTCACCAACGAAACGCGTGGGCGCACTATGGGCGCCTACAGAGTGGTAGACATGGGCGCATCTCTAGCGGCCCAGTTAATGATCGGAATACTGGCACCAGCCAGCTATGTCAGTTATAATTTATTAGCTATATTTTGCTGTGCTGCTTTATTACCGCTGACACTGACCAAGGTGAAACAACCCCAAACACCCAGCGCGCCAAGGCTTCGGCCAAGACTGGCGGTACAACGATCACCACTTGCCGCTGCCAGTGTTGTGGTTGCGGCCCTTTCTAGCGCATCCTTCCGAATGGTTGGACCAATTTACGGACAGGAAGTCGGATTAAATGCTGGTCAGATTGCTTGGTTTTTAGCAGCGTTTGTTTTAGGTGGTGCAATTGCGCAATATCCAGTTGGCTGGTTGGCAGATAAATTTGATCGCCGCTGGGTACTGATCGGTTTATCAACAGCAGCAATTGCAAGCTGTGCCATAACAGTGATGGTGTCTGGATTTGGTATATTTAGTATAATGCTGACAGCTGGTCTTTTTGGGTTAACCAGCTTCCCAATTTACTCAGTCGCCGCGGCGCACGCTCATGATTTCGCGGATGCTTCCGAACGTGTTGAGCTATCAGCAGCCCTCATGTTTTTCTTTGCACTTGGAGCTATTGCAGCCCCATTAACCGCTTCATATATGATCGACGCTTACGGTCCTTCAGCGCTCTTTGTAATGATCGCTACTGCTCACGGTATATTGATTTTCTTTGGTTTGACACGAATGCTCTCAAGGTCCGCGCCTAAAAAGCGAACCCCATATATATACGCCCCCAGAACCTCATTTCTTATCGGTCGTTTAACAGGCCGTTTCAGAGACCGGTAACAACATATAAAAAGTGCCTCTTTTCCCTACTGCGTCGCACTGCTACACGCAATTTTAACTTCGCTAAAGGCACTAACATGCAACGTCATTTGATTACATCTGCAATTCCCTACATTAATGGGATTAAACATCTAGGAAACCTGATAGGAAGCCAGTTGCCTGCCGACCTATATGCACGCTATCAGCGCGCCCGAGGCAATGAAGTGCTTTTTCTTTGCGCCACTGACGAGCACGGCACACCGGCCGAACTAGCTGCTGCCAAAGCAGGCATGCCAATCTTTGAATATTGTACAGAAATGCATGCTATTCAGTCCAAAATTGCAAAAGGGTTTAGCCTATCATTTGATCATTTTGGACGTTCATCTTCACAACAGAACCATAAATTAACGCAACATTTTGCGGGTCGTTTGGCAGATGAAGGGCTAATTCGTGAAGTTGTAGAACAGCAGATCTATTCAAACGCAGATGGACGCTTCCTTCCGGATCGCTACATCGAAGGTACCTGCCCCAACTGTGGTTATGACAAAGCACGCGGGGATCAATGTGAAAACTGCACTAAACAATTGGATCCTACAGACTTGATGGAACCAAGGTCTGCCATTTCAGGGTCCAAAGATTTGGAAGTCCGCGAAACAAAACACCTCTACCTGCGCCAATCGCACCTCAAAGGCGAACTTGAAAAATGGATTGACAGTAAATTTGATTGGCCAATCTTAACGACTTCGATTGCCAAGAAATGGTTGCATGATGGTGACGGCTTAAAGGATCGTGGGATCACTCGTGATCTTGACTGGGGCATTCCTGTCCGCCGCGGGGATACAGACTGGCAAGGAATGGAAGGCAAAGTTTTTTATGTATGGTTCGACGCACCAATCGAATACATTGCTTGTGCTGGAGAATGGGCAGAAGCGAAAGGCGGCGAAGATTGGGAGCGCTGGTGGCGAACTGATAAGGGTGCTGACGACGTGAGCTACACACAATTCATGGGAAAAGATAACGTTCCATTTCATACTCTTAGCTTCCCAGCAACAATCCTTGGGTCAAACGAACCATGGAAGTTAGTCGATCATTTAAAGTCCTTTAACTATCTTAATTATGAGGGTGGTCAATTTAGTACTAGTCAAGGACGCGGCGTTTTTATGGACCAAGCGCTTGATCTCTTACCAGCTGATTATTGGCGTTGGTGGCTCCTGTCGAACTGTCCAGAGACTTCAGACACTGAGTTTACCTGGGAGTTTTTTCAACAAGGCGTAAATAAGGATCTCGCAGATGTCTTGGGCAATTTTGCCAGCCGTGTTACTAAATTTTGTCGTACAAAGTTTGGGGAGACAATTCCAAATGGTGGCGAATTTGGGGAACAAGAAGAAGCGCTGATATTAAACTTAGACGAACGGCTTAAAAACTACACTGATTTTATGGATGCCAAGGAAGTTCGAAAATCAGCGCAAGAATTACGTGCAATTTGGGTAGCCGGCAATGAGTATTTACAGACCGCTGCTCCATGGTCGACAATAAAAGAAAACGAAGCACAAGCTGCAATGCAGATTCGTCTTGGCTTAAACTTAATCGCTTTATACGCAGTTCTCTCTGCGCCATTCATTCCCGATGCAGCAGCAAAACTACTAGAAGCCATGCAACTTTCAGAAACAACTTGGCCAACTGACGCACGCCTTGCCATCACTTTGCTTACCGGTGGGCATAGGTTTACCGTTCCAGACAATCTTTTTACTAAAGTTACTGATGAACAACGAGAGGAGTGGAAGGCTAAGTTCTCAGGCACTCGCGATTAAGAATCTCCTCTAAAAAGTACTACACCTCGTCGTTATCCAGCTAACCCGCGGCTTTCATTTCTTTGGAAAACAGTCGCATCCGTCGGTTTAAACGGCGCTCATTCGCATGAACTAGGTAAATTCCATAGTCAGGCACTGACAAATGCGGCAGGAGGCTAAACAATTTGCCCGATGCAATTGCATGATCAACCAGAAAATCTGGTAAAACTGCTACTCCTTGATTATTTAAAACCGCATGCATTAAAAATTCTCCACTATTTGAATTAAGTGCTGGCTGAAAAGAAATTTCTTCGTATTTTCTAGAATTATTTATGAATTTCCATACACTTCACCTCGCTTTTCCAAAATGTAAAAGCCGATGATTAATCAAATCATTTAAATGTTTGGGCTCTTCTTTTCTTTTGAGATAAAACGGACTAGCGCATAGTCTGAGCTGAGCGCATCCAATTTTTTGTGCAACAACAGCATCTTCAACTTTAGCCGTAATTCGAATTGCAAAATCGTAATTCTCCCGGTTTAAGTCAACGGCCCGATCGTCAAAATCAACTTTCATTTGGATTTCTGGGTACCGTTTACTAAACGATAAGATTGCTGGGCTAAGATAGGTCAGACCAAAATCGCGCGGAGCTGATATATTGAGTGGTCCTGAAATCATTTGGCATGTCTGTGTAAAATCACTATCGATTTCGTCAACGTCACCAATTACTTGGACAGATCTCTGATAAAGCTCTAGCCCACTCGCAGTCACATCCCAGGCACCGGGGACACGATCAATGAGATTAGTTCCAAACCGAGCCTCCAACAATTTTAAACGTCCGCTTACAGCTGATTTAGCAATATTGAGTTTGTCAGCCGCTTTAGAAATGCTGCGATTCTCAACAACAAGCGCAAACAACCTAAGGTCTTCAATTTGTCCCAAGATGTTCTTCGATTCAGAGCAAGTTATTTGATATCATTCAATAAATTATAAAACTGAACTATTACAATCATTGCGGCAGTTAATAGGGAAGCAAATTTATGACGCTGGAATGAAAGCTAGCCAAAATTTTGGTGACGATAGCTATGGGGTAAAAACCGCTATCGATACCTATATCTCTGACTAAAACCACGACTTATGAATAAACACACTTCATAAATAAATACACTCAATTAACCTGCATACCTCAAAACGGGCTAAGCTGTTGAGGTCGCCTTGACATTTACACGGAATTTCAATCCTTATCTTGTTTATCTCTTTGCAACGCCGTTACTTGCCGCCACAAAACCAAATATTGGCCCTTCGTTAACTAGGCCACGTTCTTTACAGGGAAAAAACAATGAATGCCAAGACAGACCATATTGGATTTATTGGAGTCGGACTAATGGGCCATGGAATTGCAAAGAATATATTGGCTGCAGGTTACCAAATCTCTATTCTGGCCCATACCAATCGGATACCTGTTGAGGACTTAATCACAAGAGGCGCAAGGGAAGCCACATCGTTAAAAGACCTTGCCTCAATGTCATCAATCATTCACATCTGCGCCCCAGGATCTCCTGAAGTAGAGACAATCATACAGAACTTGATGCCACATCTTAAATCTGGGACCATCATTATTGATTGCTCAACCTCTGATCCTAAATCAACAATCAGGCTTGCCGCCGACTTAGAGGCGCAGGGTTTCCATATGGCTGATGCACCTCTTGGAGGAACTCCAGTACAAGCAGAGTCTGGTGAGCTGTCGACTATGATTGGAGCGTCTGAACTTGTGTTCAATAAAATTAAACCTGTAGTCGCTTCTTGGGCTGGTTCAATTGTTCACATGGGACAAAACGGTGCCGGCCATAAAATGAAACTACTCAATAACTTTTTGTCTCTCGGTTACGCTGCGTTGTATTCTGAAGCCCTGGCACTGTCAGAAAAAGTTGGCATAACAACCCCACAGTTTGACTCTGTCATTCGAGGAAGCCGTATGGATTGTGGTTTTTACCAAACCTTCATGGGATATGCCGTCGAAGGTAACCGAGATGCCCATAAATTTACACTTACTAATGCCTTGAAAGATACCCGATATCTAGGAGCGATGGCTGACGAAGTGAACCTCGCAAATCCTATCGGCAACGCAGTCAAAAACAGTTTTGCTTTAGCGCATGCTGCTGGCGGTAACGGTCCAGAAGATTACGTACCTCATCTCACTGATTTTATAATGAAATTTAATAAGGTAAAAAAATAATACTTTATCATTAGTAAGGTTATTTAATTTTCTATAACATTACATGTGATAAAAACTACCGCTAAAACATTATTTAAACTTCTGACTTTGTGAAACTATAAGTAAATTTTCTATCTATATCTGACCAATACTTGAGATTGATTTGACACAAACTTGTATCGGTTCGATATAAATTACACCAAGCACTATTAACTGCTATATCTGCAGGAAGTACGCCTTCACTATAGGTTTTTTCAATTAATTTTTTCGCCCCTGACGGTTTAATAATATAGGCATGAAGTCCCTTAATGTGCGTATTCTTATAAAGTTTTAATCCTGATGCTGCAGGCAAAGTGTCGAACAACAAGTTTACACCGTCACCGTTGTCTTTTTTTAGCCATTCTTCGTATACAGGGACAACTCTGAAAAATGCATCTAAGTTCAGCACATCATCAAATTTAGATAAAAGATTATTAATGTCTAAATGCCTAATAACTAAGGCATCATGTTCAAAAATGATTAATGGTTTATTATCTGACAAACATTTTTTCCATAAGATAAAATGAGACAAAAAACAGCCTCTTACGCCTTTTGTATCTCTATTAGACTTTAATTTCCAAAATTTCCAAAAAGGATTCAAACCGGGAAAGGGTTTTAAATTATAATTATTGTACTCTGTTTCTACGCTATCGCCCCAGATAGCATTAAACTTTGTAATTTCTAGACCAAATTTTTCACCAGACAATACGCACTGAGTAGCCAGTTCTTCAGAAATCTCCTTGCCTTTCATAACTATGACATTTGCTTCAATCATAAAAACTTGTTTTCTTTTTAATGTATTTGGAAATTTCCAATATTTTTGTTTTCATTTGCTGTGTTTCACTGCGCTTATTCGTTTTGCCCACAAGTTACTTTTGAGCCACAAGGCTATTTAATAATAAAATGTAACCTTGTTCACAAAATCTGTCTAATCCAAATATCAGAAACTTAATCAGCACATGTCTCTAACAAATAACCAAAACTTGGAGAGACTGCTTCCGGTTTAATCGTTTTTAGACCCGCTACCCTGTTTGATTAAAGCAATACCTAAAATCCATCCAATCAATAAAATCACAATACCAAATATCACTTCGAAGCTAACTACTGAGTTTGGTTCACTACCGTAATCTACCCATGCAGCGAAGAAACAAAAAGCACCTATAAAATGCATCAAAATAATTTAAATGTAGTCAAATGCTATTTTTGATTTTGGAAAAAGTAAACAATAGCCAACAGAACTAGCTTGATTACTACTTTAGCTGACATAAAATTAGGATCCTTAAAACTGTTGAAGATTAGAGCTACACAAACTTATTTTAATTACAAAAAGTTTCTGTAATAAATTCAACAATAACCGTCGAAAACATAAATAATACTGCCAATGCACTTAACCAACAGAGACAATTGTGGAGATATTAAGAGAGCTAAATACAAAATCAGCGTCATGTAACTGATTTAAATATGTTTATAAAAATCAATGGTGCGGGCGGTGGGACTCGAACCCACACGGCCATACGGCCTCCAGATTTTAAGTCTGGTATGTCTACCATTCCATCACGCCCGCACAGTGACGTTAATAGGCAATCCTACTAAGCACCTCAAGCCCAAGATCAGATATCTTCACCTTTTATTGCCAGCGGGGCGCCTTTATCGAGCAAAGCGCGCTCAGAAAGCCAAGGATTATTCTTCAATGCTGCTTGCAGTTGCAATCTAGCCTCGGCTAATTGCCCTAAATTCATGAGAGTTAAAGCACGTCCAGATTGAGCGGCAACATGGTTTGGAGATAATTTCAAGGCTGAATTCAAATCATCTAATGCTGCTGCATAGTCTTTAGTCAAATAGCTTATAAAAGCACGTTGATTGTAGCCCTCAGCATAAAGTGGACAATAACTGACCAAACTATCAAAGCTTTGATAAGCCCCAGTAAAATCATTACGGGCCCTCTGGCGCATGCCATAATCTAATTTCTTTTGAGAGGCTTCATCGGGTGCTCGTAGCCAAACATCCCACATTTTGTCAGAAACAATGCGACCCTCTCGCTCATCAGAAGCTTTGTTAGCTGCAATTGCGAGCTCAGCTAACTCCGCCGAGTAATCCTTTGCAGGGGGACACGTGTCCGCAAATACCGGGCTGGCTATTAGTGCTGATATAAACAAATATTTCATAACACTTGAAATGCGGCATACACAGTTCAAGTCAACCCTAACTTCCAACCAGTAAAGCAAATTACCCGATAGTTTTTGAGATAATAGTAAAACGATTAATTGGATGAGATTGCAGAAGTAACCGAAAGCACGCTTCAAAGATTCAAATAGTAAATTACTGACTTGGGTGTTTCCAATACAATCGCTTGACGCCGTTCTAACGATTGATCAGCGTAAATTTATGATTCCCATTCGTGATCATAACCCATCAGGTCGCACTCCTTACGTGACTTACACCCTAATGGCTGTGAATGTGGTTGTATTTTTGAGTTATGTCGGCCTGCTTGATGACCCAACTGCTTTGAACTCGTTTTTTGCCACATTCAGTACTATTCCTGCCAGAATAACCGCAGGTGCCGGATACGAAACTTTACTATCTTCTATGTTTTTACACGCCGGTTGGATGCATTTAGCAGGAAACATGCTTTTTTTATGGATATTCGGCGATAATGTTGAAGATGAAATGGGCCATGGACTTTTTCTGGGTTTCTATATCTGCACTGGCATTCTTGCCAGTCTATTTCATGTATTATCAGCCCCATATTCACCAATCCAAACGGTTGGAGCGTCTGGCGCAATCGCTGGTGTGATGGGAGGTTATCTACTTCTATTTCCTAAAGCACGAGTTGATATTCTATTGATTTTAATAATTTTTATTCGTATTTTTCCCATTCCAGCTTGGATTATGCTTATGCTGTGGTTTGGAATGCAATTTGTTGGCGGCGCCGCAGCAGACCCCGAATTAGGAGGCGTTGCATATTGGGCTCATGCAGGGGGCTTTATCGCCGGTTTCGTACTGACTTTTCCACTCTGGCTCAAACGTGGTGGAACGAGTTTCTGGAGGCAAACGCAAGGACATCCACCACATCCCGAAACGCAATATACAAAGTCTCGTATTCCAAAGGTAAAACGCTGATATTAATTAGTTTATTTTAGGCTAAGTCTTTTCAAACTTAAAATAAACATTTTAACAGATATACAATTAGGTCCAATTTTATAGATTAGGCTCGTACAATCTTGGCAAGTTGAGAAAACATTGCGTCATTGGCGCAGATAACTTCACCGTCTTCGATTATGTTATGTCCCTGTGTCACCGGTTCAACAAGTCCACCTGCCTCTTTCACGATTATAACACCAGCTGCGATATCCCAAGCGTTCAAATTTCTTTCCCAAAAGCCATCATAACGGCCAGCCGCAACGTATGCCAAATCTAGCGCGGCGGCACCAAACCGACGAACACCAGAACACACAGGCAATAAGCGGCCAAGTTCTTTTAATGTCTCAGGTAAATCCGATCTACCACCAAAGGGCATGCCCGTAGAGAAAAGGCCTTCAATCATTTTGTAACGACCCGACACGCGCAATCGCGTGTCATTCATATAAGAACCCTGGCCTTTCTCAGCAAAGAACATCTCGTCCTTTGCAGGATCAAATACAACACCCGCAACAATATGGCCTTTATGTTCCAACGCTATAGAAACGGCCCAATGCGGTAACCCATGTAGAAAATTGGTGGTGCCGTCCAGCGGATCTACAATCCAACGCCGAGTTGGATCTTCGCCAGCCTCTTCCCCACTCTCTTCTGCAAGCCAACCATACGTCGGTCTTGAAGTGCGCAACTCCTCACGAATAATTGCCTCAGCAGCTATATCTGCTTTCGACACAAAATCACCTGGTCCCTTCGCAGAAACCTGAAGGTTTTCCACCTCTCGAAAATCTTTGACCAGCGAACGGCCTGCTTTCCGGGCGGCCTTCATCATTATGTTGAGGTTTGCGCTACCTTGCATGCAATGGCTCCAAAAGCTGAAAAGATGTTTGCGGGCTATACGCCGCACGGATCATTTTGCCAAGAGGTCACCGCGCCAAGCAAACTACCCAAAGCCCTGTAATCTAAAAATTCAAATTTGCCTTGATTAAGAACTCCCAAATAGATTTAGTAATAATCCTTAAGCAGCTATAAGCAGCTATGATTAAAAGGAACAAAAACTGTTAGACTAGTTGTATACTGGACACTTTATAGTAATGAATTGTCTGCGTGTACCGAGACTACGAATACGCGATACGCCGATCAGCAAGTTACAACCAACGAAACCTCTGAAATAGCAGCTGGAATACTCATGACCAACAAAATGCAGCGTATTAATCTAGCTAGCCGTCCAGTGGGTGCACCTACGGCAGACAACTTCAAACTTGAAACTACCGATATTCCTGTACCCGGAGACGGTGAAGTCCTTGTACGCGTTCATTACATTTCACTTGACCCCTATATGCGCGGTCGCATGGATGATTCCAAATCCTATACAGCACCAGTACCGATTGGCGGCACAATGGAGGGAGGTGGCGTTGGTCAGGTCATCACATCAAACGCTAATGGCTTTGTTTCTGGTGATTTCGTCTTTGGCATGCTCGGTTGGGCGACCCACGCAATTCAATCAGGTAAAGAATTGCGCAAGATCGATCCCAATCTAACCCCAATAACTAACATGCTGGGTGTTTTGGGCATGCCAGGGTTCACCGGATGGCATGGTCTTATGGAATACGGGCAACCCAAAGCAGGTGAAACAATTGTTGTCGCCGCTGCAACCGGTCCGGTTGGCTCGATGGTGGGACAACTAGCTAAATCCTGTGGTTTACGCACTATTGGTTTGGCTGGCGGTCAGAAAAAATGTTCGCTGGCAACTGATTTGTTTGGCTTTGATATCTGCATTGATCACCGGGCACATAATGATGCACGGAGCCTCCGCAAAGCAATAAAAGAGGCTGCTTACGATGGTATCGATATTTATTTTGAAAATGTTGGCGGCAAGGTTCTGGAAGCTGTAATGCCTCTCATGAACCCGTTCGGTAGAATTCCTGTTTGCGGCATGATCTCATGGTATAACGCAGGCGGCTTGGGTGAAGGTGCCGAAGCAACAATGTCCGCCCCTGCCCTTTGGCGACCCATTCTGGTTAAATTTCTAAAAGTAAATGGATTTATAATTTCCAATCATTGGAACAAGTACCCAGAGTTTCTCACTGAAATGATGCCAAAAGTGATTAATGGTGATATTCAGGTACTCGAAGATATCACCAGCGGGTTAGAGAACGCACCACAGGCATTTATTGGACTGTTACACGGACAAAACGTGGGTAAACAGATTGTCCAGATAATTTAAAATTTAGTTCTCAAATGAATACTATGGCAATCACTGATTAAGAAGAAACTATAAAGTTTTTCTCATTTTAAACAAATACCAAAATTCAAACTGCTTGTAACTTTCGCGCCTCAATACGGGCCAACGAGATCAGTTTCTCCATGTAGGGTTTATCACGATCCTCACTTCGCACAGCTGCATAAAGGCGTCTTTTAAGACCCTTTTTAGTCAAAGGCCGCGTCACATAATCACTTGAATATTTAACTTCACGCACAACCCAATCCGGCAAGACTGATACACCACGATTGGATGCCACCAACAACAAGATAACTGCCGTCAGTTCAGCCTGACGCACCGCGACTGGCGCTACGTTAGCTGGGATCAATAATTGACTAAACACATCCAGTCGGGAATGCTCAACCGGATAAGTAATAAGCGTCTGACCCTCAAAATCTTGTGCTTCGATATATGCTTTTTGAGCCAATGGATGATTACTCGCTGCGACAAAAACAGGGGCGTAATCAAAAAGCTCTACAAACTCGATACCAGTCAAATCTTCTGGATCAGAAGATATCACCAAATCTACTTCTTCCTTGATGAGTGCAGGCAGTGCGTCAAAAGCCAATCCAGGGCGTATATCGACATCCACATCCGACCATGCGCATCGAAATGCTTCCAGCACAGGGAAAAGCCATTCAAAGCAAGCATGGCACTCAATAGCAATATGCATCCGACCGGTTGAACCATCACGTAATGATGCAAATTCATCCAGGGTCGCTTCTACTTGAGGCAACACCTGCTCAGCTAAACGTAACAGTCTCAGACCCGCGGCAGAAAGCTTGAGTGGTTTTGAGCGACGAACAAACAATTCCACACCTGCTTGCGCTTCTAAACCTTTAACTTGATGGCTCAGGGCAGACTGAGTGATGTGCATGCGATCTGCAGCGCGTGCCAAACCGCCCTCATCATGAATGGCTTTAATCGTACGCAGATGACGGAATTCTATATGCATAATGACTCATGTTTATGATGAAAGTTATGAAATTGATTCAACATATCAATTCAGGCATACAACGTACAACCCCAAAAGGAGCCACCATGACAGCATTATCTTTTGAAACCTTCCCACCAAAGTCACTTGATGCTGCATTTCACCTATGGGACACCGTCCAAGTCCTTAATCCACTAAACCCTCGTTTTATTTCGGTTACTTATGGTGCTGGGGGATCCACACAAGCCCTCACTCAAGAAGCGGCTCAAACATTGCGCAAAACATCAGGCTTGCCTGTGGCAGCGCATCTAACTTGTACTGGCCAAAGTAAGGGCCAGGTGCTTGAAACAGCGAACCAATTTGCAAAATCTGGCATTACTGAAATTTTAGCGTTACGTGGAGATCCTGCAGGAGGCAATACTTTCACGTCTCATCCAGATGGCTATGCAAATAGTATCGAATTGGTAAAAGCTTTAGCCGATTTAGGAAAATTTAATATCCGCGTTGGGGCATATCCAGAGAGCCACCCGGATGCAGCGTCAATGGATCAAAACATCGACTGGCTAAAAGCAAAAATTGATGCAGGTGCTTCTGAAGCTATTACCCAGTTCTTTTTTGAGGCTGACAACTTTTTGCGTTTCCGAGACGCCTGTGCAAACGCAGGGATAGATGCCCCGATCACACCTGGCATTTTACCTATTTCAAATTGGAAACGCGCAAAAGTATTCGCAGAACAATGTGGAACACCCATTAAAGTTGTTACAGCCACTGCTTTTGACCGAGCAGAACGCGAAAATAGAGCCGACTTATTTGCTCTGACTTTTTGCTCAGACCTTTGTGACACTTTAATGAGTGAAGGCGTCAGTGCATTGCATTTCTACACGCTCAATAGACCCGATCTTACGCTCAAGGTTTGCCGCGCGCTAGGGTTGGTACCCGTAGCAAACATACGTAACGTGGCGTAATATGATAAACCTTGGACCGAGCTGCCCAATTATTCTAGTGTCTCCAAATACTAGTAATGGAGATCCCCATGCCCAAGGTAGCTCAATCCCCATCTGATCTGCTCAGTAAGGATCAAATCTTAGCCCTGTCCGGGTTGGAGTTTATGCAAGGCATTCTTAACGGCAGCTTGCCGGCTCCACCAATAGCAACGACGATGGGCTATAGACTGCACCATGTCGCAAAAGGCACCATAACCTTCCGGGGATCGCCTGAATTTAATTTTACTAATCCCATGGGAACAGTTCATGGAGGTTGGTATGGAACATTATTGGACAGTGCGATGGCCTGCGCCGTAATGACCAAAGTTCCGCGCGGTTCGATATACACCACACTGGAATATAAAGTTAATATGCTCCGCACAATACCATTGGGGATGAGCATTGATTGTACAGGAACTGTAAGTCACGCAGGCCGGTCAACAGGCGTTGCAAACGGCGAAATACGAGGGACTAAGGACGGCAAGCTTTATGCAACGGGATCAACGACCTGCATCATTATGAAAGTAAAGTAGTTATTGAAGGACGGCATTTCTTTATTAACGATTAGCAGAAAACGCCAGGACAGCCGTTCAATCATGACGTGTTGTGCAAATAGCGCTCAGTATCAGAATGCTTTAGTTGTTAATCAAGACATATTCCGTAAACTTATCGTCTTCGTATTATAACAACCAAAGGTTTTGTTTCAAAAATCATAGATTTATTTAAATGGAAGATGGCCGAAATAACACGACCATAGCATTGCCAAATGTCTTATCCTAAAGACGGCAAAGTTACTCAGCCGCTATCGCCAAATCTCCAATCATTTCCCAAACTTTGGAAGGGGTGAATGGCATGTCTGCTTGACGGACGCCATGTTCCCACAAAGCATCCTGCACAGCGTTTGATACCGCAGCTAGCGCACCAACTGTACCAGCCTCTCCACACCCTTTCATGCCCATTATATTGGCGGTAGACGGCACTGGTTCCGACGTAAAACCAATCATGGGCACATCATCTGCACGAGGTAAGGCGTAATCCATAAAAGATGCTGTAAGAAGTTGACCGTCATCATCAAAAATCACATGTTCAGTCAATGCTTGCCCAATGCCTTGTGCAACACCACCATGCACCTGCCCTTCGGCGAGTATTGGATTAATTAGATTTCCAAAATCATCGACCACTACATAACGATCTACCCGGGCAACACCAGTCTCAGGGTCGATAACAACTTCGCAAACATGACACCCATTTGGAAAACTCCGTGCGGGCAATGTGGCTCTTTCTTCGTGCGTCAGCAGATCCAATCGGCCCTTGTTGCGAGCCATATCTGCCACCTCAAGCATTGTGGGTGTCATATTAGAGCCATCCGCGCGAAAGCGTTCATCATCAAAGGCTATATCTTTAGCGGGCACTCCCATTTCTTCCGACAAGAAAGAAGTAAATGCCTCGGTCATAGCTTTTACAGTATAAAGCATAGCATTGTTTTGCACCGTAACCGACCGGGATCCACCCGTTCCACCACCTACTTTAATTTTGTCACTATCACCTTGCACGACGTCAATCATATCAACAGAAATACCAGTCTGATCGCTTAAAAATTTAGAATATACTGTCTCATGGCCCTGACCGTTAGATTGAGTTCCAACATAGATATACACGCGTCCATCGTCATTATATTCAATTTTTGCAGTTTCAGATGGGTCACCTAAAATACTCTCAATATAGTAACAAAGGCCTATTCCACGGATTAAGCCAAGCTTAGCATCGGTTTCTTTTCGAGCAGTAAAGCCAGCTATATCCGCTTCGTTTTCAGCTCTGGTCAAAACCTTATTAAAATCACCCACATCATATGTCTCACCAACCGTAGTTGCATACGGAAACTGATGTGGTTTGATAAAGTTAATACGGCGCAACTCAAGTGGATCTACACCCAGTTCACGAGCAGCCCTATCTATTGCCCGCTCGAGAACATAAATCGCTTCCGGTCGGCCAGCCCCACGATATGCGTCTACTTGCGTAGTATTGGTATAATACCCAATTGATCGCACATAAGTTTTTTGTACGTCGTAAACACCCATTAGGACCCGCGAAAATAGCTCGGTTTGAATGATCTGTGCGAATTGTGAATTATAAGCTCCCATGTTTGCCTTATTCAGCACGCGGTAGGCTATAATTCTGTGATTTGCATCAAAAGCTAACTCTGCCAACGATGTTAAATCACGGCCGGCATTGTCCGATAACATCGCTTCAGTCCGTTCAGACATCCAGCGCACAGGCCGACCCAAATCACGAGCGGCATGTGCCAGTACAAAATATTCGGGATACATCATACCCTTCATCCCAAAGCCACCGCCAGTGTCAGGATTAGTAACCCGAATATCATCTTCGGAGATCCTTAGAACTTCAATTAACTGATCTTTGGGGCCCCAAACACCTTGACCATTAATAGCCACATGCACCCGGTCGCCCTCCATCTCTGCATAACAGCCACGCGGCTCAATCGAATTCACGATTATGCGGTTGTCCCCTATGTTGAGGCTGACAACATGTGCCGCGCTGGCAAAGGCAGTCTCAGTAGCCACCTCATCACCCATTTCCCAATCAAAAGCCACGTTATCCGGAGCCGCATCATGGATCATCTCTCCACCCTTATCGATGTTCATTTTAGCGGGTAGGTCATCATAACTGAGTGTAATCATTTCTGCGGCATCACGCGCTTGACTTAGAGTATCCGCCAAAATCATAGCTACAGGTTCACCAACAAAACGTAACTTACTCTTGGCCAGAATCGGACGTTCAGGAGAAGCACCATCAGAACCATCACGGTTCTTCATAACGGCTCCCCGCATCCCGAGTTTAAGACCTGCTGTCTCCAGATCACCAGCAACATAGACAGCGTGAACACCCACCGCCGCTTTTGCGTCCGAGACATCTAAGTTTATAATATTGGCGTGAGCAACTGGAGAGCGAAACACAAATGTATGCAAAGCATCAGCAGGCGAGATATCATCAATATACCGACCTGCACCAGTTAAAAACCGGACGTCTTCTTTACGTTTGATTGGCTGACTTTTACCAAATTTTTCCATGCGTCCGTACCTTACAATTAGGTGAGTGTTTATTGGTTTAGATAGCTGTTGCAGCGCATATGTCCAGACCAAGAAACAACTAATCGGTACTTAATATCAACGAAGACTTTTCAGGAATACAGCGCTATATTGTAAAACATATTGCTATTCAATTTGTTACAGTAGTTACTTTTCAGACAAATACGGTAAACCCTGTTTTGGATAGCCACCATTAGTAAGATTTTTTATTTGCAATGGACTAAATCCTCAAAGTGGCGCGTTTTTTAATCGATTATGAAAACTGCTACTTTTTTGGAAAATATTCCGTCAACGCTTTGCCACAAATATTGGTCATTAAGCTCAAAAAAATCTCTTATCCATTTGAGAACAAAACCCCTTCCCTTCGTCATCTAGCGTGGGTATTCCGACTTCTACAAATAAAGAGGACCTACGCTATGGCTCTGGGAAAATTCAACGCTGCCGAAGTTGAGGCACGCATTTACGCTAATTGGGAAGCAAATGCTTGTTTTAAGGCGGGCGCCAATGCGCGCGATGGAGCATCAAGCTATGCGATTATGATCCCACCCCCTAACGTCACCGGGGTCCTGCACATGGGCCATGCTTTCAACAATACCTTACAAGATATTATGGTGCGTTGGCACCGGATGCGTGGCTTTGATACGCTGTGGCAACCGGGAACTGACCATGCTGGAATTGCGACACAAATGGTAGTCGAGCGACGCCTGGCAGAACAAAAACAACCCAGTCGAACCCAGCTTGGTCGTAAAGCCTTTACTGCCAAAGTCTGGGAGTGGAAGGCAGAAAGCGGAGGCACTATTGTAAGCCAGCTTAAACGCCTTGGCGCCTCTTGTGACTGGTCTCGCGAAGCCTTTACGATGTCGGGAGCACCCGGTGCACCCGTTGGCGAAGACGGGAATTTTCATGATGCAGTTATCAAAGTTTTTGTAGAAATGTACAAAAAGGGCCTGATTTATCGGGGCAAGCGCTTGGTCAATTGGGACCCCCATTTTGAAACTGCAATCTCCGACCTTGAAGTTGAAAATATCGAAATGCCGGGTCACATGTGGCACTTTAAGTACCCACTGGCCGATGGCGAAACTTATATTTATGTCGAAAAAGACCCAGATGGAAATGTGATCCTTAAAGAGGTACGTAATTACATATCTATTGCAACAACACGCCCTGAAACTATGCTAGGCGATGGTGCCGTTGCAGTGCATCCGTCAGATGAACGCTATGCTCCGATCGTCGGAAAACTTTGCGAAATCCCCGTTGGGCCTAAACAACAAAGGCGTTTGATACCAATAATTACCGATGAATACCCAGATAAGGATTTTGGATCCGGAGCCGTAAAAATCACTGGTGCGCATGATTTTAATGATTATCAAGTAGCCAAGCGCGGTGGAATTCCCATGTATAATCTTATGGACGCCAAGGCAAACATGCGCTCTGATGGAAAATCGTACCGCGAAGAGGCTGCAATGGCTCAAGCCATCTCTAATGGCGAGTGCACTTTCAACGAAACGACAGTTGCAGCGATGAACATGGTGCCAGAAGAATACCGAGGCCTTGATAGGTTCGAAGCGCGCAAGCGCATTGTGGCCGATATCAGTGCCGAAGGTAACGCCGTCATGGAAATATTTACCACTACGGATATAGAGGGGAATGAAAAATTAGAAAGCCGGCCTTACGTAGATAATAAGCCGATTATGCAGCCTTTTGGTGATCGTTCTAAGGTGGTAATTGAACCACTTCTAACGGATCAATGGTTTGTTGATACGGATAAAATTGTTGGGTCTGCTCTCGAAAAAGTACGTAATGGCGAAGTGACAATCATACCAGAAAGTGGCAAGAAAACTTATTTCCATTGGCTCGAAAATATTGAGCCTTGGTGCATTTCCAGACAGTTATGGTGGGGGCATCAGATACCTGTTTGGTACGGATTTGATTTGAGCAAAGATAGTTTTTATTGCAAACAGAATACTGAACAGCTTAATTTTGACGCTTTGAGACAATCATTGTCTGACCACACGCTGCGCGATGGAATGCATAAAAACCATTCGGCCGATAGTTTTGAAAATGTCACTCATCAATTCGACGAAATTATTGCAGCGCATCCCACTCCAATAAATCAAGCATCAGTTATAGAAGTTTCAAATAAAGAAGAGGCCGAACTCAGGCTTATTGACAGTCTAGCTGAATATGCAATTAATCAGGACCCTACCAAGCTAATCTATCCGATTTGGCGTGACCCGGACGTACTGGACACTTGGTTCTCCTCAGGGCTCTGGCCCATTGGCACGCTTGGGTGGCCGGAAAAAACAGATGAACTTAAACGATATTTTCCAACCTCAGACTTAATAACAGGGCAAGATATCTTGTTTTTCTGGGTTGCTCGGATGTTAATGATGCAACTCGCTGTCACTGGTAATATTCCGTTCAAAAATGTCTATTTGCACGGCCTTGTGCGCGATGCGAAGGGCAAGAAAATGTCCAAGTCAACAGGCAACGTCATTGATCCAATCGATTTAATTGATGAGTACGGGGCTGATGCGCTGCGTTTCACCAATGCTACAATGGCTTCTCTTGGAGGAGCACTCAAACTCGATACTCAGCGCATCGCGGGTTACCGAAATTTTGGCACCAAGCTGTGGAACGCAGCCAGCTTTGGGGAGCGGAACGGGACTTTTAAAATACCACATACTGATAGCGTCCCAACCGCAAGTTTAACACCAAATCAGTGGATCAAAGGTGAGATTGGCCGCACACGGGAAGCCGTCGACATAGCTCTTAATGAATATAGATTTAACGACGCTGCTAACGCACTTTATGCGTTCGTATGGGGAACATTTTGCGATTGGTATATTGAGCTCACCAAACCTATTTTCGAGAATGGAACCGAGGGCGAAAAACAAGAAACAAAAGAAATATATGCATGGTCTCTTGACCAATGTTTGATCCTCCTACATCCAATTATGCCCTTCATAACCGAAGAACTTTGGGGGCAAAAATCACGACCAAAACAGCTTATACACGCAGATTGGCCCAGCTATACAGCTAGTGAACTCGCTCAAAAAGATGCTGATAACGAACTTAATTGGGTGACCAGTGCAATTGACTCAATTCGGTCAGCACGGGCACAAATGCATGTTCCAGCAGGAGCACGCATTCCCATGGTCGTTGTAGACATGTCCGAAGATGCCCGCTCTGCTTGGAATGCCAATCTATCTGCATTCAATGCTCTAGCGCGCATCACAGAACTCACCGAAGTTGGAATTTTTCCAAAAGGCACCGTGACGCTTGGACTAGCCGGTGGCAGTTTCGGTTTACCACTAGACGGTGTCATTGACGTGACTGAAGAAATTGCGCGGCTGGAAAAAACACTCGGCAAATTGGCCAAAGAACTCGCCGGGCTTCGTGGACGACTAAATAACCCAAAATTTGTAGACAGTGCGCCCTCAGAAATTATTGAGGAAACCAAATATAATCTACAGGCTCGCGATGAAGAAAACATTAAACTTAAAGAGGCCCTGGAAAGGCTACAAGAATTAGACTGACCTTTCTTTAATAAAAACTGCTCCTCAATAAAATAATAAATGCCCAGTAGCTATTGCAGGCACTTGCTCTCAAACTATCCACAAGCTAGGCCTGTAAATATGACAGATTTTCGCTTTACCCAACTTGCAGCGACGCTCCCGTCAACAGTTCCATTCGTTGGTCCTGAAGCGCAAGAGCGCAGTCTAGGCAACGCATTTGCCAGCCGCCTTGGTGCAAATGAAAGCGTCTTTGGTCCTTCACCAAAAGCAATCACTGCAATGGCTGAATCAGATCATTGGAAATATGGTGATCCAGAGAGTTTTGATTTACGCTCAGCCCTTTCAACGCATCTTGGTATTGATAGTTCTCACATCATGGTCGGTGAAGGTATTGACGCACTGCTCGGCTACTTGGTGCGACTGTTTGTCGGAGCAGGTGATCACGTGGTAACCTCCCTAGGAGCGTACCCAACCTTTAACTACCATGTTGCAGGCTTTGGTGGAACGTTACACACAGTTCCATATTTCAATGATCACGAGAACCTAGAAGGCCTTTTTGTCAAAGCAGGTGAGGTCAAAGCAAAGTTGGTGTATTTAGCCAATCCCGATAATCCTATGGGCACTTGGCACAAAGCAGAAACGGTAGAGGCTGCTTTGGAAACACTTCCTAATAATTGTATATTAGTACTTGATGAAGCTTACATAGAGTGTGCATCCGGAGGAATAGCTCCGCAAATTGATCCTGCAGACCATCGGGTTATCCGAATGCGGACCTTTTCAAAATCTTACGGCTTGGCAGGCGCAAGAGTAGGTTATGCGATTGGTCCCACAAAAGTAATAAATTCGTTCAACAAGGTTCGTAATCATTTTGGAATGAATCGAAGCGCTCAGGCCGGTGCGCTAGCAGCGCTCGAAGATCAGGCTTACTTATTAAATGTCACCAAAAAAATTATTGCCGGAAAAGATCGTATTACAAGTATTGCTCGCAAAAATGGACTGAAGGCTCTCCCATCAGCTACTAATTTTGTTACGATTGATTGTGGTGGCGATGGTGTATTTGCCAAGTCAGTACTCGAGCAATTGATTGCGCAAGGTATTTTTGTACGAATGCCCTTTGTAGCTCCACAAAATCGATGCATTCGCATTAGCAGCGGGACAACCGCAGATTTAGATCTATTCGCTGCAGCATTACCCGGTGCCTTAGAAGCCGCAAAATCTGCTAATTAATTTAATTTTTACAGTATTTCAAAACGATGAAACAATATCAATAAGTTGGTCATAAGTATCAGGTAAAAAATCAAAACAGTTTCATTCTTACCTTTCAGTACCATGCACATTAGATGCATATTTTTTAACTCTTGAGAATGACATTATTTTATAGCCAGCAACAAAGCTGGAGCAAACTAAAATAAGTTGCGGTTCTTAAAAAGATTTAATGGTAAAATGGTATGAGGATATCGTGTACAAGCCAGAGCTCCAGCTAAAAAATCTCATGATCCCTTGGCAATCACTCGAGCAGCAGCATTTAATGCACCCTCTCCATAGGGAATATCCAGCGCACTCAGGCCAGCTTCGATCCCACCTAATAAACCCATTATCATATGACCGTTCACATGACCCATATGACCAAGCCTAAAATACCCATGCCAATCCGGATCGTCAGGCTGCGCCATGCCTAATCCTATCCCAAGAGTAAGCCCTATATTTTTTTCCACCCATTCACGCAAAGCCGTCCCGTTAGGGGCACCCAAAAATAAAGAAGTAACCGCAACACTACGGTTCGCCTCATCAACAACATTTAATGCAAGAGTTCCTTCTGAACTCCAGCAGCCACATGCAGCCCAAATGGCACTTGCAAGAACAGCATGCCGTTTCCAGACAGCTTCAACGCCCTCAGCGTGCAACATGTCCAAAGCAGTTCTCAACCCATAAAGATGATGAGTTGGCGCCGTTCCATTCCAATACATAAAAAACTCTTCTGGGTTGGCACGCGGAACCCAGTCCCAATAGCGACTAACCCGTAGCATTTTTGTCCGAGCTTCGGCAGCTTTTTCATTGAAAAACACAAATGCCATTCCAGGAGGCACCATAAGACCTTTTTGACAACCGGTGACCATAACATCAACGCCCCATGCATCCATCTCGAACACATCGCACCCCAATGAAGCGATACAGTCTGCCATTAGCAACGCTGGATGCCCTTCAGCGTCAATAACAGAACGCAAGGCACTGATATTATTTCTTATCGATGTTGAAGTATCAACATGTACAGCAAGGATAGCTTTAATCTCATGGCTTTTATCAGCACGCAGTGCATCTCCAATACGATTTATATCAATCGGATTGCGTTTACCAAAATCTAGAATATCAACTTTTGCACCAAGTCCTTTGGCCATTTCAGCCCATCCGTAAGCGAAATGGCCTGTTGCAGGCACCAGGACCCTGTCTCCAGAAGCAATAACATTTGCCAAAGCAGCTTCCCAAGCAGCATGCCCATTGCCAATATACATGGCCACTTTACCGTTCGTACGAGCGACACGAAGCAAATCAGGCACAATAGTAGCTGTCATTTCAACCAACTCTCCAGCATAAATATTTGGAGCAGGACGGTGCATCGCTTGGAGAACGGCTTCTGGAATAACCGACGGTCCTGGAATTGCTAAATATTGGCGTCCATGGTTTTTAAATTGGTTTTTCGACATAGATTAGGTCCCACAACTGTGACAGGCCAACATTTAATGCACTGTACTACGGCGTCAATCCTTTAACGCGAGCATTTCAAAGTGCCAAACATTTGATATCTGATGATTAATTAACAGAGAATAAAATTATTCTTAAGCAATAATCCAAAGCACACCAGGGCAGTACACTGTCAATATTAGTCAAATTATAAAAACGCTTGAATATATATCAAAGCCAATTAAAATTTTTTTGGGCTGAATACTCTTTTGCGTCCTGATAATAACAAGATATATATGAAGCAGGAGTGTCCTGAATGCGCGTAGATATCTTTATTTAAACGAGTAGGTATTATAGCTTTAGTAAACATTCGTACAATCTAACACATTCATATTATCGGTGATAAAACCTAGCCAAGTCTTCAGGGCTTTTACCGGTAAGGTATCTAAAAAGGGTCCATAAGTTGCGTGCACCTTGTCTAAACCAACCCCTTTGTCGATACTTAGACCCGCTGGTTACAGCAAAAGCATCTAATGGAATTAAACGTCCCCGTAATTTAAGCACAATTGCAACATCTTCCATCAACGGCTGATCGGAATAACCACCAACGTTATTGTAAAGATCTCGCCTGATCAGTAAACCTTGATCTCCATATGGCAAGCCAAAGAAACGCGATCGTAAATTAGCCCACCGAGCAACCCAACGGCCGCCTTGATCATAGCGCAGCTTGAAGTAACCCGCATCTTCTTGCGCCAAATGTCGAGCAACTACTTTTGACCAGCCTGGTTTCAACACTGTGTCTGAATGTAAAACTAAATACCACAAGCCTTTCGCTGTTTGACAACCACGTAAAAGTTGCCCACCTCGAGATGCAGGCCCATACACAATTTTACCTCCCCAAGCATCTACCAGAACAGAAGTTTCATCCGCGGATCCACCATCACTAATAATCAATTCTGTAATCAGTCCTGCGTCTAAACCTTCTACTAGAGCTGCCAAACAATGCGGAAGTTTAGCTTGCGAATTTAATGTGGGAATAATGACAGATATAGGAGCAACCATAATAGACCTTTTGCATTGTCCTCGAACATCTATATGCCAATAATAGTCTTGAAAGGAATACTATATGTCGGATCGCCATATTTTTCGATTTTACGGATCAGATACCAATAGCTTTTTGCAAGGACTCGTCACTAACGATGTAAACAAACTGGAACAAGGCCTAGTTTATGCCGCATTACTCACACCTCAAGGCAAATACATGGCAGATTTTTTTTTGATGGCAGACGGAGACGCCATCTTGCTAGATGCGGACGCAACGCAGGCTGATTTTTTACGCACAAAATTCAACATGTACAAATTACGGGCAAATGTAGTTATCGAAGATACACATCTTTACATGCACCGCGGCTTGGGAAAGCCGCCTAACGATGGATATGCAGATCCGCGCCATCCAGAATTAGGTTGGCGTGCCTATCGCGATGTTCCGCAAAATGATAATTCCATCGACTGGACAGCGTTGAGAGTAGCAAATCTCATCCCAAAAACTGGATTAGAACTGACGACGGATACCTTTATTTTAGAGGCATGCTTCGAAGCAATAAACGGAGTAGACTTTCGTAAAGGGTGTTACGTCGGTCAAGAAGTAACTGCTCGAATGAAGCATAAAACAAAATTGCGCAAAGGTTTAGCTCAAGTGTCCGTTTTCGGCGATGCTGAACCCGGTACCGAAATACTCACAGATGGAAAATCCGTTGGTCGGTTGCTTAGTCGATCTAACGATCAAGCTATCGCTTACTTACGCTTTGATCGGGCGACAAAGCCAATGCAAGCTGGCGACGCTACAATAGTTTGGTCTGGCCAAGAAAATTAATTAATTGAAATAAAATTTAGATCAGGGTCAAGCTTCCCACCAACCTTGATTTGCTACTCTGAAAATGCATAAATAACAGCTAATCAATAATTTAACTCTTCCCACCAAGAATTAATTTCAGACATCCTTACACGGCTCTCAAGACCAATACCCACAATTCCAATGGGGCCAGTCCCCGGACGTACTATTACTTGACGGCCTACACACTGGATTTCCCAAATCCCTTCTTTTGGCGCAGGTAAAAATCCTTTTAATCTAAATAATCCGGTGGGACGACGCGCTAAATGCTCGATTAAATCAGACCGCTCGACTTTAATGCAATCTGTCACTTGCCATTGAATATACGATGGATGGCCCGATCTTTCCCTGCGGAATTGCGTGAATGAAATGTCACATACTAATGGGCCCAGCGCATCGATGTCCGACAGAGCTAATGCTTCAATGTCCAAGTTATTTGGCCACAGCCCACCTTCCGTCTTTGACACCAAAACCACATCTGCAACATCAACCTGTCCTAAAACCTGTGCGCCAATTAGAGTGTCTTGGCTTAGTCGGTCAAATTCAATAGCGTCTACAACAGTCACAATGCCGCCATATTCAAGATCAGGTTCAGCCAATGCGACTTGAGCAATAGCTGACGGATCCGCAATACCTGAGGCCTCAACTATAAGATGATCAGGTAATTGATCTCGGTCAAGAATATCACCAATTGCTAAAAATAAATCAGCGCCCATAGTGCAACATACACAGCCATTTGAGAGTGCGATCATATCATCCTCAGCTGCTTCTATTAGAGATGCATCGATATTGATTGCGCCAAAATCGTTAACTAATATCAAAAGTCGCAGTCCATGGTTCTCGGCCAACAAACGATTAATTAATGTCGTTTTACCGGCTCCCAAATAGCCGCCTATAACTGTAAGTGGAAGGCTCACAAAAGGTGTACTCTTCCACCAGATACCGTCCCTAATACAGGAACGTCTTTTAACGCCATTGGATCGATTGATGTGGGGTCATCCCCCAAAATAGCAAAGTCTGCTCTCTTACCCACCGAAATTGATCCAATTTCCGCGTCCAGTTTCAATGTATAGGCAGCACCCATAGTTATAGCATACAGCGCTTCAGAAACACTCAGGCATTGAGCTGAACCTAAAACTCTATCTGACATTGTACGTCGATTCACTGCACACCAGGCAGTAAAAAATGGACCTAGAGGTGTGACTGGTGCATCAGAATGAAGAGCAATATGTAGACCAGCATCTAAAGCCGATCTTGCAGCATCCATTCGGGCTGCACGTCCCTCACCCAAAGTCAAAGCAACATGCTGATCCCCAAAATACCAAATATGATTTGAAAAAATATTGACGCAACAACCTAGCTCAGCAGCACGCTCATACAGGTCACGATCCATCATCTGACAGTGCTGGAGCACATGACGATGTCCCTGCCCTGGATTTAGCGCTAGCGCGGCTTGAATTGCATCCAGAGAAACCTCTGCTGCCTGGTCACCATTTACATGTATGTGCATTTGAATTCCACGAGCCTGCATTTCTGCACAAAGAGAATAGATCATCTCAGGCTCGGTATTCCAAATTCCGTTTGGTTGGCCACCTAAATACCCCGGCCAACGAACCCGTGCCGTCCAGCCTTGGATCGAACCGTCGGTCATGAGCTTTACCGCCCCCATCCTTAGCTTGTCAGTTGATCGCTTGGCCAAACGCTCAGCTTTATCTGCAAAAGAAACAGGATCACCCATCGCGCCCAAAACCGGTACTATCCGCAAAGGAAAATTATCATTTGTAATCCGGAGCATTACATCAACATCGTCGTCCTCCATTGACGAAAATAAATCAGTTATCGTGGTAACCCCAGCACGCTGCGCAACCTGAGCATAGGCAAGAATGGCGTCAGGACTTTGGCTTAAACCACGGAAGTCTATTCCAAGGCGACGCATGATTGGGAACATGGCCGCCATTTCTTGTAATTCTCCTGTAGGCAGTCCGTCAGGAGCTTTGATAACTCCTTCAACATTGCTATGTTGATCATAACCGACCATTTCGAGCGCATAAGAATTTACACACATCAGATGAAAGTTTGAAAAGATAATGGCTATAGGCCGATCTGAGCTAATCTCGTCTAGATGAATACGGCTCAATCGTTCTGATGCAAGAAAAATTGGATCAAAACCCCACCCAACAATAGGCTCATCAAAATCCAAGCGATCTGCAAATTCTGCCAAGCCTGCAACCACTGCACTGCCATCTTTTAATCCACGCCAAAGGTTACCAGATGGATCAATACGATCATGATAGCCGACATAAGCATATTTCCAAACAGCTCCCGCCATCATATGGGCATGACCTTCAACCAGACCCGGCATCACTATTGTGTCCGCAAGCCGGTCATCATGGTGAACCGACCCCCACTCATTGGCGCATTCCTTGCCACCCAACGCCAGAATACGTCCATCGCGGACAGCGACATGTGTTACCTCTGGAGTATTCGGGTCCATGGTAATGAATTTTTTAGCAGCAAACACAGTGATGTTTGACATAACAGCTCTTTCTCGCGATTGGCTTCATCTAGCCTTACAACTTAAAATCGGTTCAACAGAAGATATCCACCGCAACCATCGAGTTCCGTCAAATGACAGCCTCAAATTGCTTCAGGTTCTAGGGTTCATAATCCAGCCTAAACAAACTCTCAAAATAATCAATAAAACAGAGGCTGTAATTATGCAGTGATCGGTATTTAAATGAGATACGACTTACACTAAAAATGCATGTAGCCTGATGAACACATCATATTAAATACAAGATAGTGATCTGTGCACATTGAAAAAGATTAAATATTAAGCACGTTCCACATATTCAGCCGTTTCTGTATTGACGACAATATTCTCATCTTGCCCGACGAAAGGTGGGACCATAACCTTGATGCCATTATCCAAAACAGCAGGTTTGAAAGAATTTGCAGCTGTTTGTCCTTTGACTACTGGTTCAGTCTCTACAATTTTACAGACCACTTTTTGGGCAAGAGAAGCGCTAAGCGCCTCTGCTTCATGGAACTCGACTTGTATAGTCATTCCATCCTGCAGAAATGGACGGCGGTCTCCCAGAATTTCAACCGGAAGCTCAATTTGCTCATAAGTATCAGTATCCATAAAGACTAGCATTCCGTCATTTTCGTAGAGAAACTGTTGATCTTTTTGCTCAAGACGAACCCGCTCAACTTTGTCAGCGCTGCGGAAGCGCTCGTTAAGCTTAGATCCATTGCGCAGATTGCGGAGTTCTACCTGAGCGAAAGCTCCGCCTTTTCCTGGCTTGACGTGCTCGACTTTTACAGCCGCCCAAAGACCGTCATTGTGCTCAAGAACATTACCAGAGCGGATCTCATTACCATTAATTTTAGGCATAATTTAAACCCGTGTTTAGGTTGTTGTTCAATCGATAATGCATATATCTAACGGCAGGGCTTTTCGCAAGATGATGACGTGAAATCATTTAAAAACTGTCCTATGCTTCCAACGCATACCACCTATGCAAAAAAAGGGTACCCGAATCGGTAAGAATAAGTCATAAGGAACGACGCGGCGGAATGATACCAGCGATAAAACGGGAAGGACTTCGAATGAAAGACTTCGTTGACGGCACAGCTTTTAACAACGAACAAGGCAATCGTGCACGAAAACTATTTGCGGCCGTCGTATTGGCAGCTCTCGATGATGCCATCGCAGACGACAAAAAGTATGGAAATGGTCCAGAGCAAATAGCACGTTGGGCACGTTCAAGGGACGGGCGAGAAGTATTGAGTTGCGCAGGTATCGATCCGAACGAACGGGTCGTAGGCGGGCTCATGGATTTTGTTGGAAAAGGTGTTCGTACTTCCGTTGCGCTCAGCCGAGAAGAGTCAGAACGACGTAACGCAGCTCTACTAGAAACAGAAGCAGCTTGATTTAATTCTAACCAAAACCCATAAACGAATTTATACTAAAAGCGCCTTTTTTAATCGCATCAAAAAAGCATGATAAAAATATTTTAACCGCAGATCTAATAACTATTTTTATATCCCTTTAGATATAGTTTGGCCTTCACAAACCAATAATAATATCTAACCATTATTCAAATTTAAGGGCTTTTCAAAGGCAGCTTTTTAAATGCTTATTGCAAGGTTTTTTTGTCGAAAATATCAAGTTAGTGGGCCTAACTTTGGTAGTCGCTTTGCTTACCAATGCAGCAGATGACAGTAACGATTTGAACTGCTGGCATCAATGTTGGCTATATCAATAGGCCAGTAAAAACTCTTTCAGACTAAATACAGTCAAGAATGGTCTGAGTACTGTAGATCTACACCAATATCCTGTACAGGCCCAACGCTCTACCAGAATGATTCTTAACGCTGCAATTTTAGTTCTAACCGTATTCGATATTTAAACTTCTGGATCGGTGCTGGGACGAATATGTACTCGGCGTCCACAAATCTTTCATCTCCACCTAAGCATATACATGATGCTGAGACAGCATTAGTTACAGGCTCCATTTCTAAGGCTCTTTCTAACGCAGCATTTTCTTTTATGTCAGTATCCACTAGATTTGCTGGTGCTGCATTAATATCCGCAGAGACAAAAATTCTACCCAAATGTTTTCTGCATGCCTCAAATCTCCATTGTTCTGAGACTGAGTAAAGTCCATAGCCATTCGAATACCCAGTAGGTCCTATGCTTAATTAAGTGTCCATTAATCTGGTGACTCAACTAAGACACGATTTATTGGCTCTAATATCACCCTACCGGTAGCCAAAATTTTCTCTTCAGATACACAGTAAATTTCGATGTAATCCAACCGATAGATAGTTAAAAGAATGTCCTTTGCTTCTAAATCGATTGTATCAAGAGCCATTCCCTTTAAGCTTCAAGCTTTGGATGTCATAATAAAAGCAAACGCACTGCCGTTTTCAATATCTATTAGTCTTCGACAGCAAGTGCTTCAATCACCCGATCTAATTGTCGTCCCTGCTTGGAAAGCTTTGCAGGGCTGTTTTTGACTAAGTTGTAGTAAGCTACTGGATCATAGATTTGTACTGGCAAACCAAGTCTTTGAGCAGTTAAATAGCCAATAGATTCTAGGACCGCGTAGGTCGCCGTGAATTGCCCGGCTTGCGCCGAAATAAGCGTTGTTTGGGCATCTAACAAATCCTGTTCAGCATCCAATACGTCAAGCGTTGTGCGTGCGCCAAGATTAGCTTCCTCACGCACTCCACGAAAAGCTACCCGAGCGGCCCGAACTTGCTCACGCGATGAAACAAGAACAGCGCGCGCTGCTACTACTCCAGCGATGGCGTTTACGACATTTTGTTGAACATTATGACGAACGTAATGTTGGTTTCCACGCGCAGCATCCCGACGTGCATACGCTTGACGTTGCCGAGCACTTAATTCGCCACCTTTATAGATAGGTCCACCAATTTGTATTGAGACTGTACCAAGGTCTGATTTTTCATCATTATCAAACTTGTCTGTTGTACGCAAAGATCCTCCAAGGGATATGGTAGGTTTCAAATCTCTGCCAGCAGCAAGTGCGATTAAATCAGCTGCTGCAACATTATGTTTGGCCTCGACCATTTGCGGATGATTACGCACGGCTATCGCCTGCGCTTGGGCAACATTAGTTACTACATTTGGTAAAGCTGGCACGGCAGTCAAAACTCCAGGAGGGCGGCCAGCAACATTTGTGTACTCCGCCTGAGCTCTTGTTAGATCGCGCTGTGCAATTGCAAGGTTACTTCGAGCAGCTTCGACCGCCGCTTCAGCCTGAGCAACATCGGTTCGGGTCACTTCACCTACTTCAAATCGATCATTTGCAGCTGCCAACTCCTCTTTCAACAACCGAAGATTGTTACGTCGCAAATCTACAAATTCCTGCTGCCTGTATACTTCAAAATACGCATTCACCCCGCGCAAGAAAACACTTTGCTCTACTTGTAAAAGAGAAGCTCGTGTTGCCAAGACAAGTTCTTTCGAAGAATCTACCCTGAGACGATCAGCGCCAAAGTCATACAACTGCCAAGATGCGGTAAGGGCAGCCGTAAAACTGGATGTGTTTATATTTTGGGTCTTTGCTCCAGCAAAAGACGATCTGGATTCACCATAATCATGCGATAATTCAGTTGACCAACTAACGATAGGCTTTAACAAAGCACCTGCAATCGCCACATCCTCGTCTGCCGCACGCAAAAGTGCACGATTTTGATCCAAAAGGCCACTTTGAGTGTAAGCCCCCACGAGGGTGTCTGCGAGGTTATCAGCTTTAGGCAGCGAAGTACTTGCAATTATCAAACATGGCAAAAAAAATACTAAGTGCCAAAAGCGCTTCTGTTCAAGTATAGGCAGAATATTTTTGTGCTTTGTATTGTTCATTATGCCAGCCAAATTTTCTATAATTGAAAAGAACGAATTCGTTCAAAACCGTTCAAAACAGGCGCACTTGCATTGAAAGCGCGACGCCAAGAAAAACGTCCTCCTAGCTTGTATCCGATGCGAGCTTCTCCCACAACTCCGTCCATAAATAAGCAGACCATCCGGCCACCATCCTTCAATTGATCAGTTAAGCTCATCGGGATAATTTCAACGCCTCCCTGAACAATTATAACATCATAAGGTCCGAGTTCTGCTGCGCCCATGACCAGCGGGCCAAAGTGCGTGATAACGTTGTCCGCCCCTACAGCGGTCAAAACTTCTTGCGCTTCATGCGCCATTTTATCGTCTTCTTCTAACGCTACAACCGCTTGCGCCATGTGTGCAATAACAGATGATGAATATCCAAGGCCAGATCCGACATCGAGAACCAAATCATCAATTCCAATATCGAGCGCATCCAACATTTTGGCGAAGGTACGTGGCTCGAGCAGTACTCTTCCCTCACCCAAACTCACATTACCATCCATGTAGGACGCCTCTCTTTGCGACGCCGGAACAAAATATTCGCGTTGAATCGATAACATCGCTTCAATTATTGGAAACTTAGTTACATCAGATGGCCGTACTTGAGTATCGACCATCATTGTTCGGCGTGCAATAAAATCTGTCACAACGTCAATACTCTTACTTTCCAAAATTATACACTTCCTGACATATCACACAACTGCAAGCAACGTCAGATAGTAAAGAGTTCTTTATTAATTTTTCTCAACCTATTGCACCAAACTAATGAATGTTCTAACGCCGTAATACAAAATCACTCAGGCGGGTTGGCGGAGTGGTTACGCAGCGGATTGCAAATCCGTGTACACCGGTTCGATTCCGGTACCCGCCTCCACAACCTGTTGTTGTAATTCCTTAAGTTAAATCGTCTTCTAACCACATTCTTTTAGATAGCAAACAAAGTCTAGATTAGCATCGAGTATTTTCTTATGACCACACTCCGAAAAGCTGTTTTCCCCGTCGCAGGTTTTGGGACACGTTTTTTACCGGCCACCAAAGCGATGCCCAAAGAATTACTGCCAATCGTGGATAAGCCTCTGATCCAATATGCAGCGGAAGAAGCTATTGCTGCTGGGATTGATACGCTGATCTTTGTCACGGGCCGTAACAAGCGCGCGATCGAGGATCACTTTGACAACAACCAAGAGCTAGAAATGGCTCTGCGCGCAAAAGGCAAAGATGAACAGGCTGACATGGTCAAAAACATACTGCCCGCTGGTGTGGAGTGCATTTTCGTACGCCAGCCAGAACAACTTGGTCTTGGCCACGCCGTGCTGTGTGCGGAACGTGCTGTGGGTAATGATCCATTTGCAGTGCTGCTGGCGGATGACTTTCTTACATATAAAGGCAGTGGTGTAACGGCAGATCTTGCCCACGCTTTTGAAACCTCTGGCAAAACTCAACTCAGTGTTATGGAAGTCAATGGCTCTGACATTTCCAAATATGGGGTTGTTGTTCCAAATGGAAATTCTAGCAATGTTGCTGGCCTTGTCGAAAAGCCAGATGCGGACAAAGCACCCTCCAACTTGGCCAGTATTGGCCGCTATGTGCTTACACCCGACATCTTTGACATCCTTCGCAACCAGCCCGCAGGAGCCGGTGGAGAGATCCAATTAGCAGATGCTATTAACGCGCAGGCAGCAAATAATGCTGTAGAAGCTGTCACGCTCAATGGCCGTCGTTTTGATTGTGGCAGTGTGCAGGGCTATTTGGATGCTATCATGCATGTTGCTGATCGCAGACAACGCTGATCTTTAAGTCAGAGCTATTTCAACTTTAAAGTGTTAGTCCCACATAATGCGCCACTTATGTGTTTACACAAAAAGCGTATGGTCAGACGTTCACTTGGACGACCGAAAAGATCTCAATGAATTGAAAAGGTAAGTAAGGTCGGGCTTGGCTTAATTTGAGAGTTGCAATTGATCTGAAGATACCTGCATGCGCGTTTTCTGTCCCATGAAATCCATAAGGACCCAAATGCGTTGCTCAGGATCAATTATGTCGACCGTGGCAATAAAATTGGCAAAAGGTCCCGTAAGTATTTCGACACTATCCCCTTCACCGAGGCTTTTCAGCGGCAGCAACGCGCCTGACGTGTCACATCTAAGCAAGAGACCAGAGACAAGTTGAAGGGGAAGTGGCTTTGGTTTGCCGTTAAAGCTGACAAGTCTAGAAACACCAATCGTGTTGTTGATTGTGCGCCATGGGGCTAGCTCACTGTTTACGCTGACAAACATATAGCCTGGGAAGAGAGGTTTTAGATCACTCACAAAGCGAGAGGCTTTTCTGCGCGTGGTCTCTTGCATGGGAAGAAACGTCTCAAACCCTTGTCGATGCAAGTTCCGCTCAGCTAAGCGATGGCTGTTGGGTTTGAACTGTATCAAATACCAATGGTTCATCGCAAGACCTGAGTTAAATATTCGTTCAATGATGAGCGGACGTAACACATATTTGGAAGTTGATAAACCTGTATTTGAAATAGAGCAATATTTGCTAACGTGTCTTTAACTCAATGATCCACAATTGAGAGATATCTACTCAAGTATTTAAAAATAATAAGAGACCTCAGCATAATTAAGTTTTCATAAATATTCAAATTTTTGCTCAATAAAACATTGGTAGATTTTCTAAAACCTACCCAAAAGGGTATTATGCTGAGGTCTCAATAAAATTTATTACCTCCCTCACTTCAGTAAATTTTTCCACATGCAAAATTCGATGCCTTTTTGGGATTGCCGTATTGAACTATCGAACGTTTTGGTCTATTGTTCAAATTTGAACAGTTATGAACATCCTGGACCTACATCGTTATTCTTCTTCTACTGAGCTTGCAGGTTGCGCTAGGCTTCGTGCGGTAGCCGTTCCAAAGGTGAATTGTGGCTAGTCGGCGCGAAGAGCAGCAGGCTGAGGTTCGCTTGAAGGTTATGCGTTTGATCTCGCAAAAGCCCGAGATGTCAACGCGTCAGGTTGCGGATGAAGTTGGAATATCGAATGGGTCAGCATATTATATACTCACGGCACTGGTTGAAAAAGGTTTCGTAAAACTCGGGAACTTTAAAAAGAATCCACGTAAGGGCCAGTATGCCTACCTTCTGACCCCAAAAGGCATACGCGAAAAATCCCTGCTTACGCACAGCTTCATTGAGCGCAAGCGCGAGGAGTTTAAAATATTGCGTGTTGAGATCAGAGCTCTCGAAGAAGAGGCGGGCCTCGTAGCAGAGACCGTACGATCTCCCCAAGGAAACGATTAATGACGGAACCAACTTGCTTCAAGGCTTACGACATCCGTGGCGGGATTGGCCTGAATATTGACAATGGCCGCGCCTATCGTATTGGACGCGCAGTGGCGCAGCATTTGGATGCAAAATCTATTGTGATTGGCGATGACACTAGCGAGACCAGCCCCACTTTTGTCCTGACGGCGTTGAAGGCCTTTCTTCGAGGGTGTCAAAGATCTCGAAATTACTTGGCGGAACAGTCGCATGAGATATCCGATAATTTAAGGTTATGGGTAGTCGGGAGCGAGGATTTGGGCTCTATAAAAGAGAAGATTTGAGACGTAATTTATGAAAATTGTTGTTGTGGGTTTGGGATATGTCGGGCTGTCAAATGCGGTCCTACTGGCGCAGCATAATGAGGTGATTGGTGTTGATATTTCCCCGGAGCGTGTGGATGCGCTGAATGCACGTAAATCACCTATTATTGATGCTGAGTTGTCGCAATATTTGGCTGAGAAGGATTTGAACCTGTCCGCGAGTACTGATTTGAAAGCCTCGCTCACTGGCGCGGACTATGTGATAGTGTCGACACCAACCAATTATGATGAAACGACAAACCTTTTCGACACGTCCTCAGTTGAGGCACTAATTTCAGAAGTTATTGAGAGCGAACCCAATGCCTGCATCGTCGTGAAGTCTACGATACCGGTTGGCTTTATCGAGGATGTAAGCGAACGTTTAAATACCAATGCGGTTATCTTCTCGCCAGAGTTCTTACGAGAAGGTAAGGCGCTCTACGATAACTTGTATCCAAGCCGTATTATTGTGGGAGAGAAGTCGGAGCGCGCAGCGATATTTGCGAA